>Ga0233335_1000099_pt1 | contig 23847 bp, 22 predicted proteins | sample GEONDECOMP222_FD_180695 | JGI IMG/M metagenome (GOLD analysis project Ga0233335, IMG submission 180695) | Leaf litter microbial communities from Shasta-Trinity National Forest, California, United States - GEON-DECOMP-222 | ecosystem: Environmental > Terrestrial > Plant litter > Unclassified... | reverse complement strand
CGGCGGTACTGGTCGGATTTGCCGGCGCGACCTTCGACATCGTCATCGACGCATATCGTATCGAGCAGTTGAAGCCCTACCAACTCGGGGTTGGCTCGGGCATGACGCAATATGGATGGCGGATCGGATCGGTCGCGGCGGGATCGCTGGCGCTGGTGCTGGCGTCGCGGATCGGCTGGTCGGGCGCATATCTGGCCTGCGCGCTGTTCGCGCTGCCGGCGATGCTGACCGGACTGCTGCTCGGCGAGCCCAAACGCCACCGCGAGCCGACCGCGCGCCGGGGAGCGGCGGAAATCGTCGCGTCGATCATAGGCCCGTTCGTCGAATTTTTTCAGCGCGAGGGCGCGCTTATCGTGCTCGCCTTCATTTTAATCCATAAAATCGGCGATACGCTGGGACAGATTGTGCTGCGGCTGCTGCTCAACGACCTCGGCTTTTCCAACGACGAAATTGCGCTTTACGATGTCGGTGTCGGCTTCTGGGCATTCTTGGTTGGGATTTTCGTCGGCGGCGTGATCTATGCGCGGATGGGGCTGAAGCGATCGGTGCTGCTCAGCCTCGTGCTGATGGCGGTGTCCAATGCGAGCTTCGCGATCCTGGCGGGATCGGGGCACAGCAATGCGGGGCTGGCTGGCGCGATCGGCTTCGAGAATTTTTCCAGCGGCATCGGGGGCGTCACTGTGATCGCCTATTTTGCGGCGCTGTGCGACCTGCGCTTCACTGCTTCGCAATATGCGCTGATCTCGGCGGCAGCGAGCGTGGTCGGGCGGTTGCTGACCGCAACGACGGCGGGCGGGCTGGTCGAGCGGTTCGGTTATGTCGACTTCTACTGGATGACGACGGTGGTCGCGTTCCCAGGCGTGATCCTGTTTTGGTGGATGTGCCGCACCGGGTTGGTCGACCGCTCGATCGGAAGCGCGGGAACGGTCGGCGAGGGGAATGCGCGGGAGACTGGCGCAGCGTGAAAACCGGGCACGTGTGTCAAGAGATTTTAGGATGTTTAGGTCGAAACGGCTTGTGCGACGAGGTGGGAGGCGGCCGCGATCACGGCGCGTACGATGCCGTTGACCCGCATCGACCCCGGCACTCCGGCCGGTGTGGTGATATTGCAATCGAAGAGCAACTGACCGGTGTCGATGCGGATCAGCCTATAGTCGCCTGACGCCAAGTTGCGCGTGCCGATGTGAAAAGGCATGCGACCGCCGTTCCAGCGGACGGTCGAAGGCGCGTGCTTGCCGGGGGCGTCGAGGCAAGCAGGCTCATGCGCTGAAAGCTGCCGCGCAGCGCCTTGTTGACGCTCGTTCGCTTGGCCGCCTTGATGAAGTTTTGGGGCCGAACTGCCGACCCTCGACGGAAGACTCTCGATTTCGTCGATCTCGACGCGCCGGTACAGGGATGAGACGCGGCGGCGATGGGCTTTGGCGTTTCGGGCGCAAATGGCAACCGATCGCGACCATCGGAATATCATTGCCACAGCGCCCGACGGCGCGGCGATCGAAGCAGCAGGGCCGCCGCGAAAGGGTAGCGCATCCAAGCGCGTCAGGCCGCGGTGCGTAAGATAAGCACCTGATTAGTGAGCCTATCCCGAAATCGGCCGGCCACTGTCTGCAAATGCTCCTGCCAATGCATGTGCACTCGCCAGCACGCCGTCGGCAGTGCGGGCGCCAAGCAGGTCGGTGAGCAACAGCATCGCACTCTCCGGATTGCGTTCCACGCGGCCGAGCACGGTCAGAAGGGTATGCTCGGCGCTGGTCATCCGGCTGCAACAGCACGGCGCGATCGGGATTGGTCCGGCGGCGGCGCTCGCCACGTCGGCCATGAAGTTGCGCATCAACACCAGCGGACGTCGAAATCCTTCGCCGAAGGTCGCGACATAAGCATTAGCAGCGTTTGCGTCGTGGAGGCCATGCGCGCCCAGCCGGCGGATACCGAGCAGCGCGATCCGCGCCGCCTCGTCCTCTGGAAGCGCATGGGGCAGGGCATTAGCAAGCGTGTCGGCGGCAGTCTTGGTCGAGGTCATCGGGCGACTCCTTGAGAATGCCCTGTTGTCGATCAGCCGCTATTGATAGTCAATCGCAATAACTCTCAGTAAGGAAGTTCGTTGTTTGCTGCGAGCACTTCACCCGCGAGATAGAGGGAGCCAAGGATCAGGACGGTCGGCGGTTCTCCTTGATCTGCCGTGTCGGCGATCGCGTCGAGCGCGTCGGCAACGCTTTGTGCAGCCTGCGCGTCGATGCCCAGCCCGCGGGCCGCCGCGATCAGCGAGTCGGGGCTGTGGTGCTCATGATTGGCGATCGGCACAGCGTAAAGGCTGTCGGCTAGGCCCGCGAAGGGGGTGAGTAACCCGGCGGGATCCTTGTTGGCGAGCATCCCGAGGATCAGGCGAGTCGGGCCGCGCCCCGCGCCAGCCACCCATGCGACTTGGCGCAACGATTCGGCGACGACTTCGGCTGCGGCAGGATTATGTCCGCCGTCGAGCCACAGCCGGCTGCCCGGCGGCAGAGCCGCGCTCAACGGGCCGGGCGAAAGCCGCTGCATCCGCGCCGGCCAGCGCGTGGCGGTTGCCGCGGTGGCGAAGGCAGCGTCGGGCACGGCGAGCACACGCTGATGACGGAGCATCGCGATCGCGAGTGCGAGATTGCGTGGCTGGTGCGGCCCGGCGAGCGCGGGAAGCGGAGTTTCGATCCGGCCGGCTGGATCGGTGTAGACGAGTCGCTCGGTCTCGATTGCATAGTCCCAGTCGCTGCTGGGCGGTGCGACCGAGGCTCCGACAGTTTTGGCCACTTCGGCGATACGGGCGGCGATATTGGCGGGATAGCGCATCGTCACCAGCGGCACGCCAGATTTGGCGATCCCCGCCTTCTCGGCGGCGATGCCGACCGCGCTATGGCCGAGGAAGCTCTGATGGTCGATCCCGAGTTGGGCGATACCGGTGACGATCGGGCGTACGACATTGGTCGCGTCGAGCCGCCCGCCCAGGCCGACTTCGATGACGCACGCGTCGGCGGGGACGCGGGAGAATGCGAGGAAGGCGGCGGCGGTGGTGACCTCGAAGAAGCTCGCGCCGATGTCAGCGGCGTGATCCAGCACTTCGGAGAGGAGCGCGGCAAGCGCGTCGTCCTCGATCAATGTGCCAGCAAGGCGGATACGCTCGTTGAAGCGGACGAGGTGCGGGCTGGAATAGACGTGGACGATGAGGCCCGCGGCCTCCAGCGCGGTGCGCAGAAAGGCGCAGGTCGAGCCTTTGCCATTGGTGCCGGCGACGTGGAATACTGGTGGCAGGCGGTGATGCGGGTCGCCGAGCCGGGCAAGCAGGGCGGTGATCCGCTCGAGTCCGAGGATGTCGGTGCCGGGGGAGAGCGACCATAGTCGGTCGAGCTGGCGTTGGACGGCGGAAGATTGAGAGGTGGCGAAGTCGGGCACGACCCTTGTTCCTTCTTGTTCTCCGGCGAAGACCGGGGCCAGGCGGGGAGGAGCCCGTTTGAGGTGAAAAACTATCCCGACCGGTCCTTGGCCTTGGCCGAGGAACAGGCGTGTCTTACGCCACCGCCGCCACGCGCGTCGTCAGATAGTCGATCAGCCCCGCGAGCGTCGTCTTCAGCTCCCGGCGATGCGTGACCATGTCGAGCATGCCGTGGTCGAGCAGATATTCCGCGCGCTGAAACCCCTCGGGCAGCTTCTCGCGGATGGTCTGTTCGATCACCCGCTGGCCGGCGAAGCCGATCAGTGCGCCGGGTTCGGCGATCTGAACGTCGCCGAGCATCGCATAGCTGGCCGTGACGCCGCCGGTGGTCGGGTCGGTCAGCACGACGATATATGGCAGACCGGCATCGTGGAGCATCGCTATCGCCACCGTCGCCCGCGGCATCTGCATCAGCGACAATATGCCCTCCTGCATCCGCGCGCCGCCGGCGGCGGTGAAGATGATGTAGGGGCAACTCTCGGCGATCGCATTCTCGACGCCACGGACGAACGCTTCGCCCACCGCCAGGCCCATCGATCCGCCCATGAAGGCGAAGTCCTGCACGGCCACCACCGCCTTGCGGCCGTCGATCGTGCCGAGCGCATTGAGCAGGGCATCGCCCTCGCCCGTAGCGGTGCGTGCCGCCTTGATGCGGTCGACATAGCGCTTCTGATCGCGGAACTTCAGCGGGTCCTCGGGAACCTTGGGAAGTGCCAGTTCGGTATAGCTGCCCTCGTCGAAAATTTGCGCGAAGCGGATTACAGGCCCGATGCGATCATGGTGTTCGCAATTAGGACAAACGTAGAGATTTTCCTCCAGTTCCTTGACGAACACCATCTGCCCGCAGCCCTTGCACTTGTGCCAGAGGTTTTCGGGCGTATCGCGCTTGGCGGTGAACGGCAGGACGCTGCGGACGCGGGTGAGCCAGCTCATGCCTCGATCTCCACACGCGCGGCGTGGATCGCCGCGGACAAGGACTCGATATAGGCGCTGACCGGCCCGGGTGCATCCGCGCCATGCTCGGCGACGATCTCGACGATCGCAGATCCGACCACCACGCCGTCGGCGACCCGGGCGATGTTGGCGGCTTGTTCCGGAGTGCGGATGCCGAAGCCGACTGCGATCGGCAGGTCGGTGGCGGCTTTCAGCGCGCCGACCGCGGTAGCGATTGAGCTCTGCGCGGCGGTCTGGAGCCCGGTGATGCCGGCGACCGAAACGTAATAGACAAAGCCACTTGCACCTTCGAGCACGGTTGGCAGGCGGGCGGCGTCGGTGGTCGGGGTGGCGAGGCGGACCAGATCGATCCCGGCGGCGCGCAGCGGCGGTCCGAGCGCGTCGTCTTCCTCGGGCGGAATGTCGACGCAGATCACACCGTCCACGCCGGCCTCCTTGGCGGCGTCCGCGAACCAGTCGGCGCCGCGGCGGACCATAGGATTGGCATAGCCCATCAGGACCAGCGGCACCTCCGGATGGCGCTGGCGGAAGGCCATGGCAATCGCGAGGATATCGGCGGTAGTGGTTCCGGCGGCCAGGCTGCGCAGGTTCGCAGCTTGGATTGCCGGGCCGTCTGCCATCGGATCGGTGAACGGCATGCCGAGCTCGATCACGTCGGCACCCCCGGCTACCAGCGCGTCGAGGATCGGGCCGGTGGCGAAACGGCCGGGGTCACCTGCGGTGATGAAGGTTACCAGCGCGGCGCGGCCCTCGGCGCGGGTCCGGGCGAAGGTCGTGGCGAGGCGGCTCATATTTCCACCCCCAGCGCGGCGGCGACGGTGAAGATGTCCTTGTCTCCCCGGCCGCAGAGGTTGGCCAGGATGATCTGATCCTGGTCCATTTCGCGTGCCCTGCGCGCGACCGCGGCGATTGCGTGGGCGGGTTCCAGAGCGGGGATAATTCCCTCCGTCCGGCATAGTAATTGGAACGCGTCGAGCGCCTCGATGTCGGTAGCGCTGTCATATTCGACGCGGCCGATATCACGCAGCCAAGCGTGCTCGGGGCCGATGCCGGGATAGTCGAGTCCGGCGGAAATCGAATGGCCCTCGTCGATCTGGCCGTCCTCGTTTTGGAGAAGATAGGTCTTGTTACCGTGGAGGATGCCGGGGGCGCCGCCTGCGAGACTTGCGGCATGTTCCTTATCCAGCCCGTGGCCCGCGGCCTCGACGCCGAGCATCCGTACGTCGGCATCGTCGAGAAACGGGTGAAATAGCCCGATCGCGTTCGATCCGCCGCCGATCGCGGCGACCAGCAGGTCAGGTAGGCGGCCGGTGCGCTTCAGCATCTGTTCGCGGGCTTCACGGCCGATGATGCTCTGGAAATCGCGAACCATCTCCGGATAGGGATGGGGCCCTGCCGCAGTGCCTATGATGTAGAAAGTGTCATGGACGTTGGCTACCCAATCGCGCAGCCCCTCGTTCATCGCGTCCGACAGCGTCTGCGCGCCTGACGTTACGGCGCGCACCTCGGCCCCGAGCAATTTCATGCGGAACACGTTTGGCTGCTGGCGCTCGATGTCGCGCGCACCCATGTAGATCACGCACGGCAGGCCGAAGCGCGCGCAGACCGCGGCTGTGGCGACGCCGTGCTGGCCGGCGCCGGTTTCGGCGATGATCCGGGTCTTGCCCATGCGGATCGCCAGCAGGATCTGGCCGACGCAATTGTTGATTTTGTGCGCGCCTGTGTGGTTGAGTTCGTCGCGTTTAAACCAAACCTGAGCGCCTTTCCCCTCGGGCGCGGACGCGCGCAGCGAGTCTGTCAGCCGCTCGGCGTGGTAGAGCGGGCTCGGACGACCGACATAATGTTCCATCAGGTCGTCAAACTCGGCCTGGAAGGCGGGGTCAGCCTTGGCCGTGCGATAGGCGGTGTCAAGCGACAGGATGAGCGGCATCAACGTCTCGGCGACGTAGCGACCACCGAACTGCCCGAAGTGCCCGCGATCGTCGGGCTGGGTGCGGAAGGAGTTGGGAGCATTCATGGGGGTGCGTTTAGCATCCCGGCGGAAGGTGTCGAGAGATAGCGGGTCCGTTGCCATCCGTCACGCCAACGCACGCTGAGGGCTCGTGCGGCTTGCGTCGGACGCTCGCCGCTTAGGATCCGAGCTTTCGCTGGGATATGGAGTGGCTCAGGACCGCACTGCGGCCAAGAAAGCGCGAATCTTCACCTTGTCCTTGACCCCCGGTTCGGTCTCTACTCCCGACGACACGTCGACCAACGCGGCTCCGGTGCGGACAATCGCATCGCGGACGTTGATCGCGTCGAGGCCGCCCGACAACGCCCAGGGCAAAGGGTGTGCGAAGCCATCGAGCAATTCCCAATCGAAGCGCAGCCCCATCCCGCCGGGTAGCGCGGCGGTGTCCGGAGTCTTGGCATCATAGAGAATACGATCGGCCGCTCCGACGAACGGAAGCGCGGCGTTGAGGTCGGCGCGCACCTTCACCGCCACCGCGGCCCAGACCTCCCGGCGCGATCGCGCGCGGATGGCCGCCGCGCGTTCCGGGCTGGTCTTGTGGAGTTGGATCGCGTCGAGCCCAACGATTCCGGCGGCGGCGTCGATCAGCGCATCGTCGGGGTCGACGAACACCCCGACCTTGCTCACGCCGCGCGGTACTCGCTGGGTCAGCCCCCGCGCTCGGTCGAGCAACAGATTGCGCGGCGAGGGCGCGAAGAACACGAAGCCGACATGGCTCGCGCCGCCGCGAATCGCAGCGTCGAGCGTTTCAGGGGTAGTCAGTCCGCAGATTTTTGCTTTGGTCGGCATGTCGGTCCTAGAGCGTCGCACCGATTTCGCGGGCCGCCCGGTCGGGATCCTCGGCCTGGGTGATGGGCCGTCCGACCACCAGGATTGAGGCTCCCGAATCAAGCGCCGCGCGCGGTGTGACGACTCGCTTCTGGTCGCCGACGCTGCCGTTGGCGAGCCGGACGCCGGGCACTACGAAGAAGCCGGTCGGCCAAGCCTTTTTGGCGGCGGCGACCTCCTCGCCCGAACAGACGATGCCGTCCACGCCCGCGCTCTTCGCGAGTTCAGCCAGGCGCAGAACCTGCTCGTGCGGGTCGGCGTCCAGTCCGATCGAGGTAAGGTCATTGCCGTCGAGGCTGGTGAGCATGGTCACCGCGACCACCTTGGTGCCGGTCGGTGCGGCAGCCTTTGCATCCTCCATCATCGCCCGGCCACCGGCGGCGTGGACCGTCAGGATCGCAGGTTCGAGCGGGCGCAGCGCCTGAATCGCTTTGGCGACAGTATTGGGGATGTCGTGGAACTTAAGGTCGAGGAAGATCGGCAGGCCGATCTCGGCCATCTCGCGCACTCCAGCGCGGCCGTTGGCCATGAAAAATTCGAGGCCCAGCTTGATACCGCCGACATGATGGTGAACGCGCTGCGCGGTCGCCCGGGCGCGCTCCAAGTCCGGCGTGTCGAGCGCGACGTAGACCCGCGAGCTCATAGCAGGGTCGGCATAGCGTTGGCGGCGGCGGGCGCGGGCGCCACCACGATGTCGCCAGGCGCGGCGACCGGCAGGTGCGGCATGACCGCCGGTAGGCGCAGTTCGGCGATGGTCCGTTCTGCCGTGCTTAATTTCTGTCGCAGCCGCCATTTGGAGGCGGTGTGCCACAGCAGCACGGGCACGAAACCGGCGAGAAAGACCAAGACGAGCAACAGCGGCAGGTTCACGTCGGCGATCAGTCCGCCCCACAATTTGATCGGCACGGTAACCCAATTGCCGATCGAAAAGACCGCGATCAGCACCGCGAGGAGGAACCAGAAAAGGCCCTTGAGAAATTGCATGTGCCGGGCGACCCTTTGCTGTGTCGGTGGGCGAGTTTAGGGGGAATGGGCGTAATTGGCCAGAGCGTGCTTAATTCCCGCTCCGGATGGAGGAGAGGCTAGCCGATCTCCTTGCGTAACGAGGCGATCAGGCCTGGTATCGCGGTCAGCCTTGGCTCTTCCTCGTCGAGGATTGCGCAGAAAGCCGCGGTCTTGATTCCCGCGACCCGGCCCGGCTTCAGCCGCGCGTTGGCGGGAAGTGTGGAGAGGATGATGTCGATCAATCGCTCCGCTCCGTGCAGACGACCCCACAAATAGTCGTTCTCACGGTATGACCGGCTGAAGAAAGCGCCGAAGCTCATGAATTGGATGCCCTTGAGTGTCGCCGTGGCACCGCCTGCGCGGATCGTGGTGGCATCGTCGGGTGAGATACGATCGACCTTGATTGGGTCGAACTCGTCGAGCCCCTCGCCCTGCAGCAGCGGCAGCGTTGCGACATCGTAGTAGGGAAAGCCAAGATAGGCGAGCAGCAGGGGGCGCTTGTGTTCCTTGGAAAGCGTCGCGAAGCCCTCGGCAAGCCGCGCATCGGTCTCGGCGTCGAGCCGGGTGAGGTCCATCGAAACGGCAAGCGCATCGAGCATCTCGCCGCCGTCGCTGTCGCGCTGCCGTGCCTGGCGGCGCAGGTGCGCATGGGTGCCGGTGCGCTTGACCTCGAGGTAGGCCGACAACGCCTCGTAAATTGCATCCCGCATCGGCATCAGCGCGGAACTCTCGTCCTCCACCTCAATCGTCGACAAGCGGCGCGCGAGCAGGCGCAACCGGCGAATACGGAAACCCAGATCGAAGGTGCGCAGAAAATTGATCGTTTCCTTGCTCGCGCCGCCGGTGAACACTGCGCCAATCCTGTCCACCCCCCGGGCGGTGATGGTCTCGGTGATGCGCTCGCGCAGCCGCTGCCAGTGCTCCGGACCGGGTTTATTACCGGCGTGATAAAGAAGGCTGGTAAGCAACTCGACCACGCCATGGATTTTCAGATGGCCATAAGCCGCATAGCCATACCCTGCCTTTTCAGCCGCGGCATTTTGCGCGCGGCGGCGCCACGCTTCGAGCCGCGCGGCATTGGGGCGGTCGAGGAACAAGGTAAAACCGAATAGAGCCTCCACCTGTCGCTCGACCTCGGGGCGAATGCTGGTGATGATCGCACGCATCCGCTCGATCCGCGCCGAGCGCTCGGCGAGCGCCTCGAGATTGTCCCGGATCGGCTGCTTACGCGGGAGTTCGGAAAGTGCGCCGATGATGGTCTGGAAGAAGCCTGGGACTTCGGCCTTGCCTACCCCGAAGCCGAGCTTCATTCCCGGCGATGGATCAATATACACGAAACGGCGGTCGATTTCGCGGCGCGCAGGGCGTTCGCGCAAAGCGTCTATCGCGGGTTTAAAGGGGGCGTTGGCGAGAACCGATCCGTCGATCAATACTGCGCTTTCAGCGGCATTAGCGGCCGCCTGACGCGGCAGTATCCGTTCGAGGAACGCTTCGCGCCCCGGCCATTTGACCTTGCGCGTCGCCAGTACCGCATCGAGTTCAGCGACGGTGAACGGCGGGAAGGCGCCGGGGAAGCTGGAGGTCGCCCGCGCGGCAAAGGCGAGTTCGGCGGGATGGGCGAGGGTATCGCCGCTCTGGCCGAGATCGGTGAACGGGAAGATTAGCCGGTGCTCGGTCTCGACCACTTCGGGGGGCGAGTTGAGCCGCAGTCGTTCGGGGTGGCCGCGAAAATCGGTGACGGTGACGAATAGGTCGAGCGGCTGGCCATCGGGTAGCAACCGAGGCCCGCGCGGCGCAGCAGCCATCGCGCTCAGCGCTTCAAGCAGCAAATTCGTGAATTGCGGTCCACCGAAGGGCGGCTCGAACCAGCGCGAACGAACGAAATGCGAAAGTTTGGCGCGGACCTCCTCGCGCTCGCCTTCCTCGATGCTTTCCGTCAGTTTTTCCTGGGCGCGGCCGGCAGCCATCCAGGCGAGTGGTAAGGCCCAGGCCTTGGAGAAGCGCGAATTGGGCGCCGCGTCAGGATCGATCAGCGCCTCGACATCTGCGACGTCGAGCCACAGGTCGGTGAGTGGATCGAGGCTCTGTCCGGTGGTGATCGCTTGGCCCAGGAAGATGCCGTTGATCCCGCCTGCACTGGCGCCGGCGACGATGTCGACCAGCACGCGCAGCCGGATACCGGTCTCGTCCTGCAATTCCTGGAGCAGCGCCTGATAGACGCGCTGACTGCCGGTGGCGCCGGCGGCAGCTTCGTGAAAGTCGCGGCTGGCGCGGGCGGCGTGCCAGATCTCCTTGGTGATGCCGTGCATGTATACAGCCAGGCTAATGCCACCGTAGCAGACGAGCGCGAGGCGGAGCTCCTTTTCCCGCATCAGTCGGCTACTCGATCTTCACTCCAGCATATGCTGGGCGCTCGGGCGACTCCTGTTCGGTGCGTGCCGATCGAAATCCCAGCATTCGATGGAATGACACGACTGGCAGTTTGAGACTTCACGCTTGTTCAACCCGCGCCCAGATCGGCAGGTGGTCCGAGGCTTTGCGCGCCGCCGGGCTCATATGCACCCCGGCCTCAATCACCTTGAGCTCGCGCGATACCAGGATCCGATCGAGCCGCGCCACCGGATGGCGCGCATGGAAACTGGGGCCGGTTGCCGCACAGCTATAGTCGCGGGCGAAATCGCGCAGACAGCCTGAGGCAGCTGACCACTCGTTGAGATCGCCCATTAGGATCGTTGGATGGCGCTCGGTCGAGCAGTCGACGTGCGCCATGATTGCCGCCGCCTGCCGCCGCCGCCACAGGCCGGACAAGTCAAGGTGCATACCCACAATCCGGACCATCTCGCCCCCGACCCGCACGTCACAGGTCACCGCGCCGCGCGGCTCGAGCGAGGGTAGGTGGATCGCCTCGCAGTGCACGATCAGTGCGTCCTTGCGCACCAAGATCGAATTGCCATGCCAGCCGCTCGAGGCGGCGCGAATGCTCAGCGGGATCGCCTTGTAATCGCTGTGCTCCTCCAAGAAATGGGGCGTGAGCACCGCAGCCTTGGTGCCGAACCGGCGGTCCGCCTCCTGCAGTGCGATCACGTCGGCATCGATTTCGCGAAGCACCTCGAGGGTACGTTCCGGCAGGCGTCGGCGATCGGTGCCGATCCCCTTGCGCATGTTGTAGCTGGCGACTTTAATCATTGCTGAGGCGAAACGTCGGAGAACACAGCTATATCCGTTACCCTTGCATTTCTTCGGCGGCGTCCATGGTCCGCCAGCGGCGATAAAGACGATAGCCGAGGAACACGGTCAAGGCGAGACCGGCGATCGCCCACGTGAGATTACCGAGCAGTCTGGCGATCGCGTGCACCCGATCGCTGAACACGAAGCCGAGGCCGCCGTAGATCAGCACCCACAGCGCCTTGCCGGTGACGTCCCAGAATAGGAAACGCGGCCAAGAATAGCCGCTCGCACCAGTGGCGAGGTTGACCCAGGGCGCGAGGCCGCCAAGCAGCCAGCGGGTGAAGAACACGCTGGCCCAGGACCATCGTCGGACGAATGCCTCCGCGCGGTCGATCTGCGCGCCGGCTCCAACGCGCGCGGCGATATGCTCGACCAAGGGTCGCCCGCCCCAGCGGGCGATACCGTAGCCGATCTGGTCGCCAATCACCGCGCCGATGATCGACAGCAGTAGCGCGGCGACTGGGTCGATCTGTCCCTGCTTGGCGAGTGATCCCGCCACCAGCAGGAGAAGCGAGCACGGAAAAGGCAGGCCGATCGAGGCGATCAATAGGATCGCGAACAGGGCGAGCACGCCATATTCAGCGAAATAGGCGAGCAGCGCGGGGTTCACCGGCTTCTCCTCTTGTCTTGTCCCGAGATGCGCGCCTCTGCGATGGCGAGGTGCAGTGTGGCGCGAACGACGGGGAAGGGGACGCGGCGATCGGCGGCGATCCGTTCGAGCGGGCGCATGTCCTGCGGCGTCGGGGGCAGGCCGAGCGCTTCCTGCAGCGGTGGCCGTGGGACATGATAGGATTGTGCGACAAAGGCAATCGTCATCCCGCCCTCGATCGGCTCGTCGCGGTGGACGCGGAAATAGACAAGATCGTGGACTGCGCGAATCCCTTGAATCGCGGTGAAATAGCCGGCCACGACCAACGCGACCGCCAGCAGCCAGGACACGCGCGAACGGCGGAGGGGGTTGGAGTTCATGGCGTTTCTATACACCGGAACGCAGGTTGTCGCGCCAGGCTCTTCACCCCGAGATCTGGTCGACTACCATTCGGCACATCATCTCGGCGAGCCGCTCAATATCGAGTTCGGCATTGACGACACGGCGCTCGTTGAGCCCACCGACGAAGCTCAGGAACAGGTCGGCAATTGCGGACAATTGCGCGGGATCGACCCCGGGCGCTGCGAATGCGGCGAAAACCTCGATCAACGCGGTACGGGCCCGCAGGTCGATCTCGCGCAGGATCGCGCCGATCCGCGGGTTGCGCGAGGCCTCGGCAAAGATCTCGAGGAATAGCGGTAATTGCTCCTTCGACATCACGTCGAGCAGCAGCTGCTTCACCCATGTCCGCAATTCCGTGCGCCCGCCGCTGCTCCGGCCGCCGACCAACGATATCTCGGCGAATAGCTCGCCCACGTCATGTTCGACGATCGCCGCGACGATCGCCTCCTTATTGGCGAAATCGCGGTAGATCTGCTGGACGCGAATGCCCGAGGATTCGGCGATCTGGGCGATGCCGGTTGCATGGAAACCTTGCAGGGCAAATAGGACACGCGCAGCGTCCGCCACCTTGGCGCGACGGATCTCAATCCGGCTTGGCGCGTTACTGGCGCTCATGTTGCATTGCACAAAATTCTCTCCGGTCGGGTTGACCTGCATTAACTCCTGCCCTACTCTACTGTGAGTGAATGTTCACTAACATATTTTCGTAACATTTCTCCCAGCAATCGAGATACCAGCCATGACCCTTTTCCGGACGTCGGCAGTTGCCGGCCTTCTTCTCATGGCTGGGTGCTCGCATAAGGCGCCGCCGCCGCCCGGGCCGACCGAGGTCGGTACCGTCTCGGTGCAGCCGCAGACTGTGACGCTAAAGACCGAATTGCCGGGGCGCACCTCCGCTTACGAGACATCCGATGTCCGCCCGCAGGTGAGCGGACTCATCCTAAAGCGGCTGTTCACGGAGGGCGACATGGTACGCGCCGGGCAGACGCTCTATCAGATCGATCCCGTTTCCTATCAGGCGACCGTTGCCAATGCGACTGCGGCGCTCGGCCGCGCGCGTGCTTCGATCGCGTCGACCCGCGCGCTCGCTAACCGCTATGGCGACTTGGTGAAGATCAACGCGATCGCCAAGCAGGACTATGAAAATGCGGTGACTGCGGCCGATCAGGCCGGCTCGGACGTGACCGCCGCCCAGGCGACGCTGCGCACTGCCCAGATTGATTTGGCCCGCACCCGTATCACCGCACCGATCTCCGGGCGGATTGGCCGCTCGGTTTCGACCGTGGGTGCGCTGGTAACGGCCAGTCAGACCACCGCGCTGACCACCATCCAACGGCTTGACCCGATCTATGTCGACATCATTCAGTCGAGCGCCAACGTGCTGCGGCTGCGCCAAGAAATGCTGGCGGGCAAATTGTCGAGCGACGGATCGGCGGGTGCGCAGGTGCGGCTCAAGCTCGAGGACGGCAGTTATTATGCGCTGTCCGGCAAGCTGCAATTCTCCGATGTGACGGTCGATCCGACGACCGGGTCGATCGCGTTGCGAGCGGTGTTCGCCAATCCGCAGGGACTGTTGCTGCCGGGCATGTACGTCCGCGCCGAAGTAGTCGAGGGTAATCAGCCCAATGCGCTCTTAGTATCGCAAACGGCAGTCTCGCGCGACGAGAAGGGTAATCCGACCGTGATGGTGGTCGGCGCCGGTGACAAGGTGGAAATTCGCCCGGTCACTGCGCCGCGCACGATCGGCACCGACTGGCTGGTGACCGGTGGCTTGAAGCCCGGCGACCGCGTGATCATGGACAATACCTCGATGCTGCGCCCGGGGATGCCGATCAAGCCGATTAAATGGAACCCAAAGGCCGCCGCTCCGGCGGCTGCTCCGGCACAGGCCAAGTAAGCCATGGCCCGTTATTTCATCGATCGCCCGATCTTTGCCTGGGTGATCGCGATCATCCTGATGCTCGCTGGCGTGCTCGGTATCCGCAGCCTGTCGATCGCCCAGTTCCCGGTGATCGCGCCGCCTGCGGTGACGATCTCAGCTACCTATCCCGGCGCCGACGCCCAGACGCTTGAAAATACGACGACCCAAATCATCGAGCAGCAGATGAAGGGCATCGACCATCTTCGGTACATGTCCTCGACCAGCAGCTCGGCCGGTTTGGCTGCGATCACGATTACCTTCGAGCAGGGTACTGATCCGGACATCGCCCAGGTCCAGGTGCAGAACAAACTGCAGGCGGCAACTCCGCTGCTGCCGCAGGAAGTCCAGCAACAGGGTCTGCTCGTTAATAAATCGGCCCTGAACTTCCTGCTGATCGTCGGCATATATTCGGAAAATGGCTCGCATAGCTCGGGTGATCTCGGCGATATCGTCGCGTCCAAGATCCAGGATCCGCTGAGCCGCGTATCTGGGGTCGGCGACACGCAGATCCTCGGCGCGCAATATGCGATGCGGATCTGGACCGATCCGCTCAAGCTCAACAGCTATTCGCTGACCATCGGCGACGTGAAGACCGCGGTGACCGCGCAGAACGCCCAGGTCTCTGCTGGTCAGCTTGGCGCGTCGCCGGCACCTAAGGAGCAATTGCTCAACGCCACCGTCTCCGCCCAGTCGCGGCTCAACACGCCTGAGCAGTTCGGCGAGATTCGCTTGAAATCGGGTAGCGACGGCTCCGTTGTGCGGCTGCGAGACGTGGCTCGCGTGGAAATCGGGCCGGAGAATTATTCGGTCTCTACCGAGCTCAATGGTAAGCCTTCGTCCGGTTTTGCGATCAAGCTGGCGCCTGGCGCCAATGCGCTGGCAACTGTCACCGCCGTCAAGGCAAAGATGGATGTGATTAGCAAGACCTTCCCGTCCGACGTGAAAGTCGTCTATCCCTATGACTCAACGCCGTTCGTGCGGCTGTCGATCGAGCAGGTGGTCCATACGCTGATTGAAGCGGTGGTGCTGGTGTTCCTCGTCATGTTCTTGTTCCTGCAGAACTGGCGCGCGACGCTGATCCCCACGATCGCGGTGCCGGTGGTGTTGCTCGGCACCTTCGCGATCCTCGATCTCGCGGGCTATTCGATCAACACGCTGACCCTGTTCGGCATGGTGCTCGCGATTGGATTGCTGGTCGACGATGCGATCGTGGTTGTCGAGAACGTCGAACGGCTGATCACCACCGAGCATCTGAGTCCGAAGGAAGCCGCCCGTAAATCGATGGACGAGATCACCAGCGCGCTGGTCGGTATCGCCATGGTGCTGGCGGCGGTGTTCCTGCCGATGGCGTTCTTCGGCGGATCTACCGGCGTGATCTATCGCCAGTTCTCGATCACTATCGTTTCGGCGATGGGGCTATCGGTGTTGGTCGCGCTGACGCTGACCCCGGCGCTGTGCGCGACGATCCTTAAGCCACACGACCCAAATACCGGCGAGAAGAAGGGCTTCTTCGGCTGGTTCAACCGCACGTTCGAAAAGGGCACCGAGAAATATGGCAGGGGCGTCTCGGCCGTCGGTCGGCGCTGGGGACGATCGCTGGTAATCTATGCGGTGATCGTCGCCGGCATGGCTTTCCTGTTTTACCGGCTGCCCTCTGGCTTCCTGCCGGACGAAGACCAGGGCTTTGCGATCGTGCTGGTTCAGTTGCCGAGCGGTGCGACGAGTAACCGTACCGATACTGCGCTCGATGCCGTGCGCGAGCACTTCCTCGGCGCGGAGAAGGCGAACGTAAAAACGGTCTTTACGGTCTCCGGTTTCAGCTTCAACGGTCAGGCGCAAAATACCGGCCTGGCGTTTGTGGGCTTCAATGACTGGGCCGATCGCTCGGGTTCGGCCAATCGTGCGCCGGCGATTGTCGGTCGCGCGCAGGCGGCTTTCTCCAAATACCGCGATGGGTTGATCTATGCCGTGATTCCGCCGGCGGTGCAGGAACTCGGCAATGCGACCGGCTTCGATTTCGAATTGGTCGACACCGGCGGCATCGGTCATGACAAGTTGCTCGCCGCGCGCAACCAGATGCTCGGTATGGCCGCCAAGGATCCACGGCTCGTTCAGGTCCGTCCGCAGGCGCTGGAGGATGCTCCCCAGCTCAAGGTGGATATCGACCAGGACAAGGCCGGCGCGCTCGGCATCAGCTTAGCCGATGCCAACGACACGATCAGCTCTGCTTGGGGCGGCTCCTATGTCAACGATTTCATCGATCGCGGGCGGGTGAAGAAGGTCTATCTGCAGGCCGATGCGCCCTATCGCATGGCGCCGGAGAATCTGGGCGACTTCTATATGCGGGGCACCAGCGGGACGATGGCGCCGTTCTCCGCCTTCGCGACTTCCCGCTGGTCGAACGCGCCGACTCAGCTTGCCCGCTACAATGGCACGCCCGCGATGGAATTACTGGGTTCGCCGGCCCCAGGCTACAGTTCGGGCTCGGCGATCCAGGCGATGGCCGATCTCCACGCCAAGTTACCGCCAGGCACGAGCTACGAATGGACCGGTCTGTCTTATGAGGAGCAACTCTCCGGCGGGCAGGCTCCTGCGCTCTATGGCCTGTCACTACTTATCGTGTTCCTGTGCCTCGCGGCACTGTATGAGAGTTGGTCGGTGCCGATCTCCGTGCTGCTGGTGGTGCCGCTCGGCGTGCTCGGCGCGCTGCTGGCCGCGACGATCACTGGTCTCGACAATGACATCTACCTGCAGGTGGGTCTCATCACGACGATCGGTGTGGCGGCGAAGAACGCGATCCTGATCGTCGAATTCGCTGAGGAGCAGATGCGCGAGGGGCTTAGCGCCTTCGACGCGGCGATCGCGGCGGGCAAGCTGCGGTTGCGGCCGATCCTGATGACTTCGTTTGCCTTCATCTTCGGCGTGCTTCCGCTGGCGATCTCGACCGGAGCCGGTGCAGGCGGGCAGAATGCGATCGGCCGCGCTGTAGTGGGCGGCATGCTCTCGGCGACGATCCTTGCGATCTTCTTCGTGCCAATGTTCTTTATCGTCGTGCGCCGCCTTTTCGGCAGCCACGAGGCGGCGACGGACAGCGATGAAACCAACCCCGGTGCCGGCACGCCCGCACCGCAGGGAGCCTAAATCGATGAAGCGTTCGATCCTCACCGCCGCGCTGGGCGCAACCATGCTGGCGGGCTGCAATATGGCGCCGACCTATGTCCGTCCGGGCATGGCGGCGCCGGCGACCTTGCCGCAGGGCGGCGTGTTTCCGGCAGGCACGGCCGCGAGCATCGCGGTGCCTGACATAGCGTGGAAGGATTTCTTCACCGACGCGGCGCTGCGCTCGGTGATTGAGCAGGGGCTCGCCAACAATCGCGATCTCCGCGTTGCAGTGGCGAACATCGCACAGGCCCGCGCGCAGTACCGCGTGCAGCGCGCCGACCGGCTTCCGACGGTCGCCGCCTCCGGGGGGGCGACTTTTGAAAACCTGGCCGCGGCTGGTGCGCAAACGACCGGGACGACGGGCTCGACCAGCGCGAACAGAACGATTCAGTATGCGACGGCGGGCGTTGGGATTTCGTCGTTCGAGCTCGACCTGTTCGGGCGGGTGCGCAACCTGACCGAAGCGGCGCTGCAAACCTATCTTGCTACCGAACAAGCGCAGCGCACCGTAAGAATCAGTCTGATCGCCGAGATCGCTACCGCTTATGCGACGATGGCGGCCGATCAGGATCAGCTACGCATCTCGACCGATACGCTATCGACCTACAAGCAGACCGTTGACCTGACACGCGCGCAGTTCGACCATGGTGTGTCGTCCGAGCTTGAGGTCAAGCAGGCGCAGGCCGAATATGATCAGGCGCGCTACGATATCGCGGCCGCCAAGACCAAGATCGCGCAGGACCAGAATGCGCTCAACCTGTTGGTCGGCGACACGGTGCCGGCGGCACTGCTGCCGAACGGGCTGGGGGATCGCGCGCTCACGATCGCCGACCTGCCCGCCGGAGTTAGTTCGGACGTGTTGCTAAAGCGGCCCGACGTGCTCGAGGCCGAGCATCAGTTGATTGCGCAGAATGCTAATATCGGCGCAGCGCGGGCGGCGTTCTTCCCGACGATCTCGCTGACCGGCGCGCTCGGCGTGATAAGCGGCGGGCTTTCGAACTTGTTCAGCAATCCGGCGGGCACGTGGAGTGGATCGCCCGCGATTTCGCTGCCGCTCTTCGACGGTGGGCGCAATGCCGGCAATCTGGCCTATGCCAAGGCCAGCCGCGATGCGGCGGTGTCGACGTATGAAAAGGCGGTGCAGACCGCCTTTCGCGAAGTCGCCGATGCGCTGGCGACTCGCGGCACGATTGAGGAGCAAGTGTCGGCGCGCAACACGCGCGCAGCCGCGGCAAAAGGAGCGTACGTTATTTCCGATGCGCGATACCGCTCCGGAGTTGATAATTTTCTCGTCAGTCTGGACGCACAGCGCACCTCCTATGCCGCCGATCAGGACCTAGTCACGACGCGGTTGGCGCGAGTCTCGAACCTGGTCGAGCTGTACCGCGCGCTGGGCGGCGGGCTTTCCTGAGGCCTAATCCCGTCACCCCAATTTCGTTGGGGTGACGGATTGCCTTTACGGCGCTACCGGCACGCACGGCGTGCCCGTCGGCCGGACCTCGGCACAGATGCGCGTCGCCTCGTGGCTTGAGGCGAGCGGCCCGGCCTGGAGCTTGGTCAGCGTGCCGGATTTCACCAGATAGGGTTGCAGACCGGTAAGCGCCGAGACGCGCCCGCGCAGCGACTGCCACAAGGCTTTGGCATTGCCCTCGTCGCGAAACGCGCCGAACTGCAGCCGCCAGCCTTTGCCCTGAACGCGGGCAGGCGCGCGCACGACCTCGACCGGCGGACGCGGCGCCGGGCGGACGACCGGCGGCACGATCAGCGGCGCGGCCGAGACGGTCGCCTTACCCCCGGAATAACCAGGGCCACGATCCGGCAGCAGTGGCACGCTCTGCCGGAGCGGCGGACGCCCAACGTCGGACGGCGGCAAGTCCGCGCCCTGCATTCCTCCCTGCATGGCAGTGCTGCCGGCGATCTCGGGCGGCAGGGTCGGGCGCGCCGCATCTGCCTCGTACGTGCGGGCGAGCACGGTGCCCTGCTGACGCTCGGCCAGGGAGATATATTGGTCCATCTGGCCGAGCGTCTGGGTCGCCTGCGGCAGGCCCGCAGCCGAGGCGCGCAGCATCAGCGCATAGGCGCGGACCCAGTCCTTGGGCACCCCATCGCCGTTGAACAGCATCGTGCCCACCACATATTGCGACCGCGGCTCGCCGCGCGCGACCGACTTCTGCAGCCAGGGCAGGGCCTTGTCGCGCTTGCCGTTCTGGAAGAGGGCGAGGCCATAATTATCCTGTGCCTGAATATGGCCCTGCGCTGCCGCCTTTTGATACCAATTCTCGGCCTGCACCAGATCGACGGGTACGCCGCGCCCGAGTTTATAGGCCTGGCCCATGTTGAACTGCGCGTCCGCGTCACCGGCTACGGCTGGCCCGCGCCATTGGTCGACCGCCATCTTATATTCGCCGCGGCTCCAGGCATCGACGCCTGCTTTCACGTCCGCCGACGCCGGCGCCACCGCCAACAGTGCTAGGCCGAGCGCCACCGCTCGCATACCCGTCTTCATTCGCCTATATTCCCTGCCAGATCGGACCGTTCCGCAATAATGCTCCGCTACGCGCGAATGGCAAAGATTTCATTAGCCAATCCGCGCGCCATCGCCCCGCCGCGGGACGGCTATACCGCCGTTAACCGTTCCTTATCCCCACCGTGGCATCTCGGAGCCGCAAATTGAATGGGTTGGGGCACATGCGCGTACTGGCGATGGCATCGCAAAAAGGCGGATCGGGCAAGACCACGCTCTCCGGGCATCTTGCGGTGCAGGCGGAGCGGGCGGGGGCGGGTCCGGTCGTGCTGATTGACATTGATCCACAGGGTTCGCTGTCCGAATGGTGGAATGAGCGTACCGGGGAGCTCCCGGCCTTCGCCCAGACCACCGTCGCCCGGCTCGCTGCCGATCTTGAGGTGCTGCGACAGCAGGGTTTCAAGCTCGCCGTGATCGACACCCCGCCTGCGATCACCATGGCGATCCAGAGCGTGATCGCCGTTGCCGAACTTATCGTCATCCCGACCCGCCCGAGCCCGCACGACCTGCGTGCAGTAGGGGCCACCGTTGATCTGTGTGAGCGTGCCGGCAAGCCGCTGCTGTTCGTGGTCAATTCGGCGACGCCGAAGGCGCGGATTACCTCGGATGCCGCGATTGCCCTGTCGCAGCATGGTACGGTCGCGCCGATCACCGTCCACCACCGCACCGATTTCGCCTCGTCGATGATCGACGGCCGGACCGTGATGGAGGTCGATCCACGCAGTAAATCGTCTCAAGAGATTGAGGCGCTGTGGGGCTATATCGGAGACCGGCTCGAGAAGAACTTCCGCCGCACCGTATTCGCCGCGCCGGCCGCCGCCCCCAGCTTTGCGCAGCGCGCACCCGCCGGCTTCGGCCGTCGGGTTATGAACTGAGGTAGATCATGGCTAATCCCAAACCCATGGCATCGCTCTCCGCCGGGCTGCTCGCCCGTAAAGGGACGGCGCGGCCTGCGATGCGCCCGCAAGGATTCCACGGCTATGGCGCCACCGACGACCTCGGCTGGAACGACATGGGCGAGAGTCGGCCGGCGCCCGTCGCCCCGGTCCCAGTCACGGCGCCGATTGAGCCTATACCGCTGCCCCCGGTCCTGATCGAACGCGAAGAGCTCAAGCTCGAAGTGGAGACCCCCAGACCGGTGACGGCGACGCGCTCTGCCCATATCGCGCGCCAGTCGCCCAGTAAGAAGCCCAGGGCGGCCTTCACGCTACGGCTCGATGCCGAACGCCACCTGCGGCTGCGGCTCGCCAGTGCGGTGACCAATCGCTCTGCCCAAAATCTCGTGACAGCGGCGCTCGACGCTTTTCTGCAAACCCTGCCCGAAGTCGAGCAACTGGTCCGCCAGCTGCCTGCATCGCGTTGATCTCGAAGGATTGACCATGAACCAGCGCATCCTGTTCCATCTTGGCGCGGTAGGCCTAGTGCTTGGCGCTGCCGTGGCGATCACTGCTGCCTCCGACGGCATCGCTTTGGCCGGCTCAGTCGACGGCTCCAAGGCCTCGAAGCAGGCCGCCGATCTCGGCCGCAAGGCCGGCAAGGCGCTCGCGCGGCGCGATGCTGCCGCCGCGATCGGCTTTGCGGAGAGCGCGGTTGGCCTCCAGCCTCAGAATGCGTCATATCGTGCGTTACTCGGCCAAGCTTATCTCGGCGCTGGCCGCTTCACCTCGGCGCAGCAGGCCCTGGCCGACGCACTTCAGATCGATCCGACGCTCGGCAAGGCTGCGCTCAGCCTAGCGCTCGCCCAGATCGCGACTGGCGACTGGGCGACGGCGCGAAAGACGCTTGACGCTAATATCGCGACCATTCCGGCGGCGGATCGCGGTTTGGCGGTCGCGCTCGCCGGGGATCCGCAGACTGCGGTACAGCTGTTGTCGGATGCTGCGCGCAGCCCGGGTTCGGATGCCAAGACGCGACAGAATCTCGCGCTGGCGTTCGCGCTCGCGGGCCAATGGCAGCAGTCGAAGATGGTCGCTACCGCCGATCTCCCGCCGGCCGAGGTCGACCAGCGGATGCAACAGTGGGCGAGCTTCGCGCATCCGTCTTCGGCCTCGGACCAAGTTGCTACTCTGCTCGGCGTGCAACCGGTCGCCGATGGTGGTCAGCCGGTCGCACTCGCGTTGAACGGCGACCGCCATCCCACCGCGCTTGCTGTGCAATCGGCGGTTCCGGTTGATTCGTACATGCCCGGCCAACAGGTCGCACGGGTCGGATCAGCGCCGCTGGTAGGCCCCGCGGTACCGATCCCAGAGGCCGCGCCCTATATCGATCCTAAGCAGGCGCCGCGACCGCAGCTGTCGTCGGTGACGTTCGCCGCGCCGCGCGAGATCGTCCAGCAAATCCCGGCCCGCTATCTGGTCAAGGCATCTGAAAAGCGACTCGCTGCGGTTCGTTCTGTCGCCGGCCCCATCGCGGGTGCGGGAAAATACGTCGTCCAGCTCGGCGCCTATGGCAATGCGCGTGTCGCCCGCGTTGCCTGGATGAAAATGGCGCGCAGCCAGCCGATGATCGCCAGCCATATGCCGTCGGGCGGGGCGATCACCGCGCGCGGCGTGACGTTCTTCCGGCTGTCGGTCGGCGGTTTCGCGCGCGGTGACGCCAATGCGCTGTGCGCGAGCCTGAAGGCACACGGTAGCCGTTGCTTCGTTCGCATCGGCGCGGGCGATCGGGTCGCGAGTTGGGGCCGGGGGGCGCAGCTCGCGATGCGCTGACGGGAGGAGCTAGACCAGCCCCCCGTCGATGATCAACGTACGGCCGTTTACCCATTTCGCCGCTGGTGATGCGAGGAATACGATCGCGTCGGCAACATCATCAGGCTGCCCGATTCTGCCGAGCGGGGTGCCTGCGGCGATCGCATCGCGGATATCCTGCGGGATCCACTCCGTCATCGGCGTCTCTATTGCGCCAGGCGCGACCGAATTGACCGCGATCCGCCGCGGGCCCAATTCGCGCGCAAACCCTTGGGTCAGCGTAATCAATGCGGATTTGGCCGCCGCATAAGGCACAAGACCGCCCATCGGGCTGTAGCATAAATTGCTCGCCACGGTGACTATTCGCCCGCCGTTGACCATATACCGCGCGGCTTCCTGCATCGCCAGGATCGCGCTCAGCACATTGTCGCGGAACAGTGCATCGAAGCTCTCGGCGGTGATCGATCCGAACGCCATCTGCGGCGAGGCGCCCGCGACGTGCACGAGGATGTCGATTCCGCCGAAGTGCTCCGCCACCGTATCGGCGACGCGCGCCATCTCTGCCTGGTCGCTGGCGTCGCCGGTCAGCACGAACGCCTCGCCACCGGCCGCGACGATTTCGGCGGCGACCCGCTCGGCGCTGGCGCGGTTGCGAAAGGCATGCACCGCGACGCGCGCGCCCGCTGCGGCTAGCCGCCGCGCGGTCTCGCTGCCGATGCCGCCGGAGGCGCCGATTACCAGCGCGGTGCGGTTGGTCAGGATCGTCATGGGGTTTTCTCCGTTGGCCCCATTCAGCGGCATGGCACTGCGACAGTCGAGGAGGGGGCCTGGGCCTGTTCGCCTGCTGGATAACCCTGCCACAGGGGGTGGGGCCGGGCGGGGCGGAGTGCGTAGCTGTCGCCACCTTTCCGGAGCGATATCATGACCAGCAAAGCCCCCCAATCGATCTGGCCGGATATCCCGGAGCCCTTGATGCCGTACAGCCCCGCGGTGAAAGCAGCGGACTGGATCTTCGTCTCGGGCCAGCTTGCAAGCGACTTCAAGACTGGCATCGCCCCTGAAGCCCGCGCCGC
>Ga0233335_1000098_pt1 | contig 24304 bp, 23 predicted proteins | sample GEONDECOMP222_FD_180695 | JGI IMG/M metagenome (GOLD analysis project Ga0233335, IMG submission 180695) | Leaf litter microbial communities from Shasta-Trinity National Forest, California, United States - GEON-DECOMP-222 | ecosystem: Environmental > Terrestrial > Plant litter > Unclassified... | reverse complement strand
GCCGCTGATGTAGATCCCCGGCACCGCTCCCGCGCCCGAATTGGTATTGACGGGCGCGACATAGTTGGATGGCGGCGCGCTGATCTGGCGCTTCGACCAGTCGATGTAGAAAGCGGCGATCGAATAGGTCAGCCGATTGCCGAACAGCGAGCCCTTGTCGCCGATCTCATAGGTCCAATTCTCTTCCTCGCCGAACGAACGCTCCGCCGGGGTAAGCGTGACCGTGCCGGTGACATAGCCGTTAAATCCGCCTGCCTTCACCCCCTTGGCCGCGGAAACATAGAGCATGTTCGAAGGCGCCGCTTTATATTGCAGCGAAAACCGCGGCGTGACGTTGCTGTAGGTTGCGGTCAATGGGGCGAGCGACGGCGCTTGGCGGTCGATCGTGGTAAGTTTGGTATGCGTGTAGCGTGCTTCGGCCTCAAAGGTCAGGCGGCTATCGAACATCGCATAAGAGCCGCGGCCATAGCCTGAATCCGTCCAATATTCGGTCAGCCGGTTGTTGAACAGCGATACACCACCCGCCGACAGCGGATCGTTGTCGCCGCCGAGAATGGCAGCGCCCGCCTGCACGCCGTATTTCAGCCCGAACAGGAATGAATCCCACGCCTTGGAATGCTCGCCACCGAAATCGAACTTGAGCGGCCCCCCATTGTCGAAGGTAATGCGTGCATCGTGGCTGGTATATTTCAGCAGCCCGGCCTCGCGCTGGAGCGAGATCGACGGCGAGGTGCCGGCGACGCGATACGATCCTGCGTTCAGAAAATAGGAGTTACTGGCAAAGGACGACTGCTCAATCGCCTGCCCGGTGACCTTGCCGAAATCATAATTGAAGCTCCACGAGGGAGCGAATTGATAGGCAACCGCAGCGTGCCACATCTCAGTCCTGCCGGTCATGCCGGGCTGCGGCGCAGTGAACAGGCCGGCGGGGTAGTTGCCAGTGTTGACACCTGAGCGCTTGCCGTCCGGGCTCGACGGCAGGTTGCCGCACCACAGATAGGGGCTGCCGTTTGATCCGATCGCGCCGCAGTTGAGCTTATCCTCCTTCAGATTGCCGTCGATCGTATAGAAAGCGCGGATCTTCTCGTTGCGGGTAAGCCGGTAATACGTACCGGTGATGGCGAGGCCCTCGGTCGGCGTCAATTTCAGCGCGGCCGAAAAATTGTCGCGCTTGTAGCCACCGAAATGGGCGAGATCGGTCGCCGATGCGCCTGGGAAATTATTCTGCCACACGCCGTCGAAATGGGCCTTAGCGTAATAAATTCGGCCCGAGAGAATGCCCGGGATGATCGGTCCGCCGACGCCGAGCCGGACGTCGGTATAGCCGCCGTTGCCGGCCGACGCTTGGGCATTGATCTTGAGCGTATCGCTTGGCCCACGCAGCACATAGTTGATCGCGCCCGAGAAGGTGTTCTGGCCGTAGAGCGCGCTTTGCGGCCCCTTCACGACCTCGATCCGTTCGAGATCGGCGAGCTGCGAATCAACCATATAGCCGCGCTGCAGGTAAATGCCGTCGATGAACACACCGGTGTTGCCGATCGCAGCTTGGACGTTGCTCTGCGACAGACCGCGGATCACGGCATTCCCGTTGAACTTCGACAGAAAGTCGGTGAAGCGCAGCCCTGGGGTGTAATTGGCGACATCCTGCAGATCGGTCGCGCCGCGCTTGGTGAGGTCGTCGGCGCTGATCGCGCTGATCGACAAAGGAATATCCTGCAGCCGCTCGGCCGACTTGCGCGCGGTGACGACGACATCGGCGCCGAAGCCCTCCTCGGCCGGCGACGGCGCCGCCTGGGCGAATGCGGCGGAAGCGCTGGCGAGCGCGAGCGCGGCTAGGCAGGCCCGGCCGGCGAGCATGGTCTTGATATGCGATTTGGTGCGACGTGTCACAGTCGAAACCCCCTTGTTGTGGTGTCTCATGAATGTCCGGTGTCCGGATCTCATGATCGGCCCACGCTAGATCAGCCGTGCGCGCGATGAAGGGCTATGCGGCCCGGTTTTCGATAGGTGGATAGATTGAGCTCGATCGGATCGAGCGAGCAACCAATTGATCGCACTCGCGGTTTTCAAAAAAAATTCGATGCAAAATCGAGCCCGCGTTGAGACCCGCGTCGAAAATTGTCGCACGATCGGCCAGGGACTGGCGTTCCCCGATATCGGCATATGAGGAGTAATTACCGCGATCGGCATTCACGAGAAGGCAGCGCATGAGCGCGGACAGATACTCCTCGGCCATGCCGCATTCCTACCACGGCGCCCATATGCGGGCGCGTCGCCGGCCATCTCATCGAGCATGACGAGCGCCGTCTGGCCAGCTTCGGGGCGCCGCAGGCGGTGTCGGAAAATCTCCCGGATTCTCGCAGGATGAATAGTCGCCCGGTACCGAATGGGCATCCCGGGCCGCCCCGATATGCTCTTCCTCTCGAATAGGGCCCATGCACCTGAAGGAATCTGATGACCGACCTCACGCTCTCCAGGCGCGGCGCGATCGCCGGCGGATTTGCGGCCTCACTGGCCTCCGCGCTACCACTGGAAGCTGCAGGCGCGGCGACACCGCCGGCCGAGGGAGTCGTCACCCCACCCGATTGCGTCGCCGACACGCCAGGCGGGCGAGTGCGCGGCTATCAGAGCAACGGCATCCGGATTTTCAAGGGCATTCCTTATGGCGCTCCTACCGGCGGCGCTAACCGCTTCCTGCCGCCCCGGCCGGTTGCGCCGTGGAAGGGTACCCGCCTCGCGATGTCGCTCGGTGCGATCTGTCCACAGCCCGACCAGCGCACAGGCCCCTCGCCCAGCGCCTTCGTCCTGCAGCGTTCGTTCGGAGTGCAGGATGAGGATTGCCTCAGCCTCAACATCTGGACCCCGGCGCTAGATGGCCACAAGCGTCCGGTGATGTTCTGGATCCATGGCGGCGAATTCTCCACCGGCGCGAGCCTGGAATTACTGGCGACCGATGGCGAGGGGCTGGCGCGGCGCGGCGAGGTAGTGGTGGTGTCAATCAACCACCGTCTCAACTTACTCGGATATCTCGACCTCGCGAGCATCGGCGCGCCCGCCGAATTTGCCTCCGCGGGCAATGTCGGGATGCTCGACATCGTGCAGGCGCTGCGCTGGGTGCGTGACACGATCGCGCAGTTCGGCGGCGATCCCGGCAACGTCACGATTTTCGGCCAGTCCGGCGGCGGACTAAAGGTGACCACATTGTGTGCGATGCCGAGCGCTGCTGGACTGTTCCACAAGGCGATTGTGCAGAGCGGCTCCGAGAGCAAGGTCTTCGGGCGTGAGATGACAGAACCACTCGCCCGCGGGCTCCTCGCAGAGTTGGGGATCGCGCCGGGCGATGCGGCAAAGCTCCAGCAGGTGCCGATCGCAACCCTGAGCGCGGCTGGAGAGAAGGCGGTCGCCGCATGGTCCGCGCCCTGGGCGGGAGACGTCTGGCGGCTGGTCGGCTGGGCGCCGGTGGTTGACGGCACAATCATCCCGGCCAGTCCCTATGAGCCGACAAGCCGCCGGTATTCGGCGCCAGTCCCGTTGATGGTCGGCTCGGTGCGCCACGAATTCGTGTTGACCAGCTTTTCGGCCGCGGCGAACGACATGACGTTTGATCAGGTACGCAAGGCTTTATCCGCTACCTTCAAGGATCCTGACGCGCTGCTTGCGGCCTTTACCCGCGCCTATCCACGCGAGAATCCGGTCGGCATCATGGCGATGATTTCGGCGGCGAGCTTCAATCGGATTAACGCGGTCAATCAGGCCCAGGCCAAAGCCGCCGGCGGCGGCGCGGCGGCGTTCCTCTACCGGCTCGATTGGATCACCCCAATCCTCGACGGCATTCCCCACACCTACCACTGCAGCGACCTGCCGCTGGCCTTCAACAGCATCGACAAGGTCCCCGAAGCCGCCGGCACGAGCCCGCGCACGCGGGCGATGGCGAACCGGATGAGCGACGCCTGGATCGCCTTTGCGCGAACCGGCAATCCCCAGCACGCCGGACTCCCGCATTGGCCGGACGTTACCGCGGGCTCCGCACCGACGATGAGCTTCAACGATCGCTGCACCGTGGAGACTGATCTCGACGGGGGATTGCTCCAGCTGGTCAAGACCAATCGCAAATGGGCTTGAGCTGCTCATTCCATCAAAGCACGCGCGGGACATGCGGAAAACAGCAGCGATACGGTCGAGGACCGTTACAAGTATCGACGCCGGTTCCAGATCGTCGCTTCATATGGTCGCCGACCATGCTCCGAGGCAGCAGATTTTACCCAGGGAAATGTATGATCATTTCGGACAACGTCCTGCAGGTCGTGAGAAAGAAGCCGGCATGAGTCGTCCTCTCGCGCTCGCCGCATTATTGCTGGCGACACTCGCCGCGTCGGCTACGGCTCAAACCGCCAAGCTCGACACCGGTCAAGTCTCCGGTATCGCGCTGAACAAGCAGGTGCTCGTCTATCGTGGCATACCCTACGCCAGCCCGCCGGTCGGCGCTCTGCGCTGGCAGCCTCCTCAGCCCGCCGCCGGCTGGAAGGGCGTGCGCAAAGCGAACTCCTTCGGCACGCCCTGCCCGCAGGCGCCCTTTCCCGGTACACCGGCAATCAAGACGAGCGAGGACTGCCTGACTCTCACCGTCTGGCGGCCCGCCAAGCCTGGCCGATACCCGGTCCTGCTGTGGTTTTTCGGCGGCGGCTTCGTCGGCGGCGATTCTTCCAACCCGGTGAACGATGGCGCCGCTCTGGCAAAGCGCGGGGTGATCGTGGTCGCGGCTAATTACCGCTTCGGCGCGCTTGGGTACATGGCGCATCCAGCACTCAGCGCTGCATCGCGCGACCATGTATCCGGCAATTACGGCCTGCTCGATCAGATCGCCGCGTTGAAGTGGGTCAAGGCGAATATCGCGGGCTTTAACGGCGATCCGACGCAGGTAACGATCGGTGGCCAATCCTCGGGCGGAATCAGCGTCGACATGCTGATGACCTCGCCCAGTGCCGCGGGACTCTTCGCCCGGGCGATCGTGCAGAGCGCACCGATAACAGGACTTGTCCCGCCCCTGCCCTCGCTAGAAGATGCCGAAGCCTTCGGCGCGGCGTATACCGCCGCGCGCGGGGCGAACACGTTGAAGGAACTGTACGCGCTGACGCCCGAGCAGCTTATCACCATGTCGTCGGGGGAACGGGCGCTAGCTTCCCCGTTCCGGCCAACTATCGACGCGCACTATCTGCCCAATCACCCTTTGCGGCTGTTCGCGGCGGGCGGGTCGGCACCCGTGCCGCTGATGATCGGATCAAACGCTTACGAAAGCGCGCGGATCACGCCGATGCAGCCGACCTCGGAAGAATTCGAAGCCTGGGTTGAACGCACCTATCCGCAACAGACACCGATGATCCTCGACGCCTATCCCCACCGTGACCCTGTGACGATCCGCGCGGCATGGCTGGCGGTGAAGAGCGATGACATGTTCTCGGGCACCCGGCGCATGGCGCGTTTTCACAGCCGCAGCGGCAACCCGACCTTCGTATATCGCTTCGATCGCGAACCGCCCGGCCCCGACCAGCCGAGGATGCGCGCCTTCCACGGCGCCGAACTGCCCTATATGTTCGGAAATCTCGACTTGGGCCGGGCGTGGACCACTGCCGACCGGACGCTCTCAGACAGAATGATGGGCTATTGGGTCAATTTCATTAGTGCCGGCGATCCCAATGGCCCCGGTCTGCCGCCTTGGACCACCTATGATTTGGTCGAGGAGCGCGAAATGACATTAGATGTCGAAGGCGGCATGATCGCCATTCCGCATCGCGCTCGACTGGCCATTTTCGAGGCGCCGGTGATCCGCTAGCATAAACCGCTAGACACCGCCGTTGTGCAGGATCGTTCCAGCATATGGCGGCGGCCCCATTAGGCCCGAGTACATCGGCGCGGCCCTGGTTGCGGGCCATTTTGGGAGCGGCGCTTTCGACCGCTATTTTTGGAAGCGCCGCCCGAACTTTCACCGATCGATACGCTTCGCAGGGCGTTCTCGTCCGTCACCGACATGATCGAACAGAACCGACGGTTTTCCGAACCACGTCGGCAGATCATTTCCGCCACCCCAGCGCTGCTGGAACGAGAAATCGCGAAACATGCCGCAATCACCCAGGTGGTAGCGGAGGCCTTACGCAGACGGGGCGTCGCACCGCGCCGCGCCGATCTGGCCCCCCAGGCGGGATTGGCCGTCTTGAGCTACGCACTCGATGCTTGGTTCGTCGACTCGTCCTCCGGACTGACGGACCATCTCGATTATGCGTTTGCCGAACTAAAGCAGCTATCATAACTGATCAGCCGCGGATGGACCGACGCGGTCGCAATTTTGAGAGAAGTCACTTCCCTAGATTTGAAGTACGTGTTGAAACGGCGCACAATGGTAATCTTCTGATATATCGCGCTCCAAAGCAGTCGGAGCTCTGCCCAACCTCCCATGCTCATTCATCTTCGGGCGACAACCAGAGAATCTAAAATTTTGTTAGTGTATTTCGCGACCTGGCTTGAGCTCCTCGGCGATAGAGCAAGCAGCCTTTGAAAAAAGGCCACGACCACCGCCGAAAGCCCACGCAGCAACCTGCCGCAAGCACCAAAGTGCTTTGTCGGACATATACAGTGCAGAACTGCACGTCGCTTAAGTCGCGGGATATCAGCGCCCTATTCAATCAGGCCGCTTCCGCGGCGATTCCGCGCAATGCCTTCTCGAAGGCGGCAGCCGGCTGGCCTCCTGAGATAAGATATTTGCGGTTCACGATTACCGCCGGCACCGACGATATCCCCTGCTCCTGCCAGAACCGCTCGTCGGCGCGGACGTCATCCGCATAGCGACCGGAGATCAGCACGTCGCGTGCTGCAACCGGGTCCAGCCCGGCATCCGTTGCCGCGCTCACCAAAGCCTCGAGGTCACCTGGACTGCGTCCATGCGTGAAATAGGTCTCGAATAGCGTGTGTTTCAGAGCGCGCTGGTGGCCCTCAATCCCAGCCCAATGCAGCAGCCGGTGCGCATCGAAGGTGTTGTAGATCCGGTGCCCCTCGCCCATCATCATTGTGAAACCGACCTCGGCCGCGCGTGCAGTGATCATCTCCCGGTTAGCCGCCGACTGCTCGGGCGTAGAGCCGTATTTGGCGGCGATATGCTCGGCAAGGTCCTCACCCTCTACAGCGATCTGCGGATTGAGCTCGAACGGCTGAAAACGGATGTTGGCGCTGACCGCATCCTGCGCGCTCTCAAGCGCCTGCTCGAGCCCTTTGAGCCCGATCACGCACCACGGACACGATACATCCGAGACGAAATCGATTTGCAGCTGCGTGGTCATGTCGAAATACCTTCTGTCTGCGGCGTCCGCAATGGCGCATCCCATGTAGGCCCGTCACACCGAATGTCATCCGCCGCGGGACATCGGCTGCCCGTGAAAAGTCGGGCGTACTCAAGGCATCCGTGCCTTTCAGGGTTGCAGCGGATGCAAGTGGTAGTCCGAAAACGCGCTCGTAGCCTGTTACCGCACATTCCCTGCGCGCCTTCCACCAGGATCAGCGCTCTCCGACCGCTGAGCCGCCGATCCGCCGATCCCGAAAGGCCTTGTGCGGCTCAGGACAAAAAGGAAGATCGCAGCGATCAGCACCGACCTCGCTCCAAGACCGAAAAACAGGGTCGCGGGAATGACACCCCAAGCTGCTCGACGGTTGGCCCTCCCCGATCCCGCTCGCAGCCGATGAAAGCATCCAGGATCTGGCCGAGCTCGAGACGCATCACGAGCGCTTCCAGGTGTTGAACATCAAGCGCGACAAATGCGGCGAGCTGACCGAGGCGCTCATGATGGCCGATCGCGCGCGCTGGCTCGGCCTGGAGGTCATGGTCGGCAACATGGCCGGCGCGACGCTGTCGACAGCGCCCGCCTTCATTCTCGCCCAGCTTTGCTACATCGTCGATCTCAACGGCCCGTGGTTCATCGCGGACGATCCGTTTGCAGCAGGCCTCTATGCCGACGGCGAAATCCTGGTGCCCGCACAGCTGTGGGGTGTCGGCTAAACGCACTCGCCGGCGTCCTACGGGTTTCGCGGGCGAGATGCACAAGGCGGCGAGGCCATTCGAGCCTTGGCCGCAGAAGGCTCCGCCGGCAACTTCAGTCATGCCGCTTCTCCCGGGCGGCATGATCACGGCAGGCGATCCCCTTAATGGGCCCGGAAGGCTCTGCAGACGGACCGCGCCGCCTCCGTCGTATTTTGGAGACCACGGGGGTCAAAGAGCACCATCGTTTTCAGGTGAAGGCACTGGGGTGGCGCTCGTCATGCCTTTCGCGGTAGCTACCCCAATCGACCGACGAAGGAGTCCACCATGCTACGGAATCTACTGCTCGCCACCGCCGCGCTGACGCTCGTGGCATCGCCGACGTTTGCTGCGCCGTGCCGGGACACGAAGGGTAAGTTTATCAAGTGCGCGGACAAGGCACCTGCAAAACCGATTCGGTGCAAGTCGGCAAACGGCAAGTTCGCCAAATGCGGCACCCCTGGCGCGAAGCCCATCTAATCGAGTCGGCGTCCGGACCAATTTCTTCCGGACGCCCTTCCCGCTGATGGTGAGCCTCATCGTAATCAGCGGGGCGACGTCGTGGCCACCCCCATCTAGGAGATGCACGGCACTGTCAGATGGGCGCGAGAGCGTCAGTTCGACGATAGACGGCTGCGCAAAGCCACTATCTCCGTAATGGTTGTTACCGCCTCAGTCTGAGGTAATATAAGCGGATGAGCAGCGACCGCTTCGACCGCCTAACTGAGGGTCAGAAGGAATGCCTGCGGCTGTTTCACGCCCGCTGGGAAGTCAAAGATATCGCCCGCTCGATCGGGCGGAGCCCGGTCACCGTCAACCAGAGGCTGACAGCCGCCCGCCGGCACCTAGGGGTCGATAGGAGCGCCGAGGCTGCCCGCCTCCTGGCCGAGCACGAGAATGCCTCCACTGCACCGACATATAGTCCGCCTATATATGAGCCGCTGATAGTTGGCGAAGGTACCACCCCACCGGCACATCCTCCCCACGGCGATGGTGAGCATTGGGGTTTCCCGATGCCTTTCCCGACCCGAGGGAGACCCGCGAATGACCTGACTTTCACCGGCAAGATTATCTACGCATTGGTGCTCGCTGCACTGATCGCGTTGGTCTTCGGCGGGGCAGTCTCAAGCCTGAGCGGGCTTTCCGACATTTTCTGAGCCAATGTCATACCAGCAAAGAAGCGCGCCTGTCCGAGACGGCGCGAGGGGAAAAGCTATGCCGAATATCCGTCAAGAAGCAGCAAAAGCCGTCGTCAAGGAATTGGCACCTTTCGAATCATCGCTGGATATCGCGCTCGCTCGCGGCGGCCGTTTTCTCGCGGCCCTCGCCGAGGGACGGCTGGAAGCGGAGGTCGCGCCTTCGGTCGGTCATGCGGCGATCATGAGCACTCTCGCCACGGTCTCGGCGCTCGGCCAAGCCCGTGAAGGCGTCGTGGCGACCCGTCGCGAGCTCGCCCTGACGCGGGTCAGGCTCGGCCTGCGCGAAGTGGCTCTGGGCGGGCTGATGGGATGCCCTGACGCACACACGGGTAACCAACCCACTGGAACGCTGGTCGACGATACTTCCGTCACAGCGGATTGATGTATGTCGCGCGACATCCGCGGTAGAAGACGATCATGGAAGTCGCGCGACACCTCTCCCCCCTGATCTTTCTCACCCTGCTCATTGCTGCGCTCGGATATGTATTCTGGCGCGGTGAGAGGGCGGAACGTGCCTGTGTTCTCGTGATCGTCGTAGCGTCGATCCTGAGCGCACTGGCGGCGCACCCGAACGGCATGTGGCAGCGAGGCGAGACGGGCATCTTTATCGTAGATGTCGCCGCCCTGTTCGCTTTCATAACCATCATGGGGGCAAGCAACAGGTTTTGGCCGTTATGGATTACAGCCTTTCAAATCATCGCAGTGACGACGCACCTCGCACGTTTCCTGAAACCAGCCACACTTCCAATGGCCTATGCGTTCGCAGAGCAGCTCTGGGTTCTGCCGATGCAAGGCCTCCTGGTCGCGGTAATATGGCAGCGGCAACACACGCGCCGAAGCTTCCCCCGGCAGGATCGCTCGAGTCGCTTGTAGCGATGAGGGCCGAACTCGATCGGGTTATCACCGCTTTTGGCGGCGCCAGCCCTCCGGCGCGGATCGCCTCATCTGACGACCGCGATCCTGGTACATCGGAAACCGAGGTTACGAAGGTCCGGGCGATCATCGCGGCCCGAGCAAGGCGCGACCAGCATTTCCGTCCGAATATGTTTGGAGAACCGGACTGGGATATGTTTCTCGATCTGTTTGTCGCGCAGCTCACCGGCGCTCAAATAAGCGTTAACTCCCTGTGCATAGCTGCCCGCGTACCGGCCACGACGGCGCTACGCCACATCACCATCCTGGAAAGACACGGCGACATACAACGAGAGTCCGACCCCTTCGACCGTCGTCGCAGTTTCCTGCGGCTTTCTGACCAGACATTCGACGGAATGAGAAATTGGCTCCAATCGCTCGATCCGCACCTTCTATAACGAAGACACAGCCAGCATCCCTTTCCAGATTTCGGCTGATAGGCGATCGCTACGCACTAAGCCGGGACTCCGGGAATCGCCCGCTCGCTGTCGCCAGAACTGGGAATCGCGATCTCGTACTTGGGCCGCCGTCGGACAGCGACCGGCCCCTGGGTGAACTTGAGTGCATAGCGCTTCAGTACCTTTCTGCGCCGGGACTGCTCGGGCCAGATACGGAATCTTCGCTTGCATTGTTTGCGAACGACTCGCATAAACGAGCTGTTGCCGGAAGGCGACCGTAAGCGTTTACGTCAATCAACGCGCACTCATTCGGTCACGCTCTTTTGGGGGCGTGTTCCCTGATGCGCAGGTGACGTAATGCTCAAATTCCTTCTGGTTCCGCCCATACCGATAGCCCGTCCGGCGCTGATCGGACTGTTTCTCTTTTTCTGCGCCGGTTTCGCCGATGGCGCGATGATCCCGTTCTTCCCGCTCTGGGCCAAAGGCGAAGCCGGCATCACAACCGGTTACATCGGGCTGCTGTTCGGTTGCTACGCTGGTGGAGAACTGCTCGCGACACCCCTCCTCGGCGGCATCGCCGATCGAGTCGGACGTCGGCCGGTGCTTATCCTGTCCGCTTGCGGTGTCGGCTCCGGGTTCCTCGCTTTGTATTTCGCCCACGGCGTCATTGCCGCAGCCGTCATCCTCGTCGCGACCGGAGTCTTCGAGTCGGTCCTGCACCCGACCGTCTGGACGGTGATCGCTGACACGACCCCACCCGAAAACCAACGGCGCAATTTCAGCCTGGCCAAGGTCAGCTCGAACGCTGGACGCGTGTTGGGGCCGGCCGCGGGCGCGCTACTGGCATTTATCTCGCTCAAATGGGTCTTTGTCGCCAGCGGCGCGATATTGCTGGCCGGCGGTGCGATCACCCTGCTCTGCCTGCCCGAAACCATGGGATTAGGCGCAGCTGAGGAAGGCGAAGAAGAGGAAGAGGAGGGCTTGGCGTCCCTACTGCCCGCCTTCCGGGATCGACGGCTGGCCATACTTCTGCTATGGTTCCTCCTGCTGGAAGTGTCCGGGAGCTGGGTCGAGGCCGTCCTGCCCCTTTATGCGCACGACACCGGCATGCTGACACCCTCCGGGGTGGGCCTGCTGTTCACTTATGCCGCAGCACTGATCGTCATCGCCCAGATGCTGGTCAGCAGGATCGCTGCGGGCCGCTCGGCCCTTTCGCTGACACTCGGCGCGGGCACATCCTTCGTGATCGCCTTTGGCATCTTGTGCACCACACCGAGCCTTCTCGGAGTGATCATTGCGGTCAGCCTTTTCTCGGTTGCCGAGATGCTGATCGGGCCGCTGGTCCCCACCGCGGTCAACCAGCTCGCACCGCCCGGGCGCCGCGCGACCTACATGGCCGCCACGTCGGTCGCGAACGACCTCAAGGACTCACTGGGTCCGGCAATCGGGACCGCGCTTTACGCGCTGTCGGCGCGCCTGCCGTGGATCGCCGCCATTCCGCTCGCGGCGATCGCCGCGGTCGGCCTCGGAGGCTCGCTGCTCCAGCGGTCGACTACCGCCTCTCAGGCTCGCCGGTCAGCGGTGCTCCGGCCTCCTGCCGATCACTGATCCCCAGATCAACCTCACAAGGACAACATGACCCTTCATCAGATCACGCGCGTGCGGCACGAAACTGCCGGCGCAGCCTCACCTGGATTCGATCTAGCAGTTGTCGCCCCGCATGTTACGGATCGGCTCAGCCTCGCCCGAATTGCACGATTTCGCCCGCGCGCCCGCCGACGATCATATCGACCTGTTTGTCTCGTCAGTTGGTGATGCGGGATTTCCCTCCCGCAGTTTTGACACCACAAGCGGCCGGCTCGCGATCGACGTCGCCCTGCATAAGAGCGGCCCTGCCATGCAATGGGCTAAGCGGCTAGAATCGGCGACACGGAGATTGGCGGCCCGCGCGGCTCCAAGGTCGTGCCCGACGATTTCGAGTGGTATGTGTTGATCGACGAAAAGACCGTCGCTTCCCGTGATCGGCCGTCGGACCAAGTATTCGCGAGCCTATGTGACGGTCATCGCGGCAGTCCGCGTTATTGGCTCCGGCGAGGTCCAAAGTTTCCAGACAGCGGTGGGCTGGACTGCCTTGTGAGCTATCCGGAACGACACCGACGAGGAGGCCATCGTACTGTGTTGGGTGCTTGAGGGTATTGAGCTACCGGCTGGCGAAGGGTTTGTGTGGATTGCCGCGGAAGCCGCGACTGCCGGCGCGGTCCGATCGCACATCGTTGATGAGCGTGGCCACCCCGTGAGCGGGTCAAGGCTGGCGGTTGCTGGGTTCGAGGCGAGGCCGACGCACATCAGAAGTTGGAACGACCGATATGGAATCGGCATCTTGTGCATCTTGGCAGATCTTCTTCGACGGCAGGGACACCTTCCTTCCCGATATTCTGTGGGTATTATTTAGCACTCTGGCCAGAATATATCTCGATCGCGCCATCTAATTGGGAATCGTTCGCAATCGGCCCATCTCTAGGGCAGGCCCTTATCGGTATCGACGATGGCGCCCGGAGACGAACATGCGACAGACAGAAGTGGAGGAGTTGTTCGACCCGCATGATGTGCCGCGGGCCGTTTCCGCAGTCGGCATGGAACTCGTTACAGACGGTTGGGAGAAACAGCCGCACGCGCACCGTAAGGCGCAGTTGGTGCTTGCGGTCCGTGGCCTTATCACCTGCGAAGTGCAGAAAGGTCTTTGGCTGGTGCCTTCGGAATGCGCGCTCTGGATTCCAGCTAACCTGTCCCACAGCATTCGCGCTGTCGGCGAAATGGAGCTCTATTGCCTGTTCCTCGATCCAGACCTTGCCCCGGCGATGCCGAACGAAAGCTGCACGGTGGCGATCTCGCCGCTCCTCCGCGAATTGGCAAAAGCCATAACGGACCTGCCGGCGCTCTATGACCGGGACGGCCCCGCCGGGACGCTTATCCAGGCGATGCTCGACCAATTGCAGGTGGCGCCGGTTCAGCATCTCCATCTGCCGATGCCGCGTGATCCACGTCTGCGCAGGGTCACCGATGCGCTTGCCGCGGACCCTTCCGATCGGGCGACAATCGCCGGATGGGCTCGGCGGATTGCCATGAGCGAACGGACCCTTTCCCGCCTCATCCTGCGCGAAACCGGCATGAGTTTCTTACGCTGGCGTCAGCAGTTCCAGATCATGCTTGCTTTAGAGCGGCTGGCCCAAGGCGTCGCGGTCCAGACGGTTGCGCTTGACCTTGGGTATGAGAGCGCCAGCGCTTTCATCACGATGTTCAAGAAAGTGCTTGGCCAGCCGCCCGGCAAATATTTGGCCTCGCGCCGAGCGCTGCCGAATTCCCAAAGTCAGACGCCGGCTGCCTCTCACTGAACAATTCCGGGCGGGTAAGTACGACGTCTTGCGCCTCCTTTTGGCTTCAGCGATCGAGTGGCAAAGGACGATTCTTTGGCGAAATCGATGAACATTCTGCCGCCAGATCGAAATCGGATCTTCGCAAGATGACGTAGGACAGTGGCAGAACTCGAGGCACTCTAAAGGCCACCTGCCATGATCGTGGAAGAAAATACGTTTCCTATTGTCCGTTTCCATTATGATCGACCTGGTCCCCGCGACGGCGAGACATCCTTCCAAGTCTTCGAACGGCTCTTCGCACGCGAACAGTCCTTCGTTCTGATTGGTATGGGAGCACCGTCGAAAGAACGTACGCAAAGTCACCAGGAGCGCAAGGACACTGCGCTGTGGATGAAGCGCAATCGCGAGTCCTTGCACCGTCTGGTCAAGGCGATGGTGTATGTCGAACCGCAGGCCGCAAAGCGCTTCATCGCCCGCGCCGGCGCGGACAGCTTCGGCAAGTTCTGGGGATATCCGATGGTCGTGACGGCGTCCGAGAGGGACGCGCTAGCGATCGCCGACCGCTTGCTGGCCGGAGAAGACATCTCGGCGTTCGATGCTCCCGAACGCGGCGCCGCAGCAAATGACTGAGGTGCTGGTGCAAAAGCCACATGCCCCCGCCGCCGCATATGGTGCAGCCCCCGCCATCAAACCCGCCCCGTGCACCGTGCTATCGTTGTATACGGCTCTTTTGCTCTCGGCATGCGCCGTTGGCCCTAACTTCACGCCTCCCGCGCCTGTGGCGGCGCCCGCTGCCACCGCGCAAAGCGCGGCGAAGGTTCTGACCTCCTCGGGGCGGATCGACGCGCCCTGGTGGCGTAGTTTCGGCGACAACGCTCTGAATGAACTGGAGGAGCGCGTGCTCGCCGGAAACCTCGATCTCGCAGAGGCCGGCGCGCGTATCGGTCGCGCGCGCGCGGCATTGCGGATCGCCGGCGCTTCCGGCCTTCCTCGAGCGGGCGCCGCCGCATCCTACATGCGCGAACGCGCCAGCCCCGAGGGTATTCTCAGCCTGATTGGTGACGGAAGTCCGGCGCCAGACTCGGCCGGCGGGGCGGCGCCGTTCGGCACCACGACGCTCGAGCCAAGCGACAAATCAGGGGATTACGATCTGTTCCAGGCCGGCTTCGATGCAAGCTGGGAACTGGACTTTTGGGGTAAGGCCCGCCGCACCCGCGAAGCGAGTCGCTCCGAGGCCCAGGCTGCCTTTCTCGATCGCGAGGCAGCGCGCATCTCGCTGAGCGCGGAAGTGGCGCGCACCTATATGCGGCTGCGCGGCGCCGAGGCGCGGCTCATCATACTCCGCAGCAACCGCCAGGCTGTGGTCGCGGGGCAGCGTATCGCGGACGAACGGCAGCGTCGCGGCGCGGCAACCCGCTACGACGCGGCAACAGCCGGTACGCAGGTCGCCGCGATCGATGCCGAACTTCCTGCAGTCGAGCGTGACGCGGCAGTCGCGCGCAACGCGCTCGCCTCGCTTGCAGGCGCCGAGCCGCATGCTCTCGATTCGCTGCTTGCGGGCGAAACAGGCGCGATGCCGGCAGTCGGGGGCAGCATGCCGTCAGCATTACCGTCCGATCTCGCGCGGAGCCGTCCGGACATTCTGGCGGCGGAATCGGCGCTCCATGCCGCCACCGCGCGAATAGGAATGGCAAAGGCGGACTTCTATCCTTCCGTCTCGCTGAGCGGGAGCTTCGGATTGCAATCGCTCGCGCTGAATGATCTCCCCTCATGGGGCGCGCGCCAATTCGTAGTCGGCCCCATATTGCATCTGCCGATCTTCGAAGGCGGGCAGATTAAGGGCCGGCTGGAACTGGCGCAGGCGGACCAGCAGGTGGCGGCAATTCGCTATCGCGCTACCGTCCTGCGCGCATGGCATGAGATCGACGACGCCCTCGAGGAACTGCGCACGTCGAACGCCCGGCTGAAAGCCGCCGAAGCGGGGGTCGAGCAAAGCCGGATTGCGGCGCACGTCTCCGAGCGCCGCTATCATGCCGGCGCCAGTGGCTATCTCGATGTTCTCGTCGCCGAGCGCGCGCGTCTTGAGCGGGAGGGGACGTGGGTGACAGCGCGCGCCGACCACGCCATCGCCCTTACCGCTCTGTACAAAGCGCTCGGCGGCGGCTGGACCCCGCCGACAACGCCGAAGGTGGCAGGCTCATGACCACCATCGCCCATGCGCCGCACCATGTCGGCTCGACGATCCCGCATCCGCCGCAACCTGTCTGGAACGTGCGCGTCGCGACGGGTCTCGGTGGCGTGCTGATCGCGGCGATGATGTCGGGTCTCAACAACCGCGTCGGCGCCTTGGCGCTCGTCGATATCGCCGGCGCGCGCGGCTTCAGCGCCGACGACGCGCATTTCCTGGGCACCGTCTATGCGGCGGCCGAATTGGCGGCGATGCCCATCGCGGCTTGGTGTGCCGGCACTTTCTCCTTGCGGCGCTTCCACATGGGGATAACGATCGTCTTTCTCATCTGCGGGCTGCTGCTTCCCTGCGCGCCGAGCTACGGCTGGATGATTGCACTCCGGGCGCTTCAGGGCTTCGCCGGCGGGGCGATGATCCCGCTGCTAATGAGCGCGGCGCTTCGGTTCTTGCCCCCACCGATCAAGCTTCACGGGCTGGGTCTCTACTCGCTTACGGCAACCTTTTCGCCGAACGTCGCTCTCTGGCTGGCGGCGGCCTGGACCGACGGCCTGGGCGACTGGCGGTTTACCTATTGGGAGGTCTTCCCCGTGGCGCTGTTCGTGCTGTGTGCCGTGTCGTGGGGAATTCCGCAAGATCCGGTGCGCACCGAACGCCTGCGCGAGATGGACCTGCCGGGGCTGCTGACCGGCCCGGCCGGGCTCGCGCTGCTCGCTTATGCGCTGGAGGAGGGCGAACGCCTCGCCTGGTTCCGCTCGCCGCACATCACGGGCGCCTTCATCGCTGGCGGTGGGCTGATCGCGGCGTTCCTGATCAGCGAGTGGTTCCACCACCAACCGTTCGTCAAGCTCCAGCTCCTGGAGCGACGCAATTTCGGACTCGGATTCCCTCTGTTCGTGGTGATGCTGATCGTGATCATCGCGACTGCGGTGCTTCCGGCCGTGCTTCTCGGCGAGGTGCAGCATTTCCGGCCGCTTCAGATGGCCCCGATCGGTCTGATCATCGCGCTGCCGCAACTCATACTGGCGCCGCTTGCCTCGGCGCTCCTCTATCAGCGCTGGATGGACGCGCGCTGGGCGATGGCGGTGGGACTGCTGCTGATCGCGCTTTCCTGCTGGCTATGCTCGGGCGTGACTAGCGAATGGATGGTGCGCCAGTTCTGGTTCGCACAGCTGTGCCAAATGATCGGCCAGCCACTCGCGGTTGTGTCTTTCCTTTACCTGGCAGTCGGCATCTGCGCGCCGATGGAGGGGCCGTTCGTCTCGGGCTTCGTCAACACGCTCAAGACCCTGTCGTCTATCTGCGGTGCTGTCTTCGTCGAGCGGCTGCTCGTGGTCGGAGGAAGCGCGCACTTGCGCGGCATGACGGATCGCGCCGGCCGGCTGGGAGAGACTACCGCTGCGAGCGACCCGGGCCTCCTCGAACGGTTCACCCATCAGGCGACCACGCTCGCCGTGGTGGACAGCTATCGCATCGTCGGGTTGCTTGCTCTCCTGCTCGCCCCGCTAACCCTCCTCCTGACCCGCGTTCCGCCGCCCGAAGTGCCGCGGCCGACCAAGGATTGATTCTCATGAAGATGCCCTCTGCTTCCAAGGCCGCCATCGGCGGAGCCGTCGCCATCGCCCTTCTCGGTGGCGCTTGGGCGGCAACCCGCGACGAAAGCGCCGGTAGCGCCCAAACGACTGACGATGCTTACGTGCAGGCCGATTACAGCACCATCGCGCCCAAGGTTGCCGGCGCGATCGCTCAGGTTCTCGTCGAAGACAACCAGCAGGTCAAAAAGGGCCAGTTGCTCGCGACGATCGACGATCGCGACTTTCGTGTGGTGCTCGCCTCGGCCGAGGCGGACCTTCGCTCGGCGCAAGCCAATGTCGAGGGACTTCGGCACCAATTGGCGCGCCAGTCGAGCCTGATCGAGCAGGCTGCGGAGACTATCCAGGCGGATGCGGCGGCCGTCGCGCTGTCGCAGGCCAATGCCGAGCGCTATCGCGACCTCGCCGGCGACGGCTCGGCCAGTCGGCAGGAACAGCAGGAAACGGCCTCGCGCCTCGCCTCAGATCAGGCTGCCCGACGCCGTGATGTCGCGGGACATGTCGCCACGCGCGCTCAGCTTCCCATCCTCGAGGCGCAACTTGGAAATGCGCAAGCCGCGGTCGCGAGGGCGCAGGCGGCAGTTGACGCCGCCCGCCTCAATCTGTCTTACACGAAGATCGTCGCTCCGGTTGACGGCATGATCGGGCAACGCACCATCCGTGTCGGAAACTATGTGCAGGTCGGAGCGCCTTTGCTGGCGGTGGTGCCGGTGTCGCGCGCCTATGTCGAGGCGCGCTATCGCGAGACGCAACTCGCCCACATTCGTCCCGGACAGCCGGCGAGCATCACATTTGATGCGCTGCCGGGTGTGCAATTGCAGGGGCGTGTTGAAAGCATAGCACCCGCGACAGGCGTATCGTTCGCCGCAGTCGCGCCCGAGAACGCCACCGGCAATTTCACCAAGATCGCCCAACGCCTGGCAGTACGCATTGCCATCGCTCCGAACCAGGCCGGAGTCGCGCGACTGCGGGTGGGAATGTCGGCGATACCGACGGTGCGGACCGACAGCTAAGCGGCAAAGCGCATGCGGTTCAGTTGCCGCCGTAATGTCTGGTGATCAGCTCGAGAAGGTGATCGTCGGGGTCAGCAAAATACACGCCACGGCCACCATCGTCGCGGTTGATCTCGCCCGCGCGCTTGCGCATCGGATCGGCCCAATAGGAGAGACCCTGCTCCCGGATGCGATCGAAGATCGCATCGAAATCAGCCTCACCGATCAGGAACGCATAATGTTGAGACTGGATGGGTCGGTTCGCGACGGCGAAGTCGAGCGCGATCTGATTGTCGAGATGGACCACCTCGAAAGGGCCGAAACGCACGGGCGCCGGCCGGCCCAATATCGACGCCAGCCAGCGCGCGGATCGTGCCGGATCCGAAGACCAGACGATCGTGTGATTGAGGAGGACAGGCATGACATGCTCCCACGATCAATGGAACGTCGCGCCACCGTCGACGACGATGATCTGGCCGGTGACAAAACGTGCGGCCTCGCTTGCCAGGAACATACAGGTCCCGACAAGGTCCTCGGGAACCTCCTCGCGCGCAATCGCACGGGAGGCGATCACCCCGTCGAGCATTTCTTTCGAATAGCCCGTGTTGTTCCGGATCCCCTCGGTCACGGTCAGGCCGGGTGCGATCGCGTTGACGGTGATGCCGTCGCCGCCGACCTCCTTCGCCAGCGACCGTGTCATCGCGACGATGGCGCCCTTGCTCGCGGTATAATGCAGCATGTACGGCGTACCGACGAAGACCGTGCCCGATGTGAGATTGATGATGCGTCCCCATTTCTTCTCGCGCATGCGCGGCATCACCGCCTTGGTGCAGAGGAACTGGCTAAGCGTGTTCACCGTCAACACACGCATCCACTCCTCCGGGGTGATGTGCTCGAACGGCTTTGGCGCAATTTCAGCCGCCAGCGCAGCATTGTTGACGAGGATATCGACCCCGCCGTGACGGGCTTCGATGTCGGCGATGCACGACTGAACGCCCGCCGGATCGGCGACATCACAACGGATCTGCTCGATGGCGGAGGTCGTTTGCTGATCTTTCCACGCTAGGTCGGCGCCGATGACATAGGCGCCGGCTTCGGCAAGGGCGGCGGCAATGGCGGCGCCGATGCCGGTCGCAGCACCGGTGACGAGGATAATCTTGTCGTCGAACTTCATGGCGTGCTCTTTTCCAGGTTAGCGTTGATCAAAGACACCGGCGCACGCTCGACGAACACGCACTGGACCACCGAAGGCAATCTGCTTAGAATGCCTAATGATTAGATCATTTAAGTATTGTGAGGTCGATGTCCAGAGAGCGGTTCGAACGATATGTCGTGATCGCCCAACGGTTTGGCGCGCGAACCGTGCTATTTCAGGAGGCAGCCGCACGCCGGCTAGGCCTTACGGCGACGCAGCTCGAATGCTTCCAGCTGGTGCGGCATGAAGGTCCGATGACGGCGTCACAGCTGGCGCAAGAAACCGGCCTGACACAGGCATCACTCAGCCTCATCGTCGACAAGCTCGCATCCCGCCGCCTCCTAAGCCGCACGCAGGACCCTGGCGATCGGCGGCGCTGGATCCTGAAGGCGAACGCGGCGGCGATCGCCCAGGTCGACACCGTCTATGTCGCTCATGCCAAGCGCACGACGACCTTGCTGGACGGCTATAGCGATGCAGAGTTCGACGCCGCCCTTCGCTTCATGGCCAGCCTAGCGGAGGAACTGAAACTGACGGCCATCGAACTTGCCGAGCCGACGTGACCGGTCCGCCGTTTTCGGCCTCGCCTGGCATTATTCCGGAACCTTAGAGGGAAGAATGAATGGCGAAGCCTGACTTGAATCTTCTCGTGACGCTTGACGTTCTCATAGAAGAAAGGAGCGTCAGCAGAGCTGCAGAGCGCATGGGAATGAGCGCGCCTGCATTAAGCCGGGCGTTGGCCCGCATTCGCGAGACGGTTGGAGATCCCATCCTCGTGCGCGCCGGTCGTGAGCTCGTCCCGACCGAGCGCGCCCTCGAAATCCGCGACCGTGTCCGACAAGTCGTCGAAGAAGCCTCTTCGCTGCTCCGGCCCGCAACCTTGAGTTCCTTCGCCAGCCTCGAACGCCAGTTCACGATTCGCGCCGGCGAGACGATCGCGGGCGCTTTCGGGGTCGAACTGCTCTCCCGCCTTCGTCGCGAGGCTCCGCTGGTTTCGGTGCGTTTCGCGCCCGAAGGCGATGGCGACGACGACGCGCTGCGCGAAGGCCGGATCGATATCCATATCGGCGCGCTGCGCCAGCTCGGGCCGGAAGTACGGGTCCAGACGCTCTTTCGGGAACATGTGGTCGGCGTCGCTCGCCCCGGTCATCCGATCTTTGACCAGCCCATCACGCCGGACCGCTTCGTCGCGTTCGAACAGATCAGCACGTCCCGTCGCGGCCGTCCGCGCGGTCCGATCGACAACGCGCTCGACGATCTCGGCTTGAGGCGCCGGCTGCCGCTTATCGTCAGCTCGTTCGATACGGCCATCTTCGCCCTGCCGACATCCGATCTGATCGGCATCGTGCCGCGGCATATCCTCCTCGGCCTGCACCAACTGGGAATGAATCTGAGGTGGTTCGATCTTCCGCTTTCGATCGAACCCGCCGTAATGGCCCAGGCTTGGCACCCCAGGCGAGACAATGATCCCGCTCATCGGCTGCTTCGAACCACGATCAGAGAAATCACTGCCAGCAGCGGCAGGCCGCCTCTCCCCGCTGAGCCCGCGACGAACGTCATCGCTCGCGAAAACGGCGGGTCTGGATTGCACGAACTGGAATGATTCATTCGCATCACGATCATTTCTGAGCGCCCTGCACCACAATAGATGACTTCCCGAAGAAGATTTGGGAGCCTGTCATGGCAGCAACGGAAGCGCGCTACACACGGCGCGCGCATTTTCAGTCCTGGTTGCGCCGGCCGCCGGACGCCGGCTGCGGCCCGTCGCCAGACGGCGTTCCGGCTGATGGCAGGCGCCTCCCCGCCGCCTGGGCGTAGCGACCCCACGGGCATTGCGCGAGGCTCGGCGCCGAACAGGCATCGGGCGTGATCGAGCGCCAGGCCGACATCCCGGCGCACATGCTGGCGCCGAACGACCTCTTCCTCTCAACCTATGCCGTGTCGGTCGCGCTGGGAATCCGCTGGTTCGCGCGTGGTCCGAAGAAAAAGGCAGCCCCGTAAAAAGGCCGATCGATGCTCAACAAGAATCAGTCCAACCACCGTTGTCCGTGCAGGGTCGTCGATGCCCAGCGAATTACTCCGCACATGCAGCGGTTAACCTTCCACGGCGCCGGACTGCGGGATTTTCCCGACGAGCACCCGGCGCAATGGGTCAAGGTCATCCTGCCGGGACGAAACGGCGGGGTACAGAGCAATAGAGCCTATACTATCCGCCGGTTCGTCCGCTCGTCGGGATTCATGGAGATCGATTTTGCGCTTCATGGCGATGGGGGCCCGCTATCAAATTGGGCCGCCACCGCGATGATCGGTGAGGAGATCGAACTGGCCGGTCCGCGGCCGGGCCATCGGATCGACTTTGCGGTGCGGCAATATCTGCTGATTGGCGATCCGACATCGCTACCGGCGATCTCCGCGATCCTGGAGGCATTGCCATTCTCCATGGATGCGCGCGTCTTCGTGGAGGTCGCCGGTCCGGAAGAGGAGCAGGCGCTGGATTCATATGCAAAAACGGACATTTGCTGGCTTCATTCCGGTCTCGAACTGCCGGGCACGAGCGGCCAGCTCGAGCTCACAATTCAAAGCATGGCCCCCGACCTTGACGACTGCCAGGTCTGGCTCGCAGGCGAATCCTTCATGGTCCGGGCGATCCGTACCTACTTGCTGACCGATCGCGGGCTTAATCCCTCGCGTATCGACAGCAAGGGATATTGGAAAATGGGGGCCGCGGATCACAGAGACGGCAGCGGGACCACATGATCGCCCGGGATCGGGCCAGATCACCCAGGAACAAACCCTGCCACGCGCGCGACGCTTTCGCGTGATGGTTTGATCCTAGCGCCGAGCACCTAGGACGAATTCGATGGGAACGACGAGCTCCACCTCATCCGGTCGACCGGCTGGTATCGGTGGGAGAGGCTCGGCGCGAGCAAGCGTCGCCAGTGCCTCTTGGTCGAGAACCCCGTTTCCCGCGCTATGGGCAATCGACGAGGACAGGACGCGGCCCTGGCGACTAAGCCGGAAACGGATCGTCGCGACACCCTGCTCGCGACGGCCGCGGGCAACCGCGGGGAAGCGTTTGAACCGCTCCAGTCGCGCCAGGACGCGCCCTTCCCAACTATCCCTGGCGTTTCCGGGGACGCCTGAAACAGGCGTGGCGACGGCAGGCAGCACCGCGGGTATCGGCGGTGCCGGCGCTGGCGCAGGCGGTGGAGTCGGCGGCAAGACAGCCGGCAGAGCGAAGTCCCGGTTGACGATGGTGGGAATGATCGGTGGGACGACAGGCCTGATCGACGCGGGCTTCGACGGGATCCGTGCGGGCTCTGGCCGCGATTCCTTTTCTCGCATCTCCGCCGGCGGACGCGCGAGCGGTAGAAGCGTCACTACCAGCGGTCGTGCGGGCGGCGGTGTGACTATTTCAGGCGAACGGTAGAGAATGAACCAGACGAGCGCGGCCCCATGCAGGGCTGCGACGATGACGAACCCGCCGATATTGCTGCGGATCGTCGAGCGCTGGGCGTAGCCGTCGGACCGCACGGGCGGGACATGCGCAGCGCGGGGTGGCATGGAGGGCGCGACAGGCACAGGCGCCGGATCGTCGGCAACCGGGGCACCGCGCTCGGACGAGATCACATCCAGGCTCATAGCTCGGCCGCGCGGCGCAGCAGGTTGTGATAGACCCCGGTCAGGCCGAGCGTACCGTGCGTATCCGCCCCGAGCTGCTGGCGGACCTCGATGATCGCCCTGTCGAGATCATAGAGCAGGCTGCGAAGGCCATCGTCCTTGAGCAGCGACTGAGTCCAGAAAAAGGCGGACCAGCGCGAGCCGCGCGTAACCTCCGTCACGCGATGCAGGCTCGCGGCCGGATAGAGTATCATCGACCCGGCCTCGAGTCTGACGCTGGTGGCGCCATAACTATGCTCGATGACCAGATCTCCGCCATCATATTCGTCGGGTTCGGTGAGAAAAAGCGTGCAGGACACATCCGCACGCATGCGCGGCCCAGCCCAGGGCGTAGCGCGAATGGCGCCATCGACATGGGTGTCGAACCGCATGCCGACGTCATACCGGTTGAACAACGGCGGCAGGACCCGGAACGGCAAGGCGGCGCTGGTAAACAGCGGATTGCGCCCCAGCGCCTTGAGGATGATGTCGCCGGCATCCCGCGCGGCCTGCCCCTCTTGTGGCAGCTGGAGGTTGTGCTTGGCGCGCGCGGCGACCTCGCCGGCGGTCACGCGTCCGTCGATGAAGTCCGCAGCTGCGATGATGCGGCGGACCTCTGCCAGCTCTTCGGGCGCCAGCACATCCGGTATTTCGACGAGCATCCGATCAAAACTTCACGGCAATCGAGCCCGCGACAGTTCGGCCGGGCGCGACTTCCGCACGATAGTAGAAGGCGGA
>Ga0233335_1000097_pt1 | contig 24487 bp, 22 predicted proteins | sample GEONDECOMP222_FD_180695 | JGI IMG/M metagenome (GOLD analysis project Ga0233335, IMG submission 180695) | Leaf litter microbial communities from Shasta-Trinity National Forest, California, United States - GEON-DECOMP-222 | ecosystem: Environmental > Terrestrial > Plant litter > Unclassified... | reverse complement strand
GTGGTCATCGGAGATCTTCGGCTAAGGTTGGGTTGCAACACTCAATTCAGACGAGGAAGCACCGATGACCGACGACATGATGCACCTTCAGACGCTGGTAGAAAATAGCGGCGACGGAGATTTTCTACGCGAGATGATCGGCTTTGCCGCGTCGCGCCTGATGGAGATGGAGGTTGGCGCGCTGACCGGCGCACCTCACGGCGAGAAGAGCCCTGAGCGGCTTGCTCAGCGCAACGGCTACCGCGATCGGGACTGGGAGACCCGTGCAGGCACCGTCGAGCTGCGCATCCCCAAGTTGCGCAAGGGCAGCTACTTTCCCGGCTTCCTGGAGCCACGCAGGATGGCTGAGAAGGCCCTCACAGCGGTGATCCAGGAGGCTTACATCCAGGGCATATCGACCCGTTCAGTCGACGATCTGGTCAAAGCGATGGGAATGACTGGCGTCTCGAAAAGCCAGGTCAGCCGCCTGTGCGAAGAGATCGACGTCCGCGTCACAGCCTTCCTGGACCGCCCGATCGAGGGTGACTGGCCATATTTGTGGATCGATGCGACCTACCTCAAAGTCCGTCGCGGCGGCCGCATTGTGTCGGTCGCGGTGATCATTGCCATCGGCGTCAACGCCGATGGCCGGCGCGAGGTGCTCGGCATGGAGGTCGGCACATCGGAGGCAGAGCCGATCTGGACCGAGTTCCTTCGCAAGCTCACCCGCCGCGGCCTCCGAGGCGTCAAGTTGGTCATCTCCGATGCCCATACCGGAATCCGGGGAGCCGTCAGCAAAGTGCTGTGCGCGACCTGGCAGCGCTGTCGTGTCCACTTCATGCGCAACGTCCTGTCCCACGCCGGAAAAAGCGGTCGTCGGGTCGCCAGCGCCTTCATCGCCACCGCCTTCGCACAGGAAAATGCCGAGGCTGCCAAGGCGCAATGGCGCGGGGTCGCCGATCAGCTTCGACCCAAGGTGCCAAAGCTCGCCGACATCATGGACGATGCCGAAGAAGACGTGCTCGCCTACATGACCTTCCCCAAGGAGCACCGGCTCAAGTTGCACTCCACAAACCCCATCGAACGCCTCAACGGCGAAATAAAGCGCCGTACCGACGTCGTCGGCATCTTCCCCAACGACCAGGCCATTGTTCGCCTCGTCGGCGCTATCTTGTTGGAACAGAACGACGAATGGGCCGTCCAGCGCGGCAGATATATGACACTGGAAACCATCGCCCAGATGAGCGATGATCCCATCGTCGGGCTGCCTGCAGCGGCAGCATGACCAATCCGGCCGAAGCCGGAGGTCGTCGGGACCATGCCGACGGAGCTACACCACGCGGTGGGGCACGATCCCGATCTCCAAGGCATTCTGGCCGTTCGCCCGAAACAGCGTGTCCGTGGCTTTGTCCTGCCAGAGAAGCACGAGCGTCACAGGAGGCTGTTCCGAACGGGTACGGGCGGGAACTCGCGGATACCGTCAGCCACGATCGGGCAGCGATCCTCAATGGAATCTCGGCCCTGGGAAGTTTCGATCTTGATCTCAAGATCGTCGAAATTCTTCATGATCGCGGTTACCTCGATATCAGCCCTATCGCGATGTTTACTATATGATTGCTGGTTAGAATCGGACCCTCGAGTTGCGTTCGCCACACGATAAATGGATAGGAAGACTAAATACGCCTAGTTTGTAAAACTGCCAGACTTCCTCGCCGGCACTCCAGCAGACATCAAGCTACCGCAGATGATGTTCACCCACGGTAAGTTCTCGTCCGTTTTCAATTGAGTGCTTGTCGACTCTCCGAACAACGCGAGCATCGTGCTGCTCCCGCCAGCGAAAATCGAGTAACATGGCGCCGAATAGGTTTCGGAAGCCGGTTGGCGGAAACCTTGCGCCGCGCCGCTCAGATTGGGGGGCCAGAAGCGAGAAATGCTGATTGGAGGGTTGAGTTGCGTTTGCTCACACCGCCTGAATAAAGGGCAGCTTATCGCTCCCCACTGCCCGAAAGCGGTCAGGCCGCGCTCCACCCAAATTGCTTCAACGTGGCCATAGTAAAACGCGCGAAGTGCTGACTGAATTGGCGTGAGCGGCACTCAGCCGGCCCCCGCAGCGACACGGGTCATCATCGTACCCGCAACACAATTCCTTGTCCGAGCCAAGTCCCCCGCCTTCGATCGATCGGCGTCATTGATCAATCGGTCCCGACATCAGGATAGTCGGTTACCAGATTCTCCAGGGCGGCTTCGAGCGGAACCAACCACGGCGCGAACATCCGCCAGTGATCGACCGCATCGGTGAAGATCGGCTGACGTACCTGTTCGGAACTCGCCGTACGCACTGAGCGCCGAGTGCGCCAGAATTCGAGGCATCCCTCCTCGAACGGTACGCCGACATGGTCCAGCAGCCTTCCCACCTCGCCTGGCGTGTCGGTGACCATCCGCTCATAGATCACGCGGTGGACAGCCCCCGGCGACGCACGATCGAACGCGGCCATCAGCGCGGCATAGTCGCGATAATAGCGACCAATGTCATTAAGATCGTAGGAAAAGGCCTGTCCGCGCGCGAAATGCTGCTTCCAGCCTGAGAAGCAGCACGCCATCGGATGGCGACGCGCGTCGATAATCGTCGCATTGGGTAGGATCAGCTTGATGAGGCCCACATGCTGCCAATTATTGGGCATCTTGTCGATGAACAGCGGCTTGTCGCTCTGGCGGTGGACGCGGGTGCGGTCGATATATTCCTCGCCTAGCCGCAGCCGATCGGCGCAGGTAAGCGAAGAGACCATAGCATCGAAATCGGCGAATTCGCCCTCGTCCACGCGCGACTGCAGGCGACCTGCGATGATCATCATCTCGGGCAGTTCCATCGTTCCTTCCACCTGACTGTGACTGGCGAGGATCTGTTCCACCAGGGTCGAACCGGACCTAGGTAGGCCGACTATAAAGATCGGATCCGGCGCCGGGCAGCCACCCTCGCCCTTGCCGGATAGGAAGGCGCTGGTGAACACATCCGCAGTGGCCGCCACCTCGGTTGAAAACTCGTCCGCGTCATACAGCACCATCGGCCGGCGCAGCCGGTTGCCCTGCTCATAGTGGCGGAAGGATGCGGGATAATCCGTCGCATCCTCGAACGCCTTGCCCAGCGAAAAATGAAGGTGAAAGACGTCTTCCTTGTTATCCGATCCGTCCCGCTCCAGCGACGCCAGTGCCGCTTCCATGGTGGCGATATCGTCGAGGTCTAGCTTCACGGTTTTCAGGTTGGCGAGACTCCACCACGCTTCCCCCATCGTCGGCTGGTAGGCTACCGCCCGGCGATACGCCTGTATCGCCTCGGCCTGCTTGCCCAGCGTCTTAAGCACGTGGCCCAGATTTTGCCAGACCTGCGGCTGGTCCGGCTGCTGCGCAAGCAGAGCTTCGTAGATCGTTCGCGCACCATCCTGATCGCCTAGACGCACCAGCACCGACGCCTTTAGCCCCGCATGGCCGGGGCTCTTCAACGGCGAGACCACCAGTAGCTTCGCATGTTCCAGGGCCTCCGGCAGCCGGTTGCTCTGCAGCAGCAGTCGGATCATGAAATCCCGTGCCAAGTCGAACCCGGGGGCCAGATCAAGCGCTTGTCCGACCCGCTCCAGTGCTTCGGCCATGTCGCCCCGCCGCCAGGCGAATTCGCCCAGCAGGCGACAGGTCGCAGGATCGTCGGGAAGCCGCTCTAGTCGCACATGAAGCAGCGCCTCGCCCTCGCCGAGCCGACCTCCGTTCATCGCCACGGCCGCGTTGATCAGTTCGGGATCGCTGGACGAGGCATGCACGCCGGAGAGATCGGCGCGCCAGGCATCGTCCATCTGGCCGGCGTTCCGCAATTCTTTGGCCATCATGAACCAGCCGGTCGCCACCGCCGGCTGCTGCCGGGTCAGATTTTCCAGCGTTGCGATCGCCTGCTTGCTGTCGCCGACCTCGCTCGCAGCCTGAGCCAACTCCCAGAGCACGGCCGGTGCCTGCGGCTGACTTCGGGCTAAGGCCGTGAGCCGAGGAAGGGCTTCCTTTGACTTGCCCAATCGCCGCAAGGCCTGGCAGGCGAGGAACTCTGCCGGCGGCAGGCCCCGCGCCTGCTTCAAAATCGCCTCCGCCTGCGCCAGCGCCAATTCGGGGCGCGCCTCTAGCAATCGCGCCGCGTGCGCGAGCGCCTGCTCCAGCGCGAGCGGTTTGGCCGGTATGCGGACGGTATTTGTGGCGGCTTCCATGATACCCCAATCCTGTTTCGCAGATGCATCATGAAACCGATGTTGCAGTCGCACAACCGCTCTTTCGGCAGCGAAAAAGTGACACGACAGACAAGGTTCTTGACTCTTTTTTTGGTTCGCGCATTATCAAATCTGGACGATCGTCATGTTTAGTAAAAACTGCGGTAGTTCAAGGGGTAGTGAGTAAATCAAAGACGCGGCGTCTCCGGGCTCCGAGGCAGGAGAGCAGACGCTGCTCCGGCCAGGGAGCCCATTTGCGCCGCGATATTGAACGCCGGAGAAACGGCGTCGGTGGCATTGTGCGACGCAGAAATTGCGGTGCCCCAATATCGGAGTGGGAGGTCGGAGGGTCTCAATTCTAAGGGGAGTTACCGTATGAAAATACAGTCTGTTCGCCGTTCCCGGCTGCTGAGAGCCTTAGGGGTAACCACTATTCTCGCGGGTCTCATGTCCCCCGGCATGGCCGCTGCGGCCGAAACTTCGACTACGGATCGGACCGCGCCGGCATCCACAGAGCCGGCCGCGCCCGTTCAGGACACGGCCAACGGATTCGGTGACATAGTAGTGACCGCGACTCGCCGATCGGAAAGCGTTCAGAAGGTGCCGATCTCGATGCAGGCGCTGGATATGACAAAAATGGAGCAGCGCCAAGTAAAGGGACTCTCGGACTTCGCCGCCCTGCTTCCGTCGGTTTCATTCGCCGGCATCGGGCCGGGGCGAAATACAGCCTATTTTCGCGGCATCGTTCCCGCGGGCGGCAATTACGCGTCGGTCGGCTATTATCTTGACGATATACCAATCACTGGAACCGGTGTTCCCGATATCCACGTCTACGACATGGAGCGCATCGAAGCGCTATCGGGTCCCCAGGGCACGCTCTACGGCGCCGGTTCGCTGGCGGGCACCATTCGCTTCATCACCAACAAGCCCAAGCTCGGCAAGTTCGAATTCGGCTACGATAGCGAGACCAACAAATACGGAAAGGGCGGCGTCGGCGGTCAGCTCCAGGCCTATGTCAACGTTCCAGTAAACGACAGCATCGCGGTCCGCGCGATGGGTTATTATCGGCACGATGCCGGATATATCGACAACACCCCCAACAACGGCAAATTCAATAACGGCAGCTCGTCGACTCTCACGCTGGGCGACAACAATCCGGCCACTTCCTACACCCTAAATAATGCAAACATCGCAAAGAAGGATTACAACCCGATCTACGAATATGGTGGCCGCCTGCAGATGCTGTGGGATGTCGCACCGGGCTGGGAAATCATGCCCGAAGTCACGGCGCAGCGGCAGATCGCGTACGGCTATTTCGGCTACGACCCGCGCGTGGGTGATCTCCAGGTCCACGACTATGATCTCACCCGCCAAGATGACAAATGGTATCAGGCGCAGCTAAGCATTCACGGTCACATCGGCGACTGGGACGTGGTTTCGGCAACCGGCTATTTTCAGCGCAAGACCAATTTGCGCAACGACTATACCTATTATACCGTTACCTACGACGGCTTCGGTGCGGGGTATGAAAACTATCTGCAGTTCTTCGACAAGAAGGGTTGCACTGGGTCAGGGGCGACGCTGAAGTGCAGCACCCTGATTAATCCGGCGCAATATTTCCATTCTGTCACTAATCGCAACAAATTCACTCAAGAGCTTCGTTTGAGCACGCCCAAAAGTTGGCCTTTCGACGTGACCATCGGTGGGTTTTACCAGCGGCAGAAGCAAGAGAATAACAATTATTATGCAATCCACGGCTTGGATCAGATCGCCGGCTATACCATTTCCGGGGGCGGAGACAGCAATCCGGCAGGCTTTGGCATTCCGGTTTCGCAAGGCGGCACCATGGTCACCGCGTCCCCGGCGGTAAAGCAGGACGGCTTCTACATCAGTGAGACCGACCAGATTTTCCACGATGAGGCCATTTTCGCCGAAGGTCATTACAACATAACGCCAAATCTGAAATTCACCGGCGGCATCCGCTATTTCTGGACGGATTACGAGACCCTGGGTTTTAGCGGCGTGGCTGCTTCGGCCACGAACACGATCACCTCGCTCTATGTACCGACCGGAACCTATGGCTGCCCGATACCACTGCCAACGGCACGCCTGCAGTGCCTCAACTCCAACTTCGCTGCCGCAGACGAAGTGGGACGATACAGTGAGAATGGCGAGACCCATAAGGTCGCGCTGGACTGGCAATTCGCTTCGGACAAGATGATCTACGCCAATTACTCGACCGGCTTCCGTCCCGGCGGTTTCAACCGGCCGCTACGAATCCGCGGCATCGGGGTGGCAACGGTCCCGCCGTTCAAGTCCGAGACACTCACCAACTATGAAATCGGTATCAAGACGACCTGGCACAACATCTTCCGGTTCAATGCCTCGGTCTATATGGAGGATTGGGACAATATCCAATATAGCGTAGTGGTTTCGGGCGCGCAGGGTGCAGGGATGACCGGCAACGCCGGTAAGGCCCGGGTCAAGGGTGTGGAATATGATGCCGATCTCAAACTCGGCAAGATCACCCTCTCGACCTCCGGCGCCTATAACGACGCTAAGCTGCGCGGCAACTTCTGCAACTTTGCGCTCGACACCGCCAGTTTGTCGATCTCCCAACTCCCGTCGTGCTCGCTGGGTGCTTTCGTGGCCGGCTCAAGTCCGCCGACCCCGCAGGTCGCCGCTGCCAACGGCACCAGGCTGCCCCGCCAACCGAAATTCAAGGGAACGTCTTCAATTCGCTATGACACGGATTTGGGCGAATATCGCGGCTATCTCCAAGGCGCAGCGATCTACCAGACCGGTTCCACCCAGGATCTGAACGTGTCCGACAACAATCTGTTGGTATGCCCTGGGACGGTCAGCACGACGGCCTGTAGTACGAAAGGTTTTGTCAGCTTTGACTTCTCCGGCGGTATCAAGAAGGACAATTGGAGCATCGACTTGTTCATCCAAAATGCGTTCGACAAGCGCGGTACGCTGACACAAAATACATTTTGTACGATCACCTTCTGTTCGGGATCCTCGCGTACCTTCGCGATCAAGCCGCAATTCTTCGGAATCAAATTCAGCGGCCACTATTGATCCGAGCTACTCTGCGTGACACCTCCTCCGTGGCCGATGCCGCGGAGGGGTTCCTTCCAGAAAATTCCGCGCTCGACGCAACGACGGAAATCAGGCGAGCGTCGCCGCGCGCGGCTCCAGCAGGGCCTCTCGTAATATCGAAAGCGACGTCCCGCTTGCCCGTAACCGCTCGACGGCGCAGGCGGCAAAACCGCTAGCCTGGGCAGTCGCAAAGCTGATCCCATGAAGATTGCGCCGCTGCGCCACGCCCGGGATCGGGCGCGGATGACCCGAGGCGTAAAATATCCCCGCCTCAATCCGCCACGCCTCGCGCGGCACCTCCCAATCGAGCCCGACCCCAAGCACCCCTTCCAACGCCCCCGGCCAGCACGGAACGCCATTCGCCTCGCGTGCGGCGACGATCAGCGCGCCCTGCCCGTTCGCTCGAGCGACCAGTCCTGCAAAAAGCTCCCGATGGGCAGGATTGACGGTGCCTAGACTAAGATTGATCAGGTCGGCCCCGCGATCGAGTCCGTGTTCGATCGCCAGCCCCAATGCGCGGGCGCTCGTCTTCAATGCATCATGGAAGACTCGAATTGGAAGGATTTCCGCATCGGGCGCCTTCTCCTGGATAGCCGCGGTCACCGCCGTGCCGTGTCCGAGCCGGTCCAACACGGTGGCCAGCCCTGTATGCATCGTCCCATCCGACAGAATCGCCGCGCCCGGTAGGATCCGATCGGCGCAAATATGGGGATGGGCGCAATGGACCCCGCTGTCGATCACGGCGATTCTGGCGCGCCTGCCCGTATAAGCATCAGGCGAGGACATGATCGGTCACCACCCCCGGCACGACGAGGGCTCGGCCGTGCTCTATCGTCACCACCATATCCGCATGGCGCGCGAGCGCGGGCTTGTGGGTAATGACAATGATTGTCGCAGTCGGCAACGCCTCGCGCAGCCCTTCGGCGATGCGCTGTTCGGTCATCGCATCGAGCGCCGCGGTCGGCTCGTCAAGGATCAGCACGCTCGGTCGGCGGAGCAGCGCGCGCGCCAGCGCGATTCGCTGGCGCTCTCCCGCGGAAAGCGCCAGACCGCGTTCACCGACCGGCGTATCGAGGCCCAGTGGCAGCCGGGCCATCAGAGGCGCGAGCCCAGCCGCGACGACTGCCGCCTCGATCCGCGGCCGGGTCGCGTCGGCCACCGCGAAGGCGATATTTGCGCCGACAGAATCGTTGAACAAATAGGGCGACTGGTCGACCAGTAGGATCTCGCGGCGCAGATCGGCAAGGCGCAACGCGCGCAGATCGCGGCCATCAACAAGGATGCGGCCCTGCACCGGGTCGAGAAAACGCACCATCAGGTCCGCCATGGTCGATTTACCCGCGCCGCTCTCGCCGAGGATCGCGCAGAAACTGCCAGCGGGAATGACAAGATCAAGCGCGTCCAGCACCACGTCACGATCATGACGGAACGATACGTTCTCGAACCGGATCCCCTCGCGCACCGGGCCGACCGGCAATGGCGTAGCGGCTTCGACTACTTCGGCGGGAGTATCAAACAGCTCGAAAATGCGCGCAAGCGAAACCCTGGTCGACGCAAGCCCCGAAGACACGCCAAGCAGCGCCTGCACCGGCGAGAACACCCGCATGTGGTACGCCGAAAAAGCGACCAGCGAGCCGATCGTCATCTGCCCATGCATGATCTGCCAGCCGCCGTAGAGCGTAACGGCCGAAGTAGAGGCCGCGAGCAAGGTGCCCGGCAACGCTCCGGCCATGAACGAGGCGACTTGCATGCGCAGCATTACCCGGACGAACGCACCGTTGCGGCGCTGGAACCGCGCTGCCTCATGCTGCTCGGCGCCGAGCGCGGCTACCACGCGCATTCCCATCACTGTGTCGACCAGCAGGCTGCCGAGATCAGCGCCTCGTTCGCGCATTTCCCGGGTTAGGCCCGTCACCTTGCTTTGGAGGTGCAGGAAGACGGCGACCGCCACCGGCACCAATACGGTCCCGACCAGAAACAGCCTCCAGTTGAGCCAGACCATCAGCCCGATGCAGCCGATCAGGAACAGCACATTACTCAGCACGGAGAGCAGGGTGTCACCGGCGGCGCGCTGCACGTCGCTGACGTCGCTGTTGATGCGTGACATCAGGTCGCCGAGCCGAAATCCTCCGTAAAAGCGTGGGCTGAGCGTCTGCAGATGGCGCAACAGCGCGACACGGATATCATAGAGCATCGCCGCCGAGAGCGAGACGTAGCGGTAGCTTGCGAGGATATTGAGCGCGAAGCCGCCGAGCGTCACCACGATCATCGTCCCGGATATGACGACGAGCGCGGTCATATCGCTCTTCAGCAGCGCATCGTCGATCATCAGCTTCGACAGATAAGGTTGGGCGAGCCCGGATCCGGTCGAGAGCAGGCTGATCAACAACACGCCCAGCAGTGCGCCCCCATAGGGTCGCACATAAGGGAACAGCCGTCGGTAGGTCCCCCATTCCGCGACAGCAGGCGGGCGGGTCACGCCGCGAGCTCGCGCGACACCAGCCGCGCGCCGCGCATCAGGAAGCGCGGTTCGGGGATGGTCGCCAATCGCGCGGTGCACCAGGCATAGCCGTCGGCTACAGCCTCCGCCTGCTCCCGCCACCAGCCCGATGTACCGCCGCTGCGATAGAAAGGCAGGCTGATCTGGAGGTGGCGGCGCATCGCGGCAAGCAGCATTGCCTGATAATGGTCAAGCAGCGCAGGCGTGTCGCCCCCCTCACGAATACCGGCGATCACGGCTGCGGCAAGCACCGCCTCGCGTGCCGCCTGCGCGGTGCCGTCGCCACAGATCGGATCGAAGGCGATCGCCGCCGTGCCGCAGGCCAGCCAGTCCTCGCCGCTCAAGCGCTCGAGCATATGCGGCGCCGTTTCGAAGCGCGCGGTCACCGGACCGAGCGCGCGGATCTGTGTGGCGACCAGCCTACTTCGCCCCAGCAGCGCTTCGAGCGTGTCGCCGACGCCGAGCAGCCAACCCCGGCCCTCGCCGCACGGGATCAGGAATAACCAGCCCAACGCGGTCGCCTCGACATGACAGGCATGCGGGTCCGCCTTCGGTACGAGTTCGACCGCTGCCGCCACCGCCTCGCGATGCCCGAAGCGGCGCTGCGCCGCCTCCGGGAAGGGCGACGCACCGTGCAACGTGAACAAGGCATCGCTTGCGGGTATGATCGGTAGGGGCGCTGACAGCGCCAGGGCGAGTTCGGCGCCGGAAACGACGATCGCAGCATGCGGCATGATGGCGCGCTCCGTGCTACCCCAAGCGACGATTCGGCGTGCGATCACCACGTGCCCGGCGAAGAGCTCCGGCTGCTCAAAAATGTCACGCAACAGCGCCAGCGCCGCCTCGCTCAACATCACAACCGGCGCGGGGGAGCGGACGATCTCCCCCGCGCCGGCCAACTCGAAACCTTCGCGAGCCAGCAGACGCACGGCCGTCGCGACGGATACTCCGTCCCCGCGTATCAGCAGCGTCGCCGGCGCGCTCATTTGAGAATGAGCATGCCGGCCATCGTCGCGTCGGCTCCGAGATCCCAGGTGCGATCCAGCTTCAACGTCTTGGCGTCATAGACCTCGATATCGTAGCTGGCGCCGTACACGTAGAGCTTGGCTCCATCACCCGACATGCCGAAGGTAAAACGCGAACGGCAGTGGAACTCCGCCTTGTCGGTCAGCTTGGTATCGGCCATGTCGAACCGCCAGATCTCGCAGCGCTTGTTGCCCAGAGTGCCGTTAGTGATGACGGCATAGCCTTCCTTGCCATCAGGCGTGACTTCCAGCCCGGACATGGCAGTTGGCACCGGCCCGATCGGCGTGAAATCGAATTTGCCGCTCGCGAGGTCGAAGCGCCCGACCCCGAAGATCTTGTTATGAATATACGGATCAGAGGCGTTGAACAGCGAAACGAATTCGTTGGGACTCTGCAGTCCCTCGACGCCGCCGCCAAAGCTGACATTCTCCATACCCGTCGTTTCCGGTTTGGCGAGGTCGAGCCGATCGGTGACCTTGAGAGTCGCAATATCGACAGTCAGCACCTTGTCTCGGAACAGATAGAGTTTCTTGCCATCGGGCGATATCATAAAAGTCGAGCGCTGGCCCGCGAGCGTATCGTCTTCAGCGTCGAGATCAGCAGTGCGGGTGATCTTCTTTTGTTGTAGATCGATCACCGCGAACATCGGCTTGCTGACATTGTAGCGATCGGCTTCCTTTTCGAAGCGGACGAGCTGTGTGTAGAAATAGCGACCGGTCGGATCGGGCACGCCGCCGTTGAAACGATATCGGGTGGTCGGCGTGTTAAGGCTAAACTGGGTGAGAATCTTGCGCGTCGCTGCGTCGAGCACGACGATGCCGCTGGTGGTGATCGTAGTGACGAAAATACGCTTCTTGTCATTGCTCAACCGCATCGAGACCGGCAGGCCGGCCTCGAGCTGGATCCGCTCCTTGATCGCGCCGGTCGCCTCGTCGACCGTGAACATCTTATCGGGATAGGTGCCGAGCAGCAGTGTATCGGCCAGCGCAGGGGCGCCGCAGGCGGTGGTCGCCGCGACCAATGCCGCAGCGAGGCTGAAGGCCCGGTGGCCGACACGACGAAACTTGCTCATGCTCTACTCTTCCTCGAAGAGGCGGTCGCGCCGCCGTTGAAGCCCGGGGAACGCTCTCTCAAGGGAAGACAAGATCGAGATTACGCCAGTCCTTGGTCGCAGCCGCGCAATTACTCGCCCAGTCGGGCGAGTAATTGACGTGATCCGGCACCTGCACCGGCCAGAAGCAAGTGACGTAGCAGTCGTAGATGTCGCGTTCGACGGGCTGACACAGCCCAGCGGTGCCGCCACCGGCATCGACTTCCCATCCCGGCGAGAAGGAGAGCGTGCAGCCCATCGGAACATGCGGTCGCGGCCCGCCCGGCGCCTGCTGCAGCGCCACGACATCTTCGTCATCGACCGCATCGACGGCCTGCCCAATCGTCTGCGCCTTAATGTTGATCGGCTTGAGATGCTTCATGACAAGCCCTTTCTCTTCGCGAAATGTTGCAGAAAGCCGGGGTTACCTACCGCGACGGCGCCGTAAATTTTCAGGCATGTATCGGTCCAGTCCCGGATCCAGTCGCAATAATGCAGATTGGCGTGGCCGGTATCGCCGTAGCGGACGAACGCTTCGTGATGGCACCCGCCCGCGCACAGCGGCCGCGCCCAGCACGACTGGCATTCATATTTGGCGCCGACATGACCGCGCGACAGAAAGTCCTCGCGCTTGCCTTGGTCGAGCCCGGTCTCGAGATTGCCCAGCGAATGCGTGTCGGCATCGGTGAAACGGTGGCAGGGCGAGAGATCACCCGACGGGCTAACTCCGAGGAGGCCGAGTCCGGCCCCGCAAGGATGCGACTTGTTGGTCCCCGAGATCAGCTCGCCGATCGTCTCACTGACATTGGTAAAGCCGTGCATCTCGCCGCGCAGCGCATGGTCGAGCCATTCGTCTGCGAGTGCGTGAAACCCGCCCAACACGGTCTCCATCCCGGCATCGCCGAGCGAATAGTCCTGATTGTCTGACGCAGTAACCGGCGCGAAGCCGACCTCGTGGAAGCCGATGTCGTCCTTAAGATGCCGGAAAATGCGGATCACGTCGGTGACGCCGTCGGTCAGGGTGACGCGAGCGGTGACAGCACGGGTCTTGTGACGCGCGATCAGCGCGCGCAGCCGCGGCTCGATAACTGCGTAGCTGCCCTTCCCGTTTTTGTAGACGCGGCGTTTGTCCTGAAGCTCGGCCGGACCGTCCATAGACACGGTAACGCCGATCGCATTTTCCGACAGGAAGTCGATGATCTCGTCGGTCAGCAGCGTCCCATTGGTAGTCAGGCTGAAGGTAATCTTGCGGCCTTGGGCGCCCGCCTGATGGTTTGCGTAGCCGACCACCTCACGCAGCAGCTTAAAATTCATCAGCGTTTCGCCACCGAAGAAGGTAACGTGGACAGCTTCTCGATTCCCTGAACTTTTTAACAGAAAGTCGATCGAGCCCTTCGCAGTTTCCAGCGACATGTATTTGGGCTTGCCAGCGGGCGTTGCGATCTTGTCAGAACCGAATTCGTAACAATAGGTACAGGCAAGATTGCACTGGTTGGTAACGTTGAGCACCAGCGCCTGAAGCGGATAGTCCATCGGCGGAGCGGCGGGCGCGCGCGCCGGGATGATCTCCTGGGAGTGGATCACGCCGACCAGCCGCAATTCGCGCACTAGCCCCTCAGCGTCTTCGCGATCATTGCCGGCTGTAACCAGCGCCGCAACCAGATCGGCATGGTCCATCTCTCCTTGGTCGAGCAGCTCCAGCACCGACTTAGTGACCTCGTCGAGCGCGAAGATCGCACCGGCCGAGACGAGATAGATGAAGCCGTTTTCCGAAGCCTCAAACTCGTGCATTTCCCCGCGCTTATAGCGCTGACTCAGCATGACCGTCATTGCGATACCTCCGGCTGATCCCATTGTTTGTAGGCAGGTACGGTCACCACCAGATACGCCTTGCCGGTGAGCGGCTTGCCAAAGCTGTCCTTCTCGGTCTTGGCGGTGGCGACGACCCAGACGTCCCCATAATTATTGCGCAGATTGCTGCGTTCCGGATTGGGCCCGTCCATATTGGGCGTGAACAGCGCGGTCGGACTCAACTTACCGACGAATTTGGTGTCGTCGTCATACCAGGTCGCTTGGAATTCCTGCACGCTCCAATCCGCCGCAATGACGCCGACTTTGACATCGTCAGCGGTGTAGGGCTTGCCATCCGGGCCGACGTCAAAGCCCCAAGCATCGAACTGGTCATAGCCCTTGGGATGTTTGCCGCCCCCGAGCCGGGCGATCGCCGTTTCCGGCGTTACTTTGATATAGGTAATCTTGCGGTACACGGGCAACGCCGCACTCAGCACTGCGCTCCCAACCGACACGTCGCGCATACCTGGCATAGCGTCGGTCGCGGCGTCTACCGACACGACTACCTCGCTCGGGCTAGCCGACACCACCTTGGTTACCGCCAACCCGTTGCCAAGATCCACATCCTTGATCGTGAGCGACGCCGGCAGGCCATCGCCGTAAATATGCACCTGCACGCCCCTGCTGCCCGCCTTGACCGCGTAAGGCGAGACTGCGGCAATGGTCGGATTGCCGTCGGCGCGTGTCAGTTTCACGTCGTAGCCAAATTCCTGATAGCTGCCCCAAAACCAGCGTCCTTGCGCAGTTTTGCGATCGGGCGAGAACCACATCGTCTCACGCGTCGGATTGGTCAGCGAGTCGGCGGCGGCCGGAGCGACGGCCGATGCGGAGCGGCCGCGCCAGCTGTAACCGGTATAGACAATACCGGTTCCCGTCCGGTTCAGCGCGGAACCGTCCGCGAGCGAATGCAGCGCGATATTGGTTTTGAATTCGGCGCCGTCGCTGCCAGGCGCGATGTTCATCGTGCCGACATACTGCCCCTTGCCCGGAACCATCGCACTGACCAGCCACTTGCCGGCCAGCCTGGGCGCCTGCATCCGCGAACTCCACTGCGTCCATTCCGGGGTGTGAAGTGGCGCAGTCTTGCGCATATATTCGAGCGCGATCGCTCCCTGCGTGATCGGCGGCACGCCCGGTTTCTGCACGATCGGGGTCGGTGTTCCGAACACCGCGCCGGGCTCGTCAACCGCCGGACGGCGATATTGCACATCGGCCTGCGAATAGAGCGCGACGTGCAATTCCTGTAGCAGCTTCCATTCCTTGGTAGAGCGCCGCCAGGAGAGCGGCTGCGCGAAGGCATGGCAGGCGGCGCAGCCGCCGCGCACCGATTCGCTCGGGATATTGGTCTCGTCCTGAATGCGATGCTCGGGCAGGTACATCACCGGCTTCGCTTCTTCGGGCGCCAATCCGTGGTCGTCCGAAAGAGAGCGCACGACATGGCGCGACTCCTCGGGCGTGATTTGCAGGCCGTTGAGCTTAACCATGCGTTTGATTGCTTGGGCCCAGCCCTCGGGCGTGGTGCGCACCCACGAGATTCGCGAGAGGTTGCCCTTCGCATCCGGGGCATGGCACGCGCCGCATTTTTCTATCGTCACACTGTCTGTGACGGGAATGCCCTCCTCGGTCTCGGCTAGGTCACCGACGCTGTTGATCTGCGCCACCACGGCGGTTGTCGAACAGAGTCCAGCGACGACGAACAGCACGCGCTTCGAAAGCAGGCGAACCGACCGCTTTCGCGGTGCCGGAAGCGTGTTTGTGGAGTCGGTATCCGGGAAGGCCATGTTCGCGAAATCCCCCGTTAAAGCGAACCGTCCCTTGCCGAGTCTCGGTTGCCGCCCAAGATTGGACATACGTCCAGAATTGGTCAACACCTTTTGCTGCGATGCGATAAATATCTTGTCGCTTCCCGACAATTGAGATCGGCAGACCCAGCGCTGCCCTGCACCGGCGACGCAAATGAGAATTGTTTGATATGTCGGGTAAATTGCCATGCATTGGTAGATGAAAGAGAGGCCTTATGCCCCAACCATCTTCTAGCCGATCGGCACGGATCGAGGCGCGGATTTCGCCCGACATCCTCGCCGCCGTCAAGCGCGCCGCCGAAATCGAGGGGCGCAGCATCAGTGATTTCGTGGTGGATGCGGCGCGCCTTGCGGCGGAGCGCACCATCCAGGAAACGCAGATCATTCGCCTGTCGCTCGCCGATCAGGAGCGGGTGGCCAGCGTATTAAGCCATTCACCGGTGGCGTCGCCCGCACTGGAACGGGCGATGGCGGCGCACGGTGAAATCATCCGCGAGACTGAATGAGCTACCGCGTCGAATGGCTAGCAAGCAGGATCGCACAGCGTTTGCGAGCAGCTCCGAACCGCTCGACCGGTATTTTCGCGAACGGTTGACGCAAGATGCCCGCCGCCGGGTGGCATCCTCTTCGCAGCAATTGACGACGAGGATGCTATTGCGGGCTTTTACGCCATCGCCGCGGTATCGCTGGTGCTTGACCAGCTTTCCCCAGAACAGGCGAAGCGATGGCCGCGCTATCCGGTTGTGTCGGCAGTACTGCTCGGGCGGTTGGCGGTAGCGCAAAGTCAGCAGGGCAAGCGGCTTGGCGGAGCGTTGCTCGCCGACGCGCTGTTACGGGCGACGCGTTCGGAAGTCATGGCCTACGCCATGATCGTCGAGGCCAAGGACGAGCAAGCGGCGCGCTTCTACCAGCACCACGGCTTCGTGGGACGGATCGAAAACCCGCAACGGCTGATCCGACCGCTACAGGAGGGATTCTCGCGACGCGGTTCAACTCCTCGTTTGATCGATTTTTGATGCTCACCCGTCACCGCCGCCTAGGAGGCGGCAGCTTGGGTATACGCGGTGATCGCGCGCATGACGATGCGGCCGGTGAGCGGCAGGGCCGTATAGGTAATGGTAAAGCCGAGGCCATCCTAATTCGGCCACGCGGCTCCGATCTTGGTCCAGCGGGCGGTGCCGACAGCCTTTCGCGAAGAGGCGTTAACGGGTGACCGCCACGCGCCGGCCGTGGCCGATCGGTGTCTGGCACGATCGCACCGCACCACCGTCGAGGATCACCGTGCAGGCGCCGGACAGTCCGGCCCCGCACCCGAACTTGGCGCCGCATAGATTGAGATCCTCGCCCAGCGCCCAGAGCAACGGTTTGTCAGGCGCCGCATCGATCATCCGCCGCTCGCGATTTACCGTCAGCGAAATGGTCATTAAATGGCTTCCTACCGCGGCGGCGTGGCCTATGGGATCAACTTGCGCGTTACCAAGCCCGCCCGCTCGGCAGCGACCTCGCTGCCGGTCTTGCGGGTGCCTGCGCGCACCGCCGCGATCTCCGCGGCAGTGAACGGCGCAATTTTGCCCGCCGGCTTCTCCAGCGTCATCACGTGGTTGAGCACGTCGGCCACCGCTTGATCGTTGAGCGAACCCATCGAGGGCATCAACCCGCTGATCCGCTTGTCGTCGACCATGATCGGACCATAAAGCCCGTAGAGCAGCACCATAGCCAGATAGCGGCGGCCATCCGGCGAGCGGGCGATCGCCGGCACCCGCCCAGCGAGCCGTGGAAAGCTGCCCGGTAGGCCCGCGCCATTTGGCTGGTGACACATTGAGCATTGCGCGGAAAAGGTCTGCTGCCCGGTCGCCAGCGCCGGCGCGGATATCGCCACCGTAAGTGTAGTCAAAGCGATAATTCCGCCGGCAAACCTCATCGTGCGATTCCCATTTTCGCCGCCTCGATGCCGAAGCCGGTCAGAGCTGATTGTCTTCCTGAATTTGCAGGTGCGAACGTCACCGTAAAGATGTTGGACGATCGTCAAGTTATCGTCAAGCTGCTTTCCAAGCGGGACGACGCCGGCCGCTGGGTGGCGGAAGCCGATAGGACGTGGTACAAACGGGACAATGATCGAGGAGAGTATAAAGGCGGGGACTGCTCGACCGGGCACCTATGCGCGCGGCGCCGAGACGGTCGATGCGATCCTGACGGCTGCTCGCACCGTCTTGATTGATGAGGGTGCCGGTGCCTTCACGATCAGACGCATCGCTGCCGAGTGCGGGATGAAGGTCGGTAATGTCAGCTATCATTTCCCGCGAAAAGAAATGCTGGTCCAAATCTTGCTCGATGAGCTGCTCGAAAATTACGACAAATTACTCGATAGTCGCGTCCGCCAGCCGGACCTCAGCTCTGAGCAAAAACTCCGTCTGATCATCGTCATCTGCCTCGAGGACATCGCCGGCAAGCGCACTACCCGCTTGTTCACAGAACTCTGGGCGCTGGCCAATCAGAACGAGTTTATCGCCGAACGCGTCCGCGCCTTCTATCAGAAGGTTCATGACTTTATCGGCGAATATGTCGCCATTCTGAACCCGACATTGTCTGCAGATGAAGTCCATACCGTCGCGCTCTATATAAGCGCTTCGATGGAGGGCTCCACGCCATTCCTAGGCTTTCAAAAGCCGTGGAGCGGAAAAATGCCGGAATATATCAATATCGCAGCCGTCGCCTTGGTCGCGCTTGCCAAGACGATAACATCGGATCAGATTGCAGGCATTCGATAGAATGCGCGATCCTGAAGGGCGCGCGAAGCACCCTGGAGAGGTTGCTCTGATCGGCTGAGGCGCGGGGGGGCGCCACAGACGGGAGGCGCAGCATGAAACGGGTCGCACACCATCGTTATCTCAATGCCGCCGCGCCGCTGGCGGCCGCGCTCGGATGTCTTCAGCCGGGGATCGACCCCGTCTTTCTTACACTGTTGTCCCAGTCGTCGCACCTACCGTTGACCGCATATGGCGTAATCGTCGGCGGGACACAGGGCGCTGCCGCTTTCGGCGCCCTCGTGGTCTGGCGACTCGGTCCGCGGCTACCGCATCGGGCAGTAGTGCTTGCGGCGCTGATCGCGCTTGGGTCCAGCCTCGCGACGTCCTGGCTCGACAATATGGCCGCAATCATGGCGATCCGCTGCTGCTACGGCCTCGCCATGGGCGTGGTCTATGCCTATGCCATGGCGGCGTTCGCTGTCCGCGCACCAAGCCGCGCGTTCAGCGCCGTGTTCCTGACCCAATTGATACTATCGACCTTGGTTTCCCTTGTGCTGCCGGTACTGGAAGAGCGGATGGGCGTCCGCGTTGCGCTCGCAACCTTGGCGCTGGCGCCAGCTACCGCGTTCCTCGCGCTATGGCGGCTGCCGGAGCGCAAGCCCGCACCGGAACCCGGCAGCGCCGGTGCGGCACGCCAAGAGGCTCCCGTCGCCGGCTGGGCCTTGGCTGTAGCAACTTTCTGGTTTGTCTGCGCGACCATGCTGATCTGGAGCTTTTCGGCCGCCTTGGCGAGGTCAGCCGGAATAGACGATAACACGATCGGTCAGGCGGTGGCGATCGGATCGATCAGCGGCGCCCTGACCGCTTTTGCGGTAATGCGCGAGAAGCTGTCGGTGCCGCTCCCAGTGACCGCGCTATTTGCGGGCGCCGCGCTCATCTCGCCGATCGTCCTAACTACGCCCGGCGCGACGATGCCGTTCATTCTTTCGATCATTCTGCTCAACATCGGCTCGACCGCGATCATCATCCGATGCTCGGGGTTGGCCGCCGCGACAAGCAACAATCCGCGATTCTACACCTTCGTCGTCTGCACCCACAGCCTGGGCCTAATCGCTGGGCCGATATTTGGCAGCGTGATGGTCGCGCTGCTCGGCGCGAACGGATTACTCGCCGGTTTGCTGTTCGCCCTTATCGCGGGCATCGCGGCGGTCCTTTTGGCAGCTTTGGTTGGCTCACAGCCCGGCCCGGCCGGCCGCGGGAAACGAATTGTAAGGACGGCGCGAATGGCGCTTGACTGAAACTGGACATCCGTCCAGTTTAGCCTTCTGAGCGCCCACCCGGCATAACCGGCGAGCGCGGAAAAGGGGCCAGGCAAAATGACAGTCGCCGCCATCGGAAAATTCTCAGCCGCGTCTGCGATTGCTTTTGCGCTGCTGACGTCAGCCGCGTCAGGAAGCGCCGAGACGGCCACCCATTTGGAACCCGAACAGTCGGAGGTCGCCACACTCTCGGCTCCCGAGCCGAGCTGGATTATCGTAAATCGTGGCTTTGTTCTGTCCGGCGCGTCGATCTACGATACCGCCACCGGAAAGATGCTCGGCATGGTGGAGACCTCGCTGCTGGCGGACATCGCGATCGACCCTGCGGGTAAATATTATTATGTTTCCGAGACGATGTGGACAAAGGGCTGGCGCGGCACCCGGCAGGATATGGTCACGATCTATGATTCGACCGGCCTGAAGCTACAGTCTGAGATCGCGATGCCGGGACGCATTCTGATCGGCGGCCGCAAGAATAATTTCGTGCTGAGCAACGATGGCAAGACCGCTTTCGTCTACAATTTAAGCCCGGCCTCGTCGGTCAACATGATCGACCTGGTGAAGCGCAAATTCGTTCGTACCATTGAGCTTCCGGGGTGTGCGAGCCTGATCCCCAATCCCGGTATCGGCTTTTCCGCACTCTGCTCCGACGGCACGATCGCGACGGTGGCGACCGGCGGCGCGAAGCCGGTCACGACCCGCTCCGCCGCCTTCTTCTCGGCGACCGAAGATCCGATCTTCGACAATTTCGCCTATGACAAGATCCACCACGAAGCGGTTTTTCTAACCTATACCGGGCAGATCTACACCGCCAAGATCGACGCAGCGCCGACAATCTCTGCCCCCTTCTCGCTGCAGGGCGCCGCCGGCGTTCGACCCGGGGAGACCAAACCGCTCGACACCAACTGGTATCCCGGCGGTGGCCAGCAACTCGCGTTGCACCGCGCCTCCGGACACCTGTATGTGTTGATGCACATGGGCGAATATTGGTCGCACAAGGCTCCAGCCACCGAGATCTGGGACCTCGACCTCGCCGCGAGGAAGGTGGTAAAGCGGGTCCCGCTTGACGAGCCCGCCACGACGATAGAGGTCACTCAGGAAGCCGCGCCGAAAGTGATCGTCTCTGGTGAGAGCGGCACGGTCCATATCCTCGACACCAAGAGCTGGGCAGAGAAGTTCAAGCTGGAGAAAGCCGGCAACGGCGTCATCTTGGCGGCCGACCCGTCGTGAGCTTGCCGCTCCCAGCGGTGGCCGCGCTGCCAGGGCTGGGCCTTGCCGGCGCATTTGGTGTCGGCCTGGTCTTTATCCATGCCGGCCTGTCGAAACTGCTGCACCGTGACTTGGTCGTCGGCGTCATTGCGAACTACCGCCTCCTGCCCGAAAGCTTGGTAGCGCCAGCGGCGCGCGCGCTGCCGATCGTCGAACTAACGATCGGACTCGCGCTGCTCGCCGGCGCGCCGCGCTTGGCCATATTGCCGGCGGCCGTACTGCTACTGGGTTTCGCCGCGGCAATGGCGATCAATCTACGCCGTGGTCGCAGCTATATCGACTGCGGCTGCGGGCGCTCGCAGCTGCGCCAGACGCTGAGTTGGCCGCTCGTTTGGCGTAATGTAGTGCTGGCCGTGATCATTTCGCCCCGGCTTTTCCCCGCACCGGTAGCCAGCAATCTTGACGTCGCGACCGCGATTGCCGGCGGCGTGGGCCTGTTCTTGATCACCTTACTGTTCAACGCCATCGGGACGCTTGCCGCGTCGCCGCTCGCGGCTAAGCGGAGCTGACGTCGATGCTGACCACCCTTGTGCTCTCTCAGCTGTTTTCCTGGTTAGTACTCTTAGCGCTCGTCGTCGCGGTGCTCGCGCTCGCACGACAAGTAGGCGTGTTGCACATGCGCGTTGCACCGGCCGGCGCACTCACTACCGCCGGCGGGCCCGCCGTCGGCAATACCGCACCGGCCATTCCGGCGGTCACCCTCAACGGTAGAAAACAGACCGTTGGAGGTGCTGCTCCAGGGGTGAAGCTGAGACTGCTGATGTTTGTGTCGGCCACCTGCCCGCTGTGCAAGGCCTTGATCCCGATGGCGAAGTCCTTTGCCCGGGACGAACGCACCGAGTTAACTTTCATTGGCGACGATTCCTCCGAGGCCCAGCACGAAATGATTGCCCGTCATGGACTGGAAAACTATCTGTTCATCAATGGGCCCGAAGTCGGCCAGGCCTTTGCCGTCGGCAAATTGCCTTACGCGGTGCTGCTCGACGCAGACGGCGTGATTCTCTCCAAAGGCCTCGTCAACAGCCGCGAGCATCTCGAAAGCCTGGTAATTGCGCACGAAATGGGAGTTCGATCGGTGCAGGACTATATTGCCACGCTCACCAACAAGGTCGCCTGAAGCCGTAGGCGCGCGACCTACAGGGGATAAATTCATGAAAAAGTTTGATGCGGACGTTCTCGGCGAGATTATTCTGCGGCGCTTTGCCGGCGGCACCTCGCGACGTGGAATGCTCGCCAAGCTCGGGCTGACGATGATCGCCGCGCCGGTCTTCCCGGTGCTGCCCGTGAGCCGTGCCGGGGCAGCCAAGCCAGATCGCTCGCCTGAGGCCAAGACCGCTTTCGCTCGCCGCGCTCAGACCACCGACGACACGAAATGCAGCTATTGGCGGTATTGCGCAATCGACGGATCGCTTTGTGGCTGTTGCGGCGGCGGTATCCATACCTGCCCGGCGGGCGCCGAGCCTTCGCCCGTCTCTTGGGTCGGCACATGCATCAATCCCGAGGACGGTAAGGCCTATCTGATCGCGTACCGCGACTGCTGCGGTAAAGCCTATTGCGCGAAATGCGATTGCGACAATGCCGATCGCGAGACCCAGCTTTACATGCCGCAGTTGAATAATGACGTCATCTGGTGCTTCGGCACGAGCAGCATGGAATATCACTGCTCCACCGCTGTCTTGGTCGGCGCAGCCTGAGCAGCGCCCCTTTCGACCGAAAGGCGAACCGGATATGAAGGGTCGCGCCGCACTGACCATCTGCTGCGGAGTTGTCGCGCTGGCGGGATTTGGTGCTGCACGCGGCGAGATCGCGTCGGTATCGGCGCCGGGCATCGAAAACTCGGAACTCGGCCGATCGGATTACCTCGAGAATTGCGCCGGCTGTCACGGAATCAACGGAAGCACTGCGCCGGCTCAACTTCCCGAACTTCGTGGCCGGGTGGGATGGTTCATGTGCACCCCGGAAGGACGTGCATATCTGCTGCGCCTGCCGAATGTCGCGCAAAGCCGGATCAAGGATAATGGGGAACTGGCAAATATGATGAACTTCGTCGTGTTCGTGCTGGGCGGGGGCAGCGCCCCACCGCGCGCCAAGCCGTTTACCGGAGAGGAAGTCGGGCGCGAACGCTTGCTCGCGTTGAACGTGACCGGGCTACTCGCCGAGCGAGCGCATCAGACTGATGCCGCGATCCGTAAATGCCACGCCCCCGCCTCACTCCGGCTGCTCTACCCAGCGCAGCGGAACTGAGAGGGCATTGGCTATATTGAGCCATTCTCAGGCCTATCCCATATCCGAGCTCAACTGTGCGCGCGGTGATCATTACAATTGGGCGCCCGAGTGCCGGCAATAATCACGTTTTTCTGGAAAACAGCTGGTAAAACAGCGCCTCGCTGCGGCGGCGGCCTTCACGCGTCAGGACCACCGACTTGGCCTTGCCTATCGGATCCAGGATCAGGTCATGTTCGTGCAATCGATCCATAGTCCCCCAATCAAAACGCCTTCTACGCTCTTGCCATACCTGAAATCTGATCGGCGTCGTGCAGCGTCAGGAACAGGAGAGCCAACACAGCATCGTCAATCCGGTCGGTATCGACATCTTCAAACATCATGCTGCTGCCGAATTTTAGCGCGTATCGCATATTCCTAAACCAGCTGCCATTGTCGCCCATGTCGGAGCGCTTACTGCTGGCCCCGTATGGGAACCACCTGTAATGTCTCCATCCTATCGACATCGTAGCCGCGCGCGCCGTCTACGAAAGTAATGAGGCCAACATCCCCCCACGCCGCAGGTCAAACACCTAAATTCGGACATTTATTCGGCTGACGCCTGCCGCCTCCTCCGTGATGCATGATCGCAAATGGGGTCCATCGGATGCCACGTTCACCCACGCTGCATGAATATTGCGTGCCGACGGTTCAAGCAGCGCCCGATCCAGCGCTACGACCCAGCCAACTTTCAAATGCGTGCGGGCGCGACCTTCGCCGCGCCCGCACGTCCGCCTGAAGGCGGAGCGATCAATAGTTGAAGCTGAGCGTACCTCCAAGGGTGCGACGATCGCCGAGGCTGACGTTATACTGGTAAATGGATGGCACGACGAACGACGATTCTGCGTAAACGTGATCGAACACGTTGCGCGCCCAGAAAAACGCCTTCCACTTTTCGGTCTGCAGTCCGATCCGCACATTGGTGAGCGCATAAGGCGCGATCGACGCGGTATTGGTCTGGTCGACGTACATCTTGCCGCGATAGACTTCGTCGGCGCCGGCGAACATTTCGACGTCACCCTTGACCGGCCGGTGATAGTCGAAGCCGAACGTACCCTGCAGCCACGGCACGTTACCTAAGAAGTTACCCGAGACATCGCCATTCTTCTTGCAGACGATATCGTCGCAGGTGGTAGCCCCCACCGGCGCGATTGCCCCCTTCTTGCCAGTAGCGTGCTGCCACGCAAACGAGCCGTTAAAGGTCAGCTCATGCGACGCGCGATAATTGGCCGACAGCTCGATACCATAGGATTCAGCCGCACCGCCGCTGATGTAGATCCCCGGCACTGCTCCCGC
>Ga0233335_1000096_pt1 | contig 25268 bp, 21 predicted proteins | sample GEONDECOMP222_FD_180695 | JGI IMG/M metagenome (GOLD analysis project Ga0233335, IMG submission 180695) | Leaf litter microbial communities from Shasta-Trinity National Forest, California, United States - GEON-DECOMP-222 | ecosystem: Environmental > Terrestrial > Plant litter > Unclassified... | reverse complement strand
CGGGTGGGGCTTTGTATATTTTGCGAGATTTCGCACAACAAGAAATTCAACATAAAGTTGGATGGGCGATGTTAATAGGTGCCAGTATTAGTTATTATTTTGCAGCACCTAGTATTGCAATGGCTAGTATTAGTGCTTTTCTAGTTGCAGAGACGATAGATTGGTGGCTATATACTTTTACCAAACGGCCTTTTTCCGAAAGATTATTATTATCAGCCGGTGTGAGTTCGCCCGTTGATAGTTTAGTGTTTTTAATGGTTGCTCAACGGTTTAGTTGGCTTGAAATGAGCTTAGTTACCTTGTTTAAATGGCTAGGAGTTTTGATATTGTGGTATTTTGCCCCGTCAAAACCAGTCAATTCACAGGTTGATTGCGTAGTATAAGTTTTGTTTGGAAAGGTCGAAAAGACTTCGATAGTTCTAGCATATTCAGGCTACATGGGCATTTTGAGAATCCCACAGTCTAGCAGCATAGGCATTTTGGTTACTAGAGATTTGTGTTCAATTGTAAGGAGCCGAAAAAAGATATAAAGGAAGATTATGATGCGCTAAGTGGATTATATTGCGATTATATCAGTTTCTTTAAACTGATTGCGTATTCTATTTGTATCACGCTCATTATTCGAGCAAAATGACATCTTACCTCACTTATATTTTTGGCATATCACTAAATTTTGTATGGTAGAGAACACTATTTTTATTTTAATAAATATTCTTATCGTGTAACAAAAGAACTACATCGATTATTTGCATGTATCTTAATAAACTATTTCAGTCTCTTTTAAACACTGACGTTGTTTTCTAGCAAGAGTAAATAGAATTTTTAACAGCCTTTCGCTGTGACAAAAATATTCTCAAAGTAATAAAAAACATTGCTTCTATCCTCCAAAGAGAAATTGCCACCTCGTACATTAACCACGAGTAGAATAGTAAGCCCTTGTTCGACGATGGGGCGATGCTATGCCGTCCTTTGTAACAAAATGTTTTGGAAAACTAGTGCCCAGTAGCGTCTCAAGTCATTTCATGTCCTATTTTTCAGCTTGCAAAATTTGGTCTCTGAAATGCTTAGAATGCATCGTTCGATACGGAAACACCTTTTGAGTGCCAAGTGATGATAGTAAAGTATTTAGTGTATACAACAGATTATCATTTATAATTGTTAATAAAATTGATAAAGTTTCAACTTTTTTACAGTCCATGCACCAAAAAATTTTTGCTTATCAGATTTTCGTGATAATTTTTTTAGTTCAGCATTAATGTTTTGTATATACTGACGATGTGACTGGTCCTATATTGATAATGTTATGGGCGGTAAAAAATTAGATTCTATTAAATCTTTTATAGATTCACATTCAAAATTATTGTGAACTGGTATTAATGAATCTTCGAAGTTTTGCAAATGAATTGTAAAGTTATTGAATATCATGCCAGAGAGTCCAACACTTGATGAAGACTCACGCTCCCTGCACCAACCAAATAAGTTTAATACAAATCTTTTAAAATTTATTGGGATTGGGAGTATTATACTCGTACAATGGTCTCTTCTAATAGGGGCGGCGTGTCGACGTATTGGTTGATATATATCTGCTGAAACCATACCGGGGGCTGGGTATCGGCACATACTTTTCACGAGTAAAGAAATTTGCTGGAGAATTTAGTATAGTTTGCGCCGGATAACTGTTGGTGTGAGGGAGAGGATGCTGATTAGGCAAGCAGTTGACTGCAGGAGGATAATAATACTGAGTATGAAGTTGCTGAGAGGGATAGGGAGTTCTTTCATGATTAAAATTAAAGCGACTAGCCGTATCATAGGGATTATAATACTCTGTCTTTCTTGGAGTATCATTATTATTTGAGATACGAATATTCTCTTTAAGCTCGTTGCGTTCATCGTGTGTCAAAAAGAGTATTTCTTTTAAACGATACTTCTTTTCCTTTACAAGAAGACGCAAAGTAGAAGAATTTAGATTTGCATATAAGTCAACTGACAGATTTTTTATTAAAGCATAATAAGAATCTGGTATGTTAGCGTATTCTAGTAAAGTCCTTAAATCTTCGGGAGGAAATACACCTATATCACTGAGAAAATTTATAATTTTTTCCTGCTTCAGTAATGTATGCAGTTTGTCTAACGTGCGCTCGATATGCTCTCGTTCAGAGGCTGTGATAAGATAGTAATCCTTTTTAGAAAGAATATCTTGCTGAACCAAATTTTGTATGCTTTGAGAATTAAAGTTATGCTTGACTTCTTGTACAAGTTTTGCATTAATTTCCTTTAAACTGTACCCGCTGTTCATGAAAGACGTTATCCTACCGCTACCTTGTGCAAGTAGATCGCGTAGGGTCAATAAGTCATATTGATTGATGTGCTTTTTCAAGTTTAGAGGCACTTTTGCCCTGAGTAACCATTCTAAAAAATGCTTATTTTCCTTATGTATTTCCCACTGTTTCCGACGAAACTTTGCAAGACTAGGATCTATTGATTCTAAAAGGCTCTCAATTTGTAAAGAGCCTCTCTTCATGTTGAATATAGCATCTACATCAATATTATTTTGATTGAAAAACTCATCGAAAGTTTTGCATATTTCTAAATCCTTTAATACTGCTTGATTGCTTTCTGCGCAGTGTGGTTGTTCGAGATTTTTTGCGTTTTGATGATGCGTTTTTTTTGAAGAGTTCATTTTACTTGCATTTTGAATTGTTAGTTTTACAATTCATCATTTAAGCCTATTCGAACAATAAAAACTATTCGGGAAAACAACTTACTTTCTATAAATTTTTAAATCTTCTGCTAGATTCAAGCACGAATAGTATAAGCAATTTTGCTTTGCAGATAGAAAAAATGTATTGAATATACACTTAAATGATATCAATATATTTACTTGTGTGAAATGCCTTTATTGTTAAGAAATTTAGCTAGAAAGCCTATTAAATAAAAAATGTGTCGACGGTTATCATTTCTGTTCATTTTAAAATTGCTGGTTATTGCAATAAGAAGATGCAAAGCAAAAGGGATTGTGCATTCGCTAAATTTTTCTATATGCTTGGTTGTAATCGAATAAGATTCTACTAAAACTATCACAAGAACATATGACCTCAAGTAAGACAGTTAAAATCTTGATCTATTGTTTTGGAAGTTTTTTGAAATCACTACAAAAAGTGTGTTTTAGTTAACACGATACCTTAATTTTAAAAAGCATTGTAATCAGCATGCAGTGTATTGAAAAATACTGAGTACTATCCATAGCGATGACAATCAATAAGCTTAGTTATTGCAATAGCTATCATTTAATTTTAGGCAATTTTGCTGAAGATGTATATTGTGTTTAGAAGATCCTTTCAAAATAGTGCGTTAATCGTAATGCACTGTCCTATCACTATAGGTGAAAAGGTTGAAAATCGATATTGTGCAGAAGCAAATTCTTGCGTGATGACAAATCAGTTAAAGGTAAATTTTCTATAACATAGTAGCAAGGTCTCTAATAAGCCAGTGAGCGTCCTCCATCGAGTGTTAGCAGTTGTCCTGTCATATAAGAAGCATTGTGTATTAAAAATAAAACAGCTTGAGCCACTTCTTCAGGTGTGCCTACTCGCTTTAAAGGTGTTCTATCAATAACTTTTTTTTGCAATCTGACCGCTGCTTCTGAAGTTTCATCTGGCCATAGTACGACCCCGGGTGCAATGGCATTGACCCGTATATCAGGTGCCCATTCTAATGCGAGACTTTTTGTTGCCATAACCAGACCTGCTTTACTAATACAATAAGCTGTATAACCTTTTAAAGGTTGAATCGCTCGAATATCTGTCATATTAATAATACAACCTTGCATTTTTTGAAGATGTGCAGCAGCTTCAATCGCTAAAAGGACAGGTGCCGTTAAATTATTGTTTAATACCGTATGCCATACCGCTGGTGTCAATTGATCTAAAGGCGTATCATAAAAACTTGCTGCATTATTAATCAAGACATCTAAGCGACCCCAAGTTGTCGTTGCCAATGCAATTAATTGTGGGATATTAGAAGCATATTGAAGATCGGCTTGAATGCTGACCGCTGATTGAGGGCGCTTTTGATTAAACTGTTTGCAGAGTGCTTTTGCCTCTTTTTCAGATTGATGATAATGAATAATGATGCGCATACCTTGGCGATGTAAGGCTTGAGCAATACAGGCGCCCACCCTTTTAGCTCCTCCTGTAATGAGTGCAACTTTATTAAGCATTTCTAACCTCTAATAGCTACTATGATAACTGCTTATCCCGAACCTTCTGCAGCGATGCTAGATCGCAGCTCAAAATTGAGCCAATACATTCGGGAAGAAATTCATAATACCACTTCTGGACGGATTTCTTTTGCACGTTTTATGGAACTTGCTTTATTACAACCGCATTTAGGTTATTATAATTCTGATTCAGTGATTTTTGGAAGCCAAGGAGACTTTGTCACAGCTCCGGAAATTTCACCTTTGTTCAGCGCCTGTTTAGCAAATTATTGCCGATGTATCATCAGTGAGTTGCCTGAGGCCACTATTCTTGAAATTGGCGCTGGCACAGCTCGTATGGCAGCAGATCTTTTGTTGAGATTAGACCAGTATGATGCGCTACCAACGCGTTATATTATCTTTGAAGTAAGTGATACATTACGTTTACAACAACAGCATTACTTACAACAACATATCCCTCATTTGATCGATCGCATTGAGCATCTTGCTAGCATGCCTTCAGAGCCTATTCAAGGCATTATTTTAGCTAATGAAGTCGTCGATGCATTACCTGTGCATAGTTTTGTATTAGAGCACAATATCTTACAAGAACGTTATGTAGGCTGGCAGGACGAGCAATTTGCATGGAAACTTGGAGCTCCTAGTTCGTTAATACTCGCTGAAAGATTACAATTGATAAGAGATACCTATTTAAAAAACGTTGAGCAATACGTATCGGAAACGAGGATATCCTTGAATGTTTGGTTAGCTTCTCTCAAAGCATCTTTGCTCAGCGGTTGTATTATTATGATCGATTATGGCTTTCTAAGCCATGAATATTACCATCCGCAGCGTATCCAGGGTACATTAAGATGTCATTACCGGCACCATTGTCATGATGATCCTTTACGTTTAGTAGGATTACAAGATATTACCAGTGACGTTGATTTTACACAGTTAGCCCAAGTGGCTAGGCAGCTTGGGTTTCAAATAGAAGGCTTTGTATCGCAAGCTGCTTTTCTCTTAGCTTGCGGTTTGTTGGAATTAGATGAGCTATGCTATAATTCATCTCATTATTTAACAATAAAGGGACAAATTCACCAATTATTATCACCAAACGAAATGGGTGAATTATGTAAAGTCTTGATAATACGTCACAATTATACAAGACCTATGCTAAGCTTAAAAGATTATAATCGAGATGCTTTGCGATCAATGCGTTAATCATTCACTGGCTCAGCAAGATTAAATTATATTAAGCATTACTGAGAGATTGACATGGCTGGCCAACAGCAACAACAAAATACCGACAATTCATTAGCGATGTTATGGGGCTTAGTCCTGATATTTGCTAGTATCGTCATATTTTGGTTTTTCTATAGCTACTGGATAGCAAAGGTTATTTTAAAGATACGCTGGTACGAAGCCCGTGTCATTGCTTTTTTTCTCCCTCGTGCGCAGGATTTAGTCACTGCTTTACAAACCTTAGACCCTGCACAAGCCCAATTTATTGATTTAGTGTCTATCAGCAGCGCAGTGGGAGGCTATTTGCGCATTCCTATTGTTATATTGTTATCTATTTTTTCTTTTGTTATCTATATTAGCCGACCGACGCTACGATTTAAAAACCAATACAGCATGCAATCTTTAGTTGCGATGGAACAAGCTAATTGGTTTCAAATTGCACCTGTCGTGAACTTGGATTTAGTCAATACTGATATTACTCAAGCCCCCTGGGCGATGGCTTTAACGCCCATGCAATTTGCTCAGCAAAATAATTTACTGAAGCTAGAAAAAATTGTACCGACTGTCTCAAAAGTGGCAACAGTGATCGGTAATCCGCCCATACAAGCAAAATTAAAGGGTGAAGAAGCCCATCATGTATTCTCCATGCAACTTGGAGAGATATGGCAAGGAATAGATGCTTTAAGCATGACGACGAAAGCTATGTTTGCCATTTGTGCAGCGCGTGCTGCGCATGACCGGGAAGTTGCTGATCAATTAGTGCATCAAATTGCACATTCAGCAAAACGCATATATGCACACCATAGTGAAAATAATGTGCATGCATTGGATTTTTCAGGTGCGCAAGCGCTTGCTAATAGGTATCAAGATCATCCTTTGATTATAAAGCACATCAATAAACATGCTTATGTCTTGAGTGTCATGGCTTCTATGTTGGTCCTAGCTCGGGAAAGTGGTGTATTTGCTTCTGCTGACTTTTTATGGCTGAAACCCTGTGATCGTGTGCTGTGGTTTATGTTAAATTGCGTGGGACGGCGAACAGCTTATGTTGAAGTAGCAGGCCCCTTTGCACATTGGATTGCAGAATGTACCTTAGGCCATAAATTACAAATGCCCATGGTAGATACTGCAGTCGATGGACTTGAAGAGGCTTTGAAAGAAGTTGCGTTAAAAGAAGTGACTTCTACGAATGAAGAAAATGACATTTTAAGCAGTCAATAAGGTAATTGCATGGCACAAATACAACGTGGACTAGAGCGATATCAAGAGCAAAATCCCAATCAATTATTAAGGGATACTCGCACTTTAGGGCAACGGATTATTGATTTTTTTAGTGATACTATTGCCGTTATTATCCTCTTTGCCGGTCTCATCCTATGTAGTTTCTTGATTCCCTCAATTGCAGATATCATTTTGCTAATAGGTTTAGGTTGCTTTACCTATGCTTATACGCGCAGAACAACTTTGCCCTTTCGTATTCCTAAGCGCTCTCAGTTAACGGACTATAATGATTTGAAACCAGGCGGTAATCAACCTCGTCAAGCACAAGGGATTACTTTATTTGGAAATGAGATTTCGACTAATGAGGAATTATGGTTTAGTAACGATGATATGCGTACTCACTGTTTGATTTTTGGTTCTACCGGTAGCGGTAAAACAGAAGCGTTAATTTCGCTTGCTTTTAATGCGCTGGTACAAGGTAGTGGGTTTATTTATGTCGATGGAAAAGGCGATAACTCTTTGTTTGCTAAGATTTTTTCTATGGCCCGCCAAATGGGACGTGAAGATGATGTGTTATTAGTCAATTTTATGACAGGTGCACGAGATATTATTGGGCCGCAAGATAAACGATTATCCAATACGATGAATCCTTTTGCGACAGGCTCTTCGAGCATGTTGTCTCAATTGGTGGTGAGTTTAATGGAAGATGCAAGTGGTTCCTCAGATGGCGATATGTGGAAAGGCAGAGCGATTGCATTTGTTGAAGCTTTGATGCGCATCTTAGTTTATATGCGAGATCAAGAAGCAGTTTTATTAGATGCGAATGTGATTCGAAATTATTTTGAGCTCTCGCGCATTGAAAGTATTGTGGTGGATCGATTATTCCCTCGAGATCGTCAAGAACCTGTGAGTTTAGCCAATGTACCCGATTTAGTGTTAGAGCCAATTGTCAATTACCTCATCAATTTGCCTGGTTATGATCGATCTAGAAAAGGCAGACAGGCTGGACAAGTGCTGGAGCAACACGGATTTGTTACCATGCAGCTTACGCGTGTCTTTGGTTCCTTAGCCGATACCTATGGTCATATCCTGCGTACGGACTTGGCAGAAGTTGATATGAGAGACGTTGTCCTGAATCGGCGTATTTTAGTTGTATTATTACCGGCCTTTGAAAAATCCTTAAATGAATTAGCTAACCTTGGTAAAATTATTGTTGCTTCTTTAAAAGCAATGTTAGCAGCTGGCTTGGGTGAAGAAGTGGAAGGTGCATACCGTGATTTAATACAACGAAAACCGACTAACGCGCCCACGCCTTACCTGTGTATTTTAGATGAATACGGTTATTATGCAGTAGAAGGCTTTGCAGTCGTACCAGCCCAAGCGCGATCACTAGGATTTTCTATTATTTTTGCTGGACAAGATTTACCTGCTTTTCAAAAAGCTTCTAAAGAAGAAGCCGCCTCTATTGGCGCCAACTGTAATATCAAAATCTGCATGAAATTAGAAGATCCATTGGAAACCTGGGAGTTTTTTTCCAAAAGCACTGGGGAATCTTGGGTTACAAAAGTTGATGCTTTTCAAACACGCTCCGAATCTGTGCTCAATCATTATATAGATACTAGAAGTGCTTCTTCTGAAAAACGCCCGCGTATTGATTTATTAGATTTAAAAGAGCAACGCGAAGGTGAAGCGCATATTTTATTTAAATCTAAGATTATAAGAGCCAGGATGTTTTATGCCGCACCAAGACCTGTAGCGTATATGCGTTTGAATCAATTTGTAAAAGTTGCTAGACCTTCAACACGATCTATTGAAGAATTGAAATCTCGCTTAAGTCAATTTCAAACATTGATAGAACGCCTTCCGCTAAATGCTAATCAATTACCTGCATTAGACCAATTAGAAGAGATACTACCCATCTTTCAACAGTCTGATCAAAAGCCGTGTCAAATCGGTTTAAAAGCATTGCAGGCACTACATAAAATGAATAACAGTGTTGTGGAATCAACAGAAGAAACCTTATATGAAATGCTGGGACAAAATGAACTCAATATATTTACGCCGCTACGGTTGAATGAGACTCTTAAGCAACTGATACAGCCGGTTGATTTGCAAACATTTAGCCAGGCTTTACTATCCCAAGAAAATATTCGCCAAAACATTATTGCCATTGAAAAAGCCTGCGGTGCAACGAATCAGAATAGCATCAAGATTGCAGATGAAATTATAAAGGATATGTATACAGCTACTTATTATGCACCCAATCCAGAAGTGAAGCATTCTCCGTTAACAATGATTCAAGTCATTAATAAACTGATCCGCATGATTAAAAAAGCTCAAATAAATCCGAATGAATAATGCAAGAATTTATCGCAGTAGTTATAACCGACTGTGTAATTTTTTAGTCATGTTGAGTGTGGCAATATTATTATTAAGCATTGTAATGGTGAGTTTTTTAATTACCAGGAAATTTTCTCAGTGTTATACAACGAACATGGAAGGTACAGTCATGCCATTAAGATCTATTGAATTGAGCGCTTCAGGCCTATCATGAATCAAGATCCCTTAAAAACTATTCATTTGCGCAACGCGTTCTATCGAGATAATTACAGGAAATTAGTATTCATCTTAACCTTAGGATTTATTGCCATTGTAATTTTAGCAGCAGGCTTACTATATTCTCTGACACATCCACCAGAACCTCGTTATTTTGCAGTTTCACAAGAGGGGCGTATAATACCTCTAGTTCCTCTAAAAGAGCCTAACCTTTCAAATGCAGCATTATTACAATGGGCAACTCAAGCATCGGTGGCTGCTTTTAGTTATAATTATGTTAATTATCGTGAGGCGATACAAGCTTCGCGTGATAACTTTACGGATAAAGGATGGCAAACTTTTGCATCTGCTTTTAACGCTTCCAATAATTTATCTGCAGTTATTGCAAAAAAGCTTATTGTATCAGCCGTACCAATCGGTGTACCAGTGATTATAGAACAAGGTTTAAAATACGGCGTTTACGCCTGGCGTGTGCAAATTCCATTGCTCGTGACTTACCAGAGTCCAAGTGATTTAATTTCTGATAAATTTCGGGTGGATTTATTGATTGTGCGGCAGTCTACATTACAGTCAGTGCGCGGGATTGCTATTGCACAATTTGTAATGGTTAGTGGGAGTGGGCGAAATTAAATATGTATATATCATCTTATATGAGTAAGGTAATTCTATTGAGTGCCAGTATTGTATTGAGTTTGTTCACGAATGTGCAGGCAAAAGTACCAGAAAAAGATAGTATCCCATTGTTGCAGCAACAAATTGAGTCTTTACAACAAGAGACGATGCAGTTAAAACAAAACAAAATGTCAAATGCAGATACATCAGACTTGCAACCTAAAAAACCTTTGTATAATCTCAAGCCTATTCAAAATAGCTTGCATGCACAAAGCTTTAATGAAGTCATGCAACGCATGCTACCTTTATCTTCTGAACAGATTTTGCAGTTACACCAACAATATAATCAAACGCAAGCGGCAATCGCCACTCATCCTCAAACGCCTCCTAAGCCTGTCGTAGCATCACGTTTTTTGAGTTTAGAGCCTGGTAGTACACCTATGGTCGTGCGTTTAGCACAAGGTTATATTAGTACATTAGCTTTCTTAGATGCCACTGGCCAGCCTTGGCCCATTAGTAGTTATAACATTGGCGATCCACAAGGATTTAATGTGCAATGGGATAAAAAAAGCAATGTTATTATGATACAAGCAACAAAGTTATATAATACAGGTAATTTAGCCATTCAACTCCAAGATCAGCATGTCCCAATTATGCTAACATTAATTTCAGGTCAAAAAGCAATTGATTATCGCTTGGATATGCGAGTGCAAGGTAATGGTCCTTATGCAAAACCCTTGTTGGGGCGTAATTTACCCGATCAGGCTGATCCTGAATTATTAAATGTGTTAGATGGAATACCCCCTGCTCATCATATTGCATTAAAAATCACAGGAGGCTCTGCGCAAGCCTGGTTAGTGGGCAACCGTTTATATTTGCGTACGCGTTTAACCATATTATCTCCTGCCTGGTTATCGAGTGTTTCTAGTTTAGAGGGCATGAAAGCTTATGTACTCCCTAAAACCTCATTTATTCTCGGTACGAATAATGGTCAAACAGTAGAGCTTAAAGTGGAAAATTTATAAGTGACGAATATTCTTTTAAAAAATCTGATGCTGTTTTTGCGTGATATTAAGCGTCGTAACGCTATTATTGTTTCAATCGGTATTATGCTCTTGATGGTTGCGATAGGCTTTGTGCAACTCATCAACCCAAAACGTACGCACAAATTGCAAAGTAAAGCCAAAATCGAATCAGTACAGTCTATTCGCTCCATCCCAGGGGGGCTTGAGCAGGGCCCTACTAAGGAATATATTCAACTTCAACAAGAACACAATCAGCAACAAGCGCAACAAGCTTCCCAAATGGGGCAGAGTTTTATTGCAACGATTGTTGATGGCACTAAGGTGGAAACTTCAGTCCAACAGCCGGAGGCTCAAGATAGAGAAAAGCATTTCAATATGGGTCCTGTCGTGTCTCCACTACAACGACAAACCACAGAAGTAGAAGCAGTGCTGGCTCGACAAGATGCCTTGCTATCAGAACAAAAAACAGAAATGTTAAAGCAACAACTACAAGGCGCGATGAACCAACAAGCGGGTCAGTTGATCGGTGTTTGGTCCAGTCAACCCCTGAGACAAGAAGCCATCACTGGGATTGAGAATCAGCCTAGTGCAATCCAAGCAATCCATGATGAATACTCAGATTTAGCCAAATACTTCAAAAACCCTATTAAAGCAGGTAATGTTTTGCGTGGAATTTTGTTAACAAGCGTTAACAGCGATGCGCCGGGGCCGATATTGGCTAAAATTATCACAGGGGATTTAAAAGAAGCACAATTAATCGGCACCCTATCCAATTTAGGAGAGCGAGTGCTTATTCAATTCCATAAAATGAACCTACCCGATTACCCCAAAAGCATTTCAATTCATGCGGTAGCAGTCGATGCTAGCAAAGCAGATGTAGGACTTGCAAGTTATACTGACCGCCATTTAATGTTGCGCTATGGTTCTTTATTTGCTTCAGGCTTGGTAGAAGGCTATGGATTAGCTTTACAACGCTCCGGTAGGATGCCTATAGAATATTATGATCCTATTCAAACGGTCGAAAAGCGTGAGCAATTAAATCATTTATCCTCTGATAATCAACCCTCCTATGGACTACACCTAGATCACACAGGTAAGTTTTTGGGGGCACTCGGTCAAGTGGGCTCGCAATTTAGTTCAGCTTTGGCTAAACAGTTCTATAAACCTGCGACCATTCATGTGTATGCTGGAACTGGAATTGGTATTTTGTTTATGGAAGATCTTAGCAGCGCTGTAACACCTCATGCACAGAATGGGAGAACTAAACTATAATGGTTAAGCAAATGCTCAGCACTCAGAAAGACACAATCAATACGCCTCCAGAAAAATTGAGCCATCATGATGCTCAATTAGAAAACGAAATCATGATACCTTCCCAAAAAAGGTATTTCTTTTCTGGGATTGGAGCGATATATTGGTTTGTAGGCATATTTGTTTTACTCTCTGTTGCTGGAGCAAGCGTTTATTATGTTTCAAAAGGTACTTTTGTTTCTCAAGTGTCCATGAAACGGACGCTACCTCAGCTTCAACATGCTGGAAATCAAATGTTGAGTCGCATCACTGTATTGATGCAACGCATCAAGTCTATTCCTTTAAAATTAGACCGCTCTCAATTCAAAAAATCTGCTACACACATTACACAAAACGTTGAAAAGCCTATTGTTGCTAAATTTGTCCGACCCAAAGTTGAAACAACGCATCGTGATAAAATCATGGACTTAGAGAAAAATCTAGACACAATACAACATCAGGTGAATGATTTTAGTAGTCAAATGCATAAGATTGACAATCAACTCAGCGATATTGTCCGTCATCTGCAAGAATTAGAAGCGAAATTAAAAAATAAAAGTGCTGAGCATTCAGTGCGACATCATGGAGTTCAAGCAGTCGCCCAAAGTACAGGCAATGCTTTATCCCCTCAAAACGTTCAAAAGAGCCCAACAATTTCTATTGAATCGATTCATGCAATTATTCCGGGACGCGCTTGGCTAAATAGTCAAGATGGTCAGATGATGAGCGTTGGTCTGGGTAGCTATGTGCCTGATTATGGGGTAGTACGCTTGATTGAACCCAACAGAGGCTGGATTCAATTTAGTTCAGGCAAAGTGATTTACCTTAATACAAAAGAATATTAGTAAAAATATTTAATGCAAAAGATAGGTTTCTATCATACAATCTATATTATCAGTAAATTATTTTTGAATAGCTAGATAGGCGCTGATATTCTATGGATTATTTTTTTATTCGCTTAAGCGAGAATGTCGATTTACTGAGACAAGTTATCAATGCAATTGCTTCCTTGTTTGGATTTTTATTGATTTTCAGAGCGCTTTTAAAATTGAAAATTTATGGTGAAATGCGCAGTATGATGGCCCCTCATGCACGCTTGAATCAAATTTTATTATTATTGTTTGTGGGTATTGTGCTAATTGCATTACCCAGCGCGACGACGCCCGTATTACTAGATGCTTTGTTCGGCACACCCATGATTAAAGAATTACAATATAATTCTGCCCAGCCTACAATAGACGATATTCAATATGCCGCTAAGCGCATTATGCGTTTAATTGGTAGTTTTGCACTCGTACGCGGTATTTTACAAATTGGTACTTACCAAGAAGGAGGTCGTCATTCACTGAGTAAATCGTTGACGCACATTATAGCAGGGATATTAGCTATTAATATTCAAACATCTTTAGAAATATTAATGAGCTTATTTGGAGTCGATTTGTTAGGTATTGGTCATTAATCTATTTTTTAGTTTATCAAGATAAAAGAGGTCAGTATGCAACGTGTGAACAGTGCCTTTATGAAGGTCCCTATAAGATATAGCAATATTAGAATATATTGCCTGATAGGTATGTTATGTGCCTATAGCTATGATAGTTTTGCTGCAACAGTGACTTTTCAAAGTTTTGCGGGCAATCTAAAAGAAACTTTTAGAATGGTCAAAGAAATCATGACGATGGCTGCTTATACTTGTGGGATCGGCTTTTCCATCATGGGTTTAGCTAAATTTAAAGCGTATAAAGATAATCCTGCTCAAATCCCGATAAGTACCCCTATCGTATTAATTACCGTCTCGGCAGCCTTATTATTCTTGCCAACGGTCTTTGAGATTGCAGGCGATGGGATATTTGGGTCAGATGCGACATCTGGTGCGAGATATTTAGACAAATCCTATACAATAGGCTGATGCAGTTATTAGCGTTAAATGCGAACCCTCAAGGTTGGCGTACTTTTATTTCACGTAAAAATGACAGTGTCTTTCAGACAATAGCGCAAACAATATTTGATCGAGATCAATTTGAGTGTCAATATTGTGGGAGCCAAATCCCAGATGCGCAAGAGGTGATTAATGTTAATGGTGATTATAGCCAAAATGAACCTTCCAATTTAGTAACAGCCTGCGGGTTGTGTACGCAATGTGGTTTTTTAGAATCTGTTGGAGGTCATGGTTATGGCGGTGGTACTTTAATTTATTTGCCTGAACTCAGTCAAGAACGACTGAATGGTTTTTGTTATGCTCTATTTAAAGCGCTTAGCCAGGAAACAGAAGCATCAGAAACGGCCCAACAATATTATCGTAGTTTGAGTCGACGTGCGCAGTTGGTTGAAGACCAATTAGGAGTGGGTATGAGTGAACCTTCAGTATTTGGACAGTTATTGATAGAATCAGGCTTAACAATTAAAGCCAATACATTTTTGTCCCATGTCAAATTACTACCTTCACGTGCCGCTTTTAAAAAGGAAATAGCTGCCTGGTTGACGCATCTTAAAGAATAGTTTTTATTTCAACTAACGACTGATCATAAAGTATTTAGTTTAACATTAGAAGTCATTGTAGACATGGTATCACGCATTCGCTTAAGTGCTCTGCTATATAATATCCCCGTGATACTCTTGCTTGGAGGACTCTATACAGGGATCAACACTAGGATAGGCTTACATTATACGGTAGCCTGTTTACAATATTTCCTACCCGGGCATTTAGAAATTCAAGGATTACAAGGGCGACTGTTAGGTCCTATAAAAGCTGATACCATAGAGTATAAAGATGCACAGTATCTCGTAAAATTAAAGCATTTTACTATTCATTGGAAAAAACGTGCGTTATTCAAAGGGCAATTTTTTATTCAACTATTACAAATCAAGGACTTAATAGTTATTGCAAAACCTATACAATCTAATGCATCCCCAAGTGTCCCTCGTCTTTTGAAAAGAATAAGGTTATACAAAGCGCAACTGACAAGTTGCCTGATTAAAGTGGATCATTTAGAGTTTCAAGGCCAGGGTATACTAGGTGTGCATTCTCAATTTCATTGGACTTTAAGAGGTAAACACCCTTTGATGCCTTTTTATAAAGATGATACGTTACAATTAAAAGGTATATTAAAAGGACATTGCTTAGAAGATCCTCAATTTGAATTGGAAGGTGCTTCTAAAAAAAGTTTGATATGGATAGCTCCCTTTTTACAAGGTTCAATGAATGATTGTAAAATTAAGTTACCCCCTTTTCAAGTCAAAAGTCAGTTGACGGGCTCAAAGTGGACGACAGAATTAAAATTTATCAATCAAAATAAGACGCAAGCTAGTATTACTTTTGCTTTATTATCGCCACAACGCTTACTTCAAGGTTTACCTGAATTAAAACAGAGTGTGCAATGCGATCTAAATTTGCAGATTCAAGATTGGTCTATTTTAAAAAACATAGCGCCACTTTCAGAAAATTTATTATTAACTGATATTACAGGCCCTTTGAAGGTGCAATGTCATTTAGTAGGTACAAAAGATACGTTTGAACAATGGATAAAACATCCCCAACAATATGTTTTGCAGCACTGTCAACAAGACACAGTAGCTAAAATAGAAGCAAGCAAAAAACAGCTTTTACCACAATTATCTTTGTTATGGCAAAAACCTGTTGTGCCCAATTTCGGTATTGCCTTACATGAATATGGTATGACAGCTCGCTTACAAGGCAATCAAATAACATGGCAATCTTATGCGGTTGCACCTCCCAAATATCTCCAAAAGCAAGAAGTCAATGTAGGAAAATGGGAGTTAACTGGAAATACTCAATGTTTTCTCGACTCTCTATCTCAGGACGTTGCTTGGTGGAAGCATTTGAATTTTAAACACGATTTTGCGCTCAAAGGAACTGCAATTCCCTGGTTTACCAATACTCATTATACTTTTTGGGCAGCACCTAATCTTGATATTCAAGCCAATCATAAGCAAGCCTCGATTCGAGGTACAATGGATATACCTAAGGCAAAGTTTCAGTTTCAATATACGGACGCTAATCAGACGTTAGATAAAGATGTTCAATTCTCAGATCATCCCCCTACGGTATCTCAACTGTTCCCACTAGCGGTAGCAGTAGGCATCAATATTGGTAAAGCAGTCTATTTTGAGTATGAAGGTGCTAAAGCGCGTCTCGAGGGTGCGCTACAACTCAGTAAAACATGTGATGCACAATCTTTATCTGCAAAAGGTGCAATACGCTTTGCAGAAGGTTATTACTCTGCCGGTGATCAGAAATTATTAATTTCACCACAATCTAAATTTATTTTTAAAAATTCATGGCGTACCCCTCAAATGGATATTATTGCGAGTCAAATGGTACGGGTGCACCCACGAAAAAATTTATTACTAAAATTACCCATACATACTTTAAAATTACCCTTAGAAACGAGTCACTTACCCAGCAATGCAGGATTTGAAAAACCGATACAAGCACAATTTGGCTTACATCTCGGTGGCAATACAGAAAACCCAGAATTAAAATTATTTGTCAGTCCACCTGAATGGATCAGTCAACCACGGGAAGATATAACCAATATGCTTACCGGGCAACCGATAGATCGCTTAAGTATGGCCAGTGTGCCAATTTTATTAAATGCAGCTGCTCAATTGAGCATTGGATATACAGGCTATCGGGATATTTTGAGCGGTTTAAATAAATCTTTAGGATTACAGTTTGAAGTTAAAGCAGATGAAGCGTTTGATCAAACCCATCTTTCCATCAGTAAAAATTTAGCACCAGGATTATCCATTGGCGGTCAGCTCGGTTTGAAACAGCCTAATGCTAAGTTTAAGTATTTGTTCAATGAAAATATCATGATAGAAGCTAATGCTTCTAGTTTCTTGAGAGGTGGGGGTTTGGATGTTGTATATCAGAAAGAATATAACTAAATAGGCTTTCGATCACAATATTTAAAAATACAAGCCGTGAAAGATAGAGCTTTTGCTCGAGTAGTAGACGTCACGGGTTCTTACAGCAAGTTAGCATATCCAATTTTGGGAACCAATATTTTTGCCATTTTCCAAAGATGATTTGCATAGGTTTGACTTTTTTTAAAATTGCTTTCGGTGCTGTAATTTGCATATCTTGAATTGGGACAGGCGCCATAGCGTAGTATTTTCTAAGCGATTTTGGGTCTTAGGTGCGTTATCCAACAGTCAATGTCGTGCCATTAAGAACAAAGCGTTGTACGAATCTTTCTTATAAACATAATATGTTCGCTATGCAATAAAAGTAGTTTCAAAATTGCTATCGAAGCGTCTTTCTAGATAGCAAGCACATCAGTATTATATCTGCATGATAATGAACATTCATATTGTATGCTTTAGTAAAAATTTTCTCAGATAAAATGGAGGCTTCATTTTCAAGGCACATATTCAATGCTAGTATTCAAGGGGCCATTATTACACAGTACGGATGAAAACCTCAGTACAAATTTTATAGCAAAAGGTAGATACGAATACGCTCAAGTATTTTATGACTAATCCCTTTAATTGCTAACAGCTGTTGTAGTGAATGAAACTTTTTATCCGGCAATTGGTTGCGATAGGCTATAATGGCTTCTGCGGATTTAGGGCCAATGTAGGGTATTGTTTGTAATATTTGAACGTCTGCAGTATTAAGAGCTATTTTTTTGATAGGTTTTTTGTTCTTTTTCCCTAAGGCTATTGAAGAAGAGGTAGATTTTTCCATTCTGAATAGTTTGTTCTCCAAATGGTGGGACGAGTTCACAGCTATGCTATTGCTTAAATCTAAAAGGATATCATCTTGAGAGATAAAATGGTGGTAAATACCCATTAATATGATACAACAGTAAAAAAAATACATAGTCGTTCAATCTATTGAGTGCATAAAATATTTATATACGTCTAGTCTGGTTATCGGATCTGTCTCTGTCAAGATTTTTACTATTGATTAATTCAAATGCGTTCACGCATAATAGCTGATCGTAAAATGACAGTTTTATCCAATGAATCTTATTTTTCAAAAAATTAGAAACCATCAATTACCACTATATCTTATTATAGGATTTCCCAAAGTAGGTAAGACAACCTTTATTGCGCATAATGTTAATCAATTCCAAGTAAAAGCGTTATTGGACAATATTAAGCTTTTTACAAGTAAAGAAGGCGACTTTTTAGAAATTTCGCTCATCCCTCAACAAATAGCGATAGATATACCCAAATGTATCAATATAATAAAACGGTATCGAGCCATTCAAGGGATATTTCTAGTCACTGAAGCGGTTGCTCTCGTGGAGCGTTATCAAGCAAACAATCAAGCGTATGAAATAGACGTATTCAACCAATGGCTGTCAGCATTATCCAAGAGACTCAAAACAGATTGTCCTGTACATATTATCTTCAGTCAACTCGATAAAATAGCAGGTTTCCAGCCTTTTTTTGAGTATTTATTAACTGCTCAAGTATCCTATCGATTAGGATTTGATCTAGCACCAGCAAAGCAAGCGAATTTATTAAGCGCAATCGAAAAAGGTTTTTCAAAACTAAAACAAAATTTACAAACTAAAATGATAGAACGGCTCTATCAAACAGATCATTTAGAAAAGCGGCGTTGCATTCAACAATTTCCTCATCAAATTCAATATCTTCAGTTAGCACTTGTAATGTGGATACAATCATTTGAGGTTTTATATGCTAAAAGTCTGTGGTATGTAAAAAGTTGCTATGCTAGTGGCTATGTATATCCATCAATGTTTTCAGAAACCCTAATATATAACCCCGTTAAACTAGATTTAATAAAAAAGTATGCTTTAAATTCTACTAAAACTACTCATCATCTGTCGGTACCTTTAACGCGAGAGATGATGGAAAGCACCCTTCACACATCCATTTATTTTCTGGGTGCCCAATATTTCAAACATATTGATCAGATCCATCAAGTATCACCAGCAAGACGAAAGCGTATTTATTTTATATGGCCCATCGCTATCTTATGCTTATTCATTAGTATAGGGGGTTCATTTTACTACTATCAATCAAATGTTAATGCTTTAACTACTGTAAAGCATGCTTTATTAGAAGAGCAAAGCTTAAATAGTGCTGGTAACCCTGTCAATCGCACTTTAAAGGAAAGTCTGGCGCATTTTAATCAACTACAACATGCTTTGATGCAACTCCAATCGCCGCGTATTTTTCCTATCCAAAAACGTATATTAGAGACTGCTTTACAAAAAGCTTATACTCGAGCGCTTAGAAGAGACTTGTGGCCACACTTGCAAGGTTTACTAGAAAGCGCCATGCAAACAAACCCTCAATCATCTGAAGCATCTTATAAAATACTCAAGACTTGGTTAATGCTTAAAGAGCCTCAAAAAGCCAATACCATCTTTTTGATAAAACAATTGACTCAATTAGCGCAAGCTTCTTTAGAGGATGCTTATCTAAAAAATAGCGTACAGCGTGATGTTGAATATTTGATAAAAAATATTTTTTCTCGAGAACTAAAGTCTTCTATCAATTTTTCACAATTTGATCAAGCAGTACATACTATCCGTTCAAGGCTTTTACAATTACCTGCAGGACAACTGGTCTTGTTTGCACTCAATAGTATGTTCGAAGAAAAACCTACTCTATATCCTTTCCAAAATCAATTAGGAATAGCTGAGCAATCTTTATTTAAAGATCTTCCTGAACATTTAGCTTTTACACCTCAATATACCGTAAATTACTTTAGCAGCATTTATGCTCATATCATTCCCCAATTAACCCAAGATTTTATAGCGGGAAAAGATTGGGTGTTGACAGAAGATTCTCTATCTTCCAAAGCAAAACAATCCGATATTGAGCTCAGAAGGATCATTGAAACGGTGCGGATTGATTGGTTAAGCGCTTATGCTGCTACTTGGCAAGCCAAATGCAAGCAATTGAGATTAAGAGAAATTAATAATTGGGCACAATTAAAACAAGTCTTTGTGAATTTACAAACACGGCGCGTTCCTTTTGAAGCATTAATAGCCACTATTTTTCAACATACTCATTTAGAGTGTTTACAAAAAACATTATCACATTGGAAGCTACAAGATCATCTTCTTATTGACCGCTATCTCAGTGATCATTTTCAATCCTTGGACTCCCTAAACAATAATCTAGTACTGATGCTTAAAAAGTTACAATATTATCTAGCACCCGTTTTTCATCACACTGATTCAGATAAATCAGCTTTTCATCTATTGCGGCAGTGTTTTTTAACAAATACTTCTGACGATCCATTATCTGGATTATTTGATAAAACAGACTCATTACCAGCGCCTATTGCACAGTGGATGAATATCATTGCAGTACAAATTCGTAAGCAATTATTTGAAAGTACTCAACGTTACCTGAATCGAGTATGGCATGATCAAGTGTTTATATATTATAAAGCTAAGCTCGATAGCCGATACCCTTTATTTAAAAACAGTGAGCATGATATCTGTTTAGTTGATTTTGTTCACTTTTTTGGTCCTCAAGGAAGAGTCGCGACTTATCTACAAGAATATCTGGCTCCTTTTATTGATAGGACGCAGGCGCGTTGGCAGTTAAGGCATTACCAAGGTCAAAGCATTCCCATTGCCACGGAAGCGATGAGCCAATTGGAACGTGCTTATGTTATTCAACAATTATTTTCTAAAGTATTTTTGCATTCACGTATTCCTTTTAAGATAAAAACAGTGAACTTAGCACCTCGATTAAAAGTCAGTGTAGAGTATGGAGGTAGTTTATATTCATTAACTGAATCAGTTGGCATGGGGACACTTTTGCGGTGGCCCTTGTATAATCAAAAAGCCAATGATGCTGATAATGATGTTAAAATAATGGTGTATACGTCTGAAGGTTTATATTCTACTCAAGTCTTTCGTGGCGTATGGGCGTGGTTTCATTTAGTCGATGCTTTAAAAAAAGAGAACTATAAAGTGCCAATTATGCTTACCATGCGCGCTAAAGGGTATACCATTAGCTATGAATTATCATTGGCTGAAGAAGACAATATTTTCATTTCTGGCATTTTGCAATATTTTAGATGTCCTATATATTTAACAGAATAATAGGAAATCACTAATCTTCTGGCTATTAAGGCTATGTAGCTCTGCCGGTTAGAGCGCAGCGTTCATAACGCTGAAGTTGCTATTTCGAGTCCACTCATGCCACTATTTGTAATATTTCACAGACTGCAATGTTGTTTCACTGTCATTGCATTCATACGAACCATCGATAATACACGCAAACAATTAGAGTGACGCCTGCCTCTTAACCAGGTACTCTGACCCTATGAATGATCTCCTAAAAATAGATAGCCCATTATGTTTCAATAGTGCATCTAGAGAGTGAGTGACTACTGCTCAGGTATGATTTACCTTCTGCCACACCCATATCTTGATCGTTCATGTTAGGCAACAAAAGGAAGATGCGACGTGCCTTATCCCATATTAAAAGATTGCAAGAGCAAGAAAATCATTACTGTTCAGTAACCATCAGAATATACGCTTAGACAAAAGAAATGTGTTATAGTATCGTCCTTGTTTTTAGTATTTGAGAACGATTAAGGTATGCAAAGGACTATTGAGCGAGCAATTGATAAACCCAACCCGCTCATTGAGGTAGCGCAACAAGGTGATTTTAAGAGCATGCAAGCCTTAATTGCATCCGGTGTGGATGTGAATAGGGCTGATAATGAAAATAAGACTGCCCTCATGTGGGCAATACGTTCTCCTGAGAGCATGCAGCAGCAGAATATGCAAGCCTTCTTAATTGCAGCCGGTGCGGATGTAAATAGCGCTGATAATACAGGCAAGACTCCTCTCATGTGGGCAGTGTTGAGGGGTAATGCTGAGAGTATGCAAGCTTTAATTGCAGCCGGTTCGGAGTTGAATAAGGCTGATAACGAAGGTGAGACTGCCCTCATGTGGGCAATACGTTCTCCTGAGAGCATGCAGCAGAATATTCAAGCCTTAATTGCAGCTGGTGCGGATGTGAATAAGGCTGATAATACAGGCATTACCCCTCTCATGTTGGCAGCAGGGTTGAGGGGTAATGCTGAGAGCATGCAAGCTTTAATTGCAGCCGGTGCGGATGTGAATAAGGCTAATAATACAGGCATTATCCCTCTCATGTGTGCAGTGTTGAGGGGTAATGCTGAGAGCATTCAAGCCTTAATTGCATCCGGTTCGGAGTTGAATAAGGCTGATAATACACGCAAGACTCCTCTCATGTGTGCAGTGTTGAGGGGTAATACTGAGAGCATGCAAGCCTTAATTGCAGCCGGTGCGGATGTGAATAGGGCTGATAATACAGGCAAGACTCCTCTCATGTGTGCAGTGTTGAGGGGTAATGCTGAGAGCATTCAAGCTTTAATTGCAGCCGGTGCGGATGTAAATAGAGCTGATAACGAAGGTGAAACTGCCCTCATATGGGCAGGGTTGAGGGGTAATACTGAGAGCATGCAAGCCTTAATTGCAGCCGGTGCGGATGTGAATAGGGCTGATAATAAAGGTAAGACTGCCCTCATGCGCGCATCAAATGTTGGTAACACTGAGATCGTTGACACTCTCCATCAGCAACGCATACAAGTTTTTCTCGAGCAACTCGAGCTTTCAAAGCAAGCGTTTACAAGCCCAGAAGGCCTGCCCAACAACCCTTATATACCTGATATGATATTACGACTTCAATCCGTGTTTATCTTGCAGGCCATGGCTTTTATTCAGAGTAATCAGAAGAAATCGCATTTATTAACTAATGAGTTAGTGTATGATAATATCCTTGCAACGTTCTTTAAAAGCTGCCTCAACGACTCTAAGTGTTTGGTACCTGGATTATCCTTGACAGCGGTGCTAGCGGATCATGTGTTGCCAATGAGTGAGCTTGGCAAATTAGTAGACCATTTATGGAAATACGTAACGCAGCAACGCAGTCACAAGAAAGCGCAACATGACCCTGAAACACAAGAAACTCAAACAGTCGACAGGATACTGACAGACTTTTTTGATCAGTTTGCCACCCAAAAACGATCTCGTACACTTGCTTCGGATGCATCAGCCTCATTCCATAAGAGTGTTTAAATTAGCATGATCAGAAATACAAACCCTGCTAATACACCTTGTACAATTACCATGGGCTGCAGTCCGATTACATAAGTTGTATTGATCTTAATAAAAGAAAGTGATCTAATAATGACAGCAAGAGATACGCTGTAAGGCAATAGTATTCCTTTCAGGACAACGCGACTTGGCTGCGGAAGAAGAGTATTGCATCAATAATAACATAATCGCATTGAGACAATGCTTTGGGTGTAAGAATTTTGAGCGATATTTTTTCAACCATTTCACTTCCAGTTTCTAAACCTTGTGCAATATATTTATTAGACAAGCACAGCGTCCGAACACTGTGGTGGTTGGTAAAGTAAAATATTTTTATGCTTACCATGCGCGCTAAAGAGTATACCATTAGCTATGAATTATCATTGGCTGAAGAAGACAATATTTTCATTTCTGGCATTTTGCAATATTTTAGATGTCCTGCATATTTGACAGTATAATAGGAAATCACTAATCTTATGGCTATTAAGGCTATGTAGCTCAGCCGGTTAGAGCGCAGCACTCATAACGCTGAAGTCGGTGGTTCGAGTCCACCCATAGCCACTATTTGCAATACTTCACAGACGGTAATGTATTTTTATGCTGTTTCACTGTCATTGCATCTATTGATACATTGCACTACTTAAATGCTCAATTATAATTATAATTTTATCGCGCAGCGTGGAAATAGGAAGATCGCCTGCTAATGAATACACCTTAGGTGCAAAAGGATCAAAGCTAGCTACCCAATGATGATAGTATTGTACTAAGGGTTCAGTGTGTGCTGAGTAAAGTTGGAGCCGTTTCAAAATGACGAGTTCTTGATCATCTTCTCTTTGAATTAATGCTTCTCCCGTTACATCATCTTTTTCAGGGATCTGAGGTGGGTTATAGTGAATATGATAAGTACGTCCTGAGGCTAAATGAATCCTTCGACCACTTAAGCGTTGTAGAATAATTTTTTCAGATACCGCTAATTCTAATACTAAATCAATTTTAATACGTTGTTCTCTTAGCATCTTCGCTTGTGATAACGTGCGAGGAAAACCATCTAGTAAAAAACCAGCAGTGCAATCAGGCGCTTTAATGCGTTGACGTATTAAAGCAATCATCCAGTCATCGGGAACAAATTGACCTTTATCAATCCGATCTTGCGCTTGCTGTCCGATAGGTGTTTGTTCTGTGATTGCTTGCCTGAGCATATCGCCGGTAGAAATTTTAGGAATTTGATAGTATTGACACATCCAATTCGCTTGTGTGCCTTTGCCCGCGCCTGGAGGACCCAATAAAATAATACGCATACTGTTGCTGTTAAGAAATATTAATTATAGTTAAGAAATAAGGAAAAAGGTATGTATCTAGCTAGGCATAATTGACAAAACAATTTGTATCTATTTGATTGATACACTGCCAATTACGAGTGGAATATTAGCGTGACGTATCCTATCCTATATAAGAGACAAAGTACTCACCCTAACCTCATCTGAGCATTGCTTATGAGTGTAGAATATTCCTATTCTCTTGATTAATAACACCACTATTTTTATAAAAGACTGCATTCATATCATTGAATGGCTTAAGTCTAAGTGCTTAGTCTAGATGCGATTCATCTATAATAGAGGCAAACAAGTAGAGTAAGTATAGGGTATGCTTCTTACTAAGGAACTGTTGAGCCTGTAAAAAGACCTTATAATGTTTCAACAGTGCATCTCGAGAGCGATGACTGATCAGGTAGGATCTGTAACAACATCTTGATCATGCAGGTTAAGCAAACAATGAAAGGTAAGACATCTCTTGTTCCAGATGAAGAGATGGCGAGAGCAAATCAACCATGGCTTTTCAGTAAGCATTGTAATACGTAATATATACTTGGATCAAGGCAATTCATTATAGTATCATTGTTTTTTTAGTATTTGAGAGTCATCAAGATATGGAAAATAGTACTATACAAGAAATTAATAAACGAAAACAGCTTATTGAGGAAGCGCAACAAGATGATACTGCTCTCATCTTGGCAATACGTGATAATAA
>Ga0233335_1000095_pt1 | contig 25307 bp, 20 predicted proteins | sample GEONDECOMP222_FD_180695 | JGI IMG/M metagenome (GOLD analysis project Ga0233335, IMG submission 180695) | Leaf litter microbial communities from Shasta-Trinity National Forest, California, United States - GEON-DECOMP-222 | ecosystem: Environmental > Terrestrial > Plant litter > Unclassified... | reverse complement strand
GTCGCCGAGCTCCGCCTTGGGACGAAGCATCAGGAGATCGTCCGCATCTCCCGCACTGCTGGAACAGCTGAGCGCAACGCCCGCAAGCGGAGGGCATCATGAGCGAGCCTGATGATGGGGCGGCTGTAAAACCCGCCAGCGGAGAGGCTACCGACCGAGCCGGTGTGAACTCCCGACCTGAAGGGAGCGCCAATAGTGCCACAGGGAGCTCAGGCGTTGCGCCGAAGGCCGCCGCCGCTGAGAAGGCGCCGGGTACAGAAGCGGTCCCCAGTACTGCGGTAGAACAACCAGCCGCCGAAGCCGCTACGGAGCGTCCCGGGACTCTGCCCAAGCGGGATCCCGAAGCGGTGGCGCTGCGGGCGAGGCCCTCTCGTGCCAGCCGCTTCAAACGCGAGATCATCGTTGGTGGCGCGGGTCTTTTCACCCTGAGCATTGCCCTCGTCGCCTTTATCGCCCTCCGGCCGACTGAGCCGCACTTCGCCAGTCAGGGAGATACACCGCCCATCAGCAATGCGGCGCCGGAGGTGCTCAGTGGGCTACCCACGACGTACGGTGCGGCTCCCAGGCTCGGGCCGCCGTTGCCGGGGGATCTCGGTCGCGGAATCCTGGAGCATCAGCGCACGATGGCGACCGAGAATTCGGTCGGAGGCACCGCGCGGGACGATCAGGCCGCGATGGCCGAACAGGAGCGGAGAGCGGCCGATCTCAAGGCTGCACGAGAATCGGGTCTGCTGGTTCAATCCGGCGCTCGCGTGGGGACAGCTGTCGAGCCTCAGCCGAGTGTCGCGACAGCAACTGCGGCAACCGACCCGGCAAAGATCGCGCTGGACCCCGAGCACGATCCCAATGCCCAGCAGCATAAGGCCGACTTCGTCGCGACGGCGGACAAGGCAGGCGACGTCAATCCGCACACTCTGACTGCGATACGGTCGCCTTACACCCTGTCCGCTGGCAGCATGATCTCTGCCAGTCTGATCACCGGCCTGCGCTCCGATCTACCCGGGCTGGTCACCGCTCAGGTGACCGAGCGGGTGTACGACAGCGCGACGGGGAGAATTCTCCTCATCCCGCAAGGCGCGCGGCTGATCGGCACCTACGATAGCGTGGTCGCATTCGGTCAGCGCCGCGCCCTGGTCGTCTGGCAACGCATCATCCTGCCCGACGGGAGTTCGCTCCAGATCGACAACGTGCCCGCGACCGATCCGTCCGGATATGCCGGGATTGCCGACAAGGTCGATTTTCACACCTGGACCCTGCTCAAGGGCGTCGCGATCTCTACGCTGCTTGGGGTGGGAACCAGCCTCACGTTCACCGGCGAGAGTGACCTTGTTCAGGCGATACGAGAATCGACCCAGCAGAACGTCTCGCGTGCCGGTGATCAGCTGACTTCTCGCAATCTGCAAATCCAGCCGACTATCACGATCCGCCCGGGCACCCCGGTTCGGTTGGTGGTGCATCGCGACCTTATCGTCGTCCCCACAGCTCAATAGGAGACCATCATGGCGGAACTCAAACTGCCCCGCTTACCCGACCGAGTGCCAGTCAAGCTGACTGTCCTGGTGAGCCCACAGCTTCACGTCGATCTGATCCGGTACGCCGAGATCTATTGCGAGGCATATGGGCAGAAAGAGGCGATCACCGACCTGGTGCCAGCAATGCTATCCTCCTTTCTGGAGAGCGACCGCGAATTCGCGCGCTCCCAGAAGGGTGGCAGCGCGAAGGTTTGAAATGCCGCGCGCCAAGCCCGAGGGGGACAGGGTAGCCCCCGGACCGATTACTGTGAGGGTGCCGACAGCCGTCGCCATGCTCGGACTGAGCCGAGCAAAATTCTACTTGTTGTTGGCCGATGGCGAGTTTGAGATCGTCAAGGTCGGACGATGCACACTGGTCGTCGTAGCAAGCCTGCATCGATTCGTGGAACGTCAACTCCTGAACCAAAGACTTCAGAGTTAGATTTACCGCTCGACCTGAGCACCACTGACGAACGGCCTGTCAGCAGCGTCGCACGCGTAGGTCAGATAATTCCGCCGGATGGGCCGAATAACCAATTATCGAAAAAATTGTCCAACAAGGTCCATGCGGAGCTACGAATGTCTATGGACCACGTTTGAACCATGTTCCCGTTTTGGTCCCAATTAGATATTGCTAAGTAATTGAAAAAGCTGGTGACCCCTACGAGAATCGAACTCGTGCTTACGCCGTGAGAGGGCGTCGTCCTAACCGCTAGACGAAGGGGCCGTATGCGGAGGGCGCGCTCTACGAAGATGCGGACGGTGCGTCAAGGTCTGGAATGTCCTTGCGCGACCGCCCGCTTCGCTTTTTTGGCTCGGTCCGCGCCCGGCCGCCCGCCTTACGCCGTCGCCTTGCGCCGCTCTGCCATTTCTTCGTTGAGCATTTCGGCCAGCAGGAATGCCAGCTCAAGGCTCTGGCTGGCGTTGAGGCGCGGGTCGCAATGCGTGTGGTAGCGGTCCGCCAGCGCCTGCTCAGTCACGTCGACCGCGCCGCCGGTGCATTCGGTTACATTCTGCCCCGTCATCTCGGCATGGATGCCGCCGGCGATCGTGCCCTCCGCGCGGTGCACCGCGAAGAAGCCGCGAACCTCGGCCAGGATGCGTTCAAACGGGCGCGTCTTATAGCCGTTGGCGGCCTTAACGACATTGCCGTGCATCGGATCGCAGCTCCATACCACTGGGTGGCCCGAACGCTTGACCGCGCGGACCAGCTTAGGCAGGCTGGCCTCGATCTTGTCGTAGCCGTAGCGGGTGATCAGCGTCATCCGCCCGGGTACGCGCCCAGGATTGAGCGTGTCGAGCAGCCGCAGCAATGCATCCGGCTCCAGGCTGGGGCCGCACTTCATGCCGATCGGGTTCTGGATACCACGCAAGAACTCGACGTGGGCGCTATTCTCGAAGCGGGTGCGGTCACCGATCCACAGGAAGTGGGCGGACGTATCGTACCAGTCACCGGTCAGACTGTCCTCGCGGGTGAGCGCCTGTTCATATTGCAGCAACAACGCTTCGTGGCTGGTGTAGAAGTTAGTGCCCGCCAGTTGCGGCACCGTCTCAGGGTTGATCCCGCAGGCGGCCATGAAGTCGAGTGCTTCGCCGATCCGGTCAGCGGTTTCGGCGTAGCGGGTCGCCCAGGGGCTGCGCCCCATGAAGTCGTGGGTCCAGCGGTGGACTTGGTGCAGGTTTGCATAGCCGCCCTGCGCGAAGGCACGGAGCAAGTTGAGCGTGGCCGCAGATTGGCTGTAGGCGCGGATCATCCGTTGCGGGTCGGGCATTCGACCTTCGGCCGTGAAGGCGATGTCATTGACGTTGTCGCCGCGGTAGCTGGGGAGTTCGACGCCGTTGATGACCTCGGTATCCGAAGAGCGCGGCTTGGCGAATTGCCCCGCCATCCGGCCGAGCTTCACGGTGGGCACCTTGGAGGCGAAGGTAAGCACCACCGCCATCTGAAGGATCACGCGGAAGGTGTCGCGGATGTTGTTTGCACTATGCTCGGCGAAGCTTTCGGCGCAGTCGCCCCCCTGCAGCAGGAACGCCTTGCCGGCTGCGACCTGGGCGAGGTCGGCGGTCAGGCTGCGCGCTTCGCCGGCGAACACCAGCGGCGGGTAAGTGGCGAGCTGATCAGTGGCCGCAGTCAGCGCAACTGCATCGGGATAGTTGGGGAGCTGACGCGCTTCGGCGCGGGTCCAACTGTCCGGTGCCCAGGCCGCAGGCGCAGGAGCGCTCTCATCGACATGGACGTACCAGTCGGCATGATGGGCGATGCCGTTGGCGGCGATCTGGTTGACGACCGCGGACGCGGCGCGTTTGCCCTCGTCCTCCCATCCCTGGACGGTGCTACCGGGGGTGTCGTACCAGGCGCCGAAGGCGGCGCGGGTGAGCGAACGCTCCTTGCGGAAGCTGCGGATCTTGGTGCCTGCGAGTGTGGTCATGGCCCGTGATTACCCCGATGGAGTAATTCTTGCAAGTCGGTCGTGTAGTTTTTTCCCTGATTGGGAAAATTTCGAATGACGACAAGGTTCGTGCTGACTCCCGATTACGTGCTAGCCTCGCCACGTTCATGAGTTGAGGCATGCGGGTCTCGGGCAACCGGGGAGATCGCTACCTTCCGCCGATGGCCCAAAGGGAGAGGCGGGAAAGGTGGGACGGAGAGGCCTAGTTCGTCCCGCCGCCACGGGCGATCGCACGGCGAAGCTATCCGCATCATCAACTGTCGAATTCTGGGGAACTGCCTCGCATGAATCATTTGGAATGGATCGTGCCGCTGATCGCCATGCTGGCCGCAGGACTGGGGGCCGGGTTCGCAGCCGGATTGTTCGGGATCGGCGGGGGCTTCGTAGTGGTGCCGGCGCTGTTCGTTGTGCTGCCGTTGATGGGCGTGTCGAGGGGCGAACTCGCCCATGTCGCGATCGGCACATCGCTAGCGACGATTGTAGTGACCTCGCTGCGCTCGCTGCAGGCGCACGCGCGTCGCGGCGCAGTGGAATTTGAGGTGCTGCGAACTTGGGCGCCGTGGATAGTAGTCGGGGTAGGATTCGGCGTACTGCTCGCGTCGCATTTCTCGGGCGGAGTTCTAGCGACGGTGTTCGGTGTCGGAGTGATGCTGATGGCACTCAATTTCCTCCTGCCGCTGGTGGCGGGGCGGCAGTTCAGCCAGACGATGCCGACTGGCGCGACGCTGGTGGGAATTGCCGGATCGCTCGGCGCCTTCTCGGCGCTGCTCGGGATCGGCGGCGGCACGATCGCGATCATCGTGATGACCCTGTGCGGCCGCCCGATCCACCGCGCGATCGCCACCGCGGCCGGCGTGGGGGTGATCATCGCGCTCCCTGGGATGATCGGCTTCGCGGTCATCGGCTGGCACAAGGCGGGGCTGCCGTTCGGGTCGCTCGGCTATGTCTGCGTTCCCGCAGCACTGATCGTAACCTCGACCTCGATCTTGTCGGCGCCGTGGGGAGTGGCAGCGGCCCATGCGCTGAGCCCAGCGTTGCTGAGAAAAACCTTCGGAATCTATCTGCTGGTGATCGGGGCGATCATGATCCGCAATGGATTAGCGCATTAGGGCGGATCGCGAATGGCTTCGGCCGCGCGCCGGGAATGCGTTTCCGAGGAGTCATGCTGTCAAAAAAACGAGGCGAGCAGATCAGGCGCCACCGTATCGATATTCTGTTCTGTAGGAATGCCGCCGCTTTTCTCGCATGGGCGGATGCTTGCGACCGGGGTATGGATTTCTCCATCCGCGTCGGGAGCTCCAGGTTCTAAGTTCTCTCAGGGTAGGCGCCACCTTTGGCATCATGGAAGCGGCAAGAAAGAGGCGCAAGCCTTTGCTCAGGTACGTCGTCGAAGCGGAGCAATTGTGTTCGAAGAATCGCGACCCAAGGGCAATTTTCGCTGCGCTAATATCCCGCGTCTAGATTAACCACGTTGCGCATCTGCGTGCCGTTCAGAAAAGCGGCTAGGTTCTCCAGGAACAACGCGCCTGCCCGTTCCATCATCCGCGTGGTGCTGCGGCCTGACAGATGCATCGAGTGGATCGCATTGGGCATGCTCCACAAAGGATGTTCGGACGGCAGCGGCTCGGGATGGACGGTATCGAGGAACGCGCCCGCGATCATGCGCTGTTCCAGCGCTACCACCAGCGCATCCTGGTCGACCATGTCGCCGCGCGCGACGTTGATTAGCCAGGCGCTGGGCTTCATCGCCGCCAGCTCCGCAGCGCCGACCATCGCCCTGGTCTCGCTGGTCGATGGTGCGGAGAGGATCACCCAGTCGTAGTTGCCCAGCCTCGCCCGCCACTGGTCTGGCGTTAGCGTATGATCGCGCCCTGAGCGGGTGACTCCGGTGACCGCAACCCCGAAGGCGGCGAGCCGCGCCGCAATTAACGTGCCGATCGTGCCCATGCCGAGGACCAAGGCGTTGCTGCCGGACAGCTCGATCGTGCCGGGTGCGCCGGTCGGCCAGCCGTGGCGATCGGCCAAGCGTACGACCTCGTCGAACCGCTTGGCGGCGGCGAGCATGCCGAGCATCGCATATTCGGCGACCGAAATTGCGTTGATTCCCGCGCCGTTGGTTACGGTAACGCCGGCCGCGCGTAATCGATTGAGCGGAAAGGCGTCGAGACCGGCGTAGAGCGTGTTTAGCCACTGTAGCCCCGGGCCGGCCGCGGCCAGTGTATCGGCGACTAACGAGGTCGGCTGCATGTCGATCCAGGCGATGTCGGCATGGCGGATCGCATCGGTCGCCTCGGCGGGCGAGGCCCACCAGCTTACCTCAAGCAACGGCGGCAGGTGCGGCTCGATCGATGCGCGCGTGAGGGCTGGGAGCAGGGCTTTCATCGGGCCAACCTAGCAGGTTGCGCCGGGGCCGGGGAGGGCCGGCCTACAGCGCCACCTTCCAGTCCCAACCCAGCGGATCGCCGTCCATCGCCTCCACCCCGGCTGCAGCAAGCGAGTCGCGGATTGCGTCCGAGCGGGTGAAATCCTTGGCCGCGCGCGCAGTACGACGCTCAGTGAGCAGCGCGGCGATCTCGTCCTCGCTCAGCGTGGCGTTTGCAGGAGGTAGCCGCAGGTCTGCGCGTTCCAGCGTGAGCAGGTCGAGCCCGAGCACCGCATCGAAATCCGCGAGCGCGGCGAGCCGATCACCGGGGCTCAGCCGCTTGTCGGCGAGCAGCTCATCGAGCACCGGCAGCGCTCGGGGCGTGTTGAGGTCGTCGGCGATCGCTTCCTCGAGGCGGTCGCGATAGGGCTGCGCGTTGATAACCGAGGGATGCGGAGTCTCGTTAGCCTTAAGCGCCTGCACCGTGATCACCAGCCGCTTAAGCCGAGTTAGCGCGGCGCCCAGCGTCTCGCCCGAGAATTCGAGTTCGGAGCGATAGTGCGCCGACAGGCACAGCAGGCGATAGGCAAGCGGGTGAACGCCGCGTTCGACGATCGACTGCAGTGTGGTGAAGCCGCCGCCAGATTTCGACATCTTCGCGCCGCGATCGACCAAGAAGTTGTTGTGCATCCAAGTGACGGCGCCGGTGTCCGCGCAGGCGCAATAGGCCTGGTTTTGTGCGATCTCATTTGGGTGGTGGATCTCGCGGTGATCGATCCCGCCGGTATGGATGTCAAACGATGTGCCGCCGAACGGCTCAACCAGGTACTTGTGGCTCATCACCGAGCATTCGAGGTGCCAGCCCGGTGCTCCCTTCCCCCAGGGCGAGTCCCATTCCATTTGGCGGTTCTCGCTAGGAGCGGACGTGCGCCAGATCGCAAAGTCCTGAGGATGGCGCTTGCCGGCGACCGGATCGATCCGGCTCTCGCCCACGTCCTCATGAGCGCGGGCTAGGCGGCCATAGTCGGGTACGGTGGTAATGTCGAAATACAGCCCCGAGTCGAGCTGGTAGCAATGTTCTGGGGCAATGCGCTCGGCAAAGGCGACCATTTCGGCGATATGGTCGGTGGCGACCGACCAGCGGCTCGGCGCGCGAACGTGAAGTGCGGCGAGATTGCTTTTGAACGCGGCTGTGTAATGCGCGGCGACGTCCCAGATGCTTGTCGCGGCGGCACGCGCAGCGGCCTCCATTTTGTCGTCGCCAACATCCGCATCGGAGGTGAGGTGACCGACGTCGGTGATGTTGATAACATGGGTCAGCGAATAGCCGAACCAGGTCAGCGCGCGGCTCAGCGTGTCGGTGAAGACGTAGGCGCGCAAGTTTCCGAGATGGGCGTAATTGTAGACGGTGGGACCGCAGGAATAGACCCGGACGTGATCGGGATCGATCGGCTGGAACGGCTCGAGCGTGCGCGAGAGGCTATTGTAGAAGGTAAGGGCGGTCATGGTCGCTGCCTTAGCCGGACGCGCGGGTCCTGCAAAGAAGCCACGCTTCGCCTATGCCCGTATCGCAAACTGGTTTCAGGATGCCGGCGCTATTCGGGGGAGCGAGAAGTGCTGCTTTGGCAGGCTGAAGAGCGTGGCTGGATGCTGAAAGAAGTGCAGGATTAGGGTCGCGGATGCGAAATCGCGCCCCGCCTGCTTGGCGAGGGCCTCGCAGCGCGATACAGACCGGGCAGTCTCAACAAGTGTATTGCGCGACTAAAACAGTTGTGCGAAAGGGCAATCATGAACACTCGGCCCGATTCCAACGGCTTCGACACCATGCGCCATTCGATGGTTGCGAGCCAATTGCGCACCAACGCGGTGAGCGACATGCGCGTCGTCACGGCGATGGCGCGTGTGCCGCGCGAGTCCTTCGCGCCGGAGGCGGTCAAGGACCTTGCTTACCGAGATACCTCAGTGCCGCTAGGGCGTGGGCGCAGCCTGAACGTGCCGATTGCCACGGGACGACTGCTTAACCAAGCCGAGATCCAGCCTACTGACAGCGTACTGCTCATTGGTGCGGCGACCGGTTATACGGCTGCAGTGCTGAGCGAACTGGCGGAGAAGGTTGTCGCGGTCGAACAGGATTCCGAATTGGCCGCAATCGCGCGTACGGGGCTGGCTGGTTACGCCAACGTCACACTCGTCGAAGGAACGCTTAGCGAAGGCCATGTCGCCGGCGCACCCTATGACGTGGTGGTAATCGACGGGGCGGTCGAGCAGGTGCCCCCGGCGTTGGTCGCCCAGTTGCGCGTCGGCGGGCGGGTCGCCACCGGTCTGTCCGATCACGGCATCACCCGACTGGCCGCCGGCCGCAAGAGCGCGGGTGGCTTTGGCCTAACCAACTTCGCCGATATCGACTGCGTGGAGCTGCCCGGATTCGGCAGGGCGAGAAGCTTCACGTTCTAATGCGCATGGGGGGCCAATGCTGAAGCGAACTTTTCTCCCGGGCGGAACCGCGCTCGCGGCGATGGCCCTGTCGCTTTCGGGGGCGAGTTCGGCTTCGGCAGAGACGCTGCGCGAGGCCCTGGTCAAGGCCTATGCCACCAACCCGACGCTGTCCGGCGCGCGCGCGGGGCTTCGCGCCACCGACGAGACGGTGCCGATCGCCCGTGCCGCAGGGCTGCCGTCGCTGACCGCGACCGGCGGATACAATCATTCGATCAACGGCGTCAGTCCCGCCGACAGCCTGACCAGTCCGGCCCAGCAGGCCACAACTTCCGCTAATCTTTCGCTCCCAGTGTTCAGCGGCGGGGCGGTGCGCAATTCGGTGGCGGGCGCCAAGGTGCGGGTCGAGGCCGGACGCGCCGGCTTGCGCGGCACCGAGGCGAGCGTATTCACCAATGTCGTCGCCGCTTACATGGACGTGATTCGCGACGAGGCCATCGTCCAGCTGAACCGTCAGAACGTGCATGTGCTGCAGGTCAATCTCGACGCCAGCAACGATCGCTTCCAGGTCGGCGATCTGACCCGCACCGATGTGGCGCAGTCGCAGGCGCGGCTGTCGCTCGCCCAGGGTCAGTTACAGAGCGCGCAGGCGCAATTGATCTCCAGCCGCGAGAATTATGTGGCGCTGGTCGGCGCGCCGCCGCTCGACCTGCAAGTGCCGCCGGCGCTGCCGCATCTGCCGCCCAACCCGGATGTCGCAGTCGAAGTGGCACTGCAGAACAATCCCAATTTGCTCTCCGCGCAGAAGTCGCGAGATGCGACCCGCTATGATATCGCAGTCGCCAAGGCGGCGCGGCTGCCGACCGTCAATCTGGTCGTCGGCGGCACGTATTATGATTATCTTGGCTCGCTCGGCGCAGGCACTGGGGTGCGCGTCGACCAAAATGGTAAGACGACCACCGCCGGCGTCGCGCTGTCGATGCCTCTGTTCCAAGGCGGACGCCCGGCCGCGCAGGTGCGCCAGGCGCAGGCACGGCGGAGCCAGGCGATCGAGGCCGTGACCGAAACGGAGCGCGGCGTGATCTCGCAGGCGCGTTCGGCCTATGCGATCTGGAAATCGTCGCAGCAGGTGATCGACTCCTCCGAAACCGCCGTCGGGGCCAACCGGTTGTCGCTGGAGGGCGTGCGCGCCGAGAATGGCGTAGGGAATCGTACGATTCTCGACATTCTCAACGCCGAGCAGGAATTGCTCAATTCGCAGGTGACGTTGGTGACGGCCCGCCGCGACGCCTATGTCGCCGGTTTTGCGCTGCTCGCGGCGATGGGTCAGGCCGAGGCACGTGACCTGGGGCTGGACGGTGGGCCGCTCTATGATCCGATCGTCAATTACGACAGGGTTCACCATAAGATCATGGACTTCGGCTCCGATCCCGAGCCTGTCCCGGTCGCCACTAGTACCGCGCAGACCAGCGCGCAGGGTTCCGACGTGCGCACCAATCTCGATCCCGCGTTAGATACCCCAGTTGACAGCGGCGCAAATCTTACCTCTGGTGTAGCCAAGCCGGTTCGCTGAACGCGGCGTTTACTATTTTGAGGTCAAGCTGATGGGGGACGTTTCCGCCGAGCCTTCGATGGAAGACATTCTGTCCTCCATTAAGCGCATCATTGCCGAGGAAGGCGACGCTGCTGCGCCTGCGCGCCCGCGCCGTCCGACGCGCGCGCCAATCGCCGAGCGGCTCCAGGCCGCGCGCGAGGTTGAGGACGAGATCCTCGAGTTAAGCGAGCGGCTGCCGGCGGAAGATTATCGCGAGCCGGAGGAAGATACCGTGGCCGAACCGATTGAGGCGATCTTGTCCGCCCGCGCCGCCGAGGCGAGCCGTGGCTCGCTCGATGCACTGTCCAAACTGGTAAAGCCCGAGCCGCAGCCTCAGCCCGAGGCTCCCACCAGTGCCGATTCGCTGGAGGCCACGGTGCGTGAGATGCTGCGGCCGATGCTGCGCGAGTGGCTCGACAAGAATTTGCCGGCGATGGTCGAGACGATGGTGCAGCGTGAGATCGCGCGGATCACCGGCGGCGCGGTTTAGATCGTATCACAGCCCCAGCGAAAGCTGGGGCTCGTGCGATCCCTACGTCGCGCCGGACGTTTGAGCTTAAAGCTCTCACAAGACTGCGATAGTGCGGAGACTGGTTGCCAGTTTGGCGGCCTTCTGCTGTATTCCGGCAATGAAGATCCTATTTAGCGCGAGCATACTCGCGATCGCTTCCGCCGGTCCGGCCACGGCGCGCCAACTCACGATCGACGATGTCGTTATGCTGTCGCGCGTCTCCGCACCCGACGCGTCGAAGGACGGTCACTGGCTCGTCTGGCAACAGCGTGAGACTGATCTTGCCGCTGACAAGGGGCGGTTCGATGTCTGGAAGCTCGATCTTACCAAAAAGGGCGCGGCACCCGAAAAGCTGGTCGCCGACGGGGACGTCGATGAGACCTCGCCCGAATTCGCTGGCGACGGCACGGTCTTATTTCAGTCCAACAAGGGCGGCGAGGACAATATCTGGTCGGTGCCCATCACCGGGGGCGCGGCAACCCGGCTGACCACACTCAAGGGCGGGATCGGTGGGTTCCGGATCGCGCCGACGCTCGACAAGGTGCTGATCTGGGGAGATCGCAGGCCCGGCGCACCAAGCCTAGAGCCGGCGATGGTCAAAAAGGACGGCAATGCCGGTGCCGGCCGCACCTATGACCAAATGTTCGTTCGCCACTGGGCGAGTTGGGGCGACGGCAATCGCTCGCAGATCTTCGTGCTACCGTATGTGGCGGGCGTGGTGACAGGGCAGGGCGTCGCGATCGAGGGGCCGCTGGTCGGCGATACCCCTTCAAAGCCGTTCGGCGGCTCCGAGGAGATTTCCTGGGGCGCGGACGGCAAGACCGTCTATTTCGCGTTGCGCGAGGCGGGTCGGATCGAGCCGCTGTCAACTAACCTCGACATCTTCGCTGCCCCTGGCGACGGCTCCGCGGTACCGGTCAATCTGACTGCCGCCAACAAGGCGACCGATAATCTGCCGACGGTGTCCCCGGACGGCAAATACCTCGCTTATTTCGCGATGAAGCGCCCGGGCTACGAAGCTGACCGGCAGGTGCTTCAGCTGCGTGACCTGACCACCGGTACGGTCCGCGCGCTGACCGAGGGCTGGGATCGTTCCGTCGTATCGATCGCTTGGGCGCCTGATGGCAAAACGCTCTACGTCACTGCTGACGACGTCCAGGACGTGCCGATCTTCTCGGTCGATCCGAAATCAGGCAAGACAACGCGGCTGACCAAGGAAGGGGTGGTCTCGGCGCTGGTGCCAACGCGAAACGGCGTGGTGTTCGCGATGAACTCGCTGACCGCGCCTGACGATTTCTACATCCTCAAGGGCAAGAGCGTGACGCGGCTGACGTCAGTCAATGCCGCCAAACTGGGCGGCATCGACTGGCCGCAGGTCTCGCGCTTCTCCTTTGCCGGGGCGGGCGGCGATACGGTGTGGGGCTATACTGTGAAGCCCGCCGGACTGGCGCCTGGTGTCAAAGTGCCGACCGCCTTCGTTGTTCATGGCGGACCGCAGGGCAGTAGTAATGACAGTTGGTCCTACCGCTGGAACCCGGCAGTGTTCGCGGGCGCTGGCTATGGCGTGGTGGCGGTCGATTTTCATGCCTCTACCGGTTACGGCCAGGCCTTCGTCGATGCGATTAACAACGACTGGGGTGGCAAGCCTCTTGAGGATCTGCAGAAGGGTCTTGCTGCAGCGACTGCAAAATATAGTTGGCTCGACGGCGACAACGCCTGTGCGCTTGGCGCCTCTTATGGCGGCTATATGATGAACTGGATTGAGGGCAACTGGGCCGACCGCTTCAAGTGCATCGTCCAGCACGATGGCGTATTCGACGCTCGCGCCATGGCATATGAGACCGAGGAGCTCTGGTTCGACGAATGGGAGCATGGCGGTCACCCCTATTACGAGGACCCAGCGGCTTTCGAAAAATGGAACCCGGTCAACCACGTCGGGCAGTGGAAGACCCCGCAGCTGGTGATCACCAGCGAGGGCGACTACCGCATTCCCTATACGCAAGGCATCGCCGCCTTCACTGCGCTCCAGCGCCGGGAAATTCCGTCGCGGCTGCTGGTGTTCCCGGGTGGCAGCCACTGGGTGCAGAAGCCCAAGGACAGCCGGCAATGGTATCGCGAAGTGCTCGGCTGGATGGGAAAATACACGACGCCAAAGTGAGGATTGTCGAGGTGTTTGACGTGCCTTTCTTCTCGCCCAGGTCGATCGCATCGGAAAATATCGTATTTGGGTCGAGAAGAGGCGAGGGCGGGGCTTCAACTTCGGCTTATCTATGTTTTCGTGCAATCGCTGAAACCGCAGCGCGACCGCATGCGCCCGCGCGCCAAAAGAGAGGGTATGACGTTCCGATCGGCAAGGCGCGCGCCACGGTTGCGATCGTTCCGGCAGACCGGGCGCTTTTTTCAAGTATGCGGATACCGCTTCGATCTATGGATAATTCCGGCGCATCGACGGCACTCGTCGGAAGCAAGGGCAATGGCTGAACCCGGTTGAGCTCCGAGCCTGCCAAGTGACTTGCGCGACCCTCTCATCACTAGGGGGACTAAGCCGTTCCCCTTTTGCATCGGGCTGGCTAAAGCCCGCTCTATGACTGAGCTTGCCAAAACCTTCGACCCTGCCGAAATCGAATCGCGCTGGTATGCGCATTGGGAGGAAAACGGCCTGTTCCACCCCGATCGCCCCGGCGCCGAGCCGTGGACGATCGTCAACCCGCCGCCCAACGTTACCGGCAACCTCCATATCGGCCATGCGCTCGACAACACGCTGCAAGACATCCTCGTCCGCCACGCGCGCCTGAAGGGAAAGGATGCGCTGTGGGTAGTTGGAACCGACCATGCCGGCATCGCCACGCAGATGGTGGTCGAGCGGCAGATGGCGCTGCGCCAGCAGAAGCGCACTGATTTCACCCGCGACGAGTTTATCGCCAAGGTCTGGGAATGGAAGGAAGAGAGTGGCGGCGCAATCACGCAGCAACTGCGCCGACTCGGCTGTTCCATGGATTGGGAGAATGAGCGCTTCACCATGGACCCGGGCTTTTCGGCCGCGGTGATCAAGGTGTTCGTGCAGCTTCACCGCGAGGGGCTGTTGTACCGCGACAAACGGCTCGTGAACTGGGATCCGGGCCTAGGCACCGCGATTAGCGACCTTGAGGTCGAGACGCGAGAAATCAAGGGCAGCTTTTGGCATCTGCGCTACCCACTGGCGGATGGATCAGGTTTCATCGAGGTTGCGACGACCCGACCCGAGACGATGCTCGCCGATATGGCGGTCGCGGTAAATGCTTCGGACGAACGCTACGCGCAACTCGTCGGCAAGCAGGTTCGGCTGCCGATCACCGGCCGGCTGATCCCGATCGTGACCGACGACCATGCCGATCCCGAGCTCGGGTCAGGCGCGGTGAAGATCACGCCGGGGCACGACTTCAACGATTTCGAGGTCGGCAAGCGCGCGGGGATCGCCCCCAATGCGATGCTCAATATGCTCGATGCCAAGGCGCAGGTCGTACAAGTCGCCGACGGCTTGATCCCGGCGGAGTTGATCGGACTGACTACCGCGGAGGCGCGCAAGGCGGTGGTCGCACGGTTAAAGGCCGAAGGCTTCCTCATCGCCCACGTCGACAAGGAAGGTATCGAGTACGACGCCGAGCCGCGTACGATCCAGACGCCCTATGGCGACCGCTCAGGCGTGGTGATCGAGCCGTGGTTGACAGACCAATGGTATGTCGACGCCAAAACGCTTGCCGGGCCGGCGATCGAGGCGGTGCGCTCGGGTGCGGTCAGGGTGGTCCCCAAGACTTGGGAGAAGACTTACTTCAACTGGATGGAGGACATCCAGCCGTGGTGCGTCTCGCGCCAATTGTGGTGGGGGCATCAGATTCCGGCATGGTTCGCCGACGACGGGCGAATCTTTGTGGCCGAGACAGAGCAGGAGGCGCAAGCCGAGGCCGGCTCGGACGTAGTGCTCATCCGCGATCCGGACGTGCTCGACACCTGGTTTTCTAGTGCTTTGTGGCCATTTGCCACTATGGGGTGGCCGGATGAGCAGAGCGTCACGCTACATGGCCGATACCCCAATGACGTGCTGATCTCGGGCTTCGACATTCTGTTTTTCTGGGATGCGCGCATGATGATGCAGGGCTTGCACTTCATGGGGGAAGTGCCGTTCAAGACGTTGTATCTGCATGGGCTCGTTCGCGCTGCCGATGGGTCGAAGATGTCCAAGTCCAAGGGCAACACGGTCGACCCTCTCGGGCTGATCGACCAATATGGTGCGGACGCGCTGCGCTTCTTCATGGCCGCAATGGAGAGCCAGGGCCGCGATATTAAGATGGATGAGAAGCGCGTCGAGGGCTATCGTAACTTCGCGACCAAGCTGTGGAATGCGAGCCGTTTTTGCCAGGCCAATGGCATCGGCGGATCGGCTACGCTTGAGCCGCCCAAGGCCGATCTTGCGGTGAATAAATGGATCGTCGCCGAGACGATCGGCGCGGTTCAGGCGGTCGACCTGGCGCTGGCCGAATATCGCTTCGATGCCGCGGCTAACGCGGTCTATCAGTTCGTGTGGAGCCGGTTCTGCGATTGGTATCTCGAACTGATCAAGCCCGCGATGATCGGCGAGGAGCGCGGCAATATCGACGACGAGTCGAAGACGGTCGCGGGCTGGGTGCTCGACCAGATATTGGTGCTGCTGCATCCCTTCATGCCGTTCATCACCGAGGAACTGTGGCATGCGCTCAGCTCCCGCGAGCACGACCTCATCGTCGGCCATTGGCCGATGGCGGATGCGCGCTCGATCGACCCGGAGGCACAGCAGGAGATCGAATGGCTGATCCGGCTGGTCGGCGAAATCCGCGGTGCACGCACTGAACTCAACGTGCCGCCCGGCGCGCGGATGCCGCTCCACCTGCGCGATGCAGGAACGCAGACGCTCGCGCGGCTCGAGCGCAACGCAGTCTCGCTGCGTCGACTTGCCCGCGTGGAGCAGGCAGCGGGCGAGGCGCCGGAGGGGGGCGCTGCACAGATTGTGGTCGACGGGGTGACCTTTGTGCTACCGTTGGGCGGCGTGATCGACCTCGACGCCGAGCGTGCCCGCCTCACTAAGGCGATCGCGGCAACGGAAAAGGAGCGCGACGGACTCGCTGGTCGGCTTTCCAACGTCAGCTTCGTCGAGCGCGCCAAGCCGGAGGCGGTCGACAAAGCCCGCGCTGACCATGCCGAGAAATCGGCCGAAGCCGAACGACTTTTGGTGGCGCTGGGGCGGTTGGGATAGGGTTCGCCACTATACGTCATGGCGCCGCGCCAGTATCTCGCCGTTCGGTTTACGTGTGTCCGCCCAGCGAGACCGCTGCTTCCGCCGGGGTGACGGAACCCGAAATGGCTGGAATAAGATAACAACCCGCCCGGTCGTGGCGGGGGAGGAGAGAAAACCATGGCTTCCCCCGCGCGCGGACAACGCGACCTGATCACTGGACCGATCGCTACCACCCTGCTGACCTTCGCGCTGCCGACGCTTGGCTCGAACATCCTGCAGTCGCTCAACGGCTCGATCAATACGATCTGGGTCGGGCGTTTCTTGGGCGAAGGCGCGCTAGCGGCGACGTCGAATGCGAATATCATCATGTTCCTCACCTTCGGCGCGGTGTTCGGCTTCGGTATGGCGGCGACAATTCTGGTCGGGCAGAGTTTTGGCCGGCACGATGTGGAATCGGCGCGGCGCGCTTTCGGGTCGGCGATCGGCTTGGTGTTCGTCGGCGCCGTGCTGATCTCGATGCTCGGCTGGGCGTTCGCGCCCGACATCCTGCATGTGCTGGCAACTCCGGGCGAGGCGATGCCGCTGGCATTGGCCTATCTGCGCGTGATCTTCCTCGGTCTGCCCGCATCGATGATGATGGTGTTGATGATGATGGGGCTACGCGGATCGGGCGATTCGTTGACCCCATTGTGGTTCATGATCCTCAGCGCAGTGCTTGACGCAGGGCTTAACCCGTTCCTGATCGCTGGGATCGGACCGTTTCCGAAGATGGGAATCGCCGGCTCGGCGATGGCGACGCTGATCGCAAGCCACGTCTCGCTCGCCGGCGTGATCGCGTATATCTACATCCGCGACCTGCCGCTGCGGCTGCGCGGGGCGGAGTGGCATTATCTGCTGCCCCAACCCGCGTTGGTGAAGACGATTGTCGGCAAAGGCCTGCCGATGGGTGCGCAGATGCTGGTGATGTCAACAGCGGGGCTTGCAATGACCGGACTGGTCAACCGGCTCGGAGTCGAGACAGTCGCGGCCTACGCAGTGAGCCAGCAGCTTTGGACCTATATCCAGATGCCGGCGATGGCGATCGGCGCCGCGGTTAGTGCGATGGCTGCACAGAACATCGGTGCAGGGCGCTGGGACCGTGTGTCGAGCATCACCAACGCCGGCCTGCTCTATTGCCTGGCACTGACAGGGGCGATGGTGATCGTTATCCTGCTGTTCGATCGCGCGGTGATGGGGGTGTTCCTCGGCGCCGACAGCCCGGCGCTGCCGATCGCGCGGCATATCCAGTTGATCGCGACCTGGAACTTCATCCTGTTCGGCTCGACAATGGTGTTCTTCTCCACCGTGCGCGCCAATGGCGCTGTACTGGCGCCATTGGTCGTGCTGATCGTCGCTATGTACCCGGTGCGGATCGGCTTCGCTCTGACGGCGCGTCCGGTGCTGGGGCCGGACGCGTTATGGTGGAGCTTCCCGCTTGGGTCGATTGCGAGCCTGACGATGGCGTTTCTGTATTACCGCTATGGCAATTGGCGCCGTCAGGTCCTGGTGGTGCCGCCCGATCCCGAGGAAACCGACGAGCAGTCGCACACCAGTGCCGAGCCCGCTGGCCGATTGCATCCGGTGACCTAGCATCCGCGGCGCGAGGCTGGCATGGATCTCCTTTTGCGGGAGTCGCCATGACCATCCTCGTCTTCTACGGATCCTATCGATCGAACCGGATGGGCATCCGCCTGGCCCATTATATCGTCGCGCAGTTGCGCGCGCGGGGCGATGCCGCCGAGTTGGTCGATGCCAAGGAGATCGGGCTGCCGATGCTCGACCAGATGTACAAGGAGCATGCGCCGGGCGAAGCGCCCGCCAATCTCGAGGCGCTGGCAGGACGGATCAAGGCGGCGGACGGATTCGTGTTCGTTACCGGCGAGTATAATTGGGGGATGCAGCCGGGACTCAAAAATCTGACCGACCATTTTCTTGAGGAATGGTTCTGGCGGCCGGCAGCGATCGCAAGCTATTCGGCCGGGCGGCTGGGCGGTGCGCGCGCAAATTCGGCATGGCATGCGACGCTGGCTGAAATGGGTATGGCGGTAGTGCCGAGCACGCTCACGGTGGGGCCGATCGGCCAGGCGCTCGATGCCGACGGCAAGCCGACAGGGGATGCAGGCGCGGCCCTGGCGCGAGGTTTTCCGAAGTTCGCCGACGATCTTGGGTGGTGGATTGAGGCGGTGCGCGAGCAGCGCCTGCGCAAGGCTCCGCCCTATTGAGCGGGAGCCGGGCCGTCGTACTTTGGTGGTAAACGGTCCGGCAGGTATCGGGTGAGGGTTAGGCTTACCATAAGAGGACCGAGGCGCCGGAATAATGGCGCTGGTCAGAGTTTCAACAATCCAGTTGAGGCAGGGAATAGTAGCACTGCCCAATCCGCTGTGTCCAAGCTTGGCGCGATCGCCAGAATCGGCTTGATCGTCCGACGGCGCTAGAACGCTGCTGCCACCGCCCCTGCCAGCCAATAGAATCCGGCGCTGACCAGCCCCGCCAGCGGCAATGTCACGACCCAGGCGACGACGATGTTCGACGCGACGTTCCAGCGCACCGCCGACATTCGCCGCGCTGCACCCACGCCGACGATCGCGCCCGTGATGGTGTGGGTAGTCGAGACGGGTATCCCTAACCAGTTCGCTGCGAACAACGTGATCGCCCCTCCCGACTCCGCGCAGAACCCCTGTGAGGGGGTCAGCCGGGTGATCTTTGAGCCCATCGTGTGGACGATCCGCCAGCCGCCGGCCAGCGTGCCGATCGCCATCGCCGCCTGGCACGACAGCACTACCCACCAGGGCACGTGGAACTCGCCGCTCAGCAACCCTTGCGAATAAAGTAGCACCGCGATGATCCCCATCGTCTTTTGGGCGTCATTTCCGCCGTGGCCGAGCGAGTAGAGCGAGGCCGAGACGAACTGCAGCTTGCGGAACCGTCGATCGGCCGCGAGCGGGGTAAAGCGGCGCATGGTCCAAGATACGATCAGCACCAAAATCATTGCCAGCACTAGGCCGATCGCGGGCGAAAAGAAAATCGCCGCCACCGTTTTGATCACGCCGCTCCATACGATCACGCCGGTGCCAGCCTTGGCGAGGCCGGCGCCGATCAGGCCGCCGACCAGCGCATGGCTACTGCTCGACGGAATGCCGAGCACCCACGTGACCACATTCCACACGATCGCGCCCATTAGCGCGCCGAAGATGACCTGCGCGTCGATGATGTTGGCATCGACAATTCCCTTGCCGATAGTTTCGGCGACGTGGAGCCCGAAGAACAGAAAGGCGATGAAGTTGAAGAATGCCGCCCACACCACCGCATATTGCGGCTTGAGCACGCGCGTCGAGACGATCGTCGCGATCGAATTGGCGGCATCGTGCAGGCCGTTGAGGAAGTCGAATAGCAGGGCCACGCCAATCAGCGCGACGAGCAGGGGAAGGGCGATATGAGTCATGGTCTAAAAGCCTGGTACGTCAGCTGCCCATTCGTTTCGAGCAACGTCGAGAAATGGGTCTGGGTGCTTATAACTGTTTCTCGACGTCGCTCGAAATGAACGGTGCGGGTGGGCCGTCACCTACCCACCGACTTTATGCGTGGTCGATCACGAGCCCCTGAATCTCGTTGGCGACGTCTTCGAAGCGGTCGACCACCTTTTCCAGATGCCCGTAAATTTCCCGCCCGACGATGAAGCGCATCGGCTGGGCGTCGCCGCATGCCTTGTAGAGCGCGCGCAGGCCAGTCTCGTGGATCTCATCGGCATGGCCCTCGAGCTCGATCAGCCGCCGTGTCAGTTCGTGTAGCCGCACATCATTGCTGCCCAGCGACCGGAGCAACGGGATGGCTTCGGCCGTCACGCGCGCGGCTTCGACGATGATCCCACTCATGTCGCGCATCTCAGGCGTGAAGTCGGTAACGTCGTAGAGCGTGATCGACTTGGCCGTACCGTTCATTTGATCGATGGCATCGTCCATCACCCCGATCAGCCCAGTGATCGCGCTGCGATCGAATGGGGTGACGAGGATGCGGCGAACGTCCTGCAGGACGTCGCGAGTGATGTCGTCGGCTTCATGCTCGCGGTCGACAATCTCCTGGATGTGCTTCTGCATTGCATTGCCGCCTTGCAGCAGCAGCGCAAGCGCCTCGGCGCCAGCGACCAGCGTGGCGGCATGGGCCTCGAACTGCTCGAAGAAGCGGCCCTGCTTGGGCATCAGGGACTGGAACCAGCGCAACATCGGTACTCTCTTGGTCAGGCTGGCGCGGACCGGCGTTTGGAAACGCTCGATCAGGCCGGGTGGGGGTGGGGGAATCCGGAAAGTAGCGATCAACTGCGCGAGATCGGGTTCAGCGACGAGTTCCGCCGCGTGGCCGAGTTCGAACCAGCGGGTCTCCCGCTCGTCGGCCTCAGGCCAGTCCTCGTCTTGCGAGACGAAGGCAAGCGGATAGACAGCGACGGTCATCTTCTTGTCCGGGCGGCGGCGGCGGCGTTTGACGTAGCGAAACTCGCCAATCGCGCTCGGGCAGGGGATGCCGCGGACGCCGGCCTCTTCGAGCGCCTCATGCGCGGCGGCCTCGTGATCGGCCAGGCCCTCGATCAAGTTGCCCTTGGGCACCACCCAGCGTCGCGTTTCGCGCGAGGTGATCAGCATGATCTGCGCGCGGCCGTCGGAAAGGATACGGTACGGAAGGGCGGCAATCTGGCGGATGAAGGGGCTCCTGTTCGAGGCGACATAGCACATGGAAGACGGGCGGTGTCGATATGGTGGCTGGAATAGCGATGCCTGACCGATCTTCGGCCTGCACTCGCATTAGCGTCGAGGCGCGAGAGCGGTGCTTGTGGCTCGGGTGGCCACGTCTGATTGTTGAACACGTTCAGCACCCTATCTTTCCGGATACTATCGCTTCAACACAATCGTCGCCAGTAAGCCGCCGCCGTCGCGGTTGGCCAACTCGATGTCGCCGCCCGCCTCGCGGACGATCGCGCGGGCTAGCGCCAGACCGAGGCCGATTCCGCCGGTATCCTTGTTTCGGGACGTCTCGAGCCGGGTGAAAGGATCGAACACCTCCTCGAACTGGTCGGGGGGTATGCCCGGACCGCGATCGGCGATGCCGATTCGGACGCAGCCCGGCCCCTGCACCAGCGTTACCTCGACCGATACGCCGTATTTGACCGCATTCTCGATCAAATTGCGCACTGCGCGCCGCATCAGCGTAGGGCGCAGCGTCATCCGCAGTCGCGGGCTCTCCTCAGCGGTGACGTCGGCGCCGAGATCGCGGAAATCTTCCACCACCGCCTCGACCAAGGCAGCCATGTCGACTTCAGTCGGCGGCTCGCTCGGGCGACCAAGCCGGGCAAGTGAGAGGATGTCGTCGAGCGTGCGGTCCATCTCGGCGATAATCTCGGCCATGCGGTCGTGGTCGCCCTCGTCCTCCACCGATTCAATGCGGACACGAAGTGCCGCAAGCGGGGTGCGCAGGTCGTGACCGATTGCGCCGAGCATTCGGTCCTTCTCGTCGAGCATCCCCGTCACCCGGGTACGCAGCGCGTTGAACGCGCCGGTCACTGCGCGCACGTCGCTGGGGCCGCGCTCGATCAGCGGGGCGACCGGGCCTCCGGGGGTGAAGCTGCTGGCTGCGCTCACCAGATCCCGCAACGGTCGCGCCATCCGACTGCCGGCCCACAGCACCGCGATCAGCACCGCGCCGTACAGGATCAGGGTCTGTGCAATCAGCTGCCATACGGAGGGGCCGCCGCCTCGCGGCCAGGGCGCGTGCAGCGTGATCCAGCCCTTGCCGGGCTGCTCGACCGCGACGATCAACTCACCGCCGGCGCGCGCAAAGCGCTCTGCACGGCGTGGGCCGAAGGCACGCAGCCGCGGGTCCTGCGGAAGGACCACGCGCACCACTGCCTGGATTGTGGTGGTGGTAAGGCCATTTTCGGCGAGTGCACTGCGGATCCCGGCTTCGACATCGCGCTGCGGCTCGGCATCGGCGGGGATCGGATTGGTCGATTCCAGCAACACCCGGCCGCGGCCACGGTCGTCGCCATCGGGCAGCGGACGGCCGGCAGCGATACGCTCGACGCCATCGACTACCCGAGTTATACTGGGCAGCGTCACCTGCTCAAAGCGGATCTGGCGGCGCTCGTGCAGGAACATGCCGAAATTGATTGCCTGCGCACAGAACAGCGCGATCGCGACCATCACCGCCATCTGTCCGGCGAGACTTCTCGGGCCGAAACGGCGGATCTTCAAAGCCGCGTTACCTCGGCGGCCAGAGTATAGCCTCCGCCCCACACCGTCTTGATTAGCTCGGGGACCTTGGCATCGCCTTCGATCTTCTTGCGCAGACGGCTAACTTGATTGTCGATCGCCCGATCGAAGGCGGCGGCCTCGCGGCCTTGGGTAAGGTCTAGCAACTGGTCGCGGGTCAACACCTGGCGCGGGCGCTGGACCAGTGCGAGCAGGAGATTGTATTCGCCCGTCGACAGCGGGAGTGACACGCCTTCGCGATCGATCAGCGTGCGCTCGCCCGATTTGAGCACCCAGCCCGCAAAGGCGTAGCTCCCCGCCTCGGGGGCATGCTGACGCGCGCCCCCCGAGGCGGCTCGGCGCAGAATAACTTTCGCGCGCGCCGCCAATTCGCGGGGTGAGAACGGCTTCACCACATAATCGTCGGCGCCCATTTCGAGACCGACAATGCGATCGGTCTCCTCGGTGCGCGCGGTAAGCAGGATGACCGGGATATTGCTGGTCTCGCGGATATGGCGGCACAGGCTGAGCCCGTCCTCGCCTGGCATCATAATGTCGAGGATCACCAGGTCGATCGCGTAAGCGGCCAGGCGCGTGCGCGCGGCCTCGGCGTCGCCGACTTGGGTAATGCGAAAGCCCTGCTTGGTGAGGAATTGTGCGAGCGGCTCGCGGATTGAGCGCTCGTCGTCGACCAGCAGGAGGTGGGGAATATCGGCCATCGGCTCAGGGAGTGGCATATCGGCGCCTTCAGGAAAAGCCGGGCAGGAAAATGCCGAGCGGGCAAGGGGGGCGCCCGCTCGGCTGCCGGCTTATTGGTCCCGACCAGGAGGAGGGGGCGGCATGTCGCCGCCGCCGCGGCCTCGGCCACCCATTCCACGCATCGCCATCATCGCGTCGATCTCGGCGCGATCGACCTTGCCGTCGTGATTGGCGTCGAGCCGGTCGAACAACTTCAGGTCGGCCGCAATATATTCGTCGCGTGAGAGCCGGCCGTCGTCATTGGCGTCGATCCGCTCGAACATGCGGGCGCCGATTCGCGGGCGTTCGGCGTGCTCGTCCCCCGGAGGCGGCGGCAAGCCCGGGCCGCCGCGCGGCGGCCCGTCCGGGGCAATTTCGTTCTGCGTGATGTAGCCGTCGCCATTGACGTCCAATCGAGCGAAGCGTCGCTCGGCCTCGGCGATGGCCTCGGCGCGGGTGACGACACCATCGTGGTTGGCGTCGGCGCGCATCAACCGCTCGGCGGGATCAGGGCGCGGCGGCATCGGGCGGTCGCCCGGCGGCGGCGTGGCGAGGGTGGGATCGGCCTGAGCATAGGCCGGTCCACCGAGCAGCGTCGAACCGAACATCGCAGCGAGGAGGAACTTGTTCATCGTTTCGCGTCCTTGGATGAGCGGGGCGCCGGCTGCGCCCCCATGGCGACGGTAATGTAGGACGGCTGTCGCGGCACTGTGTCAGTCGGCCGATAAAGTGTCGCAAATTGTCGCGCGCGTTTCTGCGATCGTTGGCGAGATGCTAACGCCTCGGTAACCGGTGCGGACTAAACCCGTTTCGGAGATTAAACGACCCCGGGGGCGGAGGTGATTTGATGCAACATACTACGGCACCCGGCGCCGATTCTTCCGACATGATTCGGCTGGCCGCCGACCTGGCCGAGGCAGTGGCGCTGGCCCGATCGCAGGCCGTGTCGACCGCCCAATATAAAAAAATGTACGACCGCTCCTCCCTGCTCGCCAAGATCGGCGTGTGGGAATGCGATCTGGCCACCAATGCGTTGATCTGGACCGACGGCGTTTACGATCTGTTCGAGTTGCCGCGTGGCTCGGTGGTCGATCGGGACCGGGCCGCTGCGATGTACGACCAAGAGACCGGTCGCGAGATGGAGCGGCTGCGCGCTCGCGCGATCGCCACCGGCGGCAGCTTTACACTCGACGCTCGGATCCGCACCGCGCTTGGCAACATCCGCTGGATGCGCCTTACCGCTGACGTTGAGTGCGAGAACGGTGTGCCGGTCCGGCTGTTCGGCGCCAAGCAGGACATCACCGCGGAAAAGTCGGTCTGGCATCGATTGCAGGCCATGGCAGAACGCGATCCGCTGACCGGCCTCGCCAATCGCGGCGTTTTCGATGCGCGAATCGCCGAGGCCGAGGGCGGCGGCGTGCCAATCGGGGCGATGCTGCTGGTCGATCTCGACGGTTTCAAGCAGATCAACGACACATATGGTCATGGCGCCGGCGACGAGTGTCTGCGACAGAGCGCGGCGCGTCTGAAGCTGGCCTGGCCGGACGCGGGGCTGGTGGCGCGCATCGGCGGGGATGAATTCGCCGTGGTGCTGCGCGATCCGATCAATTCAGATGATCTTGAGGACCTGATCGCCGATTTGCGGCGACCGGTCGCCTGGCAGGGCGGCGGATTGCCAATGAGCGCCTCAGTCGGCGTCGCGGCGGGGGAGGATGCGGGCGGGTTGTTCGCGCGCGCCGATGCCGCGCTTTATGCGGCCAAAGCCGCCGGCCGCAACACGTTTCGAGTGTCGGGTAGCGAGGTCTGGACGCTTGCCGAAGCGCCGGGATCGGTAGCAATACCGATCCATTGACGGCCAATCGATTGACGCGCCCCCCCCACCGGTCGGCGGGAGGGGGCGGGGATCAGCAGGCTGGGACGTAGTCCCCGACGCGCGGGTCCCAGACCAAGCCACAGTCGTTCACATAGCCATCGTTCGAATACGCGTCGGTGACGTAGCCGCCGTCGTACCCGCCGTCATAACCGTAGCCATCATACCCATAATCACCATAGCCGCCTAGCAGGCCGTAGCCGAGCGCAACGCCCAGGCCGCCGCCATACCAGCCGTTATAATAGCCGCCGCGGTACCCGCCGCGATAGCCGGCATTACCGCGATATCCGCCGCCGCCGCGATAGCCGCCACCGC
>Ga0233335_1000094_pt1 | contig 25481 bp, 22 predicted proteins | sample GEONDECOMP222_FD_180695 | JGI IMG/M metagenome (GOLD analysis project Ga0233335, IMG submission 180695) | Leaf litter microbial communities from Shasta-Trinity National Forest, California, United States - GEON-DECOMP-222 | ecosystem: Environmental > Terrestrial > Plant litter > Unclassified... | reverse complement strand
CTTCCGCCACCACCTTGGCCAACCGGTCGACCGCCTACCCCGGTACCGTGGGTAGAACTTCCCGCCCCCCCACCGCCAGCGGAGTGTCCGCCTCCGACAGACACTCCTGACCCCGTATCTCCACTGGCACCGCCGGTTGAATGGGCGCTTTGCGCCGCTGCGGGAGAACCAGGAATCTCCACAACAAAGAACAGTGATCCCAGGATCAATCCCATCGTTGCACCGTTATAAATTGATTTGCCAATCACGTGAGTTACTCCAATTGAGTTGGTCGCGATGCAACAAGATAACATCTGCGACTCTTTAGTGAACACCGCCGCACCAGAAAACTAAAATATTGTTCATCATAATTTATTCAATGGCTTAAATTGCTCTTTTTGCCGACTAATTGTCTTACGAAATCTGCTAGATAATAAATAGTGCATATTTTAACCATATTAATCAATAAAGGCTATGTAATCGCTCAGAGACATGTCCTCGGCAGAAAGGTAAAGTCCGCAGGGATGCCCGGGTTTTTATATTGCAACCTTGCATCTCCGCTTCGCTTCAAATTTTGCGATCCTAATTAGACAAGTTGAGTTCTTCGCTTGACATCCCGCCGAGATGATAGGCGCTCGGCTTTGGACGACGCTCAAATGTTACTCTATCGACCGCGACCAGACCGAAGCGTTTTGCAAAGCCGTCGGTCCATTCAAAGTTATCTAGGAGCGACCAGTGAATGTAACCGTGCACCGGAATTCCTTCGGCAATGCAGGTGCGCAACTCCGCAACGCCAGCGTCGATGAAAGCGATGCGCCGACTATCGTCCTCGGTCGCGATGCCACTCTCGGTCACATAGATCGGCTTGCCGATTTTCCGGGCGGCGAACCGGATCATATTTCCGAGGGCTTGAGGATAAAATTCGTAGCCCGCGGCCGTTAGCTCGGCTTCAGGTGGCGGCGGCAGTGCTCCAAATAGACCGATCCGCGCGCGCGTGTAGGTTTGAACTCCGACGAAGTCTGAATGACTCGCGGCAACTTTTAGCCAACCGCCGTAAAGGCTTCGCCTGACAAACCTTGCTATTGAGAACGGTCCTGCTGCCTGAATGTCCTGCATCGTCAGGGTTATACCGACGGGTACGTTCGGCCGTTCGCGCTTGATCGCGACGTATGCTTTACGATGCGCGTCGAGCAAAACGGGCGCGGTTCGACTTGGATCCGCGAACAGTAGCGATGAGAAGGCCGGGGCTTTGGTTTGACGGGCCGCTTCTGCAATCATTGCTCGCCGAATGGCCGCTCGCGGCCCTTTGTACTCGGGCCTAAGCCGCAGAAGGAGAGGAATGTTAGCCTCGTTGAATGTAGTGACGTAGTCGATTTGAGCGCCAAGTCGCCGCATCACCTCCTGAGCGAAATGTACAAAAAGGTCGGCTGCATCCGCGACCTCAAAGCCGCCGCGCTTCGCGAACCATAGTGGAACGGTAAAGTGGCTGAGCGTCACCATCGCCTGCAAACCGTATTCCGAACAGGCCGCCAACATATCCTGATAATGTGCAAATGCTTCGTCCGAGAAATGTCCGAAGGCGGGCTCTAGCCGAGCCCATTCGATTCCAAATCGATAACAATTGAGACCCAGATCCGCTGCAATGGCGATGTCTTCGCGGTACCGATTATAACTATCGCACGCTTCACCGGCGGGTTCCACAAAGAGCGTGGGTTCAAGATGCTCGAGAAGCCAAGAGTCAGAGTTTCGATTGTTGCCTTCGCTCTGGTGGGCAGAAATGGCTGCGCCCCACAAAAATGGCTTGGAAGCTGATGCCAGGCGACGATCAATCATCGCACGGGTTTGCCTTGCGGCATGACGGGCGTCATAGCGTTTGCGATGGTGGCCTCTATCCAGCTTGCGGTGGCGTCTGGTTGAGTGAACGGCAGCATATGGCCGCCGGGGACGAGAGTGATTGTAGCCCCAGGGAGCCGTCGAACGAAGGCCTCGCCATGAAGTTTGGGATCGAGAATATGATCTCCGACACCGAACAGTATTGCGATCGGCTTCCGAATTTCCCGGTAGCGGGCAATGATGGCGGGCAATATCTCAGGCACACCTTGCAGATCGCGTGATGCAGCATCGAAACCTTGGGGTCGGTAAAGTAGCGCTCCGCCGCCTCGGCTCTCGAAATCCTCTGGAACGGGATCGGGCGCAAACGCTGGCGAACGGCTCTTCTTGCTGCCAAAGCGGCTGAAGGGAGCTACAAGCGTCCAACCGATCACCCAACGAAAGAGAGACGAGCGGATAAGCAGTATTCGGAATGTTCCGGGCGCTTCATCAAGATTTTGGGTAAGCGGCGCCAGAAGCGCGAGCGAGCAAACCAAGTCCGGTCGATCGATCGCCAGCGCCAGCGATACTGCGCCACCGAGGGAATGCCCGGCAAGAACCACGGGCCCTGGATCGAGATGATCAAGCAATTCCGCTATCATGGCCGCCTGAGCCCGGATGTCCGGATATGGGCCCTTGAGCGTCGAGTAACCGGACCCCGGACGATCGACGGCGATCACGCGGTGTGTGGCAGCCAACCGCAGGACAAGCGGCTGCGCGAAATTGCGCAGTTGCCCACCGAGTCCATGCGTAAAAAGGATTGCCTGCCCCCTTCCCTGATCTGTGTAGTGCAGGCGTACGCCAGCAACCTCGAGGAACTGGCCGTCGACTGGAACGAGGCGTTCCGCACGCCTGGTATTTATTACGGTAAAAACAGCTAACGCAGCGCCGATCCCAGCGACCACACTGAAAGCTCCGAGAAGCAACGTGAAAACAAATGTCATTACAAGTCTTTCGGAGCGACCGGGTCGCGCGACCATCAACGCCTCTTGAGTGTGGAACCGACCGGCGCACTTGGGCGCCTACCATCCATTGACGCGAGGAGTACTTCTGACAACGATCGTTGTCAACATTGAGAAACGGGACCATGCCCGCGGCTTTTAGCGGACCTGGCGCTGCAAGCGTCGCTACCTCGCGGAGGGCTCAATCGATGGTTCGGCAAGCAGGCAGAATTTCCACGCAGCATCAACGACGGCATCGACAGGCCGCGCATAGGCCTCTGCAATCCAGACGATTGCAATGTGCAAGAGAGCCCCACTGATGCCGCGCAATAGCATCGGGTCCTTTGCGGCGACACCCTCACGCTCAGGGTCGAAAGCATCCAGGATCAGGTCGCCGAATTGATCGATCGAGCTTGCAAAGGCCGCGTCGACCGCAGGACTGACCCCGTTGATTTCGATAAGAAACACCCGCGCCGCCGCGGCTCTAAGTTGCAAATCCTGGTAGTAGGTGCGAAGCATGGTCCGCCGTCGCCTCGTAAGATCAGCTGTTTCCTGTTTACCAGCCTCCTTGACGGTCGAGATCAGTTGATCCGTCAGTGCGTTCAGGCACGCGATCAGGAGTGCCTCGCTGTTTGGAAAAGCCTCGTAAAAATAACGCTCGGTTAGCCCAGCGGCAGCGCAAACAGCACGGACGCCCACATTGCGGTATCCGAGCGCGCCATATTCCCGAATTGCCGCCTCAAGCAGCTTTACGCGGCGCTCGCCCCGCCGTTCGTCGCCGGACGAACCGCGATAACGGCGAAGACTCGATTCGGTAGGCTTAATATCGCTCATACCGGCTCCTCAACACGATGCATGACAGTCTGACAATTTTTGTTTTCATATGGCCTGTTTTAGATACAAATCGTCCGCTAGGTACCCGCCTTATTTTAGCGGAATTCGCAAGAGCTGATCAGCGCTCGCGACGGATGTCGAATGGATGAAATAAGGAAATCACCGATGCGGCGGACGGTTATACGATGTGCGATGGGATTGCTTTTCTTTGTGCTTGCGATCGCTCTGGTGTCGTTTTGCATTGTGTATGTGCAGGGGACTCGTCGCCCTGATGGAGTACCGCAGTATGTGGCGCTCGGTAGCTCCTACGCTTCTGGGCCAGGCCTCAAGCCGCATTCCGCCGGCAGTCCACTCCTGTGCGGCCGATCAGACGCCAACTACGCACACCTTCTTGCTCGGCAGCGCGGCCTCGCACTGGTCGATGTAACCTGCGCTGGGTCGACGACTGAGCATGTGCTCCACGGTGGCCAGTATTTTCAGGCGGCTCAGATCAGCGCTGTCACCGCTCAGACCCGACTTGTGACCATCACAATTGGCGGCAACGACGTCTTCTATCTAGGCAATCTTACCGCGTTGAGCTGCGGAGAGGTTCCCTCGAAACTCGAAATAGTCGCAAGAATGTGCCGACCGGTTGCCGATAAGGCCGTAGCGCTGGGTTTTGCCCGATTGGCGAAAAACCTGCGACTGATTTCGGCGGATGTCCACCGGAGAGCACCGTCGGCCAGGTTACTTTTTATCAACTATCTAACCGTGCTTCCCACGGCGGGCAGTTGCGAGCGTCTGCGTTTAAGCGGCGCGGACGCCGATCGAATGCGTGCGGTCGCGATCAAGCTCATTGAGACCACTAAGCAGGCAGCTAGCGCAAGCGGCGCTCAGGTTATCGACGTCGCGAAGCTCAGTCAGAGACACGATGTATGCTCGGCGGATCCTTGGCTTAACGGCCGTCACCCAACTGCCATCCTCGCAGCGCCGCTGCACCCTAACCCTGAAGGAATGCAGGCGGTCGCAAATGCTATTGATCAGGCGCTCCGCTAGGCAATTTGGTCGCCGCATTCTCCGCGAGGAGTCGGAGAGCCTTTTTGTCGATCTTTCCGACGCTCGTACGCGGCAGTGCCGACAACACCAACATGCGATCTGGCACCGCATAGCGGCTGATCACTCCCGCCGCAGCGAACGCGCCGAGATGCATTCGCAACGTCTCGATAGCGAAAATTGCTTCCGGGTCTTTCAGAACCAGAACGGCAAATGGGCGTTCACCCCAACGCGGGTCCGGAATTCCTATGAAGGCGGCTTCGGCGATCCGGGGATGTTGAATGACCAAATCTTCGAGTTGAGCAGACGACAGCCACTCCCCCCCCGTCTTGATCACGTCCTTCATCCGATCCACGATCTCTATTTCGCCCGCAGTAGTCATCCGGGCGACGTCCTGTGTGCGTAGCCAACCGCCATGCCAAAGGGCTTCGCTCGCTTCCTCCTGCCCAGAATAGCCTTGTGTCAGCCAAGGTGCGCGTAGGAGCAGTTCGCCCTGGCCCGAAGCCCCCCCTAATTCTGCGATCCGCGTCTTCACAAGCGGCACGGGATACCCAGCGCGGGTCCGCGCGCCTGCGACCTCCGCTTCCCTATTTTCGGCCCGCGCCATTGATATAACCGGCCCGGTCTCGGACATCCCGTAGCCCGATACCGCCGATATTCCCGCCGCTTTAGCCGCAAGGCGCAAATCCTCGTGCATCGGCGCGCCGCCAATCAGCATCGTCCAATCACCAGAGACCTGACCGCCGACTGGAAGCGCCGCGAGCAGCATTTGAAGGATTGTTGGGACGCAGTGCGAGAACGTCACCCCTTCGCGCGCCTGAAGCGCAAGCAGCGCTCCGGGCTCATAGCGGCCGGGATAGACCTGTTTCAGTCTCAATAGCGTCGCGATATACGGCATTCCCCATGCATGGACGTGAAACATCGGAGTCAGCGGCATATACACGTCGCCGCGGCGGGCACCCTGCCCGATGGGCTGATTTGCCACTGCCATCCCGACTGCGATCGTGTGCAAAACCAACTGCCTGTGACTAAACGATACCGCCTTGGGCAGGCCAGTGGTGCCGGTGGTATGGAAGGTCGTAGCGATCGCGTTCTCGTCGAATTCCTCAAAGTCGAAATTGGCACAATTTCTATCCAGGAGCTCTTCATACTCTCCCATAATGCCTTCAATGCCGGGCTCGGGCACGCCGTCTGCAATCAAGATCCGCTGCCTTAGTGCAGGAAGGCGGTGAGACAGGCTCTCGACGAGCGGCGCAAAGTCGAGATGGAACACCAGCACTTCCGCGCCGGTCTGAGCGAGCGTATACGCGATTTGCTCGACTGAGAGCCGGACGTTGACTGTCTGCAGCACCGCTCCCATCATCGGTACAGCGAAATAGGCTTCCAGATAACGGTGACTATCCCAGTCCATCATGGCAACGACGGTCCCCTGTTCCACCCCGCAGGATGCCAAAGTTGTGGCAAGTCGACCAACTCGGCTGCGAAGCCCAGCATAGTCGCCTCGATATTCATCGCGGTAGACGATCTCAGATTGCTGCGCCGCGTCGTTCGTCTCGGGCAGGAACTGACCCAAAAGCAATGGATAAGCGTAGGACTGGCTTGAGCCAGCAGCGAAGCGAAGTGGCACTATTCTACTCCCGAAGACAGTCGAAGGTATCGGCGCGAGCCTTCACCCTTATTTTTCGTCAGATCCGGTTGGCTTTCGCACGCCGCCCGAGGTGGTAAGCACTGGGCTTCGGAGTTCGCTTGAAGGTGATGCGATCGACGGCGACCAGACCGAAGTGCTGCGCATATCCGGCCGTCCACTCGAAATTATCGAGCAAGGACCAATGGATGTAACTTCGCACGTCGACCCCAGAGTCAATTGCAACTCGGATTGCCGCCAGTGCGCGATCTACGAAGGCGATTCGCCGCGCATCATCCTCAGTCGCTATACCGCTTTCCGTAACAAAGACAGGCTTGCCCGTCGTCGCTGCTAACTTGATCGTTCCGATCAACGCTTCCGGATAGAATTCATATCCAGCCGCTGTCATCTCAGCACCGTGTGGTGGCGGTATGGCACCCTGTGCTCCAATCAAAACGCGTGTGTAAGTTTGCACCCCGATGAAATCACTTTTGGAGGCGGCACTGAGCCACTCCCCATACAACATTTTCTGTACAAAGTCGGCATGGTTGCCGGGCCCAATCCCCTGGACGTCCTGCATGGTCAATGTGACACCCACCTGAATATCTGAATTCACTTCCTTGATTGCGCGGTAAGCCTTCGCGTGTGCGTCCAGAAGCACCGGTTCGATTTTAATAAGATCAGCGAACAGTAAGGACGAATAGGATGGCGCATTCGCGGCCTTCGCTGCGGCTGCGATCATCGCTGCAGTGATTGCTTTTTTCGCCGCTGCGTCGGGAAGCAATGGCAGCAATCTGTTGATGTTCGCCTCGTTGAACGTCGTTACGTACGTCATCAACTCGCCGAAGTGCACGGTTACCCGCTTTGCGAACGCCGCGAACAGGTTTGCGGCATCGGGCACAGTGAAGCCGCCACGCTCCGCAAACCAGCGCGGCACAGAGAAATGGCTGAGAGTGACCATCGTCGCCAGACCGTGTGCACGGCAGGTTTCCAGCACGTGCTTGTAGTGATCCAGTTCGGCATAAGAAAAGAAGCCTTGCACGGGTTCGATACGCGCCCACTCGATGCCGAAGCGATACATGTTGAGACCGAGTTTGGCCGCGAGGGCGATGTCCTCCTCATAGCGGTGATAGCTGTCGCAGGCGTCGCCTGAAGGCTCGTGAAATACCGTAGGGTAGACCCGTTCGTTAAGCCAACTGTCGGAGTTCGAATTGCCTCCTTCGGACTGATATGCGGAAATTGCGGTTCCCCACAAAAACCCTTTTGGTAGAAGCTTTGCTCCCCCCTGCGGAGCAACCATCGCCGCAACCGCTGTCCCGCCAGGCCCAATGGCGCCGGTCGCTGCGAACCCAACGGTACCCGCCAGAACCGAACGCCGCGTTATCGCACAGGCCGGTCCGTCCTTAACAAATTCAACCTGATTGTTCGTCATTCTTTTCATCCCGGTGCCCGAGCGGCCAATTGGAGAAACAGCAGCGTCTTTTTTATCAAAAATGCCAGTCGAGCGCGGCGCCGATGCGGCGGAACGCGGCGTCTGGAAGCACCTGAGAATAGCCGCGAGCGTCGAAGAAGCTGGGGAAGATTACCCCGGCGAATCGCTTGTCGAAGAGATTGCGCACATACATGCTGACCCGAACATGATCATCGGGATCGCCGATGCCGACGCTGACGTTCGCCAATCCGTAGCCGGCTTGCCGCGTATCCTCGTCACCGACGCCAAACACGACCGCGCTTCGGTAAGCCCAGTTCGCTGTCGCATAGCCCTTCAACCCTTGGGTCAGGAGTATTTGATAGTTAGCGCCGAGAGTATAGGTCCAACGCGGAGCGTTCGGTAGGCGGTCACCGGAGGCATCAAACGTCGGCTTCGATGCCGGACAATTGAAGGTGATCGGACAGGATGCGTCGGTGAAGCTGGTAAAGTTCGCGGCGTCAAAGGTTGCCCCTCCGGAAATGGTCAGTCCTCTCGCCGGGCGCCCAGTGAATTCAACTTCGACACCCTGCGTTCGCAACCCTCCGGCGTTGCCCGGATGAAAGGCTCCCAGACCACCGATTAGCGTGGGATCGAAAACCTGTGTCTGGAAATTGCTGAACTTGCTGTGGAACAATGCGACGTTAATGCTCAAACGGCGATCGAGGATCTCGCTTTTTATGCCGGCTTCGTAAGATACGACTGTCTCGGGTTCGATGTCGAAAACCAAGCCACTGACCGTGGTTACGGCAGCGCCCTTGTAGCCGCGCGATACTGTGGCATAGCCCATCGTGCGGTCCGCGAGATCATACTGGATCCCGGCTCGGCCGCTCCAGTCGCCGTGCTTGCGCCGCCCCCCCACAACAGCGCTCGGCAGTGACGTCACGAGGCAGGTACCTCGTGTGTAATAGAGCGTTGTTGGCTGACACACGTGAGGAAGCGCAGAAAGGAAAAAGCTCGACTGATTATCATCCTGAGTCCAGCGACCACCGACGATCAAACGCAACTTCCTCGTAGCTCGAAGAGTTGCCTCACCGAATACAGCATAACTCTTGGTTTCGACGGAAAAATTTGACTGCCCCCCAAGCGTGGAAAAGCGCGTCAGCGGATCTTTCACTGGAACACCAAGGGTCAGTGGCAAACCGAGACTGCCCGACTGATCAGATGTATCCTTGGTCTTCTGGTCGTAATAATATAGGCCAACGACGTATTGAAGCATGCCGCGACTTGGCGACGCAAGGCGAAGTTCTTGGGTCACCTCATGGGCATGCAGGCGGCCACTATTGTTATCGAGGATCGGTAATGGAGTTTGGTCCGCCTCCAGGGTATTGTCGAACTTCACCTCGCGATACGCGGTTACCGATGTCACCGTGGGCCCACCGAGGTCGTAGCTCACGCTTAGCTGACCGCCGTAGGAGGTGGAATGCTGATAGTTGTCGGCGCTAAGGGCTACGGTCCGATTATCGGCGCCCGCTGTTATGCCGAGCTTGGCCAAGGCAGGCCCTACAATGGGGGTCAATCCGAAGGTAGAAATGTTCCCGATCCCCACCTTTCGTACGCTCCACTCCCCCGGGTCACCCCTGCTTCCCTGATAATCCCCGATCGCATAGACTGTGAGGCGCTCATTTGGCTCCCACAGGACCTTGCCGTTGAAGTTGTAGTCGCGGTTGTTTGCGATGCTGCCAGGCCCGACATTGCGGTAGACGTTGTCACTCAACTGATAGCCCGCACGCAAACGAAGCGCGATTGTGTCCGACACAGGCAAGTTGACGATGTCATAGGCTTGCAGCGCGTGATTTTCGCCATATTGGAGATGCCCCTCATCACTGTAGACCCCGAGTTGCGGGCGCTTGGTAGTGATCGAAATGAGGCCCGCTGAAGTATTTTTGCCGAGCAGCGTCCCTTGTGGCCCGCGAAGCACCTCGACGCGCTCGACATCCGCCAGCGAGTTAAGCGGGTTGACGCGCGGAAGCGTCTGAACGACGTCGTCGAGAGACACGCCGACCGACTGCTCGATCGCGAAGTCGAACGTCTGCGTCCCGATACCACGTATCTGGAACACCGCGGCGGCCGGGGTCGGTGCATATTGCACACTCGGTGCGAGATATTGAATATCCGACAGCTGCGTGAAAGACTGCCGCTTAAGCGTTTCTCCGCTTACAACAGTGATAGCGATAGGAACGTCACGCAAATTTTCCGACCTGCGCTGCGCTGTGACAACGATATCGGTCAAGCTGGTATCGTCAGCCGCGGTTGCCGCCGGTACGTTATTGGCTGGAGCAGTGGAAGTATTCTGCTGACGCTGCGCCAGCGCGGGCTGCGACATTGCCAATGCACCACCGCTGCATGCGAGCACGATCAAATTTTTCCTCTTTTTCGACATCGTTTTTCCTCTCTCTATCGTCTGATTACTTTTGGCGGCTGATCGCCGCTCGTTTACGCCTGTAGTTTGGTGCGAGTTATGCCGAGCACGCTGTCCGCTTGCGCCAAGCGCACCTGAGATCGACCTAGAGATTGGTGGTCGCCGGCAGCCACGCATCAGTTTGTGCCATTCGGTTCATTCCTGAACCTTCTTCATCGCACCTGCCTCCCAATAATCTTCCAATAGGAGATCGGCATGATGCGCTCGATGAGCGAAGCCAGCTTGGCGTCCGAACCGACAAGCACGCGTTGCAGGCGCCGCTCAATGCCATTGACGATGATTTCGCCGGCACGCTCGGGCGGAAACTTCAGGAGTGCCTGAAATCGCTTCTGTTGCACAGCAAGTTCCAATGGCGATAGATTGCCAGCGCGACGCGCATCCCGGGCGATGGAGGTAGCGACCCCGCCCGGATGCACGACCATCACACCGACGCCGCTTCCGATGAGCTCCTGGCGAAGTCCGTTAGAAAAGCCCCGCACTGCAAATTTACTTGCGGAATAGGCAACCTGTCCGGGCGGAGAAATCAGCCCGAATAACGAGGATAAGTTCACTAGGTGAGCGTCTCCGGAAACCCGCAGCAACGGCAGGAACGCCCGCGTCATCCGCACTACGCCCCAAAAATTTATCGAGAAAAGCCACTCAAAATCTGCGGGCGACACTTCCTCGAATGTGCCGCCGAGCGCGACACCCGCATTGTTGATAAGCAAATCCACACCAGGATGTTCGGCGAGCACCAGTTGCGGAAATTCGGCTACCGCGGTGGCGTCACTGACGTCCAACCGGTGCTGACTAATCCTCAGGCCGGGCTTAGCGACCAATGCCGCCGTCTCGACAAGCCCTGCCTCGTTAAGGTCAGCCAGAGCAAGATGACAGTCGCGGGTCGACAACGATTGCGCGATGGCGCGCCCAATTCCTCCAGCAGCACCGGTAACGACCGCTGTCCGACCGGAGAGGCGCAGGCGCGCAGTCACGATTGGGCTCCGTTGCGCTCTGCGCGGCCTCGCTCAAACTTCATTACTCCATCGTCCAGTCTGCCGAACGACAGAGCGAGAAGATCAGAGACATAATTCTGATGGACACGCCAAGGTGACTTTGCGCCTTGGCGCGGCAGGATCGCGCTGGCCCGCTTCACATAGCCGGACGAAAAATCGAGCATCTCCTCAGGCTCAACGCCACCAGCTGGCAACGTCGGCATGCAGATGCGCTCGCCTCGCTTTTCCATTCGGTTCAGCAATCGGCAGACGTAGCGCGCGGTGAGGTCGCACTTCAAGGTCCAGGAGGCATTTGTATAACCAAAGGCAAACGCGAAGTTAGGTACATCGCTGAACATCATACCTTTGTAGAGCATCCGCTCTGCGAAGTTGATCGAACGGCCATCCACTTCGATTACCGCGCCTCCCATGAGCTGTATGACGAGCCCGGTCGCGGAGACAACAATGTCAGCGGTCAGCGTCTCCCCAGATTCCAGTTTCAGACCGTCCACCGTGAAGGTCGCGATCCGGTCTGTAATAATTTTCGCGCGTCCCGATCGAAGGGTAGCAAAAAGGTCTCCATCAGGCACGAGGCAAACCCGCTGATCCCAAGGGTTATACGATGGGGTGAAGTGGCGCGCGACATCGTAGTCAGGCCCGACCTGGGCACGTATACCCTTTAGAATCAGGCCCTTCACCTTCTCGGGGCGGCGTTTAGACAAACGATACGTGACGATTCCGAGCAAGATGTTTTTCCACCGGATAGCGCCGTCCGCCACAAAGCCAGGAAGGAACCTACGAAGCCGGCGCGCTACGGGGTCACGAGCTGGACGCGATACGACGTAGGTCGGCGATCGCTGCAACATGACTACGTTAGCTCCCTGGGCAGCTAGCGCTGGCACCAGCGTCACCGCTGTGGCACCGCTGCCGACCACGACGACCTGACGACCGGCAACCTCCAGTCCTTCGGGCCATCTCTGAGGGTGAACGACCAACCCGCGGAAGTCGGCGATTCCTGGATAGGAGGGCGTGTAGCCCCCTGAATAATCGTAATACCCGCTACACATGAAAACGAGACCACATGAGAAACGGACGACACTACCGTCCGCTCGCTCGACATCCACGATCCAGCGGGCGTCTTCGGACGTCCAAGCGGCCTTGGTGACGCGATGCCCAAAGCGTATCTGGCGATCGATGCCGAACTCGCGCGCAGTGTCGCTGATATACTGCCGGATCGACTCTCCGTCAGCTATCGACTTCTCGCCGTGCCACGGGCGAAACGGAAAACCGAGCGTGTTCATATCAGAATCCGAACGGATGCCCGGATAACGGAAAAGATCCCAAGTGCCGCCGATCTCGTCTCGAGCTTCGAGAATCTGGTAAGATTTGCCAGCGCATTCGGTCTGCAATCGATAGGCAGCATCGACGCCGGACAGCCCCGCTCCGACTATGAGGACATCCAAATGCTGGATCGGCGCGGCCGGCACTAAAGGGCTAAGTGTCTCTTTCGGAACGCCTATCTGGCCGTGCATTTGGGCGTCCTCTCACAGACTCGCCTATCCAATAGGTGGCGTCATTGCCTGTTTACTATCTGACAATGATCGTTGTCAACAGAGAACCGATAGCTTGCTAGATCTTAGTTCACCCCCTTCAGGATGCCGTAAATCAACGGCTCGAGCGCTAGCCGCTCGCTAGGAGCCTGTCCGCGAATTCGATTTAGCTGCGCTAGTTCCTGTCGCGCGTGATTATGGGTGGCGCTGCGGGCGCATGCCAGCGTAGAAACGCTTTAATGACGCCAAGAATCCGGCTCTGATCATCGAGAAGACGGAATTACGCGACAAAGATCACGCTGCGGCCCGTAATTTGGTGATGTTATGAGCGATGCAGACAAGGCTCCACTCGTCTTTCACTTTGTCCAGACCGCGCAGGAGAAACTGACAAAAACCTCGGGCCTGTTTGATCTGGCCGAAGACTGGCTCGGGGAGTTGCTTACGGAGACGGTAGCGACTTCGATGACCGCCGAGTTTCAGCTTTTTGCGCATCGCCTGAGTGAGCGGCCCGCCGACCTTGCCGCCGGCTGTCGGTCGCTCCGCCCGCCCCGTGGCGTCCGGCCTTGCCCCATGAGGGGAACACGAACCGGCTTTCGGTGCCGTCCTCCAATTCAAGACGTGGGCGCGACTTGAGCAGCGCCACCGCCTGCGATGAGAGGGGAAGCTATACGGCTGTATGTACTGCCCTAACCAACAGATAATGGACGGCTCGCCTGACGATCGATCAGATAAGGGCAGGCAGTGAACCCGCCGCCGCAAATCCTGTCACATCGGAATTCGCAGACCATGGCCGACCGTCCAACCCTGACAACGAGTGCCGGCGCACCGATTGGCGATAACCAGAACAGCCTGACCGTCGGACCTCGCGGCCCCCTGCTTCTCCAGGACTATCAACTGATCGAGAAGCTCAGCCATCAGAATCGCGAACGCATTCCCGAACGTGTCGTGCACGCCAAGGGTTGGGGTGCCTTCGGCACCTTGACGGTCACGTCGACAGAAATCATGCAATTCACCAATGCCAAAATCTTCAACACGGTCGGCAAGAAGACTGATCTGCTGGTCCGCTTCTCCACTGTCGCCGGCGAGCAGGGCGCCGCCGACGCCGAGCGTGACGTACGCGGCTTCTCGATGAAGTTTTATACCGAGGACGGCAATTGGGACCTGGTGGGCAACAACACCCCCGTCTTCTTCGTGCGCGACCCGTATAAATTTCCAGACTTCATCCGCACCCAGAAGCGCCATCCCAAGACCAATCTGCGGTCGCCGACCGCGATGTGGGACTTCTGGTCGCTTTCGCCGGAATCGCTTCACCAGGTGACGATCCTATTTTCAGACCGCGGATTGCCCGTCACCCCGATGCACATGAACGGCTATGGCAGCCATACTTTCAGCTTCTGGAACGACATCGGTGATCGCACCTGGGTGAAGTTCCACTTCAAGACCCAGCAGGGTCACGAGCATTACACCAACGATCAGGCCGCCGGCGTGATCGGCAGAAGCCGCGAGAGCTACCAGGAGGCCTTATACGGCGCGATCAACAGTGGCGCGTTTCCGAAATGGACGATGTACGTCCAGGTCATGACGCAGGCGCAGGCCGACGCTTCGGTGTTCAATCCGTTCGACGTAACCAAGGTCTGGCCGCACGCCGACTTCCCGCTGATCGAGGTCGGCGAGATGGAGCTCAACCGCAACCCCGAAAATTATTTTGCCGAAATCGAGCAGGCTGCATTTTCGCCGTCGAACATCGTGAAGGGAATCAGCTTTTCGCCGGACAAGATGCTGCACGCCCGTATCTTCTCCTATGCGGATGCCCATCGACACCGGCTCGGTGCGCATTACGAGGCGCTTCCGGTCAATCAACCGAAGGTGCCGGTAAACCATTATCACAAGGACGGGCTGCTCCGGTTCTTCGCCGCGAACAAGAACGTCGATGCTTATTATGAGCCGAACAGCTTCGGCGGACCGATTGAGGACCCTTCCTATCTCGAGCCGCCGATGCAGGTCGACGGGCTGGCAAAACGCTGGAACCACAGGGATGGAAACGACGACTACAGCCAGCCCCGCGCCCTCTTCCAGCTGATGGACGATGACCAGAAGAGCCGCCTGTTCTCAAATATGGCGGGTGCTATGCAAGGTATCGCGCCCTTCATCATCGATCGCCAGCTTGCACACTTGCACATCGTCGATTCGGCCTATGCGGCGGGCGTTCGGTCCGCATTGAAGCTCATGAACGCTGAGCATGAGGTCGATGCCAGCGAGAAGCACGTGGACGCGATGGCCCTTCCGCATTCCGCAGATCGCTGACCAATCTCAAGCACCGCACTGCCAGGCATTGCCATTCCGGCCGTGTCCACCAACGGAGATACGAAATGCTCATACTCGCACTGATTATCGGTATCGTCGCCGGCTCGCGGGCGATGATGGCTCCGGCCTTCACGACCTGGGCCGCGCGCGGTCACGGACTGCAACTCGAAGGCTCTTGGCTTGCCTTTCTCGGCTGGGGATTCACGCCGTGGATCTTTACGATCGCCGCTCTTGCCGAGCTTGTCACTGATCAGCTTCCCTCGACGCCCAGCCGCAAGGTTCCGCCGCAGTTCATCGTTCGGATGCTGATGGGCGCGCTTTGTGGTGCAGCGATCGGTATCGGTGCCGGTGCAGAGATCGTCGGCCTGGTTCTTGGCGTCGTGGGTGCTTTGATCGGTACCTTTGGTGGCGCCGCGCTTCGCTCGAAACTGGCGGCCTTCTTCGGCAAGGACCGCCGCGCGGCAATTATCGAGGACATTATCGCGATTGCGCTCGGTATCGTCGTGGTTGTTTCGCTGTGAGCCAAATGTTCGACGCCATCATCATCGGCGCCGGACAGGCCGGCCCGCCCCTGGCGGCGCGTCTGACCGCCAGCGGGATGTCGGTCGCGCTGATCGAGCGCAAGCTGGTCGGTGGGACATGTGTCAACGTGGGCTGCATGCCGACCAAGACACTCGTCGCCAGTGCCTATGCGGCTCATATGGCGCGCAGAGCTGCCGAATTCGGCGTCACGCTTGGTCCGATCGAGATCGACATGGGCAGAGTGGCTGAGCGGGTGGCCACCGTAATTACAAAAGCCCGAACCAGCGGCGAGCACTCCCTTGAGATCATGGCAGGGCTCACTTTCCTAAGAGGCCACGCACGGTTCGTCGCCCCACACGAAATCGAGGTCGATGGCGAGCTGCTGCGTGCGCCGAGGATCTTTCTCAATGTTGGTGCGCGCGCGATGGTCCCCGATCTGCCGGGAATCGGGGACGTCCGCTTCCTCGACAACACCGATATGGTGTCGCTGGTCGACGTTCCATCGCACCTCGTTGTCGTAGGCGGGAGTTACGTCGGACTGGAATTCGCGCAGATTTTCCGTCGGCTCGGAAGCGAGGTCACCATCGTGGAACGCGGCAGGAGGCTGATCGCCCGGGAGGATCCGGAAATCAGCGATAGCATCCAGGCGTTCCTTGAAGAGGAAGGCATCGTCGTTAGAACAGCTGCGGAATGCATCGCCCTCAGCCCCTCGCGCGAGGGTTTATCGGTGACGATCGATTGTCAGGATGGGGCTCCGATTGCGATCGGGAGCCACGTGCTCCTGGCGGTCGGCCGACGCCCCAATACGGACAACCTTGGTGCCGACGTTGCCGGTGTCGCGCTCGATGAGCGCGGTTATATAGAGGTCGACGATAAGCTGCAGACCAGTGTGCCCGGCATCTGGGCGTTGGGCGACTGCAATGGCCGCGGGGGCTTCACCCACACCGCGTATAACGATTTCGAGATCGTTGCCGCCAACCTGCTGGACGGCGCCTCGCGCAGAGTTAGCGAGCGTGTGCTTGGCTACGCCTTGTTCACCGACCCCCCACTCGGGCGGGTCGGCATGACGGAAGCCGCCGCCAGAGCGGCCGGTAAGTCCACACTCGTGTCAACCCGGCCGATGACACGGGTCGGACGCGCTGTCGAAAAGGGGGAGACGAAGGGCATGATAAAGATCGTTGCCGACGCCGACACCCGACTGATCCTTGGTGCCGCGATTTTGGGCACTGGCGGCGACGAGGCGATTCACGGCATCCTCGACATGATGCATGCCGGCCAAACGATCGACGTCCTACAATGGGCCGTCCCGGTTCACCCGACCGTCTCCGAACTCATCCCGACCGTCATAGGTGACCTCGCTGCTGCTTAATCAATTGCGCCTTTTGCCTCGGCAGAACTCCTCGCACCCGCGGGAACGGAAAAACCTTCTCTCAGATATCGAGAATAGTTTGCCGGGTGTTTCCTTGTGCCTTCATCGCCAGTCGAACCGCCTGCTCGATTTCCTTGTCCACGGCCTCGCGCGCAGGACCTCGAAGCGTCTTGTATGAATCCTCGGTGAGACCGTGTTTCTTCAGCACCGCGTCACGCGCGCGCGAAGCCGGTGTTTCAGAAGCGACCTTCTTGAATTCCTCAAGGATCTTATCAAACTCCGACTGCCCGCCCGGCGAGATCTTCACCTCGAACGGGCTGCGATAGGGTGCGCTCACACCGCCGATACTTGCTATTGCCATATTTGCCTCCTGATCTGATCGAAGTGCGATACGCCCGGCATCATCCGGACCGTGGGGTATCAATCAGTCGACCGACCGAGGTCGTCGGACAGCGAAGTCCCGTCGGGGGAAACCTGATCATATTGGGCTGCCTGGTCTCGGGTAACGTAGCCGTGGCCAGCCCGGTCGATCAGAGGAAACATATAGGCCCCGTCGACAGGCTTACCGGTCGCTGCTTCCCAGAGGTGCGGCCCACCTGGATGTATCGCCTTGTCGAAATTCTGGAACTCGTTCTTCGAGAGCACCCCGTCCCCATTCGCGTCCGAACTGCTGAATGCCGAGCTGAAACTGGCAGGCGCTGCAATCGGGCCTGATGCCTTTACGTCATTCGCCAACGTGGTGTTGGCTCGGTTCATCAGGGCGTTGAGGGAGGTTTCGGACTCGGAAGATCCATTTCCGATCCTGCTGGCGCCGGAAGCCATTTTCGGGGCGATAACTGGAATGGTCTGACCGACCGGTTCACCGATGCCGGCGAACCCGAAGCTCTCAGCGGTCGCCGAGCGGTTCGTCATAGTCCGTGGCAAGGGAATGGGCCCGGCGGCCAAAATCGAAATGCTCATATCATCTCCAACGGTACGATATCGAGTCCGAGCTCATGTTCGGCATATTCCACGCCTTACACTTATAATGTTTAAATGTGGTTTCGGTGGCAAATATCGGTTCCAGCGTCATTCCCTTCGGAGGGGAATTTATATCGTGGATCGAACGGCGCGGGCTCTCACATCTCGCTCGGACCACGGGTCGCTTGTCTCATACGTTGGTTTGTCCGTGCCAGATCAACGTCTGATTGGTGAGGGGATTGGCCAGGGCTAGAACAGGGACACCGCTCGCCTCCCCGTGCGAGCGTCGTCGAGAATACCCGCAGATTCCGGTCCCCAGCCCTCCCCCGCGCCACAGGGATCGATCAAGCTCAAGAGGTCAAATCGACGCGACCGCAGGCGGTCTTTACGACCGCCTGCGGCCTAGGTGCTCCCGCCATCGTCGCGCTCCGTCGATCGGCAGCCGCAGCTCCAAGGCAAATCCTATCGTAACCAAACGCGGCTTGCGGACCCACCACGGGCGATGCAGATCGCCATCCGGCACTCCATCCTCCGCCCGCTCATACGATGGTTTAATATCCTCATATAGATAGGTAATTTTTCTTTGACCCGCCTCATGCCATCTCGCGACCGGACCGTTGCGCCACGCCGCTTCGATATCTCGGAGACAATGCATGACACAGAAAAAGGGAATCATGGCCAATATCGGCGAGACCGCGTTGCTGTTCGTCGATCCATATAACGACTTCCTCTCGCCTGGGGGGCAAGGTATGGCCGAACCTTGCCGCGGTCGCCGATTGCGTCGGCCTGCTGGACAACCTCCGGGCAGTAAACGAGGCGGTTCGACACGTTGGGATGCAGGTGGTCATCGTCCCGCACCACAGGTCCATACCTGCCGACTATGCCGGCTGGGATCATCCCAACCCCTATCAACTTGCCGGGCGGAAACTGCAGAAGTTTGCGGCGGGAGCGTGGGGCGGCGAATGGCATCCCGACTTCGCCCCGCGGGCAGGCGACCTGATCGCTCCGAGCATTACGGCAGCAGCGGCTTTTCGAACACGAACTCGATACGCTGCTGAAGCAGAAAGCCATCACGCGGCTCGTCCTGATCGGCATGGTCGCCAATACCTGCATCGAGAGCACCGGCCGATATACATCGGAGTTGGGGTATCATGTCACGCTGGTACGCGATGCGACGGCGGCTATCAGCGCAGAGGCGATGCATTCCGCCCATGACATTAACGGTCCAACGTTCGCGCATGCAATCGTGACATCAGCCGAACTCATCGCCGCGCTGAAGCCGATCGAATCCTTCGGGGTCGCAAAGCGCGAGGCTGCCCATCGGTCCGTGTAGCGGAGCGGCTAGCGTGTAGCCGATGCTAGCTTCCTCCCCATCCGCCATCGCCACACAAGCGCCCGGCACCGATGCCTTGGCGCGGCCAATCCCTAACATATCAGGAGCACCTATGCCGTTCTGGAAGATTCATCACCCAAAGGATATCTACTCGTTTGAAGACAAGCAGCAGATCGCCGGGCGACTCACCGACATCTACGCTCCCTTCATGCCTCGGTTTTACGTCAATGTTCTTTTCGAAGAAGTCGAGGCAAGCTCGTTCTTCATTGGGGGCAAATCGCACGGACAATTCGTCCGGATCGCTATCGACCACATTGCGCGGACCATGAACGACGAGACCGTGATCCGCTTCATCGATCGGGTGAATATCGTCATTGCCCCCTGGGTGGCGGACCGCGGCCTCGATTGGGAACTGCACATCGACGAGACGCCGATGAACATGTGGTCAGTCCAGGGATATTATCCGCCCCAGATGGGCACGGTGGACGGGGACCGCTGGACGGCAGAGAACAAACCGTCGCCGCGCACGCATTCCTGATCGACCAGCTGGCCTACAGATCGGACCGAAGTATGCGCCCTCAATCCTGTAAAGAGGGCGCCCTCCTGCGCGCCGATCGACGCGGAGCTATCCCGTACCCTCATCAGGCTATACGAAGGTTTGCCCCCGCCAAATCTATGGGTGATTGGCCGATAGCCCTCCGCTGACTAGCTACTGGATGCCGCTCAAACACCTCCCACAAGCGCCGTCGAAACGTCCTGATCGAAAGCCAAGACAGTCGTCTTGGCTCACTCACCGGCTTTCGTCGACCGTCGGCAGCGGGCGGCATTTGTTCGGCCGCAGTCTTTCCGGAACGACGCCGACGCCAGGCGATTTAAAAAGGAATCATCATGACCCGTTCCGCCACCATCACCGCTGCCCTCTTCGTCATGGCGGCCGCCACGCCGGCGATCGCCGCTCCGGTGGCCGTGAAGAACGTGGTGATTGTCCACGGCGCATTCGCCGATGGTTCGGGCTGGCGCGCCGTCACCGACATCCTTGAGAAGGACGGCTTCAATGTCTCCATCGTGCAGGAACCGCTAACGTCGCTCGAGGAGGATGTCGCAGCAACCCAGCGCGTTCTTGCACGGGTCGATGGCCCCGTCGTGCTCGTGGGCCACAGCTATGGTGGGATGGTGATCACTCAAGCCGGCAACGACCCCAAGGTCGCATCGCTGGTGTACGTCGCCGCGGCAGCGCCGGCGGAAGGGGAGACCGCTTTCGGTCTTCTCTCTTCACTGCCTGCAAAGTCGACCGGGGTTGCACCGACCAAGGATGGATATCTCTTCCTCGACCCCAAGGTGTTCCAAGCCGATTTCGCCGCGGACGTCCCCGAAGCAACGACCACGTTTATGGCGCTTTCCGAAATGCCGGCATCGGTTAAAGCATTCACGACGCCGGTCACCAATCCGGCGTGGAAGACCAAACCAAGCTACGGGATCGTCTCGACGCAAGACCGGACGATCAACCCTGACCTCGAGCGCTCGATGTACAAGCGGGCCGGCGCGAAAGTCACCGAGATCAACGCCAGCCACGCGGTTTTCCTGTCGCAGCCCAAGGCGGTTGCCGCAGTGATCGAAGCAGCCGCCCGCGCCACCAAATAAAGCATAGACATGATGCCCGCCGATCAAGTTGCACGGACTCCTCGACGGTCGCGGCCTGGCCAAGTCTCTCGCACCTCGCAAATTCCAACACCAAGGACAGCTCTATGATCCATCGTCGTCTCGGGAAATCCGGCCTACGGGTCCCTGCTCTCAGCTTCGGCACTGCGACCTTCGGAGGAGCCGGCGACTTCTTCAAGGCGTGGGGCTCAACCGACGCCGGCGGCGCTTCGCGGCTTATCGATGTCTGTCTCGACCACGGCGTATCGATGTTCGACACAGCCGACATTTATTCCGGCGGGCTTGCCGAGACCATTCTCGGCGAGGCGATTAAGGGGAAGCGCGACCGCGTTCTGATCTCCACCAAAGCCACTTTTCCGGTTGGCGACGGCCCCAATGATTACGGCTCGTCGCGCCAACATCTGATTTCGGTGGTGGACGGGTCACTTAAACGCCTCGGCGTCGATCACATCGACCTCTTCCAGCTCCACGGCCAGGACGCCAACACGCCGATCGAGGAGACCTTGTACACGCTCGATCAGCTCGTGCGCGAAGGTAAGATCCGCTATCTTGGCGCTTCCAACTTCTCGGGCTGGCACCTGATGAAGTCGGTCGGCCTCGCCGAAAAATACGGCTATCCGCGCCCCGTCGCCCACCAGGTCTACTACTCGCTGCTGAACCGCGACTACGAGTGGGAGTTGATGCCTCTCGGGATCGAGGAGGGCATCGGCGCGGTCATCTGGAGCCCGCTCGGCTGGGGCAAGCTTACCGGCAAGATCCGTCGCGGCCAGGCAGCGGCTCCGGGCACGCGCGCGCACGACATTGCCGGCACCGGACCGCAGTTCGACGATGAGCGGCTTTACCGTATCGTCGATGCGGTCGATCTCGTTGTGGCCGAGACCGGCAAGACCTTCACCCAGGTTGCACTGAACTGGTTGCTGCAGAAGCCGACCGTCTCCAACGTAATCGTTGGTGCCCGCGACGAGGCCCAGCTGGTGCAGAATATCGGCGCGGTTGGATGGGACCTCACGATTGCTCAGGTTAAGGCACTGAATGCTGCAAGTGAAATTCAGCCGGCCTATCCTGCATGGCACCAGAACGAATGGCCGGCGCTTAACGAGCGCAAGGCTGAACGGGACGCCGCGCGGTGACCGACACGTCGCCCCCTGATCCGGGCGACGCCCCGCGCCTGTCGGGTGGGTGTCTGTGCGGCGACATTCGCTACACAGTGACATCCACCCCGACAGGCGTGTCGATCTGCAACTGTCGGAACTGTCGCAAGCAGTCAGGTTCGCACCGATCGCTGAACTGGCGTGTACCCGTCGGGGATCTTCAGATCACCGGCACGCTCAGGACCTTCGATGATATCGGCGACAGCGGGATGCCCGTATGGCGGCAGTTCTGTCCGCGTTGCGGTTCGGCGGTCCGCACGATCATGCGGTCGGTGCCGGACTTCGAATTCCTCAAGTCCGGAACGTTGGATGCAACGCCGCCGGATCCGCCACGTTTTGCGATCTATGGCGTTCGAGCGGCGCCGTGGGAAATCGACGCGCTCCAATGCCCAACCTTCGACCGCAACCGGCCCTGACGACCTAAAGATTCCAGGGCAATTCGAGCATTTTCCCGTCGCCGGCTGCACCGTTCCAAAGTGTTTGCTGGAGCCAAGGCCGCCGGACCGTGTCTCTGACGAAGTCACTCAACAAGCCGCCGCGGACCTGCGGCAGGGAGATCAACATGGCGTACGGATTCGAGACGTTCAAAACCCGCATCGAAGATGGCGTGCTCTTCGCAGCGATCAGCAGCCCGCCCCTCAACCTAATCGGACCGGAGTTCGTCTCCGACTTGCTCGCCCTGATGGACAGATTGGACGCCGACGACGAGATCCAAGTCGTCGTGTTTAGCAGCACCGATCCGGAGTTTTTCATTCCCCATGTCGATGTTGCGCGGATCGCCGAATATGGCAAGGCGACAGCTAAACTCACCGGCTCGCTCTCGGGGTCGCTCGGCGGCGTCTTCCGGCGACTGAGCGAGATCCGTCAAATCACCATCGCGCAAGTGGAGGGGTTCGCGCGCGGCGCCGGCAGCGAATTCGCACTTGCCTGCGACATGCGCTTCGCAGCGCGCGAGACCGCCGTCTTCGGCCAAATCGAAGCTGGCTTCGGCGCCGTACCCGGCGCAGGCGCGGTTCAGCACCTGACCCGCCTGCTCGGCCGAGGCCGCGCGATGGAAGTCATCCTTTCCTCGGGCGATTTCGATGCTGATCTCGCCGAGCGCTACGGTTGGATCAATCGGGCCATGCCCCAGGCCGAGCTCGAAGGCTTCGTGACGGCGCTTGCGGTGCGCATCGCGAAATTCCCCGTGTCCGGCCTGACTGCCAACAAGCGCCGGATAAATGACATCTCCTTGCCTGCGTTTGCCGATGTTCGGACAGACGCAGCCTTGTTCCCGCAGACGATCAGCAGCCCCCGCGGCCAGGCGCGTACCAAGGAGCTCTTCGATGCGGGCATGCAGACCCGCGGCGACGTCGAACGCGACTTCGCTGGAGCCATCGGTCGATTGAAGTCCTGAACCAGTCGGCGCAAGATCCTTTCCTCGCGGATCGGAACTTGCCATGACCAGTTTCGGCTAGCGCTAATGGGAACGCCGCCGTTCGACGTGACGGCCTCCGCCGGCCGGCACCGTGCAGGGCCGGACGTTTAACTCTACACCGGTGAACGTCCGGTCTTTATGGAAGCTGCCGATCGGGCCGAACGAAGCGGACGATCGGCTACGCGCCAATAAGCCGTTGATAATACTTTTGCCTGTTCCCGAGAGCGATCGTTCGCGGAAAGACAGGAGGTTAGTACGGATGGTCGGAATGGAGAAATGCTTGCACGTTCATTACGCAACCGCAATGTTTTCTCTTGCGAGCCATACGTAAAGGCATAGCGTTAGCGACGATCTCGGATTCTGGAGGCCGCACCCAGGTGCCTTGGACCGACACAGCGTTCCATGGGACTGGCAATAATGGATAATCAACCGGCCTCAGATGCTCCGGAGTTTCTGGACTATCATCTTCGTCGAGAAGCCGAGGAATGCGAGAAGGCAGCCGCGGCTGATTGCGTAGTGCTTCGGGTCCATCATTTCGAGCAAGCCGAACAGCATGCTTCTATCGTTTTGGCTCGATCGCACAGGCGGCCGAACTGGAACTCCCGCCGCAATCTCCTCCATTCCCGAGCCTGAGCAACTGCGTCGGTTCCGGGTTATCGACCATCGTTTGCACTTCACGTCAGGATCGGCTCGCTCCTGACAACTGCAATTGGGCAGTCGGCAGCCATCGTCGAAAGCGGGTACATTGCGGTGCGCTTTATCGAACCAACCGACTTGGGTGGCGAGAGGACAGTTTCGGGGGCAACCGGATGTGCCGTTAGAGGTGGAATCGGGGTCGTCGCCGGCATCACGTCGGGAGGAAGCTGCAATAAGCAAAACGCCGCTCCGCGTTACCAGCTGTCTGAAGGTCGTCGGCCGGCGGCCGCTCGACATAAGCTCCGTCCAAGAACGCGCTTACGGACCGCCAGCCGAGGATCGTTTTCATCTTGGTTGAGCTATCGATCGGGCGACCAACACCAAGCCGACCAGTGCTAGAGCAGCGCCAAGCCAGAGGTTGCTGGGTACGGCAAATCTCGCAACTGCCGCTGCCGCAACGGCCGACCCTGCGGCGATCGAAAGTTGAACCGAGCTGATGAACAGCCCAGCGATCGCCTCGGGATCCTCCGGCGCGCTATGCTGAAGCCATGCATTCAAGCACAGCGGCGCAGCGCCAAATGGGATCGACCACAGGAAGAGCGCTGCCGTCACACCAATGGCGGATTCGCGGAATAGCAGCAATGCAACCATCGCAGCCCCCATCATGCATGCCATTGAGAGCAGCACACCCTTCGGGCGCGCAGCGACAGCCGGCGCAATCAGAAGGTTGGCAATAAACCCAAGCCCGCCGAAGGCGAACAGCACAGGAGGAACCGCGTTCGGGCCGAAGGGCGTGAGGCGTAGGAGATAGGGCGCGATATACGTGTAGGACGCGATATTGCTCGCGAACAGGGACGCCACCACGAGCAGGGCCGCCTGGACGCGCCGAGTGCCGAGGAGGCGCCGCAGATCGGCAGCGCGCACCACGGCATGGGCCGGTAGCGGCACCAGCGCCACCGACAGAGCGACGAACCCAATCGCAGCGATCGTGCCGGTTGCAGCGAAGCTCGCCCGCCAGCCATATAACGCGCCGATGTAAGAGCCGAGCGGAATCCCCATCACCGTCGCGAAGGTCATGCCAGACATGATGATCGAGACGGCCTGCGTCTGTCGAGACGCCGGGACGACGCGGCCGCCCGCCGAAAGCGCGACCGACCAGAATCCGCCAAGGCACAGTCCCAGGAGCAGCCGCCCAACCATCAAGACCGCGAAGTTGGGCGCGATCGCCGACACCGCGTTGGACGCAACGAGTAGGCCGGTCAGCACGAGGATGACGCGTCGCCGGTCAATGCTGCCAGCGGCGACGATCAGGACGGGCGCCGCGAACGCCGATGTCAAACCCGGCACTGTCAGCATGAGACCAGCGCCGCCGAGGGATACACCGAGATCATGCGCGATCTGCGGGATGAGCCCGACAGGTATAAACTCGGTCGTCACAAA
>Ga0233335_1000093_pt1 | contig 25644 bp, 20 predicted proteins | sample GEONDECOMP222_FD_180695 | JGI IMG/M metagenome (GOLD analysis project Ga0233335, IMG submission 180695) | Leaf litter microbial communities from Shasta-Trinity National Forest, California, United States - GEON-DECOMP-222 | ecosystem: Environmental > Terrestrial > Plant litter > Unclassified... | reverse complement strand
AGCCGAGATATTCGCCGACGCTGTCGATCTTGGTCGGTTCGTCGCGTTCAATCACCCCCGAGTTGAGCCCGCGCTGATTGACGATAAGCCACAACGACTTGCCGCCGAGCTCGCCCCATTTCTTCTGATGGCCGATATCGACCTCCTGCAGCGGCTGCCCGATGTGCATGGTGGCGATGGCGGCGTCGAGCGCGGCCTCGTTGCGGATCGCCGCTTCGCGCAGGATCGCTATCTCGGGCTCGGACTTCACCATCCGGATTTCCCGGAAAATGTTGAGCGCATCGACCGCGCGGCCGCCGAAATCCGCGCCCAGTGCGGACGGCACGCGCATGTCGTCGAAACCCAGATTAGCGTTCGACAGGCCGGCCTTGGCCAGCGCGCGGCCGAGCGACGCCAAGGCGGACGGGGCAGTCTTGCCCTCATATTCGGCATACAGCGCGACCAGCAAGCGATCGCGATCGGTCATGCTGGCCTCGCGCACTACCTGCGCCCAAGGGCTCGGCAGCGGTTCGGCCATCGGGCTTCCGTCGGGCAGACGCTGCCCATTGGGCCAGCTGAACAGTTCAAGGTTCGGCATCCAGGTCGGCCGATAATCAAGATGATAGACCATCGATCCGTTAATCACGAGCGAGGCCGGCGCATCGTGATTGCGCGGCAGCACCGCAAAGCTGGAGTAATGGCGTCCCATCATCGACGAGATGCCGAGATGGCTCGACAGATAATAGATGTCGTTAGGCAGCGCAGCGACCAGCCCATCAAGGCCGTATTTATCCATGATCCGGTCGGCGCGCTCGCGATGCACCAGCATCACGCCCTGCTGAATATGCGCGATTAAATCAGGATTACGCCAGTGCGCCAAGCGGGGAACGGGCTGCGAAGTCTGCACATCTGTCATGGGACACTCCTGCGATGAGCGAGGCCGGCGGCGCGATCTGCGTAGCGCCAGCCTCGTCTTGGATGGGAAAAGATCACATCGCCACTGCGACGGTAAGCGCTTGATCTGAGGGTGTTCGTCCACCGAACAGCGCCGCAGCCGGCGTTCGGCGATGTGGCGTGCGGCTAGAATTTCACACTCAGTCGACCGCCGAACGTCCGCCGGTCGGGTAGCGACAGGGTGATACCCTGCGCAGTGCCGGTCGATGCCCCGGTAGCGCTGTACAGCGTCTCTGTGCCCCGCGCGAGGCTGGTCGGCGTCGTGTTGTCGGTCAGGTTCGTGCAGAACAGTTCGAAGCGGTAACGCGCGTTCTCCAGTCCGACGCGCAGATTGAGGATAGTGGCCGGATTGGTCCAAGCCAGATTGGCTTCCGACTCATAGATTTTGCCGGTATATTGCATCTCACCGCGCACATAGCCGTCGAAATCGTCGAAAGCATGCCGCTGATAGGCGGCGCTGGCCGAGGCCGAAATTTCGGGATAAAAAGGAAGCCGGTTACCGACCGGGTTGGCGTTCCCGGTCAGGGTCAGTGCGTCGACTGCGAAGGTCCGTTTGATTTTGGTCTCAGCGACATTGAACGTCCCCTCCAGCGTGAACTCGGGGGTGACCTTCAGCGCTGTTTCCAATTCGACGCCCTTGAGATCGACGACCCCCGCTGCGGTCGTCACCTGTACCGACCGCAACACGCCGGTAGTATCGAGATAGTCGACGTTGTTCGGGATATGCCGGTTGGACCAGCGACCGAGATAGGCCGCCAACAGGATACGCAGGCGATTGTCGAACAGTGTTCCCTTAAAGCCGACCTCGCCCATCCGGATCTTGTCCTCCTTTACCGACAGAGCGACGGCGGTCTTTGCCAAGATGATCGCCTGCACATAAGCCGGTTGGGCCGCATAGATGGTGTTGAACTCGCCCGGACGGTTGCCCTCGGAATATGAGGCATAGATCGACGTCGTCGAGGTCGGCTCATATTGCAGGATCGCCCTGGGCGAAAAAGACTTGAAGGTGTCGCTATATTGCGGATTTGTTCCGGCCAGCGTCGTCTGGAACAGCTTATCGACCTGATAACGCCCCTCGCCGGAGAGAGAGAGTCCCTCGACGATCTGCACCCGCACATTGCCGAACACGCCGTAGGTATTGCTACGGTTGATCGTATGCGGCGTCGCCAGGATATAGCCCGAGGTGCCATAGAGCGCAGTGAAATTGTCGGTATTCGCCCAGGCATAATTGGCACCGAGCGTAGCGGTGACTCGCTTACCCGCCGGACTGGATAAGCGCAGCTCGCCATAGGCATCCTGGTCCTGCGTGTTCCCCAGCACCAGACTATATTGGTACGGAATGCTCGCAACGGTGGTCGCATTCGGATTCGGCACGGGGCGGTAGTCGGCGCCGAACGCCGTCTGCAGGAAGCCCCATTTGTTTTTACCATAAGAGCCGATAGCACTCAGCGTAAACTGACCGAGCTCCTGGTCTGCGGTCACCCGATATTGCTGAGCGCTGCGGTGCAGTCCGAGATGGCTGATGAAATTGGGATTGTAGAGTGAAGGAGGCGTCTGCACACCTCCATAGGCAGCCGGGAGCACATTCTGGTCCCAGGTGATTGACCCGGCGGGCACACTGCCGATGCCGCCACAATAATAATTGATGGTCGCGCCTGTCGCGCCGGCAGCACAATTCAATTGCTTCACGCCGATCCGGCCATTGGCCGGCAGGCCGTCATCATCGGTCCACCGCGTCGCGAAGGCGCGGATCTTGAGCGTGTCGGTCGGCTGGGCGAGGATGCTCAGGCTGATCGAATTTGTGTTCCGTCGCCCTAGGCGCACGCTCGGGTACGTTGCGTCGGTATATTGCCCGTCCGTGTGATAGATGCGACCCGATAGGCGTATAGCCAACTTGTCAGGAATAAGGCCGCCCTCCATGCTCGCATTGAAATCGGCGGAATTGAAGCTGGAATATTCCATGCTGGCCGTGCCGCCGACGTCGTAGCTTGGCGCCTTAGTGACAACGTTGATCGCTCCGGCAAAGGTGGAGCGACCAAAGAAGGCGCTCTGCGGCCCCTTGATGACCTCGACCCGCTCGATGTCGGTAACACCCGACATGTTGCCGCCCGACACCGGCGCGCCATCGACAAACACGGTCACCGTCTGCCGGGTGGCCAGCGAACTGTTCGGGATGATGCCGCGAATGACATATTGCTTGAAACCGCGATCGTTGCGGCCGACCGACTGATTCTGGAAGGTCAGGCCCGGTGTGATCCGTGCGATCTGGGTCAAGTCGGTGATGCCGTTGTTCGAGATCGTCGCGGCAGTCAGCGCAGTGATCGCCAAAGGAACATCAGTCAGCTTTTCGTCAGTCTTGCGCGCGCTGACGATGATGTCGTCCAATTGATCGCTGGGCGCCGCGGCGGGAATAGCTGTCTGGGCCAGGGCACCGCCCGGAATGCAGGCGGAGCCCAGTAGAAACAGGAGAAGCAGGCGAGGGTTATTCTTCATCATTCGATCCCCTTAGACATCGGTTTGCGCGCGGCTTTCCAACGGGAAAAGCACGGATCACTCGACTTTCGGTTGTTCGATCGAACCGCCCACGGGGCATTTTTTGCCGCGGGCATGGCTCCCCAGCACGCTCCGGCAGAGCCGGATGACGCAAAGCCGCATCGATCGAATTTCCCTGGACCTCCTGAAGGTCACGGGCTCTTTGGCCCACCGGGTTGGTTCCCGCCGGAACGGTAGAGCCGATCGCGCCGCGCCCGTCGATATGGCGGAAAAATGCTGTTCGGCTGCCGAACAAGGCGATGCGTAAGATCAAAAAGGCGTTTACGCACGCCTAAGGCGGCGGCGCCGACCGCACCTTTCCGGTCAATCCGACCAGATGCCTAGTGGACGAGGCGCCCTGAGATTTGCTCGGCGGTCGCCTTGATCGACCCGAGATAGCGATCGATTGCGTCGCTCTGCCTCAGCGCCGAGTGGAAATAGACCAGTGTCAGCACGGCTTCGACCTGGCCATCCTTCAGGATCGGGACAGCGATCGATGCCGACCGGTTAGGGCTGTTATTCATGCAAGCTTTGGCGGCATAGCCCAGCGCGCGGATCTGCTGGATCGTCCTTGCGAGATCGGCGGCCTCATCACCGTATTGGCCGCCGCCAGAACCGATCAACGCCCACCGGATGAGATCGTCGGCTTCCTCGGGATCGGCGTTCGCCAGACACGCCTGCCCCGTCGCGCTATAGAGCAAAGGCACCGCGAACCCGGGATGGCATAACGCGAAGGTAAGCGTAGTATGAGCATGGGTAGCGTCGCAGACTACCATTTGAGGGCCGACACGCGTGGTGACAAATGCCGGCCAACCGACCTGCTGGGTCAGTGTTCGGATCGGCAATCCGACAGCATCCAACAGATTGCCCTCGGCCTTGTAGCCACTCGCCAGCGACTGGACCAGAGCGGTTGCCCGGTAGTGCTTGCGCTGCGGCTCTTGGACGATCAGCCCTTCGTTGACGAGCGTCTGAACGATGCGGAACGCGGTCGGATAAGGCAGCCCTTCCTCGCGCGCGATAGCCATCATCGGCAGCGAGCCATGGTGATTGATGGTGCGCAGAACCGAAATCGACCGGCTGATCGAACGGATCGAATTCTCTCTTTCCATTTTAATACACCTCATGAGCCGCCGACTTGTCCGTAGCAGGCCCACCTGACGCACCGCAGCAATCTCCGAAGTATTCCTGTTAACCAGGTGACTGACAAGGGATCAAATTGACATATTGCTACAAAAACGCGGCGCCCAGCGTCCTATTGGTGCTCCGTCGGTTCACCGAGGAGAGCATGGTCGATTTTGCGGCGCACAGCAGTTAAACCGCCATCTCCACTTCGACCAATGGATCGGGAGGGGATAAAACGTCCGGCTCAAGCGTGCGCTCGGGTAGCAGCAGCGCACATCCTAGGATCAGCAACGCCGCAGGAACGCATGCGAGATAGACCAGAGACGCACCGTGCGCATAAGCCGCTTCGATCAATACCCGCAGCGCACCGGACAAGCGCTCGACATTGGGAACACTGCTGGCGTCGTAATCGGTAACGCCGCTGTGCATCATTTCGGCCGCAACATGCGCCGAAAGGATTGCGCCCATTACCGCAACGCAGAGTACCCCACCAAGAATTCGGAAGAAGGCGACCAACGCTCCAGCCGCCCCGACCTTACTGCTCGCGACCGCCGTCTGCACCACCAGCACCAGATTTTCGGCTGCCATACCCAGCCCGCCGCCGATCAGGGCCACGCAGACTCCGACTAACGCAAGCGGCGTAGTGGTGCCGATGGTCGCGAGAACGGCAAAGCCGGTCAGAATCATGCCACTTCCGACGATGATGACGATACGATAGCGCCCGTGCCGGGCGATGAAGCGCGAACCGACCATCGCCCCAATCAACGTGCCCGCAGCCTCAGGGAGCGCCATCAACCCGGCTACGTCCGGCCGCAACCCCCTGCCGATCTGGAGATAAATCGCTAGGAACACCGAGGATCCGAAAAAGGCAATTCCAGTACCCACCGCCGCCAACACGCACAACAACACCTCGCGCTGCCGGAATAACTCGACCGGCAGGATCGGGAACGGCACCCGAAGCTCAAAGCCGATGGTGAAGGCGAGGATGCACATTCCAAGGGCGATCAGGGCCAGACCTTGCGGAGACATCCATCCTGCCCCCGGCCCGACCACCGACACCCACAGCATCACCGCGGTGATGCCGCACGACAGCAGCAACGCACCCGCCCAGTCGACGGTGGGTCGGGGTTCGGGCATCGGCGGGTTAGCCGGCAGGCGCAGCGTACGCTGGACCATGATAATCGATGCGATCGCTACCGGCACGCCTACGAAAAAGCACCAGCGCCAGCCGAAATGCTCGGTAATAAAACCGCCGAGCGACGGGGCGCCGACCGTCGCCACCGACATCACCGCGCCGCGATAGCCGATCCATTTGGCGCGGTGACGCGGCGAGGTGATCGCCACCGAAATCGACTGCATAAGCACGATGATCCCGCCGGCACAGATCCCGATGATCACGCGACAGGCGATCATCACCCACACTGCCGGCGCGAGCCCGGCAACGACGGACGCCAGAACATAGCCGACGACACACAGTTGCATCAGCCGCTTCTTGTTCAGTAGATCCGAAATCCGACCCCAGATCGGCGTGCAGACCGTAATCGTCAGCATCGAGGACGTAATGATCCAGGTATAGGCAGCCTGCGTCCCTTTCAGATCGGCAACGATCCGTGGCAGCGCGGTCAGCACCACCAGATTCGACAGCATAGCGACGAAAATCGACATGGTAAGCGCGATCATAGCGAGATTGATCTCGCGAAGTGTCATCGGCGCGGCCGTGGCGTCCACCGGCTGGCTGGAGGCCAGGAACGGGCGTAGAAAGGAAAGGGCCACGATGTTCTCTTTATGATTGGGGCCGGCAGGGAGCGCGTCGCTCAGTCGAGCAGATTATCCCGCATCGTCGGCCCCGAATATCGCGTGCGCATCAATCCTCGGTGCTGAAGGACAGGCACGACCTCATGGACAAAGCGGGCGAAGCCGCCCGGTACGCCCGTACGCGGCGCGATCATGAAACCTCCATTAGCGCCCGCTGCGTGATGGGCTTCCTCCATTTTATCGGCGATCTGATCGGGCGTACCGGTAAAGAGCGCCGGGCTCGCCATTCTCTCCTTGGCATAGTCACCGATCGTAACCGTCGCGTCGGTGGTGCGGATCGCTTCGTCGAGATACCCCCAATTTGGCCCGATCCCCTTTTCCTTGATTTCGGCGATCGTCTCATGGACCGACCGGCGCGGGTCCATGTAGAAATCGTCGACGCCCCACCATTGGCTGAGGAAGACATGAGCCATCCGGTCCGGCACCGATTCGGCGACACGGCGCAAATTGTCGGCAGCTTCCGCCGGGCCGGAAACGACGTCGAACCCCGCCCCCCACAATATGCCGACGTCGCGCGGGGTCCGCCCCGCAGCGACCGCCGCCGCATCGAGCCGAGCACGGTGCGCGGCCATGCCCTTGGTGTCGCCCGACGTGGCAAACTGCATATCGGCCCAGCGGCCGGCAAGTTTCATGCCCGATGCAGACTGGCCGGCCTGGATCTGGATCGGCCGCCCCTGTGGCGAGGGCGCGACTGGCAACGGTCCCATCACCTTGAAATGTTCACCGACATGATCGATCCGGCGGACCTTGGTGGGATCAGCGACACGACCGGTTGCCTGGTCCCAAAGCATCGCGTCGGGATCAACCGAGTTCCAGAGCTTGTCCAATACCTCCAGGAATTCCCCGGCGCGCTCATAACGCCATTCGTGGTCCGGCGTGGTGTCGTAGCCGAAGTTCTGCGCCTCCTGCGGGAAGCCGCTAACCACCGCATTATAGGCGATTCGCCCGCGCGTGACATGATCGACGCTTGAATAAAGCCGCGCGACGTTGAACGGGTGGTGATAGGTCATGGACATCGTCGTGACGAAGCCCAGATGCTTGGTGACGCCGGCCATGGCAATCGCCATCGGCAACGGGTCGTGCCGTGGCCAAGCCACGCCCCATTCCACCGTATCATCGATCTTGCCGTCGATGAGTGGCGTCCCCGCTACATCGGCGAAAAATGCGCCATCAAACATGCCATGTTCGAGCAATCGGGCGACATCCAGATAGAGATCGGGATTACCATAGGCCCCGTAACCATTCCACGAACCGGGATAGCGCCACTTGGCGAGCGTGTGGATTAACGAGACGTCAGCAATGAGATGGATCGAATCGGACGCGGCCATAAGAACTCCAGAGATACAGAGGCTGGCAGGAAGGTGCCGGACGATCGCGGCATGGGCGTACTGCCCTCGTCGGATGCCCCCAGATGATCGGCGTTGCAGCGATTAAGCAATCGCTTTATCGCATGGTGTTCGACACACGAACTCCTGCCCGGCGTTGCGCTTGAGCTTTGAAATCGGGCCGAGATCGACCGAACTAGGGCGCTGTTCGTAGGACGAACAGCCCCCATCTCCCGACTTGGCCCCGACACGGCGACGACGCTTAATGTTCCTTCCGGCATCGCCGTCTCGGCCGGTCACAGCGACATTAGGAGGAGCAAGCGATGGACGACGTAACAAGAGAAATCGCGGCATTGGAAGCTGCACGCCGAGCGACGCTGGTCGCGGGCGACAAGATTGTATTGGCAGAGATGCTGTCCGACACATTGATCTGGACGCATGCGACAGGCGCGACCGACAGCCGAGCCAGCTATCTTGCCGGACTGGGTCGGGTGCGCTTCGTCCGCATCGACCCGGTGGATGAGACGATCGCTGTTTACGGCAATCAAGCCGCAGTCGTTACCGCCGAACTCCAGATGACGATCGAGCCGCCGAACGCAGCCCCGATCGAACTGCGCACGCGGGCATCAAGCGTCTGGGCACGCGAAGCGGGCGCATGGAAATTGTGCCGCTTCCACTCTGGAATGGTTTCCTAGAATCCTCCCCTGCCGCCACGCCGCTCGCGGCCAGCGCGCCGAGAGCTCAACCGCGCTCGTTGGTCGCAATGGTCGCGGCGAACTCCGTGTCCACCGCCGCGAGCGCCAGCATGGTCCGCCGGCAAGTGAGGAACAACAAGCTCGACATCACCAACGCCGGACCGGCTACCAGTAGGATCGACAGGCCCAGACCGTTGGCGCCCCGGAAGAGATATTGGCTGCACAAAGCGACCGCCAGCGGGCCAAGCGTTGCACCGATCATCGTGCCGGCGAAAGCGAAGGCGGCGACAGCGATGCCCCGCATGTTTGCCGGCACCAGATCGGACAGCGTGCTGAGTAATGTCGAACCGTAGAGCGGCAGCGCGAAAGTCGGCACTGCGGCCAGTGCGAGTGCTACACCGATGCCCGGCGCGAACACCAATAGCGCACATGGCAGGGCGATTAGCGGCAGAAGCGGCGCGAGCCTCAATTTGCCGGCCACTCCGCCCCGCCGGATCACCCGGGTCAGCACCAGGCTGGCGATCAGCGATCCGAGTAGCGCTGCGGTCATGTTCAGCATACCGAGATTGCGACCGATACTGGGGAGATCCGCGCCAAAGCGTCGCATGATGAAGGTGACGGCCCAGGCTCCTGCGCTACCGCTTCCGGTCGCCCATAGGCCCACCGCCAGATAGAGCGGCACGAACAGCCGCCGACGCTTGTTAAAATAATGGGCTACGTCACGTACGCCGAGGCCACGCCGCGGCTGGATGACACCGGACCGGACGACCTCTGGCATCGCAGTCAGCAGTATCGCGTTGAGCAGACCCAGCATGCCGCAGATCATGAAGGTAAGACGCCAAGCAGACAGCCCGCCGACCAGCGGAATCGCTGCTCGCGTTGCGGTCGGAAGCCCCATGAACAAGCCCATAAGCAGGATGGAGAGCCCCCCCGAAATCGTGCCTCCCAGCAGATAAATGCTCATCGGGCGCCCCCGCCGCGACGGCGGAAACAGATCGCCGATCATCGAGATCGCGCACGGCCCGAGTGTCGCTTCGCCCAGGCCGACGAACAGACGGCACGCGAACATCTCGCCGAAGCTGTGAGCGAAGCCCGTCAGAAAGGTCGCGCTGCTCCAGGTCAGGATACCCGCGATCAGCAGCCGACGCCGTGACACGATATCGGCGATCATGCCGAGCGGAAGACCGACCGTCGCGTAGAAGATCGCAAAAGCCAGCCCCTGAAGAAGGCTGATCTGCACATCGCTCGCGCCCAAGTCATGCCGGACCGGCTCGACGACGAACGACAATATTCCCCGGTCCATCGTCGCCACGATCTGCGCCAGGAAGAACAGCGCCATCCCATACCAGGCGACGCCTGTCGCCGGATAGCGAATACCCGACGTGCCGCTCGCGTTCACGCCGGAACTGGTTGCTGGCCGCGGACCAATCGGCCGGGCAATTCGCCGGTAGCTTTACCGTTTCGGAAGGTCACACGGCCCGAAAGAATGGTAGCATCATATCCTTCGGCGGTCTGTGACAGCCTGCGCCCGCCGGCAGGTAGATCGTAGGTAGCATGGGGCGGATGCAACCGCAGATTGTCATAGTCGATGACGTTCAGATCCGCCTTATATCCCGGTTTGATCAGGCCCCGATCGCGAAAGCCGGCAACGCCTGCGGTGTGGCTGGTCATCGCCTGGACCACCCAGGGCAGATCAAGCCGCGGTCCCTTGCGGTCGCGGGTCCAGTAGGTGAGCATATAAGTCTGCATACTGGCATCGCAGATGCCGCCGACATGCGCGCCGCCATCCCCCAACCCGAGCACCGTATCCTCGCGCTGGAGCATATGATGGACGTTATCGAGATTGTATTCCGTATAGTTGCGCGCGGGAAAGAAGATAATCCCCCGCCCCTCCTGCTCCATCATCGTATCATAGGCGACCTCGGCCATGGAGACGCCGCGTTGCGCCGCGACATTGTCGAAGCGCAACGCTTCGGGCGGCGAATAATCGGGATCGTCGCCCATCGCGTAGAACAGTTCGAAACTGCGGGCGAACGGACGGATATCATCACGATCTATCTGAGTCGCCTCGGTGAGGATCGCCTGGCGGCGCTCCGGATCACGCATCTCACGCACCCGCTCCGCCAGCGGCAGGACCGCAATCGCATCGTAGCTTGGACAGCCGAGAAACGGATTTTGGGTAAGTTCGAGACCAAAGAGTACGCCGACTGGTCGACCGACCACCTGCCCGTACATGTCGACGCCCTCGCGTCGCGCCTCGGCGCAGGCGTCGGCGATCTCGCGCCAGCGCGTCGGTGCTTCGTTATATTGCAACAGCGGGAAGGTCACGGTCTGTCCCGAATTCTGCGCGATCCGCTTGAGCATCAGGAATTCCGACGAGAAGCCGTTGCCGGTGTCGAATTCCGACGCCGACATGAACAGATTCTTGCCGAGTGGTTTCATCGCCATCGCGATCGACATTAGCTCGTCTTCACTGGCGGTCGTCACCGGGAGCTGATCGCCGCTGGCTGTGCGATGGCCGATTACGCGCGAGGTTGAAAAGCCCAAAGCACCTGCCTCGATCCCCTCTTTGACGATTGCCGCCATCCGCTGCATATCATCCGAGCGTGCCGGTTCGCGGTTGATCGCGCGATCACCCATCACATAGACACGCACGGGAATGTGCGGCACCGCACAGGCGAAATCTGCATCCATGTGGCGCTTGTCGAGGGCGTCGAGATACTCGGGGAAGGTCTCCCAGTTCCATGGCAATCCCTCGGCCATGACGATGCCGGGAATATCCTCCACTCCCTCCATCACGTCGATCATCTTCTCCCGCTGCTCGGGAAGGCACGGCGCGAAACCGACCCCGCAATTTCCCATCAGAAGCGTGGTAACGCCGTGGTTGGTCGTCGGCGCGAAATGATCTTCCCAGGTTACCTGGCCATCAAAATGGGTATGAATGTCGACGAAGCCAGGCGTAACAAGCCGACCGCGGGCATCGATCTCCTCGGCGCCGGTTCCGGCGATCGTGCCGACGGCGACGATCTTGGCGCCACGAATCGCGATGTCCGCCTCGAACAAGCGGCCGCCACTTCCGTCCGCAATCGTACCCCCGCGAACGATCAGATCATATTCCGCCATGTCGGTCTCCTTTGAACTGAACCTGCCCGGCGTTGCGCAGAGCGTCGATGGGGCACTGCCCCACCGATCGCCCTGCGAACAGACGTTCAGAAATGGGTCGCAATCCGCGCACCGATCGATGGCCGCTCCTGCGGCGATTCGGTGACAGCATTCGCACCGGTATAGACGTCGGTCGTGCGCGCGATGCTGGATGGCACCTTGTTATTGAAGATGTTGCGCCCCCAGATTTCGTAGGTGAAGCGTCCATTGGTTATACCAACCGTAGCGTTCACGACGCTGGAGGGCTTGAGCCACAGCAGGTTGGTTGCATCGGCATAAATCCGACCGGTGTAGATATAATCCATCCGGGCATAACCATCCATCCCCCCGGTCAGCGCATGGTGGTAGCTGGCCGATGCGGATCCGGTATAGGCCGGATAAAGAGGCGTGCGGTTGCCGACCGGGTTGAAATTTCCGCTGATCGCCGCAGCGGCGGAATCGAAGGTGTTCTTGATCGCTGAACGCGAATAGCCAAACGTCCCTTCCAGTGTGAGGGAGCGCGTTAGCTTAAAGTTAGTCTGCAGCTCGACACCACTTAGATCGGTGATACCATTGGCGACCGTGAGAATCGATTGTGCAGGCACCCCCTGAAGATTGGTGTAGAATATCGTCTGGCTGATCTGGCGATCCTTGTACTGACCCCAATAGCCTGACGCGAGCACAAGCAGGCGGCGATTGAAGAATTCACCCTTCAGGCCAATCTCGTACATTTCCACTTTTTCTTCCGGCACAATGCGCGGCACGTTGCCGATCTGCGCGACGACTTGCGCCTGCGCATAGGCCGGCAAGGAATAGAAAGCGGTGTTGGGCACCGGGCCGCGCGTGCCGACCGAGTAAGAACCGTACACGTTGAAAGTCGGCGAAAACTTGTACTTCAGGATCGCCCGAGGGACAAATTTGGTGGACACCCCGCCGATTTCGATGTTGCCCGCCAGCAGGCCGTGCTCGTTCACTGTCTCGCGCTGATAGCGACCTTCCAGATCGACCTCGACATGCGAAGTGATGCTGTAGTTGATCGCGCCAAATCCGGAGATATTCTCTGTCGTCGTGGTGCGATAAAGGTTGATCGATGGCTGCGGGTTCGTCGAGGTCGGTAGGATAATGAACGTATAGGCACCCACAGTGGCGGCCTGCCAGAAATAGTTGAAACCGGCGAGCAGATGCAGTCCGGGCAACGGGTCGCCGCTGATCCGAAGTTCGGCCAGCTTATTTTTCACGTCCCAGGCGGTGAGGTTGATCGCATATTTGCCGGGGGTGAGTTCATCACGCTGGGCGCTGTCCTGCAGCTGCGCGAAACGATTGCGGACGTAGCCGACGTTCCCGTCGATCGAGATGCCGTCCACTGGTTGATAGTCGAAGGACGCGGTGGAAAAGGTCGCGTGACGCTGGAGGCCATATTTCGTGATGAAATCGCTCCCCAGGATGTCGATCGAGCGGAGCTGGTTGAGGTATCCGACCGGAACCGTTTGATTCTGCGAAATCCGGTCAGTGCTCAGACGGCTGATTTCGCCGCAGATGTAGTTGGGTGTGGTAGCCGGCGCCTTGCCACCGTTGCAGTTGTAATCCGGAGCGTAGAGAAATGCGGTGGCATTGGCGGCATCGTCGTCGTGCCAGCCGGTGTGATAGAAACGCATCGAGAAATTACTGGCCGGGGTGAAATAAGCAGCGGCCGAATAGGAGTCGGTGGATTGCTCGCCCAGCGGGCCGCCGTATCCGTAATTACGGTCGAAAGTGCCCGTGCTATTATGTCGCGCCGATACGCGCACCGCGAGGATATCTTTGATCACGGCGCCCTCGATCGCCCCCTTGAACTCCTCCTGGCCATGTGACCCGATCGAGAGGTCCATGTCGGCATGATAGTCGAAGCTGGGCGCGGCAGTGACGAAATTAACGGCGCCGGCAAAGGTGGAGCGGCCGAAATAGGCGCTCTGCGGCCCCTTCACCACTTCGACCTGGGTCACGTCGGCTAAACCCGGAATCGATCCGCCGCCACCAACTGGAACGCCATCGATAAATACCGAAACGTTGGCGCGATCGGGTGAGTCGCCAGCGATCCCGCGGATCACGAAGGAGTTGAAAACTCGCGTCGCAGTCGAGGTGTTCTGGGTTTGCCAGCGGAAGTTCGGAACAAAATTGTTAAGCTGGCGATAACCGGTAATCCCCTTGGCGGCGATGTCCTCGGCAGTAATCGCTGTCACCGAAGTCGGATTATCGATGATCGATTCCGCCCGCTTGCGAGAAGTGACGATGATATCGGCATTTACGGGGGCAGCGTCGGTCTCGGCCTGCGCCGTCGCTTCCTGCGCGAGGGCGATTGGAATATGACCTAGCGACATCGCAACCGCGAGTGCCAGTGAAGAGCATCCAAGTGCCCGGTGCCGCCTGTTGCGGTCGACAGTCATATTATTCCCCTTTGTTGGCGTGCGCCCCGCCGACCCCGCCCTTGCGTGCAGTTCGGTTTTTGTGTGGGCGAGGCGCAGAGTGCTTCAGCGCACCGAAGCAGGACAAAGGATGATTTAGATCAGTTCGTCTGCCGAACGAGGCCGCTGACGTGGAACGTGGCAGGTCAATTGGTAAGGGCGACCGCAACCGGCATTTGCGGCATTGCCGAACATGTTGAAGCCGTCGGAGGCGTAGTCGACCAGAGGAGCGGCAGCGGGGCACGCAACCTCGCTATCCATCATACCTACATGCGCGGCGAATGGCGGACGCATCGCGCCCATACCTCCCGACAACTGAGGCGCGCGGTCAGCGCCACCCCCGCATGCGTGCCGCCCGTTCGGCAACTGAATTCAGGGGATCACCGACGATCATCGCCGCGACAACCTGTGCCGATCCTGAATCGTCGCCCGCCATGCGATACGCCCCCTGCTTCTCCGGAGCTCCCGGGGCCGCATAGCGGAGCGCCCAGTCCGCGCGATCCCGACACGCCACCCCGGCGACATAGGTTGCGGTAAAGCTGCGGCAAAAATTCCCGCTCCGATCGCGGAATGACAAGGCGACCCGCACGGGCCCGGCCTCGCCGGAAAGCTGAGCGTCCAACGCCTGCGCAATCGGCTTCGACAGCGCCAGCGCGCCGGGCCGATCGGCGACGCCGGTCGGCATGCCGAAGCCGTGGCCGATCAGCAGCCCCACCACAAGACTCGCCGCCAATGCACCCGGCAACGCCCAACGGCGCGGAGGCCGCACGACCTTCGCTGCGCGCTCCGCCCGGGCGGCCGCGAGCGAGAGCACCGGCGCCACGCGAAGCACCGGCTTTTCCACGATCGGCGTGGCAGCAATCGGATCGAAGGCGGCGGCGAAACGCGCCTGCAACCGACGATGCGCCTCAGCCCGCTCAGACAGGGCGGGATCCGCCGAAACAATTTGCGCGACGCGGGCCGCCTCGCTTTCCTCGAGCTCACCATCCAGCCAAGCAAGGAGTTCTGTCTCATCGACCGAGCGATCCATCATGCTTGCGTCCCCGCCAACAATATCATCAATGCTTGACGCCCACGCACCAGGCGGCTGGTCAACGTGCCGATCGGCACGTCCAGCACATGGGCGGCCTCCGCATAGGCAAGTCCCTCAAGCATCACCAGCGCCACCGCTTCGCGCTGCTCGGCCGGTAGGCGATTCATCGCGCGCATAAGATAATGGAGCTCCATCTGACTCTCCGCGTCGCCAAGCGCGCCGACCGTGTCCCCAAATTCCGCCGGTGCCAGCACCTTGTCGCGTCGTTGCCGGCTTCGCGCGGTATCGATCCACAGGTTGCGCATAATCCGATAGGTCCAGGAATCGAAACGCGTTCCGGGCTGCCACTGATCGCGCGACCTGAGCGCTCGCTCGGCGGTCCGCTGAGTAAGATCGTCGGCATCGGCGGCATCGCGCGCCAAACCGTGGGCAAACCGCCGGAGGCGTGGCAGATGCGAGGCCAGTGCCTGTTCGAAAGTCTCTTCCGGGCCGTCCAAAGCTCTTTCCGCTATCCATGCGGATGAAACGCCCGCCGCGCGTCGTTTCATCCACGACAGCATGCAAAAAGGGAAGAGCGATGATGCGACGAGCGATGGCGGTGGCACTGGCGGGATCAATGCTGCTGGCGGGCACGCCGGCACTTGCCCAGTTGCTCGGCGGCAACGGCACGTTGCGCGGGCTGCTCGGTGCTTCGGGTCCCGTCGGGACCGTTGTCGGGGAAATTGATGCTCCGCTGGACGGGATCGGAACGACGCTGCGCATGGCGTCTACCGAAGATATGCCGTCCCTGCGGCGCGATCGACTGCGCTTATTGCTGCGCGCCAATCGCGCAGCGCTCGACGCAGACGATGCGGGTAATCCGGTGCGTCGCGACGAGATCGTCGCAATCGATTTGTCGCCGGAAGCGCTTAAGCATGCGCAGGCGACGGGATTCGTGCTCGCTCGGCAGGAGGCTATCGAAGGCCTCGGCCTATCGGTAACGATTCTCACGCCGCCAAAGAACCTGCGTACGCGCAAGGCGATCGAGATCTTGCGAAAGGCCGACCCGCAAATCCGCTATACGCTTGACCATGTCTATGAGCCGGCCGCCGCCGGGCTCGCGCCTGCGCCGGGCCCGGCGGCAACGGGTGGTTCGGCTGCAGGAGCGACAATCGGACTGATCGACGGCGGTGTCGGCAACCATCCCGCCTTTGCCGGGGCGACAATCGAGCAACGCGGATTTGCCGGCCCACCCCGGCCTTCCGGGCACGGCACTGCGGTCGCCTCGCTGATGGTCGGACAAGCGGGCGCGTTTCACGGCGTGGCGCCCGGAACGGCGCTGCTGGTGGCCGACGTCTATGGCGGAGCTGCGGCCAACGGATCGGCCGAGGCGATCGTGCGAGCGATGGGGTGGCTCGCCGTCAAGGGCGCGCGCGTGATCAACATCAGCCTGGTAGGGCCGCCCAATTCGCTACTCGAGGCCGGCGTCGCCGCGCTGACGCGCAAAAATATTCTCGTAGTAGCGGCCGTCGGCAATGACGGGCCGGCTGCACCGCCACAATTTCCCGCTTCCTATCCCGGTGTCGTGGCGGTGACGGGGGTAGACGGCCGCGGCAAGCCGCTGATCGAGGCGGGTAAGCCGCTCCATCTCGATTTCGCGGCCCCGGGCGCGGACATGGCGGGGGCCATATCGGGCGGCGGCTGGGAAGTAGTGCGGGGCACCTCATTTGCCGCCCCGCTCGTCAGCGCGCGCCTCGCCCAGCTCGATCACGGCAACGCAGCACGCACGCTCGCGGCGCTGGTGGCGGAGGCGAAGCCGGCGGTGGGCAAGACCGGGCGGGGCATCGTCTGCGGCAATTGTGCGACACCGCCCAGTGCGCTCGGCTTAAAATAATTTCGCCCGCCAGGGATTAAGCGCGGCGCTGCCATCGTTGCCTTGCTGATGCCGGATGCAATTCTCCGGCTCTACCAGGAGAATGACGATGACCACCTCCTTGAAGACCGGGATGCTCGCCGCAGCCGCGCTCCTGACCGGCCTGATTGCAAGCCCGGCTTATGCCCAACTGCTCGGCGGCGGCGGCGTAGCCTTGGGCGGTGCAGGCGGCCTCGACAGGGTGACCTCGGGCACCCTGTCGGGGGCTGGCGCTTTGGGCGGGAGCGTCGGCAGGCTCGGCGGCGTAACCGGCAGCCTGAGCAATAGCGTGAGCGGATCGGATCGGGCGACCGCGACCAAATCGGTCAACACCCGCTCGGGTCATGTCGCTGCCGACGCCGGTCTTGCCGGCACCGTGTCCAGTATGACCGAAAGCGCAACCGGTGCGAACAGCCCAGGGGGATCGCTTGGTGGCAGCGGAACCGCCGGAATCACCACTAGCGTCAACAAAAACGTAAGCGTCGACACCACGACGGTTGGCACCGATCAGCTGAGGAGCACGGCGAGCACCGTGCGCAATTCTGCGGTCTCTTCCGCCAGCGCCGCACGGGATCATGCCGCCGCAACCGTCGGCGCTGTCCGTGATCGGACAAGATCAGCGGTCGCGGGAACCCGGAGTGCGGCATCGACAACCCTAAGCCGCACGCGCAATGCAGCCGACGGCGCCCGCGGCGCAGCGTCAGACGACTTAGCGGGGACGGTCTCGGGGAGTTCCGCCTCTGTCGGCGGCAACGCCGCCGGTTCGGTCAACGGCCGAATGCAGCTTTAAGTGAGGTGCGCCAACTATGGTGCGTGCAACATTTGCCGGGTCACCAGGTGATCAAGGGCAGTCTTGATAGGCAGCGTGGATCGCTGACACTCCGATGGCACCTATCGTACCGGACTAATCGAAGTGAGTGTCGGCGGGTCCGGTTGCGATGACCGAGGGTTCAAGAAAACCCGACTCTCGACTCATACCTCATTTGATCTCTGCGTTGCCCTTCGCATTGTCTTGGCCGTATTTCGAGAATTCAGCCTGCGCGTTGGGCATAGCACGGGCCACGCGCTGCGGCTGCACGTGGCCCAATCAACGTGCGAATTTGCAGGCCTCTTATTCCCAACGGGAACGGGAAGTTGGGAGCCGGCCGTTGGCCGGAAATGAAAGAACGTTGGCCTTTGGGCCGGGCATGATTCGAACGACAAGCGGGGTGCACCCACAACTTGGACACGTTCATGTTTCGCATTTCAACGGTACGAAATCGCTTCGGATTTCTTGCCGCAGCTAGTCTTACGGTCGGCTGCGGATCGGTCGTGACGGGCCAGTCGTCAGCCAGCTTACCGCGTCAGCAGGAGCCTGTGACAGAATCTGCACCGATCGAACATATCGAGACTTATCATGCCCGCTTCGGCCGACAGCGGCCGGTTATCGCTATCGTCGGCGTTAATAGCGGCACCGAACTCACTGATTATGTCATCCCATACAGCGTCCTGAAGCGGGCCGCCATCGGAGAGGTCATCGCCGTGGCGACCGGCGCGGGAAAGATGACGATGCGTCCGGCGCTCCAGATTCGACCTCAGGCCTCCATCGCCGATTTCGACACACGGTTTCCGGACGGTGCGGATTACATCGTCGTTCCCGCAGTGGTTCATCGCGACGATCCCGTCCTGCTTTCCTGGATCAAGCAACAGGCGGCCAAAGGTGGTACGCTGGTGAGCATCTGTGATGGCGCTTTGGTGCTTGCGAGCAGCGGCGTGCTGGATGGGCATCGCGCGACAGCGCACTGGGCTACGGCTGGCTATCGTCGCAAAACCTATCCGAAGGTCCACTGGGTTGGAGACCGCCGCTATGTGGCGGACGGACGGATCGTCTCAAGCGCGGGGATTAGCGCCGCCATCCCGACGTCGCTCGCGCTGGTGGAGGCAATCGCCGGGCGCGATCGAGCCGCAGCAGTTGCAATCGAGATCGGCGCGCCGGACTGGAGTCCAGCGCACGACAGCGATCGCTTTACACCAAAGTTTGGCCGCAACCTGTCCGCATTCGCAGCTACGCTGTATTTCAACGGTTGGTTCCATCCCTCGCAATCGATCGGGGTTGTGGTTACGCCAGGCGTCGACGAGATCGCGGTCGCGCTCACGGCAGATGCCTATAGTCGGACGGGTCGGGCGCATGCCTATGCGCTTAGCTCCAGCCCGGCGCCGGTCACGACGCTGCACGGGCTGTCCCTGCTTCCCGATCGTACCGGTCTGCGATCGGTCACACGTGTTGTCCCCATTGGTCCCGGCAAGCCTGCGCTTACGCTCGATCACGTCCTCGGCGAGATCGCGCGCCTGTACGGCAAGCAGACAGCCTATGGCGTAGCGCTCGACTTCGAGTATCCCAATTTTCATGGGTAAAGAGATGATCGATGTGGCCGAGCACATGTTGCATCGAACGCTGCGCGTGGTGTTGCTGGCCTATGATGGCATGAACCTGCTCGACCTTGCCGGTCCGTTACAGGCGCTGACCACGGCCAACCGTAGTGCGCTGCCAGGTGCGCCGGCACGCTACGAGACGATCGTCGCCTCCGGTGAGGGCGGTCCGATCGTCACAAGCACGGGTTTGCCGGTTGTGACCGTGGCTATAGCGTCGCTGGCCGATGTGCCGATCGACACGCTGATCGCTCCGGGAGGCTGTGTCGGCGAGGATTATGCAGTGACGCCCGCGTTGCGAAATTTCATCGCAGATCGTGCGAGCTCGGTGCGCCGGCTTTGCTCGGTCTGCACCGGGGCCTTTTTGCTGGCTGCCGCCGGCCAACTCGATGGCCGGCGGGTAGCAACGCATTGGGCATGGCTCGACAAGTTGAAGAGCCGGCATCCAACGCTCGATGTCGATGCCAACAGCATCTTCATCCGCGACGGCAATCTTTGGACGTCTGCCGGTGTGAGTTCGGGCATCGATCTGACCCTCGCGTTGATCGAGGAGGATTACGGACCGCGTGTCGCAATCGACGCCGCACGGCAGATGGTGGTGTTTATGAAGCGCGCCGGTGGTCAGTCACAATTCAGCGTGCCGCTGGCGGCGCAGACGCGCGATCACGGCTTTGTTGAACTCCACGCCTGGATGGCAGCGAATCTGGCGACGGATTTGTCTGTCGGTCAGCTGGCGGCGCAGGCAGGTATGGCGCCGCGCACCTTCTCGCGAATCTATGCCGCGAAGGTGGGGCGTACGCCAGCCAAGACGGTCGATCTGATGCGGCTCGAGGCAGCCTGCCGCCAGCTCGAGGAAACTGACCTACCTTTAAAGAGCGTCGCCCTGCGCGCGGGCTATGGCGACGAGCAAAATTTACGTCGAGCGTTCCAGCGCCAGCTCGTCACCAATCCAGCGACTCACCGCTTGCGATTCTCCAGCCTTCTATAGCGACAATTCGGCCAGCGATCCCGTCGGAACCCACTTTCCAAGAAACCGGATTCGCTCGATAACTCACGTAAAATTGATGGAACGGTAGCTTTCACGAGTTTGAACCGAAAGCTGTCCGAGCACTTTTCACAACTTTTAAGCGTTCCGGAGACGGCGAACTGACCAGCCTGCCTGGAAGTCGACCGAGCGCAAACCGACATCGCCTGTGCGGCCTCTACCGTGGGCGATCGGATCGCGTTATTCGCCGGATACTGCGGCGGGCGCTGACCGGGCGGTACACGAACGGTTGAAGGTGGCACGATGGCGGAAGTGTTTGCCTACGGGCGTCTCAGAAAAGCGGTTGGGGAAGCGTGACCGCCGCTTCCCCAACCGCTCCTATTTGAACCGGAGCCCTACGCCGAGCATCGCGCGCTGCCGTGAGGTGTGATCGTCGTAGCGCGAATAGACATATTGGGCGTTGACGTAGACATTGCGGCTCATGCCATATTCGAGGCCGCCGCCGGCCTGATAGCCGCCGGTATTGAAGCGTCGGAAATAAGGGACCTCGGGTCCGACGATCTGGCCGTTGACGTAGAATCGATTGGTCGTCGGATCGAAGCGCTTGCGCTGGTCATTGTTCACGTAGCCACCCTTGCCGAAGATCAGCAGACGGGGCGTCACGAGAAATCCGGCACGTACCGCTACGCCATATTCCTCATACGACTTGGCGCAGACGGTGCCACCGTTAACGCCGGCGATACAATTCTCGGATCCCGAATCCGCGCGCCAATAACTGGCTTCCGGACCAACCACGATGCGCTCGCCGAGCATCCCGTCGAAGCCGATCGTGCCGCCATAGCCCAGCTTGTTGCGGTGCGTGCCCTCCGCCTGGAAGCGGTCGGCGCCGACATTGCCCTCGATGCGGAACCCCCGCAGACTGCCGGACGGATCGAGATCCTGGGCCAGAGCCGGCTGAGCTAGCGTCGCGCCGACGATGCCGGCAAGTGTGAACAGGCGCATATGAGAACTCCTTTTTTAGATGGCGCATGAAATCTGGATTAATCCGGTCACGGACTGTGACTGGAACTGGGACTGGTCGCTGGATCTGTATGTGAAATGCAGTCGATGGCTGCGATCCGCCGTCGGCCGCCGGAGCGGTCCAGCTGGACGATGATGTCGATCATCGAACGGGCGTAAGCGATGGTGTCCGCACGCGAGAGGCCAAGCCCTGCCTGCATCACCATCAACGACAATTGCTCGAGTGCGCCTACCGGCGAATTGGCGTGAATGGTAGTGAACGACCCCGGATGGCCGGTGTTGATCGCACGCAGGAAGCTCACTGCCTCGAGTCCGCGCAACTCGCCGAGCACGATCCGGTCGGGGCGCAGCCGCAGCGCGGCCTGCAACAGATCGTCGGTGGTGACGCGGGCTTCGCCGAGCTCGCCCTTGACCGCGACCAAGCCGAGGCCGTTGTCGCACCGCAGCCGAATTTCGGGCGTATCCTCGACCACCACGATCCGCTCGTGCCGCGGGACCTCGCCCAGCAGCGCGTTGAGGAAGGTGGTCTTGCCGGTCGAGGTGCCGCCGCTGACAAGGATAGTGCGTCGCGCACGTACCGCCTCGCGCAGATAAGCGATCGGATCGCCGCGGGGATCGCCGGGCGGGGTGGGCGCTAATTCGGGAAGTGGGCCGCTGTCATAGGCGTCGAGTGGAAGATCGACCATCCGGTGCCGGCGGATCGCCATTGCCCAATGCCCGCGCGTCGCCGACGGCGCAACAAACTGGATGCGCGCGCCGTCGGGCAGGGTGGCGCCCAGCAACGGCTGGGCGCGGTTGATGCCCTGATGGCTGATCCGCGCGACCTGCTCGGCGAGCCGGCAGATATGGCGATCGTTAACTTCGGGCAGCAGCACGCGCTGCATGGTCGCGGTGCCGGCCGCTTCAATCCACAGCTCGCCGGGCTGGTTGACCAGGATTTCAGTCACGTCCTCGCGCCCCAGCCACGGCTGGATAGGCGCCAAGTACGAATTGAGGAAGACGCTGCCGCCGTCAAGTTCGTGGACCTTGGCGCTCATTGATTAGACACCGGCGCGACGGCCGAGAAATCGAGATCACGCGCGGTGAACACGCGGATCGGCTGGCCTTGCGAGATATGAATGGTCGGCGGGATCGCGGTGTCGCGCTGCGCAGCGACGGTAGCGGCGCTCTGGCCGCCCGAGACTACCACGGCCGCATTGCTGGCGGCGGTCAAACCGCCGACCACCGACAACAGCACGGCAGAGCCGAACCGCTTCATGAAGTGGCTGTCGACCTTGCCGGTTAGGCCCGACGTGCCCGCGAAATCGACCGCGGGCGAGGCGAGCGCGACGGACGCGCCGTCGGGACGGATCAATCGGGTCCAGATCACATAGGCCCGCGACTGGCCGGCGGCGAGCCCCGACTTATACTGGCCGATCAGGCGGGAAGAGCGCGGGATCAGAACCTGCCGGCCGTCGAATGAGCGCACGTCCTTGCTGACCAATGCGCGAACGTAGCCTGGCAGATCGGTATTGATCGCGGTCTCCAGCACGGCTGGGATCAGCGTGCCCTGGGTGACGGTCTCGGACGGGCTAGAGAGCGGCTGCGCGGTCGCGGTTTGCACCTCTTCGCCGCCGACGCGGCCGGCGAACTGGTCGTTCTCACTGCCACCGGACGTGGCGGCGGCGGAGCGAGGCGCGGTCCCGACCGGGGCAGGCGCGGCGGACCCGCTGGAGGCAGCTGGGGTCGGCATCAGGCTGGTGTCATAAACCATCACCGGCGCTGCCGACGGGCGGACCTGGTTGGGCAGTGCGACAGACGGCACCGAGGGGAAGACCAAGGACGGCGGTGAGGTGGGAACGATCGTCTGCACCGGGATCGGCGGACGGGGAACGATCGGAGAGGCGACCGGGGCCGGTGTGCGGGTCGGCGGCGTCGGTGTGCGATGTCCGCTCATCGACCAGAAGGTGAGCCCGCCTAGCAACAGCGCGATGCCGCCGCCGGCGATCAGTCCCGCCGAGTCGTTGCGGCGTCGGGTTTGCGCGACAATCGGAAAAGCATTTCGGCTCGCTGCGACTAGCGCGCTCTCGTCCAGGCCGAGCCGCGGATCTGTCTGGTTGAGCGGCGGCAGGACCTGCCAAGCGGACTGGCTGTCCCTCATCGTGCAGCGTCTGCGGTCTGAAGGGCGACTGTTGCGGGCGGCGCTACGACGGTCGCGGATCGCGGTGTTCCGGCCAAAATACCCTTCTGTTTGCCGGCGCGCAGCACCAATTCGGCGGGGACGCCGTCGACGACGATATAGCCGCTCTGCACCGTATAATTGACCGGCCCCTCCAGCCCATTGACTTCGCGCACCAAGATTGCGGGAAGAGAGACGTCTTTGGGCCATTGCAGGAAGACTGAGCGCCCGTCGTCGAATGAGCGTGCGGGCATCAGTCCTTTATCGCCACGGAAGCGCCAGTCGAAGTTGAGATCGGTGGGCGTGGGGGGCCGGACGACTGGTTCCACCATCGTTACCGCCGCCTCAGGAATGGGCGCAGCGATCACTCCCGGCTTAGGCGGCGGCACCGGATAGCTGAAGCGTAGCATGTAGACAGGCGGCGCGGCGGCGCGGCTGACCAGGTCGAACAGATAGCTATGCTGATCGGTGATGACGGTCATGTTGGTATGGGCGGCGGGACCAGAGGGGCGCACGAACAGCAGATTGGCGCGCTTGTTCGGGGTTACCTGCCACGCGGCAGGATTGCCGACGGCGATGTTCTCAATGTGCTCGTCCGAGGCAAAGACGATCGTCGTTTCAATGCCGGCGCGGCCGTGCAACGTGACGACGCTGCTCGCCTCGTAGAAGTGGGTGGCAATTCGCGGGTCGGCATGGGCCGTCGCGGCGGGAAGCACAGCCAAAGCGGCAATGAGGAAAACAGGACCGTTCACGAGATCTGCTCCTTGCGAAGGGCGGCGGTGGGTGCGCGGAATCGGCTACCAATCCCATTCGCGCGGTGCGTGTGGGTTGATTTTGAAATGGCCGGGGCACCGATTTGGAGAATTTGCGCCGGCCGACGATCGTAGTTGGCCGCACCCTGCGGTGCGGCGCTGCCGGTGGGGCTCGGCAGGCCGGCGACCATCCGGCGAATTCGATCGTCGCTGGTACCTGCGGCGACGGAGATCGAGTTGCTCGAAACGGCGGCAGCCGTGGAAGAAGTCGTCGGTCCAACGATCGTCGTCATCGCGCCGTCGCGTTCGCGGTACCCAGGCAGCCGCCAGCCGGCCACCAGCGTAGTCGCGGTCTTCAGCGCCATTACCATCAGGGCGACATAGACCGAAGCCCCGACAAACAGCACGCCGACGGCGCGGCTGGGAGGCTGCCCCCCTTCCATCGCGATGCCGCGCACGATCGGCTCGAGCGCGACGACCGCCGCGCCGCCGATCAGCACTGCGAACAGCGGGATGGTCGCAAACAGCATAATAGCCTTGCACCAGCCCTCAAATAGCCCGTGGGTAGCGCGAAAAAGGGCGAAGACCATGAACACCGGGCCGAGCGCCAGCATCGCCGCGAGCGCGATTTTAGAAGTGAGCAGAACGCCGACTGTGCCCAGCATCAGCATCGCCGACGATAGTGCCAGCACGGTCGCTGCGGTGAATCCGCCGACCATCGGCGTCGCGGGCGTGATTCCGCTCTCCGTAGGGGAGGTTGGCTTGGCGGCCGCATCGGCTGCTTCAGATACCGCGGTGAACAATTGGTCGAGCCGGTCGGCAAAGGCGATGGTTGCCGAGCCACGACTGCCAGTGATCAGCGTTGCGATCTGGTCCGACGCACCGGTCGCCAGCGTCCAGACCACGCTCTGATAGGCAGCCCAGGAGGTAGCGAAGGTAAGCACCAGTCCGAGCGTCATCATCCGTGAGGTGAGCGACCCGACGCCGAGCCGGCCGCGGCCGGTCAGCAGCTGAATCGCAAAGAAGCCGATGTAGAGCGTCAGGAGCAGGGTCAACGCGGGTAGCAGCCGGCCGTCTGCGCCGAACAGTCGACCGAAGGCAAAGGCAGTCGCCTCTCCTGTCTGGCAATCGACGCTGCGCAGCGCGGCGGCAATGCCGGCTGATCCGGCGCCGGCAAAGGAGCTGCAGCCGCTCATTCGGCGGCCTCGAAATAAGGTACGTTGTCGGGATCAGCGGGCCAAGGCCGGCCGGTGAGGAGCGGATACCAGCGCGCCGGATCGTCGCCGACTTGCCCACGCAGCGTGTCCAGCCGTCGAACGGTGGATTCGCGCCCGGACATGACGGTCAGCAGCTCGGGCATCCCCGACAGGTCCAGCCGCGCCACCACCGAAT
>Ga0233335_1000092_pt1 | contig 26160 bp, 35 predicted proteins | sample GEONDECOMP222_FD_180695 | JGI IMG/M metagenome (GOLD analysis project Ga0233335, IMG submission 180695) | Leaf litter microbial communities from Shasta-Trinity National Forest, California, United States - GEON-DECOMP-222 | ecosystem: Environmental > Terrestrial > Plant litter > Unclassified... | reverse complement strand
CATTAGTGCGGTTACTACGCTTACAGCACCGCGTCAAGAAACGCTTGCTAAGAAGGTTCGCGGGTTATGGCAAGCGCGCAGTGTCCGGGCTATGCTTTCAGCAGAACGCTCTATGTCTGCTTGGTCGCCACAAATTTCTGCGCGTACTAGACGCAAACATTACCCACGCGTAGACGGCGTTCCTTTACCGCACCGCTGACTAGGTTACAAAGCAAAACGCGAACGTCGTTTGAGAAACGCACAAAGACTGCGCCGCGGTATTCCACAAATTCGTTATACTGATTACATGTCCGTTAAACTGCAATATTTTTACGGTTCTGTGGGGAGTGCTGGCTACGTGCGTTTTCGCCGCGTCCACCGAACACAGTCGGACCATAGTCGTTGATGGCGCCCCCTTACACGTGCGGTTCCCTTCGCGCACCCGTATAGTCGTCGAAGCTTAAACGCCACACGGTACCGCAAAGTAGCATTTTCAAAAGCATTAGCGCCCAAAGTTGGTGACTTCACGAGGCTGACTCATCTTCTTCGCGGACAGTCCATGCACTCAAAATACCCCCCCCGTACAATCCCCTGACGTAACTTCCGTTTCCCGCGTCCCCGTAGAGGTACTACCCCTAAGCTTTTGCAAAGATGAACCTTTACAAGCCGCGTAGGTAAAACAAGTCGTACTATCCCTAACAAAACCCCTGTAGTTCTTTCGCGGCCACCCAGGGAGTTACACGCTTTGCATAAATTTGTATCCGCTCGCGGCGCGTGGGGCAATAAACGCTGAGGTATTTTAGATACTGCAACGCTTAGTGCTTCCTGCTCTACGCAATTTCAAATTGCAGTGTCCAGTATTCCTACCGGCGTATGAACAGCTTTACGCCTAAAAGCCGGATCCGCGGCGTCGTATGTGGCGCTACGCTCGCGTATTCTACATCAACTCCGGCTCTGAATTGCCAAGCGGCAAAAAACTACACCGCTAGCGTCTAAACAGGCGCTACGTAGTGTTAGCCTTGTTCTTATAGCCCTTATTCGTTCGTCGTTGAGCACCCAGTCGTCGAGTGCTTTGGTAGTTTCCGCGCACCGTCAGCATCGAGGTATGCGTGCTAATGCACTTGCAGCACGCATTGAAAACAAAGCATTGCAATTTTTAAAGCTTCAAGAGTTACCGCGAGCAAATGCTGAAAGTTCTTTAGTTGAAATGCTGCGTCGTGAGCAAAGTAAAGTTTATAAGTGCTGACTTTCCGGTGTTGAAGGTGTTTTAAAACGTACTCAGCATGGGTACACACCAACAAGTCGAAGTCGCTACACTGATAATACTGCGACGACTTTTGGTCGTCGTCGCGCGCGCTTTCCTGCTTCGGGCCGCCGTCGAAAATCCTACGACTCATTACTACACGCTTTTGCTAAAAAAATTGGCCCGGCACGGTTTCGCCGCGCTTCAAAACTGCGTTTTCGCTGGGCAGATCCCCAGTTAGACACCAGTTTTCAGGAAAATCTAAATGTATTAACCCCTATGTTTGGGGCTAATCGACGACGGCAAACTTCTCGCCTGCTGTCCTCTGCGGTTTACTTGTCGGCACCCCTACGCGCGCTTCTTGTGCACCGTGCGGCTACATGTACGGGCGCTTTATCCACAGCGTGATCGGGTAACACTGTAAAGCGCCGTTTTCTTCCCTTGCCTGTGCGTGCTGTTTTTTTGGAAAAACAAAAAGAGCTGCGCAAGCGTTCCCTTCCATATAAACATCCGATGTACGTCGTTCGCGCGGGTATTCTTCGCCGCGCGCTTCGCCGCCGCCGAAAAGAGCGTATTTACATTGATCTCCGCCAATCTGCACGACAACGACGTTTACCGCGAGAACGCTCTCGCGGTCCTTGAAAACTTCGCCGTAAGCTTCGCCGCAGCCGCGCTGCAAAACGTGGCCCTTATAGCCGCTTTACAGTACGAAAACGTTCTAAAACGTATAGTCGCTGAACGCTTAGACATCTAAGTGCTGTTGGTCCTCGTCGAGGCCGAACACATCGAGCTGCTTTGCCGCCAGTGCTATGTTACGGTGAAGAAGTCCATATTAAGAAAGACATTCTTCAAAAAAATCGTAAAGCTGTTCGCGGCTTTACTTTGCCGAGCCGTCAACGCCGACGCAAACTCCGTCGTCGCGCGCGTGACACAGTAAAGCGCAAACGTCGGCCCCGACGCGCAAAACGCGCAAGTCGTCGTGCTGCTGTTCGCAATACAAAGCACTGATCGGAAAAACGCGATCAACGCGTCCGGGGTGTCCTTTACAGCTACCGTCGTGTAATTGTTGCAAAAAAAATTGCTCACAAACTTCGTAGCAAGTTCACTAGCCGCGTGGGTCAACAAATTGCTAACCGTGCACACAACTCGCGGTTACCAGTGTTTGCTGTGTACACAGCCGCAGCTGCAGTTGTTAAAAGTACTAATATTGTTGCACCGCGTCCGTCTGCTACTGCTATTGACGCTGCTAGCTGCTTTCATGACCGCGAAAGTGTTTGACGTCTGCGAAAGCAATCGCGGTTCACTCGATTCCGTACGCGCTCTTCTAAACTTCAGGGGGTAACTTTGCGCAAACGTAGGTTAAAATACATTCTAGCTGATTTTCGCGAAGCCACTGCTAGTTCTATTCCTTCACAGCTGCTTTCCGCCTCAACGGTATTCCCAGTAATCTCACCCTTATGATTTGAGCCCCCCGTTACCCGTATCGTTAAGTCTGCTGCTGTGAAAGAACAGGAAGCCTTAGCTGCTATTGCTGCTAAAGAAGAGAGTTTCCGCCTGCCTACACAATACGTTGAAAGCGTCACTGCACTTATTCCTGAATTAATGAATTTTATGTTATCTCGAAGAATTGAAAATCAGTATGTTACTTACGAAACTACTCAGCAAATAATCAAAAATATCTACTGAAGCCTTCGCGTCTATTTAAACGTTGACCCGTTTGACAACCGGTTCTTCCTACGCGATAAAGTTCCGGCTGCTCGTGTACGTATTTTTGAAGATCTTTCTGATTTATCTGAAACGCAAAAAACACTACAGTATCACCGCGCGGCACTGCGGTATCGTTTCCAGCCGGCGCGGCTTGTACGCGTTCGCAACAAGCTTCGCTTCCGCGAAGACTGACTCCGAGCGTTCTTTCCTGCGAAACATGCTTTATTTCAAGAAAGTTCTGAGGACTATGGTAATTTTTTAATTACAACGCACCGTATTCGCCGCCTACACATCGGTGCTCGTGGAATGAAATCGTGAATTACTGCCCACCAGCTAATCGGGCAGGAAACTCGTGCCCGCCAGTTGCTTAAACTTCGATTATCCCGTCGGCGTTCACGCTTTGAAACTATTTTACAAACAACCCGCCGCATTCCTACTGTCGAGTGTGCGCCGTTTACGCCTTCTGTGTCTGCGCGTGTGTCTTTCTTTGCTCGGAATTTTTCAACCTACAGCAATAGAGGGCTTGCGTTAACCGCCCGCTGAATCCATCGTCAGAAACGCTTTGTTTCTCTAGAGCAGGGCTGGCGTACGGTTGCCCCAGCTGCCCAAATGTTTGCGCGAAATCGCGTTCTCGCAAGATTAGAGTCCCGCGGCAAAACTAGCTACATTAACCCTCGATGAAAGGGAATTACGTCTAGCCTTATCGATGCGCGTTTTACTCGTGCTAAATCTCCACGAAGTCGCCAGTATTTAATCCGCACACATAAAAAATCTGTTCAATTACCTAAATCTAAAAAAATTACAGGTTTAATATTTTATCGCGCGCTTATTGAAAAGCGCACGCTTGCACAAAAGCGCAGTACTATGCAGTGGACGCGCGCACGTCGCAGCTCGTGGTCTTCTGCCTTTAAAAATTTTGCCCTTCTTGCGAAGCAGGAAACTTGACGCCAGGAGTATTCTTTACGTCGCGTGCAAGATGCCCTCTTTGCGCGCACGTCGCCCCACTTGAAGGCACCAGCAGCAAAAACATCGCGCTCGATACTGCACTACCGTACTCCGCGTGTTCGTACCTTATCGACTACTTACAAAAAAGCCATTTCACTGCTTCAAAACAGTGTCCTGCCTGCTCACCGCTTTGTCCGCTTACGCAATACCGCAGAAGGTTTTTCTCGTCGCCGGCGGTTAGCAATAAGTTTGTATCGACGAACAACACTATTCCCACGTTGAACAGCTCTTCCTAAAAAGTTAAATGTATACCGAGCCCATGGTCGAAAATCTGGAGTGGTCCAACGGGTTATTTCACAACAACGACGCAGCGTTGGTTACTTTGCTGTGTCCGCGGGGCGTCAAATTGTTCGTAGCCTTGATTTATCGCGCGCTTGTGCTCTACACACAAAATTTAACCGGCAAACCCCCTTTGAAACCTACAGACCAAAACTCTGAAATAAACTGACGCTTCGTTGAATGAAAAAATACCGTACCGGTCGTTATTGACTGCGTGATACTTCACACTGACTACGCGACCCTTGACTTTCGCAAATTGTTGCGGCTGACATGACTTTACGTCGGGACCGTTTTGGCGGTGAAATTCGTTCTCGCCCGCAACAAGTTGGTGAGTACGTTGCGGAAGTTGACGCTCTTGGTCGCGATATTCGTCGAAAAGACGCTCCCAAGGAGCGTCACAAGTTTCAAAAAGTTATGCCAGAAGGAAAAGATCGTGAAATTCAAAAAACTAGTCGAATTTTAAAGCGGGGTTCTCGTAGTAGTAAGCTTATCGCGATGCACCGTTTACAAATCGCCGATCAGGCGCGGCGCAAACCTATTCCTACGTTACGTTTAGCAAATTACGAGTACCGCGATGTTATTCGTGAACACAAAGCGGAAAAAGCCAAGTCCGAAAAACAAAAAGAAGAGGAAGAGCAGGCACGCATAAAAGTGTACTGAGCGCGAAAAGCCAAAAAGCTTCCCGCAGTCAGGCCCCGTCGCCTTCCGCTTAAACACCCTGCGAATTTATGGCTTCCCCACAGCATTTGAAAAGACATTCAACGGCGAATTCGTAAATTTGAGTGGCGCGAGTCTGATCAAGTTTTCGTGCGACGAGGTTTTCGCAATGCTTTTCGTTTTAAGCCCGCCGAGCGTCGTAAGGCCCCCTGACTGGAATTTTTAATGTACACTCGTGCTACGTACAGTACTCGACTAAAAGAGTTTAGGCGCAGGCAATTTCCTCACGAGCAAAAGAAATTTAAATGGCTGCAGCGCGTACGTAAAACGCTTTATCCTGGGCGCCGCTCTAAATACATTAAATGGCGCCGCTGACCACAGCTGCGCCGTTATAACCAAAAACTTCATTATTCGCTGTTTGATCTTCGCGATCGCAGGGCGGCCCGCCGCCATTTTAGAAAACTGATCGGGAAATCCCGCCCAGCGATTAGCGCTTTCGTAACTATGTCTAGAGGGCTGACGGATCGTTTGGATGTCACCTGCCTTAAAATGCGGTTTGCTCCAACCATTTACTGGGCACGAATTGTTGCTGAGTTCGGGTTATTACGTGTAAACGGAGTAACCGTTTACGACCCCAGCTACCGGTTAAAACCTGCCGACGTTATTTATCCAAACTGAGATACTGTCGCCCGCTTTCAGCACTACTTCAAACCTTACCTACGAAAACGCCAGGAACGCCGCCGACAAAATAAAACATCAACCGCATTCTACCCAACAAATATGGAGTATCACCGCGGTACCCGCGCCATTGTCTACAAACATGCTCCCGATGAGTCCGATCTTCGTAAAAGCAGCCGTGTTCGGCCTGCCTATTTCCGCTGGTTTAAATTGGACTCCGTTTAGTGCCTCCGCGGGTTCACTACGTGCATAAAATACAAAAACACACCCTTTTATACAAAATTTGTCATTAAAAAAAGCCTTACTACCCCTCAGGGGCGGCAAATTTACCCTTTTTAAATTTTAACCGGCGGCTAGATCAAAAGTAATTTTACTCTGTCGTACCGCGGAGTTAATTGTATACTTACCGTCGCTACTTTTGCAATGAATTACTCCATTTTACGCAGTTTCAATTTAATTATTTGTATGTTTTTGTTAAAACTTTTACGTTTGCGGGATGCTACAGCAGTAGCTAGACTGCACACGCGATTTTGTTAGATAATTCCTCTAAATTTTCTCAGGTATTTGTTAATTTTAAACTAGTTTGTCAGCAGTTTTAAATAATTTAAACTTAAACAAACCTGAACTTGCCTGTATACTAAAAGTAATATCTATTCTTTTAAACGCTTACAATTATGTTTTACACGTAATATATGATTTTTACACAAAACGATTATTACGTTAATTTGTAATCAACGCTATAAGTAGAAGACGGTTTACCGTTTAAATAATTTTTACTATATTTAAACAAAGGTTGTTAATTTTTAACTAAACTAACAGCATAGAACGTAAAGTCCCCTATAATATAGCTGAAACGTGTTTATTCTCTATTACGATGTCAGCACAACGAAGTAATATTCCTAGTTAAAAATGCTAAAGTAAGACCAGCACCCGCGTAACATGATTGTAAGCGCCACGTAGTCGTGTACGAAAGTAACGAACGAGCGTAGGCAGACCGGAGCGAGTAAGGCAACGAAGTACCGCGTAGTGCGCAATTAGCTAAATATAAAATAATCGAGTACCTGTTACCTATATTGATTAATGCCAAAATAAAAGAGATACTTTGCTTATTAAAGGGAGAGTACTAAGCGAGGCCTCGAGCGAAAGGACCGACACGCGGTAAAATGGATGTATCAAACCCCCCGCAGTATACCTTTAATATGCCCTTAATATATAATAATAAAACTTACTTAAAAAAAGAGATAAGACCGCAAGCAGGGGGGTGTACTAGAAGGGGTTTCGCAGGTGTATACGCGCAAAAATTTTATATAAAACTAAAAATCCTCCTAGCGTAGTATAGCAGTTTTAAATATATTTTTTAACTTATAAAAAATTACTTATAATAAATTATATAAAACAAACTTTCTTGTACGCTACCTGTAATTGTATTTTATACTAAACACACAAAGGTCAGTCTTTAGCACATTTATTTGTTTTTTACACAAAACAACTATTATGTTAATTTGTAATCAACGCTATGAGTAGAAGACGGTTTACCGTTTAACGGGCTTTGCCCAAATGTGCGTTTTTTGTTAAGGTACTTACGATTTTTATTGTGAGTAAGTTAGTTTTTGGGTTTGATCCTAGCCCCGAATGAACGCTATGATTCTATCTTACACATGCGAGTTGAGCGAGGAATTTTTATTTGTCGCAGCGAACGGGTGAGCACTTCCGATTACATCGAGCAGGAGAGTTTGGAATACGTAGATTAAGACCCTCGCAAATACCAAATTAAAGGTTAAACCGCTCTCTTATTGGTAGTCGGTGTTTTAATGCTGGTTGGTGGTTTTGATCGCGGCCCACCAAGGCGATAATGCATAGTTGGTTTGGGAGATTAACCAGCCACATCGGAACTGAGACAAGGTCCGAGCCCCTACGGGGGGCAGCAGTGAAGAATCTTGGGCAATGAACGTAAGTTTGACCCAGTGAGAATTACTCCATGACGAATGCGCCCAGTTTTCTGTAAAGTGGTTTCGCGAGATGAAGACAATGACTTTAACTCGGGATGAAGCGCCGACCAACTTCGTGCCAGCAGTCGCGGTAAGACGAAGGGCGCGGGTGTTATTCGTTTTGATTGGGTGTAAAGGGTAGGTAGGCGGTTTCTTGTTTTCCTTGGACGAAAGCGCGGAGTATTCCTACGCGAAGTCCTTTTAAAAAAAGAATCTTGTGTTGGAGAGGGGTTTAGGCAAGTTCGCTTTAGTAGGGGTAGAATCCTTTAATATGCGAACGAACGTCAGTAGGCGAAGGCGCTTTTCCTGCTCCAACAGACGCTGAGCTACGGAAGCTTAGGGAGCAAACGGGATTAGATACCCCGGTAGTCTAGGCCGTCAACGATGAGTATTCACATGTAGGCAGGGCATTACGCTACCGTCTTTACTGACGGAACGCTAGACCTTGAAGCTTTGGAAATAAATCTCCAGGCCATCCTTTTTGTTGGCGCTAACGCATTAAATACTCCACCTGGGGTCTACGATCGCAAGGTTGAAACTCAAAGGAATTGACGGGAACTCTTACAAGCGGTGGAGCATGTGGTGTAAACTGATGATCCTCGATAAACCTTACCAACTTTCAAACTTGAACTGAAGTGGCTTTGTCCACGTAAAAAGTTCAAAATGCGAATGATCATCATTGTAACGACGCTGCCCGTATGAACTACGTGCAACAGTGTACAGTGGTGGATCGCGCACAGGTTAGGTGCTGCATGGCTGTCTTCAGCTCGTGTCGTGAGGCGTAGGTTTAATTTCCACGAACGAACAACACCCCCACCAGTCTAGGCGGGAGCATTCATGAGTGCAGTTCACCCCATGGGAGGATCCGCTAAGCGGGCTCATGACCTTGAACGTAGGTGTGGCTTCTTGATGGTCCGCATATGTTCTACTTTCCTTTGTGAGGTACTAAACTGGTATTGTTATGAAAATCCCGAGGATTTGTCTGTAGCTTTGTCGCATAAAAACTACCCCAAAAGGGTATGATGACGCGCTAACGCGCTTTTTAGGTTGATTGAGCTACATATTGGTATATTTTTTTAAAGAAATAAACAAAGTAATTGTTAAATTTTTATTTTTCTACCGCCCATGAGGTCGGATGAAAGCGGGGATAACGTCAAGTCGTTATGGCCTTTATAAGTTGGGCTACACATTTGCTACAATGAAGATTACAGTAGTAGGGCGCGAGAAAACGCGCCTCGAAATAAATGTCTTCTCAGTACGAATCGCTTTCTGCAATTTGAAACGCGTGAAGTTGGAATCGCCAGTAATCGCAAATCAGCCAAGCTGCGGTGAACAGGTTCTGGAGTTCTGTACAAACCGCCCGTCACGGTCTGGAAGTAGGCTTGCCATAAGGGTTGCGAAAGGGGTATTTTAGCTATGCGAACGCTCGTAAAAGCAACACGTGGGTAGGTTTGTAACTGGAACGAAGTCGTAACAAGGTAGCTGTACGGGAACGTGTAGCTGGTAAAAGGATAAATTAGATCGAAGAATTCTTGTATACATAAAAAGTATACAACAGTTGTGAATCCGCGGAGTAGTGTAATGGAAACACGTCGGGCTCATGACCCGAAATCGGTGGTTCGACCCCGCCCTCCGCGACACATTAAGAAGGCTAAGCTATTTTTTTACGGCTAGCTAATCATCTTGCTTCGACAAAAGCGGCCCAAGCCGATAAGCGCGCTATTCAAACAAAAATGACTTCCGGGGCCGTAGAACCCTATAGAAGGTGACGGTGTTTTGAGAGAAATTACAAACCAACATGACGAACGCAGCGAGTTGAAACATCTTCTTAGCTGCCGTAAAACACAGTAGAGAGCCCATTCTGTAGCGGCGAGCGACAACTGGGTGCTAGCAGCGTATGCTAAATTTTACATAAAAAGCGCACCGGATAAATTAACGATTTTTTGACGGGAGCTTGGTATTTTTAAGCTTGCGTATAAGTAGGTGGAATCGTTTCACTGAACACGGAGGTCGATCTCCAAAGCGTAAAATACAGGATGAATGATAATATATTAGTACTGTGAAGGAAAGCTGAAAGAGTCCCATGTTTACGCGCGGTGTGAAACGCGTTTAAATAGTTAAATGAACAATCAGTGGATTGTCGCCAAAGACAACCGCGTACCTTTTGTATAATGGGTCAGCAAGTCGGCCTCCTCCACTTTTACTGTGTTGGGGTCGCACCCGAAACCAAGTGATCTAATCGTTAGCAGGTTGACGGATGTGAGTCCCGAGGACCTCACTCATGCGCGTCGTAAAGCTCTGGGGTGACTGGCGATTAGGGGTGAAAGGCTAATCAAACTTGGTGATGGCTGGTTTTTCACGAAAGCTATTGAAGTAGCCTAACTTTGACCGCAGTTTACACCACTTACGTGGTTTTGCTGTATGAACTTTTCCGAGGTAGAGCACTCTCTTCCACAAGGGGGACGATAAGTTCTTACTGAAGCTAGGGAAACTCCAAAGAACGGAAAAAGTAAAAAAGTTGGACAGGCTCGGGGTGCTAAGGTCACGAGCCGAGAGGGAAACAGCCCAGAGTGTTTGTTAAGGTTCTTAAATCGACGGTAAGTGTGCGAGGTCAGTTCAGCGCTGTTACCCATCAAAGGCTAGGCTCGGAAGCAGCCATGCTCTTAGGAAAGCGTTAAAGCTCATAGATGCAGGTGCTGAGCATCGAAAATGTTATGGAACTATCCGTCGTACCGACACAGCACGTTGTAGAAATTTTATGCTCGCGTAAAACTACATCTGTAGTGAAACAAACTGTTAAAACGACAGACTTCTTGTAAGGGATGTTTGGAGCGAATCAGTTTCGCCAATGCTGACATAAGTAACGCACAACAGCGAGAACGCTGTCGTCGTAACCCAAGGTTTATTAAGGGTTCAGGAAGACTACCCTATGTGAATCGGCCCCTTAGGCAAGAACGCAAGTTGTAGCTGATGGGTTATACGCTGCATGCGCGTGTCGCTGCTTTTGCCGCGGCACAAGCGTGTATTGATCGCACTCCCTTACTTGGTGTATGCCGCAGTTTACTGTTTAGACTGCGGTGTACGTAATAGGAGCAAGAAAAGCGTGTGTATACCGTACTAGAATTCAACACTGATGGGCAGGCATAGTATGCTAAGATGCTTGGATGAACGGTATCGAAGGAACTCTGCAAATTGGCTCCGTAACTTCGGAAAATGGTGAAACTACTCTCAGGCTGCTGTGGGTAGGTCTAAGGAACGCGGAAGAAGCGACTGTTTACTAAAAACACAGGACTTTGCGAAGTTTAACAACACTATGTATAAGGTCTGAGGTCTGCCCAATGCCCTAAAGTTAAAGGAACGGGTTTACGCCCCGAACTGAACCCAGGGTCAATGGCGGCTGTAACTCTGACGGTCCTAAGGTAGCGAAATTCCTTGGCGGGTAAGTTCCGTCCTGCATGAATGATATAACGATTTCTTCACTGTCTCCGGTATCGATCCAGTGAAATTGACCTTTCCGTGAAGATGCGGAATTCTCTGAAGTTAGACGGAAAGACCCCGTGCACCTTTACTATACGTATACATACGGGCGCAGACCAGATGTGTAGGCTAGGCAGTAGCGAATGAACTTTCTCGCCAGAGAAATGATTGCGAAAGGTGAAAGACTGCCCTTTTTATTCTGTCGTCCGAGGGGCCCACAAGATCTACAAGTTGGCCCTGACAATTTATGCGAGGTAGTTTGACTGGGGCGGTCGCCTTCCAGACAGCAACGAGGGTTTACAAAAGTGTATTCATTCCTAGGTGGCTAGGTTTACGAGCATAATGGTAGAACTTTACTTGACAGTAAGACTTTGCAGTCACACTGAGATGAAAGTCGGTCATAATGACCCGGTGACTCTATCGAGGAGGCTCATCGCTCGAAAGATAAAAGGTACGCCGGGGATAACAGGCTTACCACGCTTTAGAGTTCCTATTGATGGCGTGATCTGGCACCTCGATGTCGGCTCGTCCCATCCCGGAGCTGAAAGCGGTTCCAAGGGTTTGGCTGTTCGCCAATTAAAGGGGTACGTGAGCTGGGTTTAGAACGTTGTGAAACAGTTCGGTCCCTATCTGCTTTAGACTTACTTAATACATTAAAGGATTTACGTTTAGTACGAGAGGACCGAATAAGGTGAACTTTATGAAGTACAAGTCGTTATGCTATGGCGTCGCTTGTTATTTAAGGTGGTAAACTCTAATTGCTGGAACCAGCTGAAGTGAGAAGGGTAACTTTGTTGTAATCTTAGTACAACGAAAGACTATCGTTAGACAGAACGACTTTGAGGGTCCCTTAAGGGGCCATTCTATAAAAGAATTTACAAAGAGCGTGACTTTGTTGCTATTGTTTTCCACGAGATTGTTCTCCTTTGAACTTTATTTTAAAGCAGCGCGGCCACGATACCTTCAGCACTCGACTAGGCACTTGTGAAGACGAAGAATACTCCTACTGGGGAAGGGTCGTCTGGCCACACACCGATTGCCGTATTCTTGCGCCTGCGTAACTCACGCGCGACATACTAAACACGAGTTTTTATTTTCCTTCCTAGCATGCTTTCTAATATCTTTTCAAACGTCGACGCAGCTACTAACCTACGTAAAACACTACCCGCCCTTGTATACAGTGCCACACCCCGAAATGACGGTCTTCTTATTCGTACTTCAGCAAAATCTCTACGTTCTCTAGCGTTATTTATACGCCACAACACACACTTTCAGGCGCGCACTCTTGTTGACATCGCTGTTGTTGACCGTTTACGTCCAGCAGCAAGGTTTTCTATTAACTACCTTTTTTTTTCCGCTGTGACGAACCAGCGTCTACTAGTGCAGATTTTTGCGCAGGAAACTAGTACTATTCCTAGCCTTTCCGTTCCTTACGCAAACGGTCAACGCTATTTTGCAGCAGCGGGCTGATTAGAGCGTGAAGTTTGGGACATGTTTGGTATTTATTTTTCTGAACACGGGGACTTGCGCCGAATCCTTACTGACTACGGCTTTACCGGACACCCTCTTCGAAAAGATTTTCCTTTAACTGGTTTTCACGAGCTTGTATATAACGACGCGGAAGGTCGCGTTGTTTCCGAACCTGTTGAGCTGGCGCAGGAGTTTCGTGTCTTTAACTACTCATAGCTTTAAGTGGTACTGCCGAGTACCAATTACCAAAACTCTATTTTACTATACTTTTTGTATTAAAACGGTAATATTTACATTAGTCTGGGGAAGTAGCTCAATTGGTAGAGTACCACCTTGTCGAGGTGGGTGTTGGGGGTTCGAGTCCCCTCTTTCTCACCGCAGCGCGAACGCGCGCGAGCCTTTTGTTTTATGCAATAACAAACTACGCTCCACGGCTCTCGAGTACACCTATGAGCTCGCGCATAAAAATACGTATTTTAATAAAGCCCCCTTGGTGGAATGGTAGACACAGCAGACTCAAAATCTGCGCTTTGTCGGTTCAAGTCCGACAGGGGGCACCAACCCGCGCTCAAATAAAAGCCCCGATGACGGAATGGTAGACGTAACCGACTTAGGATCGGTGTTTTGGCAGTTCAAGTCTGCCTCGGGGCACATACAAACTTTACTGCAGCTGTAATTTATTCGCCCGCTTGGTGAAATGGTAGACACGGTAGCCTTAAAAGCTACTCTCCACGAGGTATCGGTTCGAGTCCGGTAGCGGGCATCAAGCTTTTGCCGGCAGCTATAGTTTATCGGTAAAATAGTCGACTGTGACTCGACTGTGCTGGGTTCGACTCCCAGTAGCTGCCCCAGTATACGGAGCGATGGCTGATCGGTTGAAAGCATCGGACTGTAAATCCGACGGATAACTTCCCTGGCAGGTTCGATTCCTGCTCGCTCCCCATTTTACTGGTCAGTATAAATGCCGTTACGCTCACGCCACTTACAAAAAATTCGAAATTTTTACGCTCCACGACCTGTTTGCTATACCGCACCGCAGAATACGCTTCCGCCCCTGCCCTACCCCTTAGTCGTTTCTTTACTGCTAGCTCTGCTGTCAGTACCAACCATTTTTGTTGTCTCGTGGTTTGTAGAACACGCGTTTTACAGTACGACCACATTTGGTTGGGACGCCTTTGGCGAGCTCGCACTCCCTCTGGGTGCTTGCATTTTTGCTGCCACTGTTTTTTTAGCTCGTAACCCTATGCACGCCTTGCTTTCGCTGCTTGGCGTGTTCTTTGCCACCGTGCTCATGTACCTCGCTGCCGGTATTGCTTTTGTTGGCCTTGTGTTTTTAATTGTTTACGTCGGGGCTGTTGCCGTTTTATTTCTTTTTGTAATTATGTTGCTAAACGTTAAATCGCTAACTTCCACTGACCACCTTATTCAGCACCTGTCACAGGTTGTTGCAATTACATTCGCTGCGCTGCTTCTTGCCCAGATTCAGCGGTCAGTCGTTTCTTCCCTTGACCGTTCGCTTGCGGGCGGGTTTTTACGCGACGCGATCATTGAGCCGACTACCGGCGAGGCTGTTCTTTTTTATGTACGGTACCAAGCGTTAGATATCAATGCTTTAACCGGATTATACACAGTGCATGCTATTCTTTTCATGGTTATTACTAGTATCCTTCTTGCGGCGCTTCTAGGGGCAATTATTCTTGCTACGGTAACGACTGAGCGCGCTACCGCTGTTTCCGATATTCGCCTGTACACTACTACCGCGCCTATTATGTCAATTTTACCCGTAGCTTTTCTGTTCGCGGGTTTGCCTGCGGAATTTTTGACAGTGGTACTCGACGCGCCTTGGCATCTTGGCGCTGACGTTATTCCTTGGACTCTGGCTATGATTTCTCATTTTAGGCATGATGGCGTTGAACTTTTTGAACCAAATGAGCGGGATGCAGCGTTACGCAGTGAACATAACCTCGTAACAGACGCTGCGCCTTCGCATTTACGCCGTTTTGTTAGGAAGCTGTACTTACCAACGGTTACTAAACTTGTTCACCGTAACGCACCAAAAATTCGAGCTTGCACCGCTCTCCGCGCAAAAAAATTATCTGCCCGGGCTGCGCGTAAACTTTGCCGCCAACCAAGGTTGTTTCGCTTTTACGCGCCGGCGGCTCTTGCGCCAATCTGTGCACGCCGCTTGCGTAACCAGAACTTTAAGGTTGCGTTAGTTCGTCAAAAATGGGCATGACATTGACGCCGTAATCGCGCTGCATGACTGTCCCGTATTGGGCAAAGCCTCGATGAAGTCGAGCTATATACTTGTGACGAAACTCCCGTAATTTTTCAGAACCGTCCGGGCTTTGAGACTTGACGCGACGTACCTACCCAGGAGCTATTCTGAGTTCGTTCTCCAGTTCGTTCTTGACGCACCCCACTGCGTAAAGCTTATCTCGCTTTTGCTATTCGCGTTATGCCTTGAATTTATTTTGCCGCTTGGCGCGTCCGCGCGTTTTGTGTTTTATTTTTTTATTTTTTATTTATTCTTCCTGTCGCTGTCGCTATTATTTATTTCTTTATGGAGGAATACTACATCGTATGAAAGGACTTAGTGTCTGTTTATGACGGTACCCATAACGCGCTCGTCCGTGTATGGTACCCATCGAATCTTGCGCACCCTTGGGTGTTTATACTCGTCCCGGGTTTGCTAGTTATTCCAATTGCTATTGCGGCTATTGCCCTCAAACACTCAGCTTACGTTGTTCTTGTAGCCGCTGTACTCGCTTTAGACACAGTTTTTATGCATGGTGCGGAACTTAGTGCGTTCGAGTTTCATGAATCCCGCTGTAATTTTTGGCGACGACAGTATCACATAAGACACGCATCTGCCGATGCTAGCCAAGTAGCAGCAGACAAAGAGCGTTCAAAAATTCATCCTGACAAAGGAGCTACTGATAGCGGGTGGTACACTATTATTCGCCATATGTACTGGGCGTACTTGCCCTACTGAGTTTCTAGGCTCTTAGACATGCCATACTTTTTTATGCTAGAACGCCTTGATTGACTTTATCATACCCAAGTATACCGCTGCTTGTCTGCATGAGCTCGCAAAGTGATCTTCCCTGTCGTTAGGGATTACTATGCGATTTTAACTGACAATTTATTGCTTGTTTGACGCTACTGATGCGTAGAAATTTGGCGTCCTGTTTCGGGTGCTTGAACGCACTTTATGGTCACCTTCCACCAAACTGCATGACACGGCCCAAAAGCTACTATCCGTGAGCTTGTTAACATTAGTAGCTCAGGCTTTACGTTTTTACTTGTAACTGTCGCGCTAGTAGCTCTTGCCTACTGCCTAGCTAATCTCGTATTATGGTCTGGTTGACGTCGTATGTACTATAACGTGCGCGTTCGTCGCCCGACAATCGTATTTTCTATCGTATTGCTACTATTTTCACTTTACTGGTGAGCTGTTTTTTATCCACTAACCGTAGGTTTTGAGACCTGTTTCCCCGGTATGATGGCTATGAATCCCTGACGGGTATACCACGAATACGGCGCAAAGCCGGAGTACCCCACTGTCACGGTTTCTTCAGTTCTACTTTTATACATTATCTTTTTTGTGGCCCCGACTACTTACTTCGCGTTTCTTACTAAGTATTCGATGACAGCGGGTGGCGATTATTACACATTCTTATTTCGCGCTCAAGCGTTTACGCTGCGCGGCTACATGAACGTCTGAATCGCCCGTATGACCCGTTTTGATGCTCGCGCTGAACTCGACTTCTCGCAGGATCTAGCGCCCTATGTGTCAAATAACGAGGCTTGTACTCAATTTAAAGCTTTAGCAAAACAAAACGATCGGGAGGTTTTGATAGAACAACGCGATAAATTAAAACACTTTAATCTCGTTATGTGAACATACATTCCTACGTATTATGATCACCACCCGCAGAAACATATTGTTACTTACCACTGCCATAGCGCGTTTAACAATTACAATCACTACAAAAACCCTTATCATTCCGCCTAGTTTTGTTAGACAAATTACTTTGTACTAAAACTAAACAAACCTGTGCTAAAACTACTAACTCTTTTGTTAACTAAACTACGAATTAATCTTAAAACTTTTGACGCTGCACCTAAAAGCGCGCTATTCGCGCCGTCGCCCTATCCTTTCCTCGTGTCTTGCCACCACAACACTTTGGCTAACGCCCCCGTCCTGCCCAGTCTACTGCTCGCGCTTTCTTCGGACGGTTCGACACTCGTATCCTGGCTGAATTTTTTTAGCCCGTCTAGGAGCCAAATTGTTATTTCCTTCTTGCCGGAGCTAATGCTTGCCTTTATGATTACTTACTTACTCGGTCTTGTTGCTGTTGAACTGGCGGCGAATCGGTCCCCTAAAGCTTTAGCTATTGAATGCTGACGCGCGGCGTGCTGTGCGTTGGTTTTCGTATCTATTCTTTATTCTATCCAGCTTCTTGGTACAATTCAAAACGGTCCGGCTGCGAGCGATTACCTATATATTTCTCGCGGACTTACTGCGTCAAAATTACTTGTTTCTTTGACCAGCCTGTTTGTTTTGCACCTTTCTGCCGGGTATATTCGTGAACACACCCGGCATATTCTAGAGTTTTCAATGGTAATTCTTATCGGTGTTTTGCTTTTGCTGATTCTTGTCAGTGCGAATAATTTAATGCTTTTATTTTTGTCGCTCGCGGGGTTTAGTTTAAACTTATACATTCTTGTTTTATACGATGGCGCTGACGCTGCGTCTCGTGAAGCTTCCCTAAAATATTTTTACTTGAGTACCTTAAGTGCGGGCATGATTCTTTTCGGCGTTTTGCTAATTTACACAACTGTTGGCGATGTTACGTACTACGCTATCCGCTTTTATATGGATTACTCGACTGACAGCCATGCACGCAGCGTTATGTCTGCTGGTGTTTTGTTTATTCTTCTTGGTTTTTTTTTCAAACTTTCGGCTTTCCCTGGGCATCTTTGAGCTGTAGAAGTATACGAGGGCAGCCCCTTACCCGTAATGGCATTTTTCATTCTTCCTGTAAAGGTAGCCGTTTTTGTTACTTTTCTTCGTTTGCTTAATACCGGGTTACTAGACTTTAGCCATGTTTGGCTGCCTTGTGTGACGTTATCAGCAGTTGGCTCTTTAATTTGGGGCGCTCTTGCAGCTACGCAATCTCGTAAAACCACCCGGTTTTTAGGTTACGCGTCTATTAACCAAATTGGATTTTTGCTACTGGGTTTGATTGTAGATACTGACGACGCTCTGCGCTCTGCATTTTTTTATCTTATTCTTTACGCGATTATGACCGGTGGCTTTTTGCTAGTTTTTACACATCTACGAAAACCTCAGGGACAGACATTAATCGCTTTATCCGATTTTCGCGGCCTTGGGAAAACGGAAAACTTGGTTTGTTGAAATCTTTCTATCTTTTTGTTCTCCATGGCGGGAATTCCGCCTCTTGCAGGGTTTCTTGGTAAATACTATTTACTAACTTCTATTATGGGGCGCGATCTTTTTGTACCCGTTGTTATCGCCCTTGTAGTTAGTTTAATTACTGCATACTATTACCTTCGTATTATTAAAACTTTCTGGTTTGAAGAGCACATTGCAGCAAATGCGCCTGTTTTACTTCTTTCATCGGGGCAGCGTGTAACGCTTTCCATTTTAGAGGCCTCCCTTTGGGCAAGTGCTGTTTTTGCGCCTTGACTGCTGCCCGTACTAACTGAAGTTGCCGCCACGCTAACACTTTGCGGCGACGCTTTTTCTGATTTAAGCGCTGTTTTTTATCCAGTAACTAGCGCCCAATCTTACGAAGTTTTGTTTTGAATTACACCTGAGTAGTTTTTATACTCCCTATTGTGAAACGTTCAACGCGCACTATATTTAAAAAAGCACTTTGCCCTCTTTACTCGAAATACACCCCCAGCAAAATTTTAGGGGTGGGCCCCGAGTACCGTAAAATTACCGCCATGCTTAAATTACAACTGCTCCTGCTTACTGTAAACTTTAGTTCTACAACTATTTTACGCGATCCCTTAGAACAATTCGACGTGCTTGCACTGCCCGCGGTCGGTGGTGGACTAACCAACCTTTCTTTAATTCTCGCGCTTAATGTTTTCATTATGGCCGCGTGATTTGCTACTTACAACCCTCAGGTCGTTAACAACTACGACTTTTCTCTTCGCGCACTGTACTTACTTGTACGCTCCATGGTTCGCGAGAATCTTTACATTGCAAAACAACAGTATTTCACTGTATTGTTTTATCTGTTTTTCACTTTGCTGCTGGCAAATCTTGTCGGTATGGTTCCGTACTCTTTTACAGTTACCAGCTCTTTTATTGTAACCTTTTTCTTAGCACTAACTCATTTTTTAGCACTTAACCACGTAGCTGTAGTTAAACACGGCTGAAACGTTATGGATCTTTTCCTTCCTGCAGGCGCCCCATTAGCAATTGCTCCGTTTTTAATCTTCATTGAGGCCGTATCCTACATTGCTCGGGTGTTCAGCCTAAGTATTCGACTTTTTGCCAATATGCTGTCGGGTCACGCTTTACTAAAAATTCTTATCGGATTCTCCTGGGCGCTGATCACGTCTGGGTCTGCTATGATTATTCTAGCAATTTTCCCTTGAGTTATTGTAACCGCAATTATGTTCTTAGAACTACTAATTGCGTTCTTACAGGCGTATGTTTTCACCGTACTAATTTCTTTATACATTAACGACGTACTAAACATGCACGATTAAGCGATGAATAACTATTTACTTACTATTTTGACAACCCTTCTACTAGCTGTACTCAAAGTTGTCTGTCTACTAATCGCCATTGCATACTTTACGCTAGCTGAACGAAAAATTATGGCCGCTGTACAGCGCCGCGTGGGGCCAAACGTGGTTGGTCCGTTTGGACTACTACAACCTCTTGCCGATGGATTAAAGCTCGCTGGTAAAGAGTTGGCCATTCCCGCACAGGCATCGAGCCGTATTTTTTTGACAGTAGCCATGAGTGTGCTCTTATTTGCTTTAAGCGGATGATCCGTAATGCCGTTCGGAATGTTTGATCATTCTCAACAGCTTAATACCAGTACAGTTGTTAAAATTCTAACACTTACTGAACCTAAACTAGTTCTGGATTGTGTCTACGATAGTAGCGCCAACTCGTCCTCTGATCAAGGCGGTGTGGGCGCTGCAAACCCCACCCCAGAAGCTGGTAAGCCTGAAAACAAATGCCCCGCATGTGGCGGCCCGCGAATTGAAACTACAACGTGTGACGCTTACGAACGTAGCCGCAACCCAATTGACCCGTTTTATGATTTTGTCCGAGCGGATCGTTTTATGATTCTTGACGCATGGCTTCGCTGGTGCGGCGACATGGTAACTTTCCACGGTCCCGTTGAGCTTTTTAGCACACCAGAAAGGGAGCTGCGGGCTTTGCAAAATGCTGTTTCAACACGAGATAGAATGACTCTTACCGTATACACCGCCCTTGCCGCTGCGGACGAGCTCCCTAGTACACAATCTGTACCAGAAGATGATGATATTAACTATTTTTGTAGAAAAATCGACGCTGCGCTTAAGGAGCGAATAGCGTACCTTAAAACGCAAGTCAAAGAAGAAGAGGACTAAGCCTCTTTATACTAAAATCTCGACAGCGTAGTAAAACGCGCCGTCTTGTTAACGGTTCGCACAGCTCCCTATTGTGAAACGTTCAACGCGCACTACATTTAAAAAAGCACTTTGCCCTCTTTACTCGAAATACACCCCCAGCAAAATTTTAGGGGGTGGGCCCCGAGTACCGTAAAATTACCGCCATGCTTAAATTACAACTGCTCCTGCTTACTGTAAACTTTAGTTCTACAACTATTTTACGCGATCCCTTAGAACAAGTCGACATCGTTACCCAGTAAAGCGTCATGTCGAACTTTAAACTCCGACCTATTAATGGCTCGAACCCTCTTACGCTTACTGTTGCTAACCACTTTCTGTACTACCCTACCCCTAAAAGCCTTACTTACAACTGGAGTTTTGGCTCCTTAGCCGGATTATTTTTTGCTTTGCAAATTGTTACTGGTATTTTTCTTGCAATGCACTACACACCACACGTTGAGTGGGCGTTCGCATCTGTAGAACATATTATGACCGATGTTACCGGTGGGTATCTTTTCCGATACTTTCATGCTAACGGCGCGTCAATGATTTTCATCCTGATTTACCTTCATATCGGACGTAACCTGTACTACCAATCGTACGTTACCCGTCCTGTGCTATGAAACACCGGTGTTGTTATTTTTCTTTTAATGATGGCAACTGCTTTCATCGGCTACGTCTTACCTTGAGGTCAAATGAGCTTCTGGGGTGCCACCGTCATTACTAGCCTTGTAACTGCTGTCCCTTTTGTCGGGGAAGCTATTGCCCACTGAGTTTGGGGCGGATTTTCTATTAGTAATGCTACTCTTGTGCGCTTTTATGCACTGCACTTTACGCTACCTTTTATCGTTCTTGGTATTATTTTGGGGCACTTAGTCGCGCTGCATACCTCCGGTTCCAGTGACCCGCTTTCTCTAGCCTTTACCCCCGGCAAAATCACCTTTCACCCGTATTTTACACTTAAAGATACCTTTATTTTTTTCGTCGTTTTTGCATTTTTTGCAAATTTAGTTTGCTTCGCGCCCAATCTTCTAGGCCATAGTGACAACTTTATTCCTGCAAACCCGCTTGTTACTCCCGCGCACATTGTTCCAGAATGATACTTTACTCCCTTTTACGCGATTCTCCGCGCCTGCCCTAATAAACTTGGTGGTGCTATCGGAATGTTTGCCGCAATTTTATTACTCCTTGCGGTACCGTTCATTACTATTAGTACTTCCCCTGACGCGCTAACTATCGCAACAGTACAGTCCACCCCTCACCGCGTAGGTGTGTGGTTTTTCGGGGCAGTTTTCTTAACCCTGATGTACCTTGGAATGCGCCCTGCGGAAGCTCCCTACGTTTTTGCGAGCAAAGTTTTTACCGCGTTTTACTTTGTTTATTTCCTAGTCTATCTTCCTTTTCTCAACTGATTAACTCGTCAGTTGCTTAATACCTCTATGTAGTATTCTCAAATTTTATAAGTTACTCTGCTTTACACATAACTCTGCGTTAATGTACTTTTGACTACTACACGCAGCTACTACGCGCTTACTTATAAAGTAAATACTTATGCTACTTCAAGCCGCAAAATTCATTGGCGCAGGTCTTGCAACTATTTCTCTAGCTGGTTCCGGAGTCGGAATTGGAATTGTTTTCTCTTCTCTTGTTTCTGCGACTGCTCGCAACCCTTCTCTAGGTAAACAACTTTTCATTTACACTATTCTAGGTTTCGCCCTTACCGAAGCAATTGCGCTGTTCGGTCTAATGATGGCATTCCTAATTCTATTCGGTTTCTAATTTAATAAGGCCTTATTTGTGGTTTTATAATTAGCCCCCGGGCGCGTTATACTATTGTGCTCACAAATTTACGTTTTTATATTACATGGCGTTTGGCACCTACCGAACGCTTGCTTGTGTTTGTTTATAACCTACGTAATAAGTAGAAGACTCTCCCGTCTTGTAGCGTTTTTAGGGGCTGTAGTTTAGTGGTAAAATGGGTGCCTTGCAAGCGCTTGCTGTCGGTTCGATTCCGTCCAGCTCCAGTTATACAACGATGTTACATAAACTTAAACAGCAAACCACACGCTACCGGTATACTTCGTCCAATAGACTACCTAATCGCCGTGCCCGACAATTTTTACTAAATTACTTACGCTTCGTTCGCGTAGATGTTGCCTCCTATAAAATTCGTGGTGCAATGGGGCTGATCCGTTGGAGCGTAATGCGCTCCTTCCACGGGGAGGACCGCATTTCTTTTCGTTCCGGGTGCTTTATTACTGGTCGCGCACGCGGTACATCTCAGCGCTACACAGTTTCTCGTACCAGAATTAAATCTTTGTCTGATGAGGGTAAACTTTTTGGTGCCCGAAAATCAAGCTGGTAATTTTTAAATCTTCATGACTCTCTCTCAACTACAACAACGTTATCCGCGAATTCCGAAAAAAACCGATACTCGCCGCCGCGATTTGCAGCTCAGCCCTCAAAAAAAAGGCACTTGCCTGAAAGTCTTTATTACAACCCCGCGTAAACCAAACTCCGCGCTTCGTAAAGTAGCGCGCGTGTTATTGAGTAATTACAGGCGCGTGACCGCTTATATTCCTGGTATGTCTCATAATCTTCAAAAGCACTCCGTTGTTTTAATTCGCGGGGGGCGAGTAAAGGATCTACCTGGTGTTCGTTACACTATTATTCGTGGAAAATGCGATCTTCAGCGCCTTGTCGATCGCCGTAAACGACGTAGTAAGTACGGTACAAAACTGCCTGGCGGGGATACTACTCGCGGACCGTACCACAAAGTTAAAGTCTGATAAGCATAATGCGCGCCAGAAAAAGAGAAATTTCTGAAAAATACAAATCCTTTCGACTACAGCCAGATTCCTTTTATAGTTCTCGCCTAATTAAAACGTTCTTTAATAAATTTATTAAGAAAGGGAAAAAAGCTCTTTCACGTAAACATTTGTTTACCGCGCTGACGCTCTACCGCCGTACCATCCGCCGCCCTCAATTATTTTTTGGTTTATTACGGCTGTTTTATCGTTTGCGTGTTCAATTCATTTTGGGGCAACGCCGCCAAGGACGTACTATGATTAACGTACCACTTCCCGTAAAACGTAATAAACGCGATGTTTTAAGCTTACAAACTCTGTATAAAGCAATTGCCAATCGTCGTGAGCGCAGTCTGTCGGAGCGCATTCAGCTTGAGTTGAGTGCTTTGACCTTTCAGCCCCGCCAGTCGACTACAATGCGCGCTAGAAACGCACACCTTGCCCAAGTATACGAGGAGCGTGTTTACATGGACAAGCGATGAAAGTAATTTTTGCCGTAAAGGCATCAGCTCTCCTCGTCTAGGGGTCAGGACATCACCTTTTCACGGTGAGAACAGGGGTTCGATTCCCCTGGAGAGCACATTATAAGAGCGCGTAGCTCAATGGTAGAGCAGCGGCCTTTTAAGCCGTTGGTTTCGGGTTCGAGCCCCGACGCGCTCAAGCGATTTTATACGGGGGAATAGTACAGCGGCTAGTATTCTAGGCTTCAAACTTAGAGAGAGGGGTTCGATTCCCTTTTCCCCTGCTTTGGTGATGTTTTTATACGGGGGAATGGTGTAGTGGTAACACCCTAGACTCCAAACCTAGTAACGGGGGTTCGATTCCCTCTTTCCCCGCACGTAGTGGAGTATAGCCAAGTGGTAAGGCAGCGGTCTTTGGATCCGCCATCGAAGGTTCGAGCCCTTCTACTCCAACAAGCAGGTTTTCCTGCGCTCACGGATAAAAACTCATCAACCATGCCGCAAGTCGATACCGCTACTTTTTTACCTATTATTTTCTGAACTTTCGTGATTTACACTATTGGCTTCCTTCTATTAAACACCGCGTCCCTATTCACTTTACTTTCCGGCTTAAAGTTGATTGTCAAACGCGCTGTACGCAAATTCGCTTCTGCTCTTAGCGGCCGTCGCTCCCTATCTAACGTTCTGCTATTTCCATGAATCGCGCTCTAGCTGTTTTTAACGCCGCGCAACTTTCAACTTTTACAACAAAAGGTGTGCACACCTCGCAGCGTTTTAAGCAGATGCGCTCGTTCAATCTTAACTTTGGGCCGCAACACCCCTCGGCCCACGGTGTTCTTCGTCTTGTTCTTGAGCTGAGCGGCGAAAACGTGAAAACAGCAATTCCTCACATTGGGCTTCTTCACCGAGGTACGGAAAAGCTAATTGAATACAAAAACTATATGCAGGCGCTACCGTATTTTGATCGCCTCGACTACGTTTCTATGATGGCGCAGGAACAATTATTTTCTTTAGCTGTCGAAAAGGCAACTTTCTGCGCTGTCCCCACACGAGGTCAATACATCCGTGTTCTTTTTGTTGAAATTACTCGAATTTTAAATCATCTTATGGCTGTTACAACTCATGCAATGGACGTGGGCGCTTTGACACCTTTTTTGTGAGCTTTTGAAGAGCGTGAAAAATTAATGGAATTTTACGAACGCGTTTCTGGTGCGCGCATGCACGCTGCGTATATTCGGCCCGGCGGTGTTTCTCTGGATATTCCTGTTGGAATTCTTAATGACATCTATCTTTTCGCGCGACAGTTTAACGACCGTCTCAACGAAATGGAGGAGCTTCTTACTGATAACCGTATCTGGCGCCAACGCCTTGAGGGCGTTGCTCTGGTTTCAGCAAAAGAGGCTCTCGGGTGGGGCCTTAGCGGTGTTCTTTGTCGCGGTTCTGGAATTGACTACGATCTTCGTCGCGACCAGCCGTACGAAATTTACGAAAATCTGTCCTTCGATGTACCTGTAGGCAGCCGTGGAGACTGTTTTGATCGCTACTTTCTTCGTATGGAGGAGATGCGTCAAAGTATTAATATTATTTCGCAGTGTTTAAACAGTATTCCTGGCGGCCCTGTTAAGGCTGACAACCAAAAGATTGTGCCCCCCGGACGGTTACAAGTACGCCGTTCGATGGAAGCATTAATCCATCATTTCAAACTCTTTACAGCTGGGTTTACTGTTCCAGCGAATGAAGAATACACGTGTTCTGAGGCCCCCAAAGGAGAATTCGGTGTGTATATTGCCGCCGATGCTACATCTCAGCCCTATCGTTGTAAAATTAAAGCCCCGGGTTTCCTTCATCTGCAGGCCATTGATTTTATGACAAAAGGGCACTTAATTGCTGACGTTGTTACAGCAATTGGTACTCAGGACATCGTATTCGGGGAAGTCGACAGATAAAGCGATGAACGGTATTCTACTGAACTGGATTGTTGATCTTTGAAACCTCTACTTTTCGAGCCTCACCAATCTTATTGCTTACATTAGCAAATTGCGTGAGGAAAATATGCTACTCAACATCCTGCTTTACCCGGTTTGGTTTGGTTTTACGCTTTTTCGAATTATAACAAACGGTATGGTGCGCGGGCCTTACCAACGCCTGAGCGAAGCTATCCCTTTTCTAGTTCTTACCCTCCATGCGCATATTATGACAGCAACACCGTACTCTGTTTACTGTTTTAATAAAACTGCTTTTGCTGTTTTTTTTGCTGAAACCGCCGCGCTGTCTTATTGGTTTCTTATTCCGAGAGACAAGCCTTTCTTTATTTTACCGTACGCGATTATTAAAATGCTTGTAGTCATAGTTCCGTTTGTAGCGCTATCTCCTGTTCAGCGTTTACCTTTCTGGCTACTCGCTATTTTACTTACCGCGGCTGAGTTTTTTGTAGGGTGCGTTTGCATCAATTCCTGGGGGTACGGTCCTGATTTTGAGAACGGGCAATTTTATAAAAAATGGGGTAAGCACTATAGTTATCGACATATTACGTCAAACCGCCGGATTGCTATTCACGTTTACCGCTATATCTACGGGGTGCTTAAACTGCTTGTACTAAATGATTTTCTTTGCTACAAGTTCGAAAAGACCGCGGCTAGGTACGTCGCTCCGTGAAGCCCTACATGGGGCAGCTTTGCTTCTTCGGGGTCCACAGTCGCAGACACTTTTAATCAACTACATTCTTTCGGCAACAAAAATACTATGAATTCTAT
>Ga0233335_1000091_pt1 | contig 26186 bp, 19 predicted proteins | sample GEONDECOMP222_FD_180695 | JGI IMG/M metagenome (GOLD analysis project Ga0233335, IMG submission 180695) | Leaf litter microbial communities from Shasta-Trinity National Forest, California, United States - GEON-DECOMP-222 | ecosystem: Environmental > Terrestrial > Plant litter > Unclassified... | reverse complement strand
GTAGTTGAGCACGCACTCGCCATCCCGGAACAGGCCCTGGATCAGATAGCGATCCCGCAGTTCGTCGTTCGAAACGCACTCCATCATGGCGGGATGGGTGGCGTAATAGGTGCGGTCGTACATGGGAAATTCCTAGCGTTGAACAGGAGGCGCGCCGGTGGAGGCGCGTTCGACGAGGGTGAAATCGATGCGATCGTGGCGCGGTGCAGCGTGTTCGCCAGAGCGGCCGCGCCGCACCTGATCGGTGAGGATCGCCACCGCGGAAGACGCCATGTCGGCGATCGGCTGGCGGATGGTGGTTAGCTCGGGCCAGACGGTGGTGGCGACCGGCGTGTCGTCGAACCCGGCCACGCTGATATCGGCCGGGATAGCGAGGCCCAGGCCATGCGCCACCGCGGCGACGGCGGCGGCCATGTCGTCGTTACTAGCGAAGATCGCGGTCGGTCGGTCGGGGCGGTCGAGCAACGTGTGTGCTGCATCGAGTCCGGAGCGATAGGTGAAATAGCCCTGCGCCACACGATCCTCGCGCACCCCCAGCCCGGCATTAGCCATCGCGTCGCGAAATCCCTGCTCGCGGCGTACTGCAGGTGAATGCTCGGGATCGCCTCGCACGAAGGCGATGTCACGGTGACCGAGCGCGATCAGATGCTCGGTCATTAGACTGGCACCGGCGAAATCGTCTATCAGCACCGCTGAACTACCCGGCTTGGGCTCTGCAGTGGCAAAGCCCAGCGCAGGCACGCCGGCCTCGGCCAGGCGGGCCAGCACGTCTGGCGCGTCGCACAAGGGTGGAGGCAGGATCACGCCGTCGATCCCCAGCGCCAACAGCTTGCTCACCGCTGAGACTCCGCAGGCATGGGCGGCACTTGGTTCGATGATCAACTGACAGCCCGAATCGGTGCTCTGGCGAAAGGCACCCATCAGGAAGTCGCCGAGGTTGGACGAATTGGGATTGGTATAGACGATGCCGATCTTGACCGCGTTGCGCAGATTGCTGGCGGCAGCATTGGGCGAAAAATGCAGCGCCGCCACGGCCGCCGTTACTTTGTCGCGGGTCGCGGCACTGACATAGCGCTGCCCGTTGATCACGCGCGAGACCGTCATCGAGGAGACCCCGGCGACGCGCGCCACATCGTGGATCGTCGCGGCGCCGCGCCGTACCGGCGCGCCTTCGCCTGTCTCCTCTTCCGCCATACTCATCCCCTCGAGTTTCGATCCCGCTTTGAACCGCGGTTGAAAAGCCGCTTGCCTGTCGACGGATTCGAATGCAGTGTCTGATATCGATAACAGGTAACCAGAACGGACGCGGGGCGCAAGCCGCAGCGAGCCGCTTTTCCGGGAAGAGGATGGAATGCTGCAAGGCCCAGCGCGTCGCAACTATATGCTGCTCAGCGCCTTCGTTTTCTGCTTCTTCTTCGCGCAGGCGGCGGCGACGTCGCTGCTTGCGATCTGGCTGACCCAGTCGATCAAGCTCACCGGCACACAGGTCGGTGCGGTATTCTCCGCCAATTTCGTCGCGTCGATGATATCACAGCCGCTCTACGGCTATGTCGCCGACCGCATGGGTTATCGCCGGGTGGTGCCGGCTGCAATCGCCTGCCTGGTGGTGCTAGCCGGGCCGTTTTTCGCCTTCGTCTATGCGCCACTGTTGGAAAGCCATCTAATCCTCGGCGCGATCGTCGGGGGAATGTACACTGGCATCACCTTCTTCGCGGGTAGCTATGCGATCGAGACCTATCTCGATCGGGTCAGCCGGCGCGATGGCTTTGAATACAGTCGGGTGCGGTTGTGGGGATCGCTCGGCTACGCCAGCGCTGCGCTGTTCTCGGGGCGGCTTTACAATATCGCGCCAAGCATCAACTTCAGCCTCGCGACCGGTGCCGGTCTGTTCTTGCTGGTACTGATCCTGGCGATGCGGACTCCGGGCGCTGGGGCGGCTCCATTGCAGGCCCGCGCGCTGAAGATCGGTGATTCGCTGGGGGTGCTGCGGCTGCCGAAATTCTGGCGGTTGATGGTGCTGATCCTCGGCGTGACCAATCTGTATCTGGTTTACGACCAGCAATTTCCGCACTATTTTTCGTCGATGTTCGCAACGCCCGCCGAGGGCAATGCGATGTTTGGCTATCTCAATTCAGGTCAGATATTCGTCGAGGCGGGAATGATGTTCCTGGCGCCGCTTCTGGTCCGCCGAATTGGCGCGAAAAAAGGCCTGCTGTTGGCGACCGCGATCATGATAGTGCGGATTGGCGGATCGGGGCTGGCGGTGGGGCCGCTGACGATCTCGGCATGCAAAATGCTGCATTCGCTCGAATTACCGATCCTAATCGTCTCGGTGTTCCGCTACATCAACTTCCACTTCGAGACACGGCTTTCGGCGACGATCTACATGGTGGGGGTCAGCTTCGGTCACTCATTGGGGCTCGCCTTACTCTCGCCGGTGGCAGGACTGCTCTATGACCGGATCGGCTTCCAGCACACTTACTTCGTCATCGCTGGCTTCGCCTTCGTGTTCTGGCTCGTTTCGCTCTTCACCCTTTCGCCAACGCCGCGGACCGATGCCGGCGGCGCGCCGGTCGCCTTGGCCGAGCCCGTGCCGGCGCCGCGTACCCCGCTTCCTGTTTCCTGAGGATATCGATGCCCGACCTTTCCCCGCCCGCGATCGACGCGCCCGCGGTCGATCGCATGATCGCCAATGTGCTCGCGCGGATCGACCGCGCCTTGCCCGATTTCGTCCACAGCTTCCCGGCGCCGTCGAGTGTGGGTGGGGTCTATCCCGCGATCGGCAACGTCGAATGGACGAACGGCTTCTGGACCGGGATGTTGTGGCTCGCGGCTGAACTCAGCGGCGAGCCACGCTATGAAGACGCAGCACTCACCCAATTGCCCAGCTTTGCCGACCGCATCGCGCGGAAAATCGTGGTCGACCATCATGATCTCGGCTTTCTCTATACGCTGTCGAGTTGTGCGGGCGTGCGGCTGACGGGAGACAAAGCCTCGCGGATCGCCGCGCTCGATGCCGCGGAACTGCTGCTCTCGCGCTACGCGCCGGTTGCGCAGGTGATCCAGGCATGGGGTGATTTCGATGATCCCGCGCAGCGCGGGCGGATGATCATCGACTGTAATCTCAACCTGCCGCTGTTGTGGTGGGCGGGCGCGCAGACCGGCGACCCGCGCTACAATGCCGCTGCCACCGCACATGTCGCACAGGCGGCGCGGCTGCTGGTGCGGCCTGATTTCTCGACCTTCCACACCTTTTATGTCGATACCGAAACCGGGCTGCCGCGCTTCGGCTCGACCCATCAGGGCTTTTCGGACGATAGCTGCTGGGCGCGCGGGCAGGCATGGGGGATATACGGTTTCGCACTCGCTTTCCGCCACACCGGCGACGCGACCTATGCGACACTGGCCAGCGGCCTGGCCGACTATTTCCTCGCGCGGCTGCCGGGCGACGGAATTTGCTGCTGGGACCTGATATTCACAAGCGACGATGATATCCGCGACAGCTCTGCGGCGGCGATCACCGCCTGTGGTCTGCTCGAGTTGGCCGATGCGCTGCCGCTGTCCGATCCGAAACGGCGGGTCTACGAACAATCTGCAGTCGCGATGGTGGTTGAACTCGACCGCGCTTATCTGGCCCCACTCCAGGGCGCCAACGGGGTGCTCGCCCATGGCGTCTATCATTGGCCCAGCGGCGTCGGTGTCGATGAGAGCTGCATCTGGGGCGACTATTTCTATCTCGAAGCTTTGATGCGCCTGCGCCGTGTGTGGAGACCCTATTGGGCATGACCGATTTTCTCGAACATCGGCCGATCGGCCGCACCGACCTGACCATCCCGGTCCTCGGTATCGGCTGCAGCGCATTCGGCAATCGTGCGCGGCGGCTGACCCCGGCGCAGGTCGACGTCACGGTCGAGACTGCGCTGGCCGCAGGGGCGAGCTATTTCGATGTGGCGCCCTATTACGGCTTTGGGCTCGCCGAGCGCCGGCTGGGCGATGCGCTGCGTGAGACGCCACGCGACGGCTTTGTGATTTCTACCAAGGTTGGGCGTACGCTGGTTCCCGATGCCGGAATAGACACGAGCGGCGCGCGCAACGGATTCCTGAGCCCGATGCCGTTCGCCCCGGTGTTCGACTATAGCTACGATGGCGTCCTGCGCTCGCACGAGGCGAGCCTACATCGCCTGGGTTTGGCGCGGATAGACATCCTGCTGGTCCACGATATCGGCGCTTATGCACACGGCGCTGAACACGCCGCACGGTTCGAGGAGTTCATGGGCGGCGGCTTCCGCGCGCTCACCGAACTCCGTGCCAGCGGCGCAATCCGGGCCTTCGGCCTGGGCGTAAACGAAACCGCGATATGCGAGGAAGTGCTCGACGCGGGCGCGGTCGACTGTTTTCTGCTCGCCAGCCGCTACACCCTGCTGGAGCAGGGTGCGCTGGACGGACTGTTGCCGCGTTGCGTGGAGACCGGCACCAGCATCATTGTCGGAGGTCCATATAATACCGGCCTCCTCGCCGGTGGAACGAAGCGCACGGGTCCGTTGATGTACGACTATTGCCCTGCACCAGACGAAATCGTGACCCGTCTGCGCGGGGTCGAGGAGATCTGCGATGCCTTTGACGTGCCCATCGCCGCGGCGGCGCTGCAATTTCCGCTGGCGCACCCGGCGGTCAGCGCGGTCATTCCTGGCATCGGCAGCGCGACCCGGGTGACGGAGACCTGCGATCTTCTCAAAGCGTCTATCCCAAGAAGCTTTTGGGAAGCGCTGCGCACGCAAGGCGTGATCGATAGCCGCGCACCCGTGCCGGGCGACATTTGATAGAAAGCGCTATCTTCTTCACGACGAATGCTTGGGGATTACCCGAGGTCCGCAGCGATTACCGTGCCTGCCCTCATCAATCCGCTGTCTGTGCCCTTTCCTCTGCCGCGGCCGCTTCGATCTGATGTACTGCTGCGCGAGGTCGCCGGCACGACGATCTGGAAGCGGCAGGTGATCGCCCAGCGCACACAATAATTCGCCGCTACGCCGGCGACAGTCGGACCATCGCAGGTATTTCAAGCGGATCGCGAACCAAGGAAAAGGAATTTCTGATCGACGGAAGTACCGATTCCGGACGGCATGCCGGTCCGTAACCTGCCCGAATGGGGCGAGTGCGTATGTCAGCATTGCCCTCTCTCATGCCGCGCGCCCCAGCGTCACGAAGCGGGTGAGATGATGGTCCTCGTCGCCTAGCTGATGGCCGATAAGTGTTAGCCGTTTGGCGTAATGCGACAGCGGCAATTCCCAGGTCATGCCGATACCGCCGTGCATCTGGATCGCCTCCTCGCCGGCCAGTGTGCCAACGCGGCCGATCGTATATTTGGCGCTCGATGCCGCCCGTTCACGGGAGGTGCGGTCCCCGTCTAACGCGGCAGAGGCATGGATCGCGGCAGACCGTGCCTGCTCAATCTCCAGGACGACTGTCGCCATGCGGTGCTGCAGCGCCTGAAACTTGCCGATCGGCACGCCGAACTGCTTGCGGGTGCGCAGGTAATCGAGCGTCGCGGCCTTGAGAACATCCATCACTCCGACCGCTTCCCAAGCGAGCGCGGCGATACCGGCGGCAGTGGCGTCCTCGATGAGCGAATAGCCGTCTTCGGCGACCAGCGTCGCGGGCGTGGAGGCGAGCATTAGTTCGCCGCCGCGACCGCCGTCGATCAGCGGATAACCGCGGATGCGCAGGCCCGTGGCGTCCTTGGCGACCAGGAAAAGGCCAATCCCAGTCTCGTCGCCGGAGGTGCCGGCGATGCGGGCGGATACCAGGATAGCGTTCGCCGCCTCGACCCGTTGGACCACCGCCTTAGCGCCGGTAAGTGTCCAGCTACCACCGCCCCGCGTCGCGGTGGTCGCGACCTCGGCCATGCTGTAGTGGCTTTCTGGCTCCTCATGCGCGAAAGCGAGCACGGCTGTGCCGGCAATCACGGCGTCCATCAGCTCTTCATGCCCACCCGCGGCGGCCAACGTACGGCCAGCCATCAGCGTTCCCAGAAAAGGTTCAACCGACAGCGCACGGCCGAGTTGCTCGAACACCACCGCGATGTCGAAGCCGGTGCCACCGAATCCGCCCACCGCCTCGCCGAATAGTGCGCCGATCACACCAAGCTCGGCGAGCGCCGCCCAGTGCTCGGCTGACCAGCCGGCGTCTGAGACGGCGATTCTGTGACGCACTTCGATCGGATAACGTTGCTGGAGATAACGGCCGAGCGTGTCGGCCAGCATCTGGCGGTCTTCGCTGTGGTTGAAGTCCATGCGTCAGAGCTCCAATATCGCCTTGGTGATGATCTCGCGCTGAATCTCGTTTGAGCCGCCGAAGATCGAAAGTTTGCGATTGTTGAAATAGTCGGCCGCCACGGGGGCGGCATAGTCAGGGCCAATGACCTCTCCATTATAGCCCTCGTCGAGCGCTTCGGAGACAAAGGGCTGGGCATAGGGGCCTAACGCGCGCCGCGTTAGGCTGGTGATTTCCTGCCGGATCTCGGTACCCCGGATCTTCAGCATCGAGCTTTCGGCGACCGGCGCCGCTCCCTCTCCTGCGGCGGCCAGCACACGTAAATTGGTGATCTTCATATTCTCCAGATCGATCTCCAGCCGGGCGAGGCGCGCGGCGAACAGCGGATCCTCGGCAAGCGGACGGCCGCCTTTCAGTTGCGTCTGCGCGACGTGCCTCAGATGCTCGAAGGCCGCCATCGAGCTGCCGACGCCGGCGATGTTGGTGCGCTCGTAGGTCAGGAGATATTTGGCGTAGGTCCAGCCCTTATTCTCCTCACCAACCAGATTTTCGATCGGCACTTTCACGTCGGTGAAGAACACCTCGTTAACCTCATGCTCGCCGTCGAGCAGGATGATCGGGCGGACTTCGACGCCGGGTGATTTCATGTCGATCAGCAGAAAGGAAATCCCTTCCTGGCGCTTGCCCTCGGTCGAGGTTCGCACCAAGCAGAAGATCATATCGGCATATTGGCCGAGCGTGGTCCAAGTCTTCTGGCCGTTGACGATATAGTGGTCGCCCTCGCGCGCCGCGGCGCATTTCACCGAGGCAAGGTCCGATCCTGCGCCGGGCTCCGAATAGCCCTGGCACCACCAGTCGCGGCCGTCGAGGATGCGCGGCAACCAGTGGCGTTTCTGCGCCTCCGAGCCATATTTGATGAGCACCGGGCCCAGCATCGAGACGCCGAATGGGATGATCCGTGGGGCATGGGCTAGGGCGGTCTCGACCTCGAAGATATGGGCTTGCGCGACCGACCAGCCCGGGCCGCCATAGTCCTTGGGCCAATGATTCGCGAACCAGCCGCGGTTGTTAAGGATTGCGTGCCACCCCTCCAGATCCTGCTTGGTCAGACGTTTGCCGGTGCGGACCTTGTCGGTCAGGCGGGAGGGCAATTTTTCTTGGATAAAGGTGCGGACTTCCTCGCGGAACGCTTCTTCCTGCGGCGTAAAACGGAGATCCATTAGACCAGCCTTTCCAATATCTCGCGCCACTCGTGTGGCAGAGGGACGGGGCGGCGGCTTTCGCGGCCGACATAGACGTGGGTGAAATGGCCCTCGGCAGCCGCGTTCTGCGTGCCTTCGGCGAAAACGCCGAGATGATAGGTCACGCTGGAAGAGCCGAGCTTGGCCAGCGCGAGTCCGACCTCGACCGGCTGCGGGAAGGTGAGCGCGGCGGCGTAACGGCAGCCGGTCTCCACGACCAGACCGATTGGGTCGCCGCTTTTGAGGTCGAGCAGGCCAGCGCCGACCAGCCAGGCGTTTACCGCCGTGTCGAACCAGCCGTAATAGACGGTATTGTTGACATGGCCGTAGACGTCGTTGTCGTTCCAGCGGGTGGTGACCGGGCTCCAGTGCCGATAGGCCGCGCGCGGCCGGAGGACTGCGCGGGTCATAGTCCGCCCTTGATGGTCGTGCCCCCGTCGACGACGATGGCCTGGCCGGTGACATAGGCGCCGGCCCTGGAGGCCAGAAAGACGGCGGCTCCCGCAATCTCCTCGGGCTCGCCGATGCGGCCCAAGGGCGTCACGCGCCGGAGTTCGGCCTCGGCCGCCGGATCTTCCCACAGCGCGCGCGCGAAGTCGGTACGGATCACGCCGGGGGCGATCGCGTTCACGCGAATGTTATGCCGGCCGAACTCGATCGCCAGGTTACGTACCAGCTGGAAATCGGCTGCCTTGGAGATGTTATAGGCGCCGATTACGTCTGATCCGATCAGCCCGCCGATCGAGGAGACAATGATGATCGCGCCGTCCTTGCGCTCGATCATCTCGGGGGCGAGCATATTAATCAACCAGTGGTTGGCGAGCACATTGTTATCGAAAATCTTGCGGAACTGCTCGTCAGTTATCCCGGCCATTGGTCCGTAATAGGGATTTGACGCGGCATTGCAGACCAGCACGTCGATCCGGCCGAAATGGGCGCGGGTCTCGGCGACCAACGCTTCGAGCGCCGCTTTGTCGGAGAGGCTAGCGGCGACCGCGATCGCGCGTCCCTCGCCGTATCTGGCGTTGATCGCATCGGCGACTGCTTCGCAGGCGGGCTGCTTCCGGCTGGAGATGACGACGCGCGCGCCCGCCTCCACGAAAGCTTCGGCAATCGCCCGCCCGATGCCACGCGACGAGCCGGTGATGATGGCGACTTTGCCGGTGAGATCGAACAGAGTCACGTCATGCTCTCCTATTGAGGACCTATCGTCGTGCAGGTACAGTTCTGTGTCCATACCAATATTTCAAATTATGTCATCCTTCCCGAGATCGACATCGATGTTGGCATACTCATGACCCAATTACTGGATCGAGCGATCTTAAGTGGGCGCAGCGTAACGCCGCGCTGCACATCACCAGAGCACGCCTTGAGCGTCGGGCAATAACGGTTCGGGGGCGTCGTCCCCAATCGCCTGCAGCAGGTCGATCTCAATCGTCCGGCACAAGGTGGAAAGTGGCACGTCGTGCAGCGTGTTGGCGAACGGGTCGACCAGATCGTCGCCTATCGCCAGTACCGCCAGGAACATCAGTCCCGCGAGTGTCGAGCCGAGCGGGGTGGCAAAGCCGAGAGTTTCCACCAGTCCGATCGGTAACAGGACGCAGAGCATGTGCGTGAAGACAGTGGGGAAGAAGCGGTACTGATTTGGCAGGGGGGTATTCTTGAGCCGTTCCATGCCGCCCTGGGCATTAGCGATGTCGATCAGCACCCGCTCCATCGTGCTCTGCTGGATGGTGTCCAGCCAGCCACTTTGACGGGCGCCATCGATGCGGCGCCCGGTCCCGTCGACGATTCCGTTGGCAACGTTGGTCCGGGCCAGTGCGAAGTCGGCCTCTCCCCTTGAGAGAAAACGCAATACTTCGGAATCGGGCTTCTGGCGGCGCAATTGACAGCGCAGCGCGTTGACGTACGCAATCTGGCGCAGCACGATCGTGCGCTTCAGGTCTCTGGCCTCGTCGGGCAGGTAGTTGCGCGTCTGTCGCGCCAGATTGCGGCTGGCATTGATCATCGTTCCCCACAGCATTCGCCCCTCCCACCAGCGCTGATAGGCGGAGTTACTACGGAAGCCGAGAAACAGCGCCAGGGCCGAGCCGAACAGCGTGAGCGGCAGAGATGGCGCGCGAAACGGGACCCAGAAATAGGTGGCCGTGACGATCACGTCCCACACGAACAGGACGGTCAACGGCTTCCAGATCACGCGAATGACGTGCTTGAACCCGGGGGTGGCGGTTACGATCATTGAGTCTCAGATTTCAGAGCTGGGTTATCAAGGGCCGATCGCAGCGGTTTCCTGCTTCGCCGGGATAGGGTTGGCGGCGTCCGACAAGGCCGCGACGGTTCCGGACGCGGGTCGAAGCGCGAACCAGTGCTGCCTGTCTATGGCGATCAGATACGCGAGTAGAAATCCGCCGAAACATAGCATCAACAGCGATGCGCGGAGACTTTCCATGACGTTCTTTCGTTCCTGCTCGTCCGATGGGCGCATACGACATCTCCATTTATGGAAAGCGCCTGCTACGACGGATCGCTGGTCCAAGGCGTGAGCGGCATGTGACAATTCATTGCTGCGACGCAGCGAGTCAGATCGTGCCATCACCGGAGCATCGTCGCGCAGGAATCATTCGCCGCTGCGTCGCGCCTCCCCAACCTGGGCGGGGGTAACCGTGCCACGTTTTGCGCCGAAGTGGCGCAAGACATAGTTGGATACTGCGGCAATTTCAGTGTCGCCATAAGCGGCGCCGAACGCCGGCATCCCGACCTGTCCTTGTGCAGTGGCCATATGCGATCCGTGCAGCACGATCTGGACTAAATTGGTGCCCTGCGGATCGTTGACGGTCTTCATCCCGCGCAGCGCGGCGTAGCCGCTCTGCAGCCCCTGGCCGTTCCAACCGTGACAACTCGCGCACGATCCCTCAAAGATCCGCATCCCCAGGTCGCCGCGCGGCGTCGCCCCGGCGGGTGGCGCATAGGCGGTTGAGGCTGTCAATGCGGCCGGGTTCGTCTCGACAAGCTCCCCGTTTTGCGCTGGCCGGGCTGGAACTGACTTCAGATAGAGCGCGATCGCCTGGAGATCGGCGGGGGTGAGGTGGCTAAGGCTGAGCTCGACGGCCTCTCCCATCGGGCCGTTAGCGACGCCGCGCCCCTCGGCATGGCCGGTGCGCAGGTAGGTCGCGATCTCTTCCGCTGACCAGTTGCCGATGCCAGCACGTGGGTCGGAGGTGATGTTGTAGGCCTTCCAGCCTTGGGTCGTCGCGCCGGCGAATTTCTGCCCGTCCTTCAGCCCGTACATCAAATTGCGCGGCGTGTGGCATTCGCCGCAATGCGCGAGCGCTTCGACCAGATAGGCGCCGCGTTTCCATAGCGCCGACTGCTTCTGCGCGGGTGCGATCGGCGTGTCGGACAGGAACAGGAGTTTCCACGCGCGCATCAGGTAACGCTGATTAAACGGGAAGGTCAGGGCGTTGGGCGCTACCGGCCGGGCGACCGGCGCGAGACTGCCCAAATAGGCGCGGATTGCGAGGATGTCGTCGGTGCTCAGCTTGGCATAAGCGGTGTAAGGGAAGGCGGGGTACAGGTCCTTGCCGTCACTGCGCACGCCGTGGCGCATCGCGCGGACGAACTCGGCATCGCTCCAACCGCCAATGCCAGCCTGCCGGTCGGGGGTGATGTTCGACGAATAGATCGTGCCGATCGGCAATTTGAAGGCCAGGCCGCCGGCGAACGGCCTGCCGCCTGGCGCGGTGTGGCAGGCGACGCAGTCGCCCGCGGTCGCTAAGTAACGGCCCCTCTCAACCAGCGCTGCACCGGTCGGCTGGAATGCACTCGCCTCCACCGGCGACAGGGAGGCAGGCAGGAAGAAGAACAGCCCGGCGGCAACCAGCAGGACAAGAACAACCGCGAGCGCGGCGAGCCAGAACCGCTTCATGCCGCCTGCTCCGTATCATTCTTGCTTGTCGTGGCCGCCGCCGCCAGCGCGACTGCGCCGAGCCCAACCATGCCGGCGATCACCTGCTTTTCGCTTCCCTTCTCCACCAGCAGCGCCGGCTGAAACGGCAGCGAGCGCAGTCGCTGCCCGGTTGCTGCAAAGATCGCGTTACCGAGCGCCGGCGCGGCAGAGACCGTGCCGCATTCGCCAAGACCGCCAGGGCTTTCGCGGCTGGGCACGATATGGGTGTCAAACGACGGAATTTCGTCGATTCGGATCTGGCGATAATCGTTGAAATTGCCCTGGTCGACCGCACCGCCGGTCAGCGTGATGCCATTGTAGAGCGCTGCCGACAGGCCGAAGATGGTGCCGCCCTCGACCTGCGCGATAACGCTATTGGGATTGATGTTGATCCCGCAATCGACCGCGGCGGTTAGCCGCCGCAGCTTAATTGTGCCGGCGAGCGTGACCTCGACCTCGACCACAAGCGCAAGATAGCTGCCGAAGCTGTCGTGCAGAGAAACGCCGCGTCCGACGCGAGGCGGTAGCGGCGATCCCCAGCCGGATTTCTCGGCCACCAGGTTGAGCGCACCGAGCGCGCGCGGGTTTTTCTTGAGCAACGCACGGCGATACTCGATCGGATCGCGGCCGACGCTATGTGCGACCTCGTCGAGGAAGCTCTCGACCACGAACACGTTGTGCGTGGGACCCACGCCCCGCCACCAGTTAACCTTGACCGGGGACTTGGTTCGTACCCAATCGACCCGAACTACCGGCAGGTCGTAGGGTGTCTCGACCGCACCTTCGACAGCGTCGGTGTCGAGCTGCCCTTCGGGAAAGCCGGTCGGCAGGTAATCGCCGAGTACCGACGCGCCGGTGGTGCGGTGGGTCCAGGCGATCGGAAGGCCGTCGGGGCCGAGGCCACAGGCGATGCGATCGTAATAGGCCGGGCGGAAATGATCGTGCCGCGTATCCTGCTCCCGGCTCCAAATCACCTTGATCGGATAGGAGACCTGTTTGGCAAATAGCACCGCCTGAGTGATCGAATCGACAGCGAGCCGGCGGCCGAAGCCACCGCCAATCAGCTGATTGTGGATCGCGACCTTCTCTACCGGTAGCCCCAAGGTCTGGGCGGCGGCCGCTTGCGCGGCAGTCGGCACCTGCGTACCCACCCAAATCTCGCAGCCATCTGGGCGGACGTGGACGGTGGTGTTGATCGGTTCCATCGTCGCATGCGCCAGCATCGGCAGTTCGTAGGCCGCGTCGAGCATGGACTTGGCATCCTTCATCGCGCGGTCGACGTCGCCGACGGTGCGCCCGACGACCGGTTTGCCGGTGTCCGACGCCTGTTTCATCGTCGCCCACATTGCCGCCGACGAGTTACTGGCGCCGGGCCCCGGATTCCAGACGATCTTCAGCGCCTCCAGCCCTTTTTTGGCAGCCCAATAATGGTCGCCGACCACCGCCACTGCGTCGCCGATGCGCAGTATATCAACCACGCCGGGCAGCGCGCGTGCTGCGCTGTCGTCGAGCGCCGCGAGCCTGCCGCCCTGCACCGGACAGATTTCAAGCGCAGCAATCTTCATGCCCTCGATGCGGACGTCGATGCCGAATTGGGCGCTGCCATTTACCTTGGCCGGTGTGTCGATGCGGCGCATCGGCCGGCCGAGCAGCTTGAACTGGTCGGGGGTCTTGAGCGGCACCTTCTGCGGGACGGGCTGCTTCGTCGCGGCCGCGATCAGCGCACCATAAGGAAGGGAGCGGCCGTTGCTCCGGCAGTGGACGACACCGCGTTCGGCGTAGCATTCCTGGGCGGAGACGCTCCAGCGCTGGGCCGCGGCGCCAATCAGCATCGTCCGCGCGGCTGCGCCGGCCTGGCGTAGCGGCTCCCACGCGCCACGGATCGAGCTCGACCCCCCGGTCGCCTGAGACTTGAGGATCGGCTGCGCATAAAGCTTCTCGTTGGGCGGCGCAGCCATTACCGTGATCTGGTCGAGCCCGACCTCGAGTTCTTCGGCGATCAGCATCGCCTCGCCAGTGTAGATCCCCTGGCCCATCTCGGTGTTCGGAATGATGAAGACGATATTGTCTTTGCCGATGCGGATGAATCCGCCCGGGGCGAAGCCATCGAATGCGGCGCCGGAATCGGCATTTCCGGGCCGTATCGCGCGCAGGCTGGGTTCCTCACCTTTGGCCCACGCCTTGTTCTGCCCGACCCAGGCGAAGCCGAGCAGGAACGCACCCCCGGCAAGGAAGCGCCGCCGTGAGGCGGCGGTCAGGTCGGCGGGGAGGAGGAGGCCATAAGCGGGACCATGCTGGCGGGTGGGCATGTCAGGCAGCCTTTGCCGCGCGCTTGATCGCGGCGCGGATGCGGGGATAGGTGCCGCAGCGACAGATGTTGCCGGCCATGGCGGTGTCAATCGCGGCATCGTCCGGGGCGGGGTCGCGGGCAAGTAGCGCGGAGGCGGACATGATCTGTCCCGATTGGCAATAGCCGCACTGTACGACTTCAATGGCGAGCCACGCATCTTGGATTTTTCGGCCTGCCGGCGTCTCGCCGACCGCCTCGACGGTGGTCACTGCGCGCGTCCCGACGGCAGAGACCGGTAGCACGCAAGAGCGGACCGGCTGCCCGTCGAGATGCACCGTGCACGCGCCGCACTGGGCGATGCCGCATCCGAATTTGGTGCCGGTCAGGCCGACTACGTCGCGCAGCACCCACAGCAGGGGCATGTCGGCGGGCACGTCGACGTCGCGCCGCTGGCCGTTCACGTTCAGGCTAAACATCGAGGCTCGGTTCCGCGGTTGGGGCTGGGCTCTGCAGCTCATGCCGGAGTAGACAGAGCTTTCCAAGTAACATGCGGAGCGTCCCGTGGATGCATCTTCCTTTCGCACGATGCTGTTTTTTTGCAGCTGCTGCTATCGGCTGCGGTGTAGGGGAACGATCATCCGCGTGCCTTCGGCCTCTCCGACCCAGGCGCATATCCCGTAAGTGTCCTCAAGTTGCCGCGGCGTCAGCACCATCGCTGGGACGCCGTCCGCCATCAGTGCGCCATGATTGAGTACCAGTACCCGATCGCAGAAGCGCCCGGCCAGCCCCAGGTCGTGCTGAACGGCGATCACCAGCGCGCCGCGATCCGCTTCGGCCCGGAGCAGCTCCATCACCTGCAGCTGGTGCGCGGGATCGAGCGAGGCGAGTGGTTCGTCGACGATCAGCGTGGGGGCCTCGACCGCTAACGCGCGTGCGATCAGGACGCGTGCGCGCTCGCCGCCGGAAAGCTCGGTGACGATGCGTGGAGCAAGATCGGTGACGTCGGCGGCTGCCATCGCCCGGGCCACCGCTGCGCGGTCCCCGTTTGTCAGCTTTGAAAAGGGCCCGAGATGTGGCAGTCGCCCGAGCGCCACCAGCCGTGCGACGCTTAGCGGCCAGTGTAGCGTCTGGCCTTGCGGCAGATAGGCAATTCGGCGCGCAATCTGCTCGCGCGGTATTGCCGACAGCGCCACTCCGTCGATCTCGATCCGTCCCTCGGCGGGGATTAGGCCGAGCAGCGCGCGGACTAGACTCGACTTGCCCGCGCCATTCGGCCCAACGATGCCGACCAGCGCGCCACCTGTAAACTCTGCGTCGATCGCGTCGACCACAGTCCGTTTGCCGAGCCGCACAGAAAGCTGCTCCACTCGGATTACCATAGCCGCCGCTCCCGCATCAGATGGACAAGGAAGACCGGCACCCCCAGGAAGGCGGTGACCACGCCGAGCTTGAGTTCGGTGCTGGTTGGCATCACCCGGACCAACACGTCGGCCAGGGTCAGCAGCGCCGCCCCGCCAAGCGCCGAGGGCAGCAGGATCGCCGACGGCGAGCGGTCGGTTAGCGGACGCACGAGATGCGGCACGATCAGCCCGACGAAACCGATCGCCCCGGACACTGCCACCGCGCCGCCGACACCGATCGCGACTCCGGCGAGCAGTCGCAGCCGGGTGCGTCCCAGGTTAATGCCGAGCGCCTTCGCTCCATCCTCGCCGAGGGTCAGCGCATCAAGCGCACGGCCGTTCCACGATAGCAGCACTAGCCCGATCGCGATGCACGGCAGCGCTAGAATAACGTGCCTGAAGGATCGGTCTTCAAGCGAGCCGAGCAGCCATGACATGATCTCCATCGCCGCGAACGGATTGGCCGACAAGTTGAGCGCAAGGCTAATCGCCGCGCCAGCCAGGGTGGAAATCGCGATTCCTGCCAGGATCAGCGTCAGCGCGCTCTCGGCCGCCCCGGCAAGCACAAACAGCAGCGCCAGCGCGACCATCGCGCCGAGGATGGCGAGCAGCGGGAGCATCGCCGGGTGCAGCTCGGCTAGCCCGAAATACAGCGCGATCACCGCGCCGAGCGCGGCCCCGTTGGTCGCGCCGAGCGTTGACGGTTCGGCCAGCGGATTGCGCAGATAACCCTGCATCGCCGCGCCGGCTAGGCCGAGCATAGCGCCCACTGCCAGTCCGAGGATTGCGCGCGGCATACGCAGGTCGAGCACGATTGCGCGGGCGATTGGATCGTTCGCGCCGGTCAGCGCCCCGGCTACCCGCGCAATGCCCAGCGGCGCGCTGCCGATCGCGAGCGACAGCATGAAACCGAGTGCTGCCACTATCCCGAGCAGCATCAGCAACGCCGCCCGGTTTCTGCCATTTGTCACGACCTCGTGCTCCGATCGGCCTGCCCGTCACGATACCGCGTACCGGGAATCTGTCTATCGCGTCGCGCCGCTGTACGGCACAGACAAACGATGTCCATCCGCCGTTTCACCGCTCCACTGGTCGCGCTGCTCGCCGTTGGTGCTGCCGCGCCGACGCCAAAGCGCGCCCCGGCGCGGATCGTGTCGCTCAATCTGTGCGCGGACCAATATCTACTGGCGTTGGCCGACCGATCGCAGATCGCGGCGCTGAGCCGCTATGCGCGCGATCCGCAGATGTCGGCGGCGGCGGCGCAGGTTGGAACAGGGGTGGGGAGGGTGCCGATCAGCGGCGGATCGACAGAGGAAGTGCTGGCGCTCCGGCCCGATCTGATCCTTGTCTCGCCCAGTCGCAAGCGCGAGACTAAGGCGGCGCTCGAAAGTCAGGGGCTCGAGACGCTCGAGATAGGGCCCGCCGAAAGCTATGCGGCGATCCTCGACCGAATTCGCACGGTTGCCGCCGCGGTCGGCCATCCGGCGCGCGGCGCGGCGTTGATCCGGACGATGAATGCAGATCTTGCCCGGCTGCCTCGGGGCGGCGGTCGCGGACGGGTCGCGGCGTATTACCAGCGGCGCGGTTTCCTAACCGGCACCGGCACGCTGGTCGACGATCAGATGCGCCGGGCGGGGCTGGCCAATCTGGCGGGAAAACTCCATCGGCCGGCGTTGTCGCGGTTGTCGCTCGAGCAACTGGTAGCGGCGCGGCCCGATTTCGTGATCGTCGACACCGCAACCGACCGAGTAACCGACGAGGGCACCGAGATGATGCACCATCCCAGTCTGGACGACATCGCCCGGATCGATTTGCCCCAGGCATGGATGGTCTGCGGCGGGCCGGCTTATGTTCTGGCGGCGCAGAGTTTGGCGCGCCAACTCGCGGCGAGGCGGTAGCTACTTTTCCTCGCCACAGCCCCTTCACCAAGCAACAGCGAAGCTGGATTTCAAGCCGTAATCGCGGGACGGGAGCATCACCGGGCCCCGGTGCCCGTCGAAATGACGGCATGTGTGCGAGAAGTTTAGAACTCGATCCCTGCCTGAGCCTTCACCCCGCCTCGGAACGGGTGCTTGACCAACGTCATCTCGGTCACCAGGTCGGCCGCGTCAATCAGTCCCTCGGGGGCGTTGCGACCTGTGACGATGACATGTGTCATTTCCGGCCGCGACCCTAACACCTCGATCACTTCGCCGAGCGGCAGATAATCGTAACGGAGCACGATGTTGAGCTCGTCGGCCAGCACCATCCCATAGGACGGATCGGCGATCATCCGCTTCACTTCGTCCCAGGCTTTGCGGGTGGTGACGATGTCCTTGGCGCGGTCCTGGGTGTCCCAGGTGAAGCCGTCGCCCATCGGCTTGAACTCCACTTGATCCGGGAAAGCGTCAAACACCACTTTCTCGCCGGTGGTCATCGCGCCTTTCACGAACTGGACTACGCCCACCTTCTTGCCATGGCCGATCGCGCGGACGACCATGCCGAGCGCGGCGGTTGTCTTGCCCTTACCCTTGCCAGTGTGGACGATCAGTAGGCCCTTCTCAATCGTCTTGGCGTCGACGATGCGGTCGTGGACCGCCTTCTTCTTGGCCATCTTCGTATTGTGTTCGTCGTCGGTGCGCTCGACCATCATCGTTCCTGGAGTTCGGCGAGCAACACGCCCGCGCTGTTCGATTTCGGCTGCCATAGCCCGCGCGCGAGCGCTTCGGCCAGCCGCGCGGCGGTTTCGCGTAGCGCCGCCGGGTTCACTTCGGCCATGAACGCGCGAACCACCTCATTCTCGATGAAGGCGGCGTGGACCGCGTCGAAATGATGGTCGCGCACGGCGTTGGTGGTCGCGGCGAAGGCGAACAGATAGTCTACCGAGGAAGCGATTTCGAACGCGCCCTTGTAACCGTGGCGCATCACGCCCGCGATCCACTTCGGGTTGGTGACGCGTGCACGTACTACACGGCCGATCTCGTCCTCGAGCGTGCGGATCACCGGGCGCTCGGGGCGGCTGTGGTCATTGTGGTAGCTCAGCGGTTTCTTGCCCGAGAGATGTTCGACCGCAGCGGCGATGCCGCCCTCGAATTGGTAGTAATCGTCGCTGTCGAGCAGGTCGTGCTCTCGATTATCCTGGTTCTGTACGACGGCATCGGCATGGGCGAGGCGGCGCGAGAACAGGTCGCGCTCGGCATCGCCCTCGATGCCCGCACCATATGCGTAGCTGCCCCAGGTGAGATAGACATCGGCCAGATCGGCGCGATCGTGCCACAGCTGCTCGTCGATCATCGCTTGCAGTCCCGCGCCGTACGCGCCTGGCCTGGAGCCGAACACGCGGGCGCCGGCGCGGCGGATAGCGATGTCGGGAGCCTCGCCGGCATCAACCATCGCCTGCGCTTCGCTACGCGCGCGGGCGGCGGCAGGGTTGTCGGCGTCGCTCTCGTCGAGGCCCATCACCATGCGCGCGGCGGAGTCGATCAGCGCGATCTGCTCGGGGAAGGCGTCGCGGAAGAAGCCCGAGATGCGCAGCGTTACGTCTACGCGGGGGCGGCGCAGTTCGGCCAGCGTGATCATCTCGAAGCCGATGACCCGGCCGCTGGTCCATTCCCACTTCGGCTTTACGCCCATGAGGGCCAGCGCCTGGGCGATATCATCGCCGCCGGTGCGCATGTTGGCGGTGCCCCAGGCGCTGAGTGCCATCGCCTTGGGATAATCGCCCTCGCGCTGGAAATAATCGGCGACCAGCAGCTCGGCCGAACGCTGGCCGAGGTCCCAGGCGGTCGGGGTGGGGACGGCTCGGGTATCGACCGAATAGAAGTTGCGCCCGGTGGGAAGCACATCGGGGCGGCCTCGGGTCGGCGCACCAGAGGGGCCCGGAGCCACGAAGCGGCCGGCGAGGCCGGCGAGGAGGGCGGCTTTTTCCGCCGCTCCGCAGGCATCGACGCGATGGGAGAGATCGTCGCGAATCGCGGCGAGCACGGTGGTGGTTTTCGGACCTAAGCCACTCTTTCCCCGGGGAGGGGCGGTGCGGCAGGCGGTGGGCGCGTCGATAGGCCCAACCCCGGTACCATAAGGGAGGAGCTTTTCGGTTGCGACCAAGTCGGCTGCCAGCAGTTCCAGCCGTTCGACAGTGTCGCCCTTGGTGCGCCACACGTCCTCCGACAGCCCTGCCAGCACGTCTGGCCGCGCCCCATCCCAAGCCTCGCCCATCTTGCAATCGAGCGGGTCGAACGCCAATTCTAAGTCGTCTGCCATCGCCCGCAGCAGCGACCCTTGGCCGGCATGATCATATCCCCGCGGTGTCCGCGCCAGCGCGACCAGCAGATCGGTCCGCAGTCGTCCCTCAGGCGAGCGGGTAAAGATATGCAGCCCATCGCGGATCTGCATTTCCTTCAGCTCGCACAGATAATTGTCGAGCGCCGCGAGCGCGTCATCCTGGTCGCCGACCATGCCGGCATCCGTGTCCAGGCCGTTCGCGCGGGCGAGGTCGATAATATCGGTGCGCAGCCGCGCGATCCGGCGCGGATCCATGCCCGCGGCGAGATAATATTCGTCGACCAGCGCTTCGAGTTGGCGCAGCGGGCCATAGCTTTCGGCACGGGTCAGCGGTGGGGTCAAATGGTCGACGATCACCGCGCCGATTCGGCGTTTGGCCTGGGTTCCCTCGCCGGGATCATTGACGATGAACGGATAGAGCTGCGGCACCGGCCCGGCGCAGATCTCGGGCCAGCAGTCGCGCGACAAAGCGAGTGCTTTGCCTGGCAGCCATTCGAGATTGCCGTGCTTGCCGACATGGACGACGGCGTGCGCTCCAAATTGCCGATTTAACCAAAAATGGAAGGCCAGATAGCCGTGCGGCGGCACGAGGGCGGAATCGTGATAGGAGGCCTTGGGGTCGATATTATAGCCGCGCGCGGGCTGCACCGCGACCGCGATCCGGCCGAAACGGTGGACCGCGAGCCGGAACGCGCCGTTGCGAACGAATGGATCGACCTCGGGAGCGCCCCAGCGATCGAGCATCGCGGTGCGGGCGGTGGTGGGGAGCTCAGCAAAGGCAGCGGCATAGTCGACAAGCGAGAGCGCCGGGCCGTCGCCGCGACGCTCGGGCGAGGCGAGATCGTTGGTAACTCCGGCGAGCATGAGCGCCATCAGCGCGGCGCCGTCGCTCGGGGCGTCGCCCACGTCATAGCCCGCCTCGCCGAGCGCCTCGAGGATCGCAGCCGTGCTGGCGGGGGTGTCGAGGCCGACGCCATTGCCGATCCGGCCGTCACGATTGGGATAATTGGCAAGCACCAGTGCGACATTGCGCTCGTTGACTGGAGCCTGCCGAAGCTGCGCCCAATTCGCGGCAAGCGCGGCCACGAATGCCACCCGATCCGGCAGCACTCGCGGCACGACGATCCTGCATTCGGTGCGCGGGTCGAAGCGCTCGGCGGCCTTGAACGCCACCGCGCGGGTGAAAACTCGGCCATCGACTTCGGGCAGCGCGATGTTCATCGCCAAGTCGCGGGGACCCAAGCCCCGGCCGCTTGCCACCCACGCCTCTTGCTCCACCCCGGCGAAAGCGAGCTGCAGGATCGGGCAGTCGCCGCGTTCGAGCACCCCGCCGACGCGGTTATCCCCGATCGTCGAGGCGGCAAAGGAGGTCGCGTTGAGCACGATATCGGGGGCGATGGCGTTGATCACCCCGTCGAGCCAGTCGACCGCGAACGGCTCGCGCAGCGCGCGGACATAAGCGGCAACGACGTTGAGCCCCTCCGCTTGGAGGGCGGCGACGGTAGCGTCGACGGCATCGAGCGTACCTGCTGCGACCAAGGCGCGGTAGAAGACGAACAGCGCGGTGGGGCGCTCTGAAATCCAGGTTGTGCGGACGTTGGCGAGGCTCGGGCGCTCGACGCCGAGCAAATAAAGCCCGGCATCGGCGAGCGGGGTGGGATCATCAGGCTTGCCGGCATCGTGGCCGATCAACTGGGCTGCGGTCTGCAGGAAGGCGCAGGCATTGGCGATGCCGCCCTGACGCAGATACTCCCGCAGCCGATCGAGCGTGTCGCCGGAGACCGTAGAGGCATGATCGAGCGTGGGGTCGACCTCGCGCCCATCGGCGACCGCGGCGAAGGCGATGCCTCGCTCGCGCGCCACCCGGGCGATTTCGTCGACCCCGTGTGGCCAGTAGCTGCGCCCGCCGAGCAGCGCGACGCAGACGAACTTGGCGTGGGCGATCACTTTCTCAACGTAGAGATCGACCGAATAGGGATGTTTCAGCTGGAGTAAATTGGCGAGGCGGATGCTGGGCGCGGCATCGCCCAGTTGTTCGGCGGCACGCGCGAAGCAGGCGAGATCGCTGTCTGCGACCGTGAGGATGACGATATCGCCCGGGGATTGGGCGAGGTCGATGGCCTCGTCGCCATCAGTGACCGTGCCGGGGGTCGCAGCAAGCAGATGCATCAGGCGGGCCTAACCCTATAATTGTCACCCCAATTTTGTTTCTGGGTCCAGGCTCCGTCAGAAATCCCACGAGCGTCGCTCCTGAAACACGTCGCCGCGCCTGGAGGTTGAAACAGGTCGGGGATCGCAGGACGAGAGCGTAGCGCCCTCACCGTATCCCTGCCCCGAGCGCACCGCGCAGCTCGACCGAAATCGCTGCCTCGTCCAGGCCCTTCTGCCCAATCACCACCAGCTGTGAATGGCGTGCCTCAGCCTCACCCCACGGACGATCAAAATACTGCTGCACCCGCGGTCCTACCGCCTGCAAGACCATTCGCGCGGGCTTGCCGTGGATTGCCAACGTGCCTTTCACGCGCAGAATGTCGTGCTTGGCGATCAGCCGGGTCAGCGCGTGGAGCAGCGGATCGACGCTCTCCATCTCTGCGCCGCCCACCACGAAACTGTCGAAATCGTCGTGGTCGTGTTCGCCCGCATCGTCATGCACCGAGGGGCGAGCATCGAGATCGTCCTCGGCTGCCGCAGTGATGCCAAGCAGAGCGCCGATATCCACCGCGCCGTGATCCGCGCGGACGATCTTTACCCCCGCACGCATTTGGCCGCGCACCTCGTGCTCGACTCGCGCCAGCGTCACGGCATCAACCAGATCTGCTTTGTTAAGCACCACCATGTCGGCGCAGGCGAGCTGGTCGTCGAACAGTTCTTCGAGCGGATTGTCATGATCGAGGGAGGGATCGGCGACGCGGGCCGCAGCCAGCGCCATCTCGTCGGTGGCAAAACGGCCGGCGGCCAGCGCATCGGCGTCAACCAGCGTGATCACCCCGTCGATCGTCGCACGGGTGCGGATATCCGGCCATTGGAATGCCTTGATCAGTGGCTTGGGCAGCGCCAGGCCCGAGGTCTCGATGATGATATGCTCGGGCGGGTTGGGACGATCGAGTAGCGCCTGCATGGTCGGCAGGAAATCGTCGGCGACGGTGCAACAGATGCAGCCGTTGGCGAGCTCGACGATATTCTCCTCGGGACAATCGGCATCGTTGCAGCCGCGCACCAATTCTGCATCGACGCCGATGTCGCCGAACTCGTTGATGATCAGCGCAAGGCGCTTGCCGCCCGCGTTCTGCAGCAGATGACGGATCAGTGTGGTCTTGCCCGCGCCGAGAAAGCCGGTGACGACAGTGGTCGGGATCTTGCTCACGTTCGTTTCCTTGGGAATGAGGGGGTGTGCGATGCTGGTGCGCTGCCGAACCGCCGCTCGGAGGGGCCCAGCACCCGCGAAGGCCCGGAAGCGGACGGCTTGGGGACCGGACTGGGCATGTCGAACTCCTTGGGATTTCGCGTCCCGGGCGCCTGATCGGACAGGGGAAGGTCTGGCTCCCGTCAGCACGGATGCCGGACGATTACAGTGGCGCGACCGCACCGGAGTTGCACCGGCTTCTTCCCCCGATCCTGTTGACGCCGTCCTAGGCCCGAACCCGGCGCAGCGTCAACGACCTCGGCAAGCGGCGGCGGGCGTTACTTGCAAGCACTTGCGAAGGCGCACCTTCTCCGATCGGGCGATGTCGCTTTCCAGAATGCAAGCTTTCCGGAACGTACGCCGGGCTGTCTCGTTCTGCCCGGGCCTCGCACCGAGGCGAGGGGGCCACTGATGAGCACCGCACCGCCTGAGCCGGTAGTCCCGGTCGGAATCGTCGTCGCCCGGCTCGCGGAGGCACTGGCGGACGACCTACTCTATATCGCGTCGGACGAGCAGCGCGCCGAGGCCGTCGCAGCAGCGCTGCGCGCTGCGGCGCCCGGCGCGGAGGTAGTGCATTGCCCGTCGAGCGACGCGCTGCCTGGCGATAGCGCACCTGCCTCGCCGGCCAATGTTGGACGTCGGGTAGCGGCATTGCGGCGCGCGCGCCTGCTGCAGGCCAAGCGCGGCCGGCCGCCACTCGCCTTCATCACCACCGCGGAGGCAGCGGCGCGCGGCTATGCCCCGCCGGCCGCGTTCGACGCTGCACCGCCGCTGCTCGAGGTCGGGCAGGTGATCGATCTGGACGCGCTCGGCGAGACGCTGGCCGCGATCGGCTATGTCGCCGACGACCGAGTCGACGAGCCCGGTGAGATGGCGGTGCGCGGGCAGGTGATCGATCTGTTCCCGGCCGACGCCTTGGGCCCGACCCGGATCGACCTGGCCGACGGCGTGATCGCGGCGATGCGCGGCTATGATCCTGTCACTCAGCTCGGCCATGCGGAGATCGCAAGGCTGGAGATCGGCCGGGCGGTCGAGCCGCCGCCGGGCGCGGATTGGCAGACGTTGTTCGACCATCTAGCGGTTGCCGCCATCGCGCTCGATGGCGATGCGACCCGGCGGCGCGACCGTTTCGTGGCGCTTGCGGCCGATGCCACGCGGGATCGGTCGACGGCTGAGCCGGTTGTCGATGTGGCGCGCTGGGACGCGGCGTTAGCAGGACGCCGCACGATCAACCTAGCCGCGGGCGTGGAAAGTGCGGTGCCCCGCTTTGTCGAGGCAAAGGCGCCGTTTCGCGCCTTCGCGCGGATGGCTAAAGCAGCGATCGCCGAAGGCGCGCAACTGGTGCTGGTCGGGGCGGCGCGCGACTTGCGTTTCCTCGCGCCGCGACTGGCGAAGGCCACGGGGGTGACGTTTACTTCGGTCGGAGGCTGGTGCGCCGCCCGCGCGATCGGGACCGCGGCAATGGTCGAGATGCCGCTCGACCACGGATGGCAGGCGCCGGGCCTTCTCGTTGTCGCCGCCGCCGATCTGCTTGGCAGCCGGGCGTTGCGCGAGTCAGCGCCCGGCGGTGGCGCAAATCCGTTCGAGATGCACGGCGAGTTGCGTCTTGGCGATACGGTGGTGCACGAAGACTTCGGTATCGGCCGGATCGCGGGGCTCGAGCCGATGGTTGGAAAGGAAGCGGGCGACGCAATTGTACTCGAATATGCTTCCGAGGGGCGGCGGTTGGTCGCGGTCGGCGAGGCCGATCGCATCTGGCGCTACGGCGGCGAGGAGGAGGCGATAACACTCGACCGGCTCGACGGATCGAGTTGGGAGAAGCGTCGCGGCGACATCAACCGCGCGATCGCTGAAAGCGCGCGGGCGCTGACCGCGCTTGCCGCCGAGCGTGCGGCGCGCGTTGCTACCGACCTCTCCCCTGATCCTGCGGACTATGAGCGCTTTGTCGCGGGCTTCGCCTTCACCGAGACCGCGGACCAGGCGCGCGCGATCGCCGAGGTGCGCGCCGACCTTGTCTCAGGTACGCCGATGGACCGGCTCGTGGTCGGCGATGTCGGCTATGGCAAGACCGAGGTCGCACTGCGCGCCGCGGCGCTGGCTGCGCTGTCGGGCAAACAGGCGGTGATCGCCGCGCCGACGACGGTGTTGGTCCGCCAGCACCTCGAAAGCTTTCGGAGGCGGTTCGCCGCGTCGGGCATCGGCGTGGCGGCGCTCTCGCGACTGTCGAGCGCCGCCGAGAAGGCGGCGGTCAAGGCGGGCTTGGCCGACGGCTCGATCCAGGTCGTGGTCGGCACGGCCGCGGTGGCGGGCAAGGGGATGGCGTATAATAATCTTGCGCTGGTCGTGATCGACGAGGAGCAGCGCTTAGGCGCCACTGACAAGGCGAAGATCCGGGCGCTGGCGCCCGATGCCCACATTCTTACGCTCACCGCTACGCCGATCCCGCGGACGCTGCAGATGGCGCTGGTCGGGCTGCAGCAAATATCGGTGATTGCCACCCCGCCTGCGCGGCGCCAGCCGATCCGCACGAGCGTGCTGTCGTTTGACGAAGGCGTCATCCGTACTGCGTTGCTGCGCGAGCAGGGCCGGGGCGGGCAGAGCTTTGTCGTTGTCCCCCGCATTGAGGACATGGCCTGGATGGCAGAAACACTCGCCAGGCTGGCGCCCGATCTCGTGCTGCGTCAGGCGCACGGCAAGATGCCGGCGGATGAGATCGACGAGGCGATGGTGCGCTTCGCGGACGGTGACGGCGATGTGCTGCTCGCCACCAACATCATTGAGGCCGGCCTCGACGTGCCGCGCGCCAACACCATGATCGTCTGGCGCGCCGATCGCTTCGGCCTGGCGCAGCTGCACCAGTTGCGTGGCCGGGTCGGGCGCGGCGGCCGGCGTGGGCAAATTCTGCTTACCACCGAGCCGGGCACAGCCATCACCGCGGTGACACTCAAGCGGCTGCGCACGCTGCAGGCGTTCGACCGGTTGGGCGCCGGCTTCGCGATCAGCGCGCGAGACCTGGACCTCCGCGGCGCGGGCGACCTGCTGGGCGACGCTCAGGCGGGGCACGTCAAGCTAATCGGGGTCGATCTTTACCAGCATCTGCTCGAAGGCGCGCTGCGCAGCGCGCGCGGCGAGGCGGTGGACTATTGGACGCCGCAGCTCAACCTTGGCGGCGCGGGCCGATTGCCGGACGACTATATCCCCGAGCTCGAATTGCGGCTGTCACTCTACGGCCGACTCTCGCGGATCGTGGACGCCGCTGGGCTCGACCGCTTCGAGGCGGAACTCGAGGATCGCTTCGGCCCGCTCCCGGCGGCGGCGGTGCGGCTGGTGGCGACCGCGCGGCTCGGCGTGTCGGCGCGCGGGGCCGGGATCGCGC
>Ga0233335_1000090_pt1 | contig 26292 bp, 26 predicted proteins | sample GEONDECOMP222_FD_180695 | JGI IMG/M metagenome (GOLD analysis project Ga0233335, IMG submission 180695) | Leaf litter microbial communities from Shasta-Trinity National Forest, California, United States - GEON-DECOMP-222 | ecosystem: Environmental > Terrestrial > Plant litter > Unclassified... | reverse complement strand
GGCTGGGGCACTTTGTTGACGAAGCGCTCGGGGTTCGCCTGGAAGGCTTTGTCGAGGGTGGCCTGTCGGGCTGCGTAGACCACGTCGACCTGTCCGTAATGCACTTGGTTGGGCGTCATGAGGCCGATACCGAGATGGCGTCACAGGCCGCCGCCATAATGCCTGACCTGGGATCCAGTGTGGCAAGCGCGTCCATCACAGCTTCTCGTCGTCCTCGATCGGGAAGCCTATCAAAAGCGCGACTTTTTTTGAATATCGATCACCGCTTCGGCGCGATCGAGCCGCTGCTGAAGGCGCTTGTTGTCTCGCTTCAGCTGGGCATGCTCTGCCGCCAAGGGGTTGGGCGTCATTGGCTTGGGGCCCCGCTTTGCCGAGCTTAGCCCCGCTAACGCCCCAGCTTCGCGCTGCCGCCGCCAAATCCGTGATAGTAGAGGAATAGAGCCCCTCGCGCCGCATGATCGCGCCGGTCGCTCCCCGAGTACTGGCGGCGCGATCTATCTCGTCGAGAACACGCAGTTTCTCTTTGTTGTCGAAATGCCGCCGACGAGGTCGCTCGGTTACGGTGAGTTCAGGCGACGCCACCGCTGGCGCGGCAACCAGCGTCGGGCCGCGGCCCTCCTCGGTTGCCGCGCCAGCGGTGGCGGAGATCTCTTCGTGTGTGATGCGCAGCATGACCATGCTGATATCTCATCCGCGCCCTCAAGGGTAAATTACCGGCAGCGCGTTGTCTCATCGTCGTTGGCACGGAGGGGAGGCCGCCTAATGCCCGGCGATCATCCAATCGACAAATGCTGCTATGCGACGGCTTCGGTGAGCAGCGCGGCCACGGCCGCCTGTCCAAAGGGCTTGGCGAGCACAAGTCGATCGGAAAATCGGGGCTCGATCCCAGCTCGGCCATAACCCGTCGCAAAGACGAATGGTATACCAAGTTTCACGAGCGCGTCCGCGATCGGAAACACCTTTTCGCCACCCAAGTTGACGTCGAGAATAGCCGCTTCGATGCCATTCCCAGTGGTCGCGAGCAGCAAAAGCCCTTGCTCGACGGATGCAACGATGTCGACGACCTCACAGCCAAGGTCAGACAGCATGTCCTCGACGAGCATGGCGACCATCGCTTCGTCTTCGACGATGAGCATTCTCAAGCCGTGCAGTGAAGTCCGTCCCATCAGTCGACGAGCTCCAGCTTGGTGGAAAGCGGAAAGCGCATAATGCAGCGAACACCCTCAGGCTCAAATTCCAGCGTCACTGAACCGTTCATTTCTCGCGCGAGGCCTTGCTGAAGTAGCTTAGAACCAAAGCCACGTTTTTTGGGAAGTGCGACCAGAGGGCCGCCTGCTTCTCGCCACGTTAGTTCGATAAAAAGCGGATCGGAAGCGGTGCGACCCCATTCTATGATGATCGAGCCCTCCTCGGACGAAAGGGCACCGTATTTGGCTGCGTTTGTCGCTAGCTCGTGGAACGCCATACTCATCGTTACCGCCGCATTTGGATCGAGGCGCAGTGATGGACCACGCGTGGTTACCCGAGGTTCAGCGCCGTCCAGGGTGACATACGGCGCAAGTGTCAAAGCGATGACGTCGCTTAGCCGTACACCGTCCCATGACGATCCCGTAAGCAAATCATGGGCGCCCGAGAGTGCCGCTAGGCGCCCTTCCAGTGCGGCAACGAACGCCGCGGGGCTTTCTGCCGTCCGGCGCGTCTGCACGGAAATTGACTGGACGGTCGCGAGCGTATTTTTGACGCGATGATTCAGCTCGTCGAGTAACAGCCGTTGCCGCTCCTCGGCTCGCTTTCGCCCGGTCACGTCGAGCGATACGCCAGCGAGACGCGTCGGTTTGCCGGCGTCATCGTATGCCGCCTTACCGCGAATCAATATCCAGGCATTTTCCCCATCCGGCCGAAGGATCCGATACTCAATCTCCAGATCGCTACGTTCCCGAATGGCACGCTCGATCTCAGCCTGTCTGCGTGGCATATCGCGGGGATCGATCCTGTGAACTAGATCACCATATTCGTACGGCGCATCGGGAGCGAGCCCGAACACTTCGCGGCAGATTGCAGACGCGATAAGCGTGTTGTGGACCAAGTCGACTTCCCAGCTGCCGAGACGGCCAGCCTTCAGAGCGAAGGCGAGCTCTTGCTCGGTCTGCTGCAGTTCAACGCGCCGACGACTAAGATCGGTCAGGACGCGCCCGTCACGCAGGATCAGCATAGCAAGTGGGACGACGGTCGTAATCACAAGCAGCGCCATTGCGGCGCCCGCGCCGAGCTGCGCGGCGTTGGTCGCTTGCACCAAGAACCAGCCCGCAACGACGGGCACAGCGATGAAGCTAAGTTGGCGGCGCGTTGCTCCCCCGCCTGTCTCATCGGAAACGATAATGCCGGCCCAGCCCACCTGCGGCTCGACGAGGATTTCTGCGATCGCAAGAATGGTTAGAGCTACTGCGGTATTCAGGCCCATGCTGTTGAACATCGGCAGGGCGTACAGGTCGGCGACGCCGTAGAGATACCCGAGCAACGCCACGCCAGAGACGACAAGGCTTAGGCCACTCAAGACATCGGCCGCGAAGGGGCGCTTCCTGCGGAAGATTGCGGCCGAGGCGAGGAAGATCAGGCTTGCACCGGTAGCGACGGAAGTTCGCCCGATCTCCTCAACGGGGACGCCGAAAATGGCGGCGCCCACGGCAAGACTGATAATGTCTGTCCCCACAAGCGCATGACATGCGAGCGTCAAGATTGATATGATCGCTGCGACGGCAGCTGTCGCTTGCACGAACCGCTCGCGGCGCCACGAGGACGCAAGGACGGCAAAGGCGGTACTCGCCAGCCCCAATGCGGTAAGGGGAGACATCCCACGCAAGCCCGGACGGAGCTGGAACAGGAGAGGATTGCGTAAGATATATCCCAGGAATGCCGTTCCCGCGATCACGAAAGCGGCAACGCTCAGCGTACGCGCAACGCCCCGCACCCGTTTAATGCGCGCCCTACTCAATCTGATCTTCCTCCTGGTACAACAGCTAGCGATGACGAAACGCGGCTTTGCCTTTTCAGATGCCGTCCGGGCCATTCTCCACGCGCTTTTTTCGCTTCCAGCCGCCGTCTGCGGACAAGATCGAGTTCCCGGTACCCCCGTGCAGGTCTGACAGCCGCACAAAACCGCGTAGCGTCGAACACATGAGCCTCGACCAGGCGTTCTATCGCGCGATCGACGAGACGATATAACCCCGCTCGCGTGACCGCGACGACGTTAAACTTCCACCGTGCGACGAAACCGACTGGGCGCGCCCGAGATCGCCAAGGCTCATGCCGGCGAGCTGTCGGTCACCTCGACGTCCGGAAAGGTGCTTCACCTTCACTATGCCGCATGCGATCCCTAACTGATCAGCGACTGTATCCAGACGGGTGCAAGTCTCCTTTGCACGCGCGCGACGGATTTCCGGAAACTACGTGATTTCCGAAACAGCATTCCAATTGGGAAAGAGCAGGGAGTGCGCTTGCCCTGATCGTTTATGCTAGCTTCCGCCTTTCCAATCATCAGCGTATCCCTTGTCGCGTATCCAGCCGCTGATCGCCCGGTTCAACGCGTTCGGTTTCTCGAGCATCAGCGAGTGGCCGGCGTCGATCGTCGCTTCAACCAGATCGACACAGTCCTCACGCATTGGCTCCGCAAGCGTGCTGTTGACCGTATCGCAGACCACGTCCCGCCCAGCGTGGACGAACAATGTCGGCACTGAGATGCGGCCGACGTCCGGTGCCTCGGTTGCAAATACGCTGTTGTTGATATCGTTCAGATACCAAGCGTTGGCACCACGGAAGCCAGTCCGATCGAAGGCCGCCACAAAAGCCTCATAGTCATCGGCGGACAGCATCGTTTCATCGCGCGGCATCATGGACGCCCGACCTTCTCGCCCGAAGAACCCGCCTCGTTCACGCACATTCGCGAAGGGGGCCGGTTTTCCTGCCGGGATAGGCGGTGTCCGCCGATACAGGGTGGCGATCGTCGCGCCGACATCCGCTTCGAGCTCTGCCGCTGCCGCGCCGGCGTGTTCGCGATGATACAGCCAGTAGTCCCACTGCCCGACCGGATAGATTCCGGCCGGGTATAGCTCGCGATCTACAGTTGCCGCGAGGTTGGGTAGCGTCATGCCGCGAGCGAGGTAAGGCACACAGAGCGCGATCACGCCACGGTATCGCTCGGGTTGATGCACCGCCAACGCCCACAGTGGCGCACAACCCCAATCGTGACCGACCCATATCGCAGGCGAGCCGCCAAGCGCATCGTGCAAATCGGCGAGGTCGGCCGTGGTCTCGCGCACCGCATAGTCTGCGATCCGTGTCGGGGTTGACGACCCGCCATAGCCCCGCATGTCGGGCGCTACGCAATGCCAACCTGCCGCAGCGAAATGCTCTATCTGATGTCGCCAGATCAGCCCCAACCCCGGCCAGCCATGGACGAAGATCATCAGCGGCCCATTGGCAGGCCCCGCCTCCAGATAGGCGGTACGGTGCCGTGCCGTCTCGACTTTTCCGCCGCGCAGGCGAGCCACGCTCACGCCTCGGCGCCGGGCAGCGGCATCGCCGTCGTCGCGAGCAGACGCCAATCAGCGAGAGCGGCACGACGGTGTGGGTCGGCCTTCGCCTGGTAATCCGCCCCTTCGATCATTGTGCGGAACGCGGCGAAGCTGGGATAGCGGACGATTGCCACATCATCCCACGCCTCACCGATTGGGCCGATAAGGGCAGTATGGACGGTGCCGACCCATTGCGCGCCGATGCCTTGGCCTTGCGTCACTTCGGCGAAGGCAGGAACGTATCGGGTGAAATAGGCGTCGCGTCCCGAGCAGGGGAGCTGGTCGGCGCCCTCGTAGCGCGCCTCGGCATTGTAGCGCAGCAGGTTGACCATCAGCACCTCGCCATCGCCTAGCGCTGACGCTGCCGCATCCATGCTGCCCTCGTTGATCTCCGTCGTAGCCATGTCTTCATCCCTTGCTGTTGCTAGTAAGGCATGTTGGGCAAGGAAGCCCGGTCTTGTAGAGCGTTCAATGGCAGGAGTAAGTTGCCGTCATGTCCACACCAGCCGGCTATCAGCGCCTTGTCAATCTGCTCCACTTCGCGCGCGTGGCGGAGGCCGGTTCGTTCGCCGAGGCGGCGCGGCGTGCAGGCACCACCACCTCGGCGCTGTCCAAAGCCGTATCGCGGTTCGAGCACCACCACGGCGTGCGATTGCTCCATCGGTCCACCCACTCCCTATCGCTGACACCGGAGGGGGAACGGCTGCTGGAAGGTGCGCGCGACCTGTTACGCGAGGCCGAGCGGCTGGAGGCGACATTGGAACACGCCGCCCTAAGCGGCAGCGGCGGCCGCATTCGCCTGAGCGCGCCGGCACCGCTGATCCGTGCTTGCTTGGCGCGTCAGGTGCCGGCGTTGCTTAGAGCCGGCCCGCAGATCGAACTTGACCTCAAGGTCGATGACGGGACGCTCGATCTCGCTGCGCGGGGGATCGACGTTGCCATCCGCTTCGGCGAACTTGGCAGTCAAGCGGGGCTAGTGGCAACACGGCTCGGCACCTTCCCTTGGGTGCTCGTCGCCACGCCGCGCTATATCGAGACGATGGGCGCTCCCGAGGCGCCTGCCGATATCGAGCGACACCATCAGATTGGCTACCGCGATCCTGCAAGCGGGCAGCTGATCCCGTGGCAGTTCGCGGCCGCTACCGGCGAGGTGTCGGCGCGGCTGATCCCGCGCCCGCGACTGGCCGTCGAGGATGTGGGCGCCGCGTGGCAGATGATGAGGCAAGGGTTGGGGCTCGCATGGCTTCCTGCTTGGGCAGGATTGACCGATCTACGGGAGGGGCGTGTGGTCGAGTTGCTGGGCGGCCACCGTATCGTGGAAACCCCTATCCATGCCGTCAGACTCGACCGCCGGCAGACGCCGAGCAGGGTACGCTCTCTCATGAACGGCTTGGCCACAGCCGCACGAGATTGGCGCATCTGACACATATAGGATTCCCGAAACTCGATCCTTTTGAGAAAGCTGGGTATTGCAGGCTGACGGGGGCGATCGCTAGCGCTTTCCCGAAACCTCCCGATCCGCAGTCCGCCATTCTTTCGCGTCCACTGGGGATGGGATACGATAAGGATGACCGCTTCTGGCCGAACCCGTCGCTCGGGGAGCAGGGCTTGAACAACGGCTTCGTCCCAATTGCAGACATTCGACTCCTTGCAATTGTTCTCGCCTTCGGTCATTTTCTGGATGCCGAAAATAGAGTTGCAGGTCGGTAGCTCCTGCGCCCGTTCATCGGGCTCTTCCCAGCCACGGCGTCAACCCAACTCGTTTGGGAAGGCGCTGACATGGGTTTTGCGCCTTCCCGGCTGATGCCGAGGAATTTCGATGTTTCAACTCTCAATAGCTACTTTAGTTTTTGCCACGCTTTTCGCCGGCATTGCACTCTACATAAGCCTCGTCGAACATCCAGCGCGTCTCAGGTTGGCAGATGGTCCGTTGCTGGCGCAGTGGCAGCCCAGCTACAAGCGAGCGCTACCGATCCAGTCCGGGTTGGCGGTTGCCGGGGGCGCGACCGGACTGATCGTCGGGTATTACTCGGCCGATTGGCGATGGTTTGCTGGAAGCATCCTGTTACTCACCAACTGGCCGTTTACGTTATTCGTCATCATGCCAGTGAACAAACGCTTGATGGCGTTGCCGGAGCATCAGGCGGGCGCTGGAAGCCGAGCAATGCTGGTACAATGGGGAAAACTGCACAACGTCAGGAGCACACTTGGAGCAGCCACGGCGCTGCTCTTTGCATGGGCATTGGCAGGTTAACATCCGCTTCCGCCCAGTTGCGGACATGCAGTTATTTGTGTGAGGATGCGCAATGGGCATTGGCGCGACCGCATTATTGATTTTTTGCGCGGCTATTGTGGTGGCCTGCCAAGTGAGGGGCATAAGCTGGATGCGAACTGCGTCCGCTACCGCACTCGGAAGCGTAAGTCTTTACCTCTCATTCGGCCTTGCATTCGACTTTAGGGCGCAACAGCTGATGGAGTTGTCTCCACATGATGGCCAGAGCGGCATGGATGTTCTCGCGTTTGCCATTCTCGTAGCGCCTGTCGCTACGATATTTGTCGTTCTTGCATTTCTTTGGATCACAAGGCCCTGCAAGCAAACTAACGTCCGCTAACCACCGATCGCGGACATTCAAGTTGAGTGTCGGCCTATTTCGGCCCCGCACCCATTGTTCTCCTGACTTCGTCAATCTTAAGCGGTTCCGTCGGTAAGACGAAACGCGCAGCCGGTATTAAATCGTGATTGACGGTGTCGAGTTGTAATCCTGTGAATACGATAGGTGCGCCGGTCTTGAGAACGTCCTGCATTCCCTTCCACGGGTTCGAGTCGCCTAAAAATTGACCCATCATCGCAACCGACATATTGAACTGATGCTGCATCGCGACGCCAAGCGGAGCAAGTTCAGGATCGGTGCTAGTTACAACAACAGGATCGCCGATAGGTTTGCCGTCTTTCGCAATACCCATGTAATACGCGATGCCTTTTCGACCACGGATCGTCACTTCTCCGCCCTTCGCGAGCGCGAAGCTAGGAGCATCTTTCCGTTTTTCCGGTGGCATGTTCGGCATCATCTTTTTCATTTGTTGGGCCATGACAGTCGCCATGTCTTCGACGCGCATCACCGCCGGGCCGTCAAACGTCGCCTGAATCATGTAGCCGTGGTCGTCACGAGTGATGAAGTAAGCGTTTGGGGCACCCGTTTGCTCGCGCACATCGCCGTTTGAGGCGATTTCGATCTTCATCGTCATGGCACCATTCAGCCCGACGTAATTCGCCGTCATGTCCGCGAGCGCGGGCGTAGCAAACGCCAGAACCCCAATCGCCGCCGATATTTTCATGAACCTCATGAGCATCCTATTCGCCTACCGGGACAATTTGTAACAGCAACGTTACCGCTTCGCGAGCGTTTCCGCCAAGAGCACGCGACCGTAATGTCCGCTGTCCACCACTTTTCGCCCTTCCCGACCCCTTCGCGATCGGATGACGACTCCCGCCCAGCGACCGCTATTTTCCGATCCGATCATCCATCCCGAAAGCCGACATTGATTAGACCTCAATCTGAGCCCATCGGGAGCATAGCGTGGCGGTTTTCTGATTGGGGATAGACAAATGCGTGGGGACTTGCAGCGGACGCTGCTTTCTGGCGAGCGTGTTTTATGGGAGGGGCAGCCATACACCGGCCTTATCCTTCGTCCAATCGAAGTATTCTTGATACCTTTCAGTGTTCTGTGGGGCGGATTTGCCTTATTTTTGAACTTTAACGCATGGTTTATGGGACAGGAGAACGCTGATCCTTCTTTCAATTTATTCGGCATTCCGTTTCTCCTAGCGGGAATCTACATCACCGTTGGCCGCTTTCTGATCGATATTTACGTTCGGAGGCAGCTACAATACGCCGTTACTGACCGGCGCATCCTCATATATAAGGAGGGCGGCAGCTCGACATCTAAATCCGTCGACATCAAACGGTTGCCGTCGATTGAACTTGCTCAACGGTTAGACGGATCAGGCACGATTCGCTTCGGGGCTGCGGCAAGTCTGTTTGATGGCCGAAATTTCGGCATCTGGCAGCCGACGTTTGATGCAACGCCGCAGTTTCTGCGCATCCCAAATGTTCGCTCTGTCTACGAATTGATCCAGAACCAGACCGAACACTGACGCCCACTTGCGGACATTCGTCGCGTGTGCGATTTTGCGTCTGCAAAGGTGGGTTCATGACCAAAAGGAATGATCAGGGGCGCGAAATCTGGTTCGAGCGTGTGATGTGGAGTTACGTGCCCGCGCACTGGAAAGGCGTGATCTTTCCGGCGATTAATAATTATGTTTGTGGTGCCGCTGTTTCTGGTGGCTGACAGATATGACTCGGCCCTATCGTTCGTCCCGTTGCTATTCGGATGGGCTTTGGTGATGTGGCATTGTTCGCGCCATTCGCCCTCACGTAATTAGGGCAGCTAACCACCAGGGCAAGCCATTCCTGTCAACGATCGGCGCGACCATGAAGACTAAAGGAGGCTCCCGCCCAAAAGCAGAAGTTAGAAGACGGTCAGTCGGCCCTCGTCATCATAGATTTGCCCGCACTCGAACTGCCCCTGATCGCTATAGATACGAAGCAAATCGCCTCGCGCGAAGGTCAATGTGAGGCAGAATGGTTCTACGAAAGCTGTTCTCACCGTCTGGCCAAGGAGATGGTGAACGTAGATAGGTGCAAGTCTATCCGCGTCGGTATTATGACGACGGACTACGCCTTCACTATCGACATGCTCCAAGTCGCTTTCGACGCGAATGCTACCTTTCTCGAAGATAAATTGAAATTGCCAAAACCCGAGGCAAACCTGCTCAAGCGTTTTGCCAACGAGGAACTGCAAATCTGACGCGGCCGGGAACGGGTGCATGGCGCTTGATCCGCTTTTTTAGCGATCGGGGCAACGGCCGGTTTCCACCAATCCCGGCCATTCGCGACGATCGTAGTGGCGGACAATCCCTCCTTCGCGCGCACGGAGAGCTGCGCTCCGCCGGCGCTTAGTAGCCCGCCCCTGGCGGAACGATACCCCGCACCGCTGCTAGCGTCATTCGCCCACTTGTAGACGTTCGCATAAGCGGGCTCTTTGTGTATGCAGATGGCATGGAACCGGATGGATATCGGGGGTCGGACCCACTACCAATCGGGCTCGGGATCGGCTGTGGCGTGGCGCTCTTCCTATTTCTCGGAACGTACTGGACGGCGTTGTCGGGCTTCGCGGTTGCTCCAAAAGCACGTTGGATTGCCGGCCTGACAGTCATCGCGTTAGCTGCTGGCCTACTCGGCAAAGGGGTTTCGGCTTTAATTCGAAAGCTAAAACGTCGCTGCTGATTGAGTCGCGTACGTATACCCGCACGCGCCGCAGATGCGTGCTGGCAATGTCCGCTTTCCACGACATTGCCGTTCACTGGCTGGCCACAAACGGGTGATAGGCGACAGGCAACTCCCGCCCAATAGCGGACATGCTGCGAGGTGCAGGTGGTTGCGCGGATCAATCAAATACGTCACCTCGCCGGTATGTATCGCCGCCTACTCCTGCCGCTTTTCATCGCTCTGCTTCCGACTGCCTGCGGCAAAGCAGAAAAGCCAGAATTGGCGACTATGAAACCGTTAGAACGCGAATCCTACCTCGCGCTTTACCGCTACTACGAGTGCATGAAACCATACGTCAGATCCGTCAAAGGCAAGCCAAATTTGACCGACCGTCAGATTGCTCGCTTTGGCTGGCACTGCCCTTCCGAACTTCGAGATGCTGCGACCAAACGTGAACGATACTTTTCTTCCGAACCGGTAGGGACAAAGGATGATGCAGGACTAGTGGCATCTTCTCGTCTGGAGCGAGTAAAGTTGCATGAGCGAGACTTAGCGGGGACGTTCTACTGCGACCTTCGCCACTGTCAGATTACCGACTGACGCGAGCGTCCGCTAGCCACCACTTTTCGCCCTTCTCGACCCCTTCGCGATCGGACGACGGCTCCCGCTGAAAAGGCGAAATCGGGCTTCCGGATTGATCCGGGTCGTTCGACCTGCCCAAACTGATCGTCGCTAGGACGTCGCGGAAACGGCCCGAATCGGTTTCATCGCCCGTGCCGCCCGAAAAGATTATTTTTGGTCTGTCGTTGCCGAGCCTGCCACCATTGTTGGCGACGAATAATCACTGCATGGACGCACGATGCTTGATCCTTTCGACCCAAACTCCTTCATCGTCCGCGTTGAAGCCCATATCCTCGGCATTGAACCAAGGATTGCTCGCACGCTCGAGCTTCCAGTTGTCCTCAATCTGGCCCAACTCCACGAGGTGCTGCAAGCCGCGTTCGGCTGGACCGATAGCCATTTGCATCAGTTCCTTATCGGCGGCCTGACCTTCGGCGCGCCGGAATTCGACGAGGATGGCCTCTCTGACCATCGCACGTTCGAGGCGACCGAGACCCGCCTTATCGATTTCACCTACTCCTATGACGAGGACGAGCCCCTCCACATCCTCTACGAGTATGACTTTGGCGATTGCTGGAATCATCGTGTCGAAATGGTTCGCGTGCCACGCGAACCCGGCGTCAACTATCCCCGCTGCGTCGCGGGCACCAGATCGGGGCCGCCGGAAGATGTCGGGGGCACTGACGGTTATGCCGATTTCCTCGATGCGTGGCGAGACCCCGAGCACGAAGAGCATCGTGATATGCGTATCTGGGTTGGAAAAAAGTTCGATCCCGAGCGCTTCGATCTGGAAGCGACCAACAAGCAAATCGGGCGGGCGATGCGCGCCGCCCGAGGCGGCTACAGGTTCAGACACCTGCGGGCGTCATAATTGAGGTTTGAGAAGATCTATTCGCGGGGACCATGCATCCTGTGAATGATGCGCGCGAGGTGCCATTACGATCGCCCTCGCGCGCACTCTCTTTATTCAGAGCCCAAATGTGCCTTGGCGGCTTTCTTGGCAGCGGCGATGCCTTTGGGCTTGCCGCCAGCATTTGCCGGCTTGGCCGGCAATTTTTGACCTGGCTTGCGACCAAGCCCGATCTTTTTTGCCATCGCTCGACGCGCTTCGGAATACGACGGAGCCGTCATTGGGTAGTCGCTCTTAAGACCGTAACGTGCCCGGTACTCGCCAGGAGTGAGGCCATTAGTGCTGAGGTGGCGCGTCAAGGTCTTGTAGGGCTTGCCGTCAATCATGCTGATTATAAAGTCCGGCGACGCCAACGATTTGCGCGCGCTAATCGCGCCAACGTATTCGAGGGCGGCCTCCTGTATCGGCGAAGCATCCGCTGGCGAAGACAGCCCGAGCAAGGCGCCATACATGGATTTCAAAAACGCAGGAACGTCTTCCGGTGTCGTCCGCGTATTTGAATTGGAAAGCCAGGCCATGGTTAGTTCGGTCGCCAGCTCGACGGCGTTTGTGGTCTCTTCTGTCATTCGAAATCCTTGCAATCACACTTCCCCCTGGCCCGTATCTACATTCCGATTGGTAAACATCAATGTTTCAACGCCAGAGGCGCAAGGTTATAGCGCGGCGCCGCTCGATGGCGGCAAACCTGACCGAGGACTATGAGGTCGGGCCCCACGCGGCTGCGCTCGCCGGAGGTAGGTTCGCGCGCCTCGCTGAGGTGTCAGGCGGCGGTGCGGTGGAGCAAGGCGGAGCGTCTGCTTCCGATGGTTCAGCCGCCGCGGGCGCGGCGCTGGTGGAGCCTTGGCTCGGCGGTGCGCGAGGCAGGTGGGGCGGTGGCGAGGCCAACGCTGCGCCACTCGGATCGCATATGCGCTCGATCGTCACTGGAATAATTTCGGGCGGATCGCTGGGATCGAGCGTGACCGGTGCGCGGAAGGCCGTGCGCATGGGGGTGCTTGGCGCAATCCGGGCGTCGGACTGGCGGCAGCGGGCGCTGGGACGGGCAAGACCCGTCGGCCCGCGCTGACGCCGGGCAGCGATTTCGGATCGCCCCGTATTTCTGATCGCCCTGGGCGCGCAAGCACGATATCCCCTCGCATTCCATGGATGTCTATCTCCCCATCGCCAACCTGTCGGTCAACGCGCTCGTCATCGTCTTGTTGGGCGGCGGCGTCGGTCTGCTGTCGGGGATGTTCGGCGTCGGCGGCGGGTTTCTCACCACGCCGCTGCTGATCGTCTATGGCATTCCGCCGACTGTCGCTGCGGCCTCAGCCGCCAGCCAGGTTACCGGATCGAGCGTCTCGGGTGCGATTGCCCATTATCGGCGCGGCGGGGTCGACGTGAAGATGGGGGTAGTGTTGGTGGTCGGCGGGGTGCTTGGCAGCCTGTTCGGCGCCTGGCTGTTCAAATTGCTTCAGGCGACCGGCCAGATCGATACTACGATCGCAGTCATCTATGTGCTGCTGCTCGGCTCGATCGGCGGGTTGATGCTGAAGGAATCGGTGGAGACCGTGCTCGCCACCCGCGCCGGCCGCGCGCCGAAAGCAGCGCGGCGCCGGCATCACCCGCTGGTCGCCGCGCTTCCGCTACGCTGGCGCTTTTACGGCTCCGGCCTGTACATCTCGCCGCTTGCGCCGTTGATCCTGGGTTTTCTCACCGGCATCCTTACCATATTGCTCGGCATCGGCGGCGGCTTCGTGTTGGTCCCCGCGATGATCTACATGCTCGGCATGGCCGCGCAGGTGGTGGTGGGCACGTCACTGTTCCAGATTTTGTTCGTCACTGCGGCGGCGACGATGGTTCACGCTACTACCACCAAGGCGGTCGATATCGTGCTTGCTGCATTGCTGCTGGTCGGATCGGTGATCGGCGCGCAGGTCGGCGCGCGCATGGCGCAAAAAATGAAGCCGGAATATCTGCGGATGGCGCTCGCGGTGATCGTGTTGTTGGTCGCGGCACGCATCGCGCTCGGCCTGGGCTGGCGGCCAGATGAAATCTATTCGATCGAACTGTCGTGAAGCGCCGCGCTTTTCTCCCCATCGTCCTGGCCCCGCTGCTGATGGGTCAGGCCAAGCCGGTGTTGGTGCCTGACGTCTCGCAGCGCAATATCGAGATCGCCTATAGTTTTACCGGCGCCGAACTGCTGCTGTTCGGCGCGATCCTCTATCCGGGCGGTCGCGCCCGCAACGAGCGGCCCGCCGACATCGTCGTGGTGGTCAAGGGCCCGACCCAATCGGTACTGGTGCGCGAGAAAGAAAAGATCGCGGGAATCTGGGTCAATGCGCAACGGATGCGCTATCGCTCGGCGCCTTCCTTTTATGCGATCGCCTCCTCACGCCCGATCGCCAAGCTGGTCGACGATCGCACCGCCGCGATCTACGAACTCGGACTCGACAGTCTGCAGCTCTCGCCTGCATCCGGCGCAGCGGCCCCCGAACAGGCAAGGTTCGACGCGGGATTGGTCGATCTCAAAAAGCGCGCCGGTCTCTACGTCCAGTCGCCGGGCGCGGTCGAGATCACCGATGGCGTGCTCTATCGCGCCCGCGTGACGATCCCGGCGCGCGTGCCGGTGGGCCGCTTCACCGCGGAGACTTTCCTGATCCGTGATGGACGCGTGCTCGCTGCGGCGGTACGCGACATCGAGATCCGCAAGTCGGGCTTCGAACGCTTTATCGCCATCGCTGCGGATCAATGGTCGATCCTCTACGGCCTCACGGCCGTCGCCTTGTCGGTGGCACTCGGCTGGGGGGCGGGTTGGGTGGCGCGGCGCGTCTAACTCAATCTTTACCGGTAATGGGTAGATACATCGGTAAGATTTCTGGGGCAGAATCGCCGATGACGAATCAAGTGAGTGCGGCGACATTCGAGCATGCCATGGCTGCCGCCGCGGCCGGGGCGGTCGCACCGATTGGGCTGGTCACCGAGATCTCCGGTTCGTCGAGTCGCGTGTTGTTTGACCCGCAAGCGCTCGAGGCGCTCGTCGGCCACGCCGACCCTGCGATGTCCAGTGCGGGACAGGTCGGCGCGCAGATTAAGGTGCGGATCGGCGGCACTTGGCTGATCGCCAACGTCCGCTCGCTGCGGCTCGTCGACAGTCATATTGAGGCGCAGGTCGATTTCCTCGGCGAAGGCGACGAGGAAAAACTCACTGGCAAGCTGTACAAATTCCGCCGCGGCGTCACCCGTTATCCCACGCCGGGAATTGCGGTCTATCCGGTCTCCACCGCGGATCTCAAGCAAATCTACGCCGCCGACGATCGCGCATTTATCGATATCGGCACCGTCTATCCCACCAAGGACGTCCGTGCCGCGCTCTATATCGATGCGATGCTTGGCAAGCATTTCGCGCTTCTAGGCTCTACCGGCACCGGCAAGTCGACCAGCGCCGCGCTGATCCTACACCGCATCTGCGAGCTCTCGCCGCAGGGCCATATCGTGATGATCGATCCGCATGGCGAATATGGTGCAGCATTCAAGACCAATGGCGCGATCTTCGACGTGTCGAACATTGCCATGCCTTATTGGCTAATGAACTTCGAAGAACATTGCGAAGTGTTCCTCACCACCACCGGCAACGAGCGCCAGGTGGATGCCGACATTCTCGCCAAATGCCTGCTCGTGGCGCGTGGCAAGGGGCGGATCGGGCAGGAAATCTCTAAGCTTACGGTCGACGCGCCGATCCCCTATTTGTTATCCGATCTGACCGCGTTGATACAACTCGAGATGGGCAAGCTAGATCGCGCGGTCGATTCTGCGCCCTATCTGCGGCTCAAGGGCAAGATCGACGAGGTAAAGGCCGATCCGCGCTACGGCTTCATGTTCTCGGGCATGCTGGTGGCCGATACGATGGCCAGTTTCATCCAGCGCATCTTCCGCCTGCCCGGCGAAGGTAAGCCGATCTCGATCATCGACGTCTCCGGTGTGCCCTCCGAGATCACCTCGGTGGTGGTAGCGGTGCTGTCGCGGATGGTGTTCGATTATGCGATCTGGTCGCGCGGCGAAGCGCAGCGCCCAATCCTCCTCGTCTGCGAAGAGGCGCATCGTTATATTCCGGCGGGCAATTCTGACACCTCGTCGGTTGGCAAGATCCTCGGCCGGATCGCCAAGGAGGGCCGCAAATACGGCGTGTCGCTGGGGCTGATTACTCAGCGCCCGTCGGATCTGGCCGAAGGCGTGCTGTCACAGTGCGGCACGATCATCGCGATGCGGCTCAACAACGACCGCGATCAGGCCTTCGTGCGGGCGGCGATGCCCGAGGGCGCGCGCGGCTTTCTCGATTCGATTCCCGCACTACGCAATCGCGAGTGCATCATCTGCGGGGAGGGCGTGGCGGTGCCGATTCGGGTGAGCTTCGATTCACTCGAGGACAATAAGCGCCCCGCGTCGGACGACCCGCCCTTCTCGGTGCTGTGGCGCGAGAGCGGGCAGGAAGAAGCGATCATTCAGCGGACCGTCAAGCGGTGGCGTTCGCAGGGGCGGTAGTCAGCCCTCAGTTCAATCATTTCGCAGGAATCGCGCCCGAGCAGGATCCCGCCGACACCATCGCCACGCCCACGAAGATCGGGGGCGATTATGCCATCCTGCACCGCCCTGTGTTGAGCGTGTTTCGAGCCTACGGGCCGCAACGGCATTTAAGTCGATCTGGCTGCCTTTGATGTGGGCGATCGTTTCCTACGTCGCGGCTGAGCACGCCACGAAGGGCGCTAACTCAGATGGGGGTTCCGGCAAGCGCCGATACCCAGACGCGCAACTGGCCTGAACTTTCTGAGGTTTCCAACCAGCGGCGGGCTATTCCCCTGCTACCCGCACTCCCATCAGCCCGGAGAGTCTGGCCTTGAACGACGCCAGCGCCTGCCCGCCGAGCCGTGCAGTGGTGCTGAACGACATGGATGCGGGGTTGATCGCGGTGCCGTTTCGATACAGCTCGTAATGGACGTGCGGACCGGTCGACATGCCCGTCGAGCCGACATAGCCGATCACTTGGCCTTGCTCGACGTGCATCCCAGGCCGCACCGCGATCCGGCTCATATGCCCATAACCAGTGCCAAGACCGCCGGGATGGTTGAGCTTGACGAAATTGCCATAGCCGCCCGTGCGCCCTGCGAAGGCAACGGTACCCTCCATCGTCGCATGGATCGGCGTTCCCCAGGGTGCGCCGAAGTCGATTCCCTTGTGCATCCGCACGAAGCCGAGCAGCGGATGGCGGCGCATCCCGAAGGACGAGGTGATATGCCCGTTGCTGACTGGCAGCGAAGCCGATCCCTTGCGCTCGCCGGTGCCGGCGCCGTCATACCAATTGGTACGGCCGTCCTCGTTCCACGGCATCAACTGCAGCTTGCGGCCACCTTGGTCGAGCCCGGCGAGCAGCAACTGACCGAGTTGGACCTCGCCAGTCGCGGCGCGGGCCTGCTCGACGATGATGTCGAAGTTATCTGACGGCTCGACGTCGCGGCCGACCGAGACGCGGGTAGCAAGCGCCTTGATATAGGCCTCGACTGCCTTGGCGGGCGCGCCGGCGGCGCGCGCCGACCGATAGAGGCTTGAGCCGACCGAGCCGCGGATCCGCAGCGGCGTGCGATCGATCGAGATCGGCTGGCGGGTGAGGGCGAGCTGGCCTGCGGTGCGCGCGACCGAAAGTGCGAGATCGAAACGCGCGCGGAAGGCGAGATGCTCGAGCGGGCGGGCGACCGCCTTGCTGGCGCGGCGGCCGAGGGTGACGTTGAGTCGGGTGCCCGCTTTAATGTCGCCGAGCGCGACCGCGCCCGACACCAGGCTGGTCAGGCGGTCGACATCGTTGCCCGGCATGCCGGCGCGGCGTAGCGCGTCGCCGAAGTCTTCGTCCTGGCCAATCGTGGTGGTGAGTTCGACGGTCGGGCGCTCCGGCGTCTCGGCAAGCGGCCGGACAAGCGCGCCCGCCGCCATCCGTCGGCCGCTGTCTGCGCCCAGCGCGAGCGGCGAAATAGATTGCGCGCGCGCTTCTTCCCAGGCGGCGCCGGTCAGTGCGGGCGGCGTGTCGCCGAGGACCGGGCGGTGGAAACCAGGCGCGAGCGCGATGGTGATGGTGCACAGGGCGAGGCAGGTGGCGGCGCCGCGGAACCATTCGGCGGTTCCGATCCGCGCACCGAGATCGGGCACCCAATCGACATGCGAGAGCCGTTCGGCGAGGCTTTGGGGTGGAAGCGCGGGCGCGGCGCGACCGAAGGAGAGGGCCGCCGAACCCGCGCCCTCCATCAAACCTGTGTCGCTACGCAAGAACAAGGCGCACTGCCCCCAAACCGTCGCCGAACCCCCGGCGATCGGGGGACTGTGGCGAGAAAAACCTAAAGTCAAATTAACCGCGGGCCACTCGCGGGACGCGGCGGCGAGCCGTTTTCGCGCCACGACGAACGGCTGCGATGTGGTTTGTTAACCCTGTTTCCGGCAACCGAAAATCTCGGAACATCCCGTAGTCACGGTTGCGTTTCCCGACGAAGCGTCCGATCTTGTCCGAGATGGACACACGCGATGGAGCCCGTGTTACCGCGGTGCTTGGCCCGACCAATACCGGCAAGACCTATCTCGCGGTCGAGCGGATGTGCGGCCATTCGAGTGGTATGATCGGTTTCCCGCTGCGGCTGCTGGCGCGGGAAGTTTATGACCGGGTGGTCAAGATCAAGGGCGCCAATCAGGTCGCGCTGATTACCGGCGAGGAAAAGATCGTCCCGCCGGGCGCGCGCTGGTTCCTGTGCACCGCCGAATCTATGCCGGTTGACCGTGACGTCGCCTTCGTCGGAATCGACGAGGCGCAATTGGGCGCCGATCCCGAGCGTGGCCATGTTTTCACAGACCGCCTGTTGCGCGCGCGCGGACGCGAGGAGACGATGATCCTAGGGTCGGAGGCGCTGCGCCCGGTATTGAAACATCTGGTGCCCGAGGCCGAGATCATCGGCCGCCCGCGGTTCTCCACGCTCAGCTACGCCGGCGCGACCAAGCTCTCCCGCCTCCCGCGTCGCTCAGCGATCGTCGCCTTCTCGGCCGAGGAGGTCTATGCCGTCGCCGAGATGCTGCGCCGGCTGCGCGGCGGCGCGGCGGTGGTGATGGGCGCATTGTCGCCGCGCACCCGCAACGCGCAAGTGGCAATGTTCCAGGCCGGCGAGGTCGACTATCTCGTCGCCACCGACGCAATCGGCATGGGCCTCAACATGGATGTCGCCCATGTCGCCTTTGCTGGTCTCCACAAATTCGACGGACATCGGCGCCGGCGGCTGATGGTGTCGGAAATGGCGCAGATCGCTGGGCGCGCTGGTCGGCACCAGCGCGACGGCACTTTCGGCGGGTTGACCGGCGAGGGACCGGACGCTTTCACCCCCGAAGAGGTCTATGCAGTCGAGGAACATCGCTTTCCGCGGCTCGACCACCTGTACTGGCGCGACGGCGACCCGGATTATTCGAGCATCGACGCGCTGATCAACAGCCTCGAGACGCGCCCGAACGATCCGGTGCTCCGCGCCGCGCCCGAAGCGATCGACCTCGCCGTGCTCAAGCGACTCGGTGACGAAGACTGGGTGCGCGACGGTATAAAGTCGCCGTTCCTAGTCGCGCGACTGTGGGCGGCGTGTGGACTGCCCGATTTCCGCAAACTTGGGCTGGATCCGCATGCGCGCTTCGTCGCGCGGCTGTTCGCACACCTGTGCAAGGGGCCGATCCCGCACACCTTGTTCGCCGAGGAAATCGCCCGGCTCGACCGGATCGAGGGAGACGTCGAAACGCTCGCTGGTCGGATCGCGGCGATTCGTACCTGGGCTTATATCGCACAGCGCCCGGACTGGCTGGCGGATCCGGTGCTGTGGGCGGACCGCACGCGGGCGATCGAGGAGAAGCTCTCGGACGCGCTGCACGCCTCGCTCACCCAGCGCTTCGTCGACAAGCGTACTACAGCGCTGATGCGACAGATCGGAAACGATCCCCTCGCGATGCCGGTGGTGGTCGGCGCCGAGGGCGAGGTGCTCGTCGAAAATCATCCGATCGGACGTCTCGAGGGGTTCCGCTTCACCGTCGATCCGGACGCGCGTTCGGGGGACAAAAGGCTGCTGCTGGCGGCGGCTGAGCGTCGGTTGGGAGTGGAATTGGCGCGGCGCGGCGCATCGCTGATTGAGGCAGCGGATGCGGACTTTGCGCTTTCGACTTTGGACACCGTTTTCCGCGCTCGCCCCCAGCCTGTCGAGCCAAAAGCGACCGAAGGCCAACCACCGTCCTTTTCTTCGTCAGCGGCGCAAAAGAAGGACGGGTCTTCGACAAGCCCACGGCAAACGGGGAGAGGGGAGGGCGCTGGCACACCGGCGATCACGTGGCAGGGCCATCCGGTGGCCACGCTTAAGCCGGGCCCCAGCCTCGCCCGCCCTCGGATCATTCCGGATCGTGCGCTCGACACACTGGACCGTCCGCAGCGTGCAGCGATCCAGGCGCGCCTTGAGGCGTGGCTCGCATCTGCGCTCGCGCGCCATCTCCCGTTATTCCCTGCACTCGAAGCGCTGACCCGGGACGCGGCAGCGACGCCCTCCTTGCGTGCCGCCGCGGCCGCGATCCTCGACGCTGGCGGACTTGCGCCACGCCGCTCGGTCGAGGCGCTGGTGTCCGCGCTCGATCCCGCCGCGCGCAAACGGCTGCGCGCGCTTGGCGTCACGATCGGCGCGCTCGACATATTTGATGCACGATTGATCAAGCCCGAGCCTGCCCGCTGGCGGCGCGCGCTGCTCGCTGCGCGCGGTATGCCGGTCGGGGCCGGACCGGTGAGCCCGGCCAGTGTTCTCCCCCGCGACGCCCCTGGGGCGACTCTTACCCATGGTTTCCGCCCGCTAGGGCCCCAGGCTGTGCGGATCGATCTGGTCGAGCGCATCGCGAAAATTGCGTTCGACGCGCGGCAGGGGCGCAAGCCATTCGCCCCGGACTCTGCGCTCGCCACTTCGATCGGGCTCGCGCCCGAGACGCTCGCCCGGCTGATGGCTCAACTGGGTTTCCGCAGCGTCGCTCCGATCGAGGGCCGTGCGCGCTGGATGTGGCACGGCGTGCCGCCGCGCGCGCCCGAGGTGGCGCCGGTTCCCGGCAATGCCTTCGCCGCACTCGCAGGGCTTCGCCATGGGTAACATCCCATGACCGACTCCATGCGGCTCGACCGCTTCTTGTGGTTCGCGCGGTTGACCAAGACGCGCCCCGCCGCGCAAGCGATCGCCGCGGACGGCCATCTCCGCGTCGACGGCCGCCCCACCGATCGCGCCCATACCCCGATTCGTCCCGGCAATATCCTTACGTTCGCGCAAGGGGCCAACATTCGCGTGATCCGCGTCGAATCGTTGCCGTTACGGCGCGGCCCGGCTCCTGAGGCACGCGCCTGCTACATCGATCTTATTCCCGGATCGGCCTCCACCGATTTTCCTGCAAATGAATCGCAGCACGATACGCAAGATTGACGTGTCCCGCCCGCGCGCATAGCAGAGCCGCGTTCGTCCACGGGATCCTTACCAATGACCTATGTCGTCACCGACGCGTGCATCAAGTGCAAGTACATGGACTGCGTCGAGGTCTGCCCCGTCGACTGCTTCTATGAAGGCGAGAACATGCTCGTCATCAACCCATCGGAGTGCATCGATTGCGGCGTGTGCGAGCCCGAATGCCCGGCCGAAGCGATCCTGCCCGATACGGAGAGCGGCCTCGAACAGTGGATGGAGGTCAACACTACCTTCTCCGCGCAATGGCCCAACGTCACCCGCAAGCTTGACCAGACCCCGCCTGACGCCGACGCGTTCAAGGGCGTGGAAGGCAAGTTCGACAAGTTCTTCTCGCCCGAGCCCGGCACCGGCGACTGAGCCTCGCGCGGGTCTGTCTCGCGCTGTCGGACGACGGACTGGTAATTTTGTTGTGTGTCTGTTATACTCGCGCAAGACGGGAGCGGCTTTCGCTCGCCTCCCGACGGAGACGATACACACATACCATCCCGACTCGCGCCGCGCTCTTGGCTACCGGCCGCGAAACCTTCGGGCATCTGGTCCACTGGAAAGGCTTTAGAGAATGGCTGCCAAGGCGCTGTCCTTCGACGTCGGCGATTATGTCGTTTACCCCAAGCACGGCGTTGGCCGTGTTGTAGAGCTGCAACGCCAGGAAATTGCGGGCATGCAACTCGAGCTCTACGTTCTCCGCTTCGAGAAGGAGCGCATGACGCTCCGTGTCCCGACCAACAAGGCCGAATCGGTCGGCATGCGCAAATTGTCATCGGACAAGACGCTGCGCGAAGCGCTCGACACGCTCACCGGCAAGCCCAAGGTGAAGCGCACCATGTGGTCCAGGCGCGCGCAGGAATATGAGGCCAAGATCAACTCGGGCGACCTGGTGTCGATCGCCGAGGTGGTCCGCGACCTGTTCCGTGCCGACGACCAGCCCGAGCAAAGCTATTCCGAGCGGCAGATCTTTGAGGCTGCCACCAGCCGTCTCGCCCGCGAACTCGCCGCGATGGAGCAGATCGAGGAGCCTGCTGCGCAGGAGAAGATCCTTGAGATCCTCCGCAAGGCCGCTGGCATTTACAATAAGGACAAGGTGCCCGCTTAAGCCGGCGTGCACTTTCCCGAGCGAATCGAAGGGGCGGCTAGCAATAGCCGCCCCTTTTTCGTTGCGGATTGGTCTCTGTGTGTTATTCTGGCAATACACACAGGAGGCTTCGATGCGCATTGTCACTCTCGCCCTGATCGCGCCGCTCGCGGCCTGCTCGATGCATTCTAGCGACAACGCCGAGGCCAAGGGCGCCGCGACCGGCGGATCAGGCAATGCGCGCAGTTATGCCATCGTCGATTTCTCGGAGGTCGATCTGCGTGGCTCCGACAATGTCGACGTACGCGTCGGCAGCGCGTTTTCGGTGCGCGCGGAAGGGCCCACGGCGGAGCTCGACAAGCTCGTGATCGACAAGGTCGGCGGTGCGCTGCGGATCGGGCGCAAGCCCGCGGCCAGCTTTTGGGGCGGGGATACCTATCGTAGCGTGAAGATCTTCGTGACGATGCCACGGATCGCTTCGGCCAAATTGGAGGGGTCGGGCAATCTCGCAATCGATTCGGTCGAGGGTAGTCGCTTTTCCGGAGAGAGCGCGGGATCAGGCAACATGACCATTGACCGGCTCAGTGTCGATGCGGCCGACCTGTCGAGCACGGGCTCTGGCGAGATCGTCACCTCAGGCGGGACGGCCAGGCGACTGACGCTGTCGATCGCCGGATCGGGAGACATTTCGGCGCCGCATCTCAAAGCGAGCGCCGCCGACGTCTCGATCGCCGGCTCGGGCAACGTCACGGCGGATGTTGCTGGCCCGGCCAAGGTATCGATCGTCGGCTCGGGTGACGCCGATCTCGGCGCGCGCGCGCATTGCACGACCAGCAAGGTGGGCTCTGGCGAGGTCAAATGCGGCGGATGATTCTGGTGACTTGCGCCTGATGGCGACCGGTGCGAGATCGGGGAGATGATCGCCCGTCTCCTCGCTTTCGCCGTCCTTACCCTCCCGCTCGCCGCACAGGCCGAGACGCGGCGCGACATGATCACTAGCTTCGATAGGGTGCGGGTCGACGGACCCTATGACGTGCGGCTGGTGACCGGCCCCGGCGCCACTGCGGTGGTGGAGGCGGATCGCGCCGCCCTCGATCAGATCGCGGTCGAGGTGCAGGGCACCACGCTGAGTATCACGACTCATGGCTTTGACAGCCATCGCGCGAGTCCAGCGGGGGCGACCCCGGCGGTGATAACGCTGACCACTCCCACGCTGCGCGCCGCCACGGTCAATGCCGGCGGGCAATTGCGCATCACCGGTATGAAGGCGCAGCGGATCGACCTCTATGTTGGCGGCAGCGGTAGCCTAAGCGTGACCGGAGCCGAGACCGACGCGCTGAATGCGACGGTGATGGGGGCGGGGAGCATGATCCTGTCGGGCAGCGCCCAGCGCGCCCGTCTGAGCGTTAGCGGCCCCGGGGCGATCGATGCTGGCAGTCTTGCCACTAACGACCTGAACGTGCGGCTCGACGGGCCCGGCGACATCAAAGCCGCGGCGCGCTCGACCGCAGCGGTCACCAGTCTGGGGACGGGTGGAGTAGCGGTGTCGGGCACGCCGACCTGCACGGTGACCCGCACCGCAGGCGGCCCGGTGATCTGCGGGAAATAGGGATCTAACGCGGCAGATAAAGCCAAGACGACGCGCGCTAGATCAGCGCCAGTCCCGCCAGTTCGCCGAGCAGCACAGCCGGCATATCTTCGATTCCATCAGTGCCACCGCCCAGGTCCATAGGCGCGTCTTTATCTTCGAGATAGCGCCAGCCCTGATGCGCGCGCTTTGGGCGAGCATGGGTCAGCACCAACTGAGGATCGATGAAGATTGCCACGCGTCCGCCCTCGGCCTCGCCGAACGAGAAGATCGGTGAACGCGCAACCAGCTGATGCTTGAGGATCCAGAATAGCGAGCCACTCCCCGCCATTTCCAAGTGTCGCTTGGGCAAATAGCGGGTGGTGAGGAATAGTGGCCCCTCGATCGCGCGCCGCGCTAGCCGGTCGCGCAGGTCGTCGAGCGTGTCGATCGCGAACGCGACCTTGGTCATGTGCAGAGGGGGAATGTGCAGAGTCATGCCATCAATTTGGGGTGTAGGCTCGGACGATCAAGCTCACAGCCCCCATATCGCGGCGAGGCCAAGGAAGGTGAAGAAACCCAGGCAATCGGTCATCATCGTCACGAAAACGGCGGAGGATACCGCCGGGTCGATCCGCATCCGCTCGAGGCTTAACGGGATCAAGACGCCCGAGAGTCCCGCGACCAAATTGTTGATCAGGATCGACAGGCCGAACACGATCGACAGGGACGGATTGTGGTAGAGAAAGAAAGATCCCCCGCCGATCAATATGCCTAGGCTCAGCCCGTTGGCCGCGGCGATGCGGAATTCACGCAGGATCATCCACAAAGTATTCGAATCTGTCAGCTGGTTGGTGGCGAGGGCGCGCACCACCACCGCCAACGTCTGGGTGCCGGCATTGCCGCCCATTCCCGAGACGATTCCCATCAGCGCGGCAAGCAGCGCGAAGCGAGCGATCTCGGCCTCGAACAGTCCCACGACTCCGGCGGCGAGCATCGCTGTACCCAGGTTGATCACCAGCCAGATCAGTCGCGTGCGCACGGTCAGCGAGATGGGCTCGTTGATGTCGCCTTCGCCCGCGCCGGACAGGCGGAGAATGTCCTCGCCGGCCTCCTGACTGACGATGTGCAAAATGTCGTCGACCGTGATCATGCCGACCAGCCGGCCGCCATTGTCGACCACCGCAGCTGAGATCAGCGCATATTTCTGGAAGCGCAGCGCGACCTCTTCCTGGTCCATATCGACCGGGATCAGGGTTTGCTCGCGCTTCATTACGTCGCCCATCGCGACGGTGCGCGGGGTGCGCAGGATCCAGGATAATTGGCAGGTCCCGACCGGCTTGTGCTGGGGATCCACCACGAAGATTTCCCAGAAATCAGTGGTCAGTTCCTCGTGGCCGCGCAGATAGTCGATCGCGTCGCCTACGGTCCAATGTTCGGGCACCGCGATCAGTTCGCGCTGCATCAGTCGGCCGGCGGATTCCTCGGGGTAGCTGAGCGCCTCCTCGATCGCAGCGCGATCGTCGGGATCGAGCGCGCGGAGTACGGCCTTTTGGTCGTCCTCCTCCATGTCCTCGATGATCGCGACGGCATCGTCGGTATCGAGTTCGGAGGCGATATCGGCGACCTGATGCGGCTCAAGCGCGTCGATCAGCGCCTCGCGCACATAATCGTTCATCTCGGCGAATACGTCGCCGTCGAGTAGATCCGCCAGCGCGCGGGCGAGTGCGGCGCGCTCGTCGCTGGGCGTCAGCTCGAACAGATCGGCAATATCGGCCGGATGGAGCGGGTCGACCAGGGTTCGGGCCGCTTCCGGGTCGCCGGCCTCAACCGCGTCGAGCACCGCGCGGACGAATTCCGGGCGCAGGCGGTCGTCGCGATCCAGCTGGGTCTCGGGCTCGGCGTCGAGATCATGGATCGGGTCTGCTTCGCTCATGTCCGATCCTCCTGCATGGGAAGCCGCTGCCCTAACGCTGCGGCGCGGCAAAGCCAATCGCGCGCGGACATTTGCAACCGCCTGTCTCGGGCGCTAGGGCCGGCCCTTCATTTCCGAGGAGCCTTTCCGATGGCCGATACCCCCGAAACTCTGACCATGACCCTCGACGGCGGCGACGTCACGATCAAGCTGCGCCCCGATCTCGCGCCCAAGCACGTTGCGCGGATCGTCGAGCTCGCCAATGACGGCTTCTACGATGGGGTGGTATTCCACCGCGTGATCCCGGGCTTCATGGCGCAGGGCGGCGATCCCACTGGCACCGGCATGGGCGGCTCCAAGCTCCCCGACGTTCCGGCGGAATTCTCGAAGCAGCCGCATGTTCGCGGCGTGTGTTCGATGGCGCGCTCGTCCAACCCGAACTCGGCCAACAGCCAGTTCTTCGTCTGCTTTGACGACGCGCGCTTCCTCGACAATCAATATACCGTCTGGGGCGAAGTCACCGACGGCATGGACCTGATCGATGCGCTGCCCAAGGGCGAGCCGCCGAAGGCGCCGGGTAAGATCGTAAAGATGCGGGCTGCGTAAGCCCGAATAAGCCCCTCCTCCAAAAGGGGAGGGGCCGCTTGCCCTTTCAAACACCTTCGGCGACGGTCTCGATCAGCCAGTCGTGGAATACCTTTACCGGGCGCTGCAATAGCGCGCGAGGGCGGCACACGAACCAGTAGCTGTACGGGCTTTCCACCTCGAGCTCGAATAATTTC
>Ga0233335_1000089_pt1 | contig 26879 bp, 21 predicted proteins | sample GEONDECOMP222_FD_180695 | JGI IMG/M metagenome (GOLD analysis project Ga0233335, IMG submission 180695) | Leaf litter microbial communities from Shasta-Trinity National Forest, California, United States - GEON-DECOMP-222 | ecosystem: Environmental > Terrestrial > Plant litter > Unclassified... | reverse complement strand
TGATCCTCTCATGGAACTTATTATTTTCTAATTGATACTTTAGCTGCAAGTTCTGCAACACAAAATGGTAGCAAGATACGCATGTTAAGCTGCTTAGCTGAAACAATCAGACATATTAATAGTGAAGGATCAGTAAGTGCATTATTTTTAGATAATGATAGTTTTTTGATTGAATATAGAGGTATGGTATATGTCCGTTTCTTTTGAGCTTAAGATGCAACCACGAGATTGCTTGGGTACTGCTGCTAGCCGTCGCTTAAGGCGTTTAGAAGATCGAGTGACAGTCAGTTTATCTGGCAATGACGGTCCTCTGAATTTATCAGTAGACCATGCTAGTTTATCGCGTATATTACAAAATGATCATTTTTCACCCAGTAGCATTATAAAAATTATAGCAGGGGATAAAGTTTATCCTGCGATTTTTAAAAAACTCAAAAGAGACCCCGTCAAACCCAAAATTCTAGACGTAGAACTTCTGCATATTAATGAAAATAAACCAATGCAGGTATCAGTACCGCTCGCTTTTGCAGGTGAAGCGATCTCCCCAGGTATTAAAGTAGGCGGTGGTAGAGTCTCTTATCAATTAACAAGCATCATAGTCAATTGTTTGCCTAAAGATCTCCCTCAAGAAATTAAAGTCGATATTTCCAAGCTAGATTTAAATGAAACCATTACTCTATTCCAGTTAATAGTACCTGAAAATGTTGTATTAGCTGAAAAAATAGATCGAGTGGTAGTATCTATGATTGCACCACGTGGTCAATTAACCGCTAACGGTACTGATACCCCTGCTGAAGAATAAAAAATATATTTTTTATCGAATGGTCCCATTCAATCGATACATTTATGCCTATTCGTTTAATTGTAGGTCTGGGTAATCCCGGTATCGCTTATGAACAAACACGGCACAATGTAGGGGTATGGACATTAAAGCAAATCGTAAAAGAGTACCAAGTGATTCTCAGTAGTCGTAAAAACTGGCATGGTTTTCACGGTCAATTCCAGTTAAATGATATTCCCTATCATCTCTTTATGCCAACCACCTTTATGAATGAAAGCGGTCGAGGGGTTAATGCATTGATCCGTTATTACAAAATACCTCTGAGCGATGTACTCATTATCCATGATGATTTAGATTTATCACCTGGCGTAATCCGTTTGAAATCAGGCGGTGGGTCAGGTGGTCATAATGGCATCAAAAGTATCGTAAGCCTTTGTGGAGATAATAATTTTTGGCGATTGCGTGTGGGTATTGGACATCCTGGTATGAAAGCACTGGTATCTCATTATGTTCTGAGCCGGCCGAGTCTGACAGAATTTTCTAATATAGAAAGGGCACTTCATAAAATGAATGTAGTATTACCTTTATTACTCAAAGGTGACTACGAACTTGCGATGCAAACCTTACATACATCAGAAAAATCATAAGCGCTACAAAGCCCACAAAACTTTAATGTAAAAATGTAAATAGGCTTTTCATTTACAAAGTTTTATATCCTAGCAAGTATATAAAGCCTGCCACGGCAAGAAAAGGTCCAAAAGGAATAGGCGTATGATAGTCTTTTTTAGATAGTAGCAGCCATGTGATAGCGCTACATAATCCAGTGCTTGAAGCGATCCATAAAACAAAAGGCAAGGCTTCAATACCCAACCAAGCGCCTAATACGCCAAAAAGTTTGATATCTCCTCCTCCTAAACCGATACGTCTCGTTAAAAGCCAATAGGCAGTCGTGATGAGCCACAAGCTGCTATAAGCTATATAGCTACCTAATAATGCAGATTGCATTGAAGAGGCAAAGCACCCGCTAGTTATATTAGCCAGTATACCCAATAGCCATAAAGGCCCTGTGATGAAATTAGGGATCATAAGATAATAGCAATCAATATAAGAAAGCATTAACAAACCCCAAGTGAATATCAAAGCCCATATTATCGGCAATATGCTTTGTTTTATAGAAAAATACCACACAAGCGTCATACTACACAGTATGCTCACTATTTCAAATAAGGTTATCCCTCGAGATAAGGACATTTTATGCTCTACATTATAAGCATACGTCATAGCAGGCATTGCCAGTGTTCTATAGAAATAAGCGAGCAGGCCAGTGATGCTCGCGACAATCAAGCTAGTCATCATACCAATTCAATCATATTACCTAATTCAAAAATGGGCCAATAAAATGCCAATAATAAGCTGCCGACAAAAAGACCAATGATCACTAGCAGCACGGGTTCGAAAAAACTACGAGTGATTTCAATCAATTCATTGAGTTGTTTGTCAAAAAACTCAGCCAAGCGTTTTAAATGCTCAGGTAACTGAGAGGTGTTTTGGCCGGTTTCAATCATTTGAATCACAAACGCAGGAAAACAACACGTATTTTCCAAAGCTTGCGGTAGATAAATACCACTTTCAATAATCGCATAACGTGCTTCTAAAATAGCCAGTTTGTATTTTGTATATTGCACTACTTCTGCAGTTGCCGCTAACGCATTTCCCATAGGTAATTTAGCCGCTAAGGTTGTACTCAAAGTATAACAAAACCGCATTAGAGCTATTTTGTGTAAGATAGAACTCACCCAAGGTAATTTTAATAATAGATGATCCAAAGAAAACAACCACTTGAAAAAAGCTTTTTTAAATACACGAAAGATGGTTCCTAGCATGAGCGTGATTATCAAAAATAGCGTTAGATAGCTTTTCAAGCCATTGGAAAATTTAATCAGGATACGGGTTAATAAAGGTAAACTTGCATTGACTTCTTTAAATAATAATTCAAATTGAGGCACTAAAAATAACATTAGTAAAATTAATACTATGATAGCAGCACTCAACAATACCATTGGATAATAAAGTGCTTTTTGTAATTTCTGTTTGGTAGCTAATAATTGATCTTGATAATCTGCGAGTTGTAACAATTGATGAGGCAAATTTCCGCAATGCTCACTAGCTTCCACTAAATTGCAATATAATGCATTAAAATATTCTGGATAATTTCTGAAAGCAGTGCTCATATCCATGCCATCTTCTATATTGGCTTTTAAATGCATTAATAAATTAGGCATTCGAGAAATAGAAGGATATTGTTGGATCAAGGCATCAAAAGCCTGGGCTAATGGAAATCCAGCTTGTAATAGATTGGCTAATTGCCGTGTGAAAAAAGCAATATCTTGTGATTTAATGTTAGCTTGCATGCGTACTAAACGGCATGTATAGCTTAGATGAGTGACGGTAATACCCTGGCGTTTTAATTGAATGCGAACCAGTTCAAATTGATTAGTAATTTTAATACCTTTGACACGTTCGTCAGTCTTTGAAATGCCTTCCCAATAAGATACTTTTTGAAGTTTCCACCACATAAAATTACAATTGGTGCTTTATGTAAGAATGCGCTTATTCACGATTAAGCATTTATAGTTCATCACTCATTCTAACAATGACCCTCCAAGCATGGGGTTTGTTGGGTAAGTGAGAATTTTTGTAGACGAGACTGACTTCTGCAATACCAATCATAGGTGTCCATAACGCTAATCCAATACCTGAACTATTAGTCAGATGTAGATGATTATTATTGACTTGAGGATGAATATCAGTAAAAAAGTTAAGATAAAGAAGGTTACCTAAACAATGTCTATACTCCAGCGTACAGCTGAATAAAGCATTAGAAACTTGATATTCTTGATGTCCTCTTGGATATTGCAAACCACCTGCGTACAAACCAAAAGAAGGGAGTTTTTTTTGTAGTGAAGGTATGAATGTATAACCAAGACGCATTCTCAAGAGTAAATAACTATATTGCTTCCACCAATGCAAGTAATTGGAATATTCTCCGAAATAGTTGAGTTTATATTCTGTTCTGAATAAATCTATTGTAGATAAAAAGGCTCTTGAAGCTGCTTGTGTATGCAGGTGTATTTCATAGTTATGCATTCCTTCTAGCCAATTGATTTGCGAGACATGCGCAATAAAACCGGGAATGAATAAATGAGCATAATCGTCAATATGCGATGCACTATTTTCAGGGAAAGCTTCGTAATGATACTTAAGAAATGAAGTTAAGTTCCAAGCTGAATATTGCCTGACACTGAACAATCCGAATGTACCAACTTTTGTGGGTGTATTGGCCAAATGGTGTTGATTATATCCTAATTGAATATGATACTGCTGAGCCGCTGCTAATACTCCAGGTATGCTATACACACCTAAGAGAGTGATGGGGTGAGTAAAACTATATTCACCCATTAAGGTAGCTTGATGTCCTCTATCATTAAGATAGCGGATTGATTTTTCTGCTTTAATTCGAAATCCTAAGTCTGTGCTATAACCGATCCGAATAGCATGATAATGTTTTGGCACGGGTACCAGATCAATATTGATTGGTATTTCGTGATGCGGAGGATGAGAAGGGATTTTTATCGTCGCTTTTTGGAAATAACCAGTATTTTTGAGTGTTGCTTGCAATGCTTGCAGATCTTGCAAGCGATAGGGTGATTTTTCTTTAAAAGTGACATAGTGTTTAAGAAAAGCCTTACTGAATAGCTTTTGTCTGAAAGTGATAGGCCCTGTTTGATACTGATGGCCAGTCTCCATGGAAAGATTAATAGTTGCAGTGTATTTTGCTGGATCAATAATGACAGTATGCTCTTTCCATTGAGCATCTAAATAACCTTCAGCGATCATTATTCTATACAGCTCTCGTTTGAGCATCTGATAGTTCTCAGTCGACATCAGGCATCCTTTCTTCTCATTCAGTTTGTTAACTAATTGTTGCAAGAGATTGTCTTGTTTGCCATCACCTATTAATTGAATATTTAAATGTGTAATCGTTAGTGCAGACCCTAATGTGATAGTATAAGTTGCTGAGTAATGATTATTGTTGTTTTCTAAATGAGATTGAATGGTAGCTTTAAAATAGCCTAATGCCTGCAGTGTATTGTAAATTTCTTTTTTAGATGCTAAATAATAGCTTCGTATATTATGTTTTGTAAGTCGATTAGGGCTTTTCTCAAATTCCTTGAGCTTTGAATGGATAACACTTAAAACTGTATCAGGGACGCCTTCAATAGTATAATCGAATGTGATTGATACATTCTGTGTGATCATATTGGCTAAAACGATATTAGGCAATATGCTAAAAAAGATAATATATAAAAATAATTTTTTGAATGAATACAATATATATATTTTGCAACAATGGTAATTTAAATAGTTATATACTATATGACCTATAGATGATACTAACTCTTTGCAAATTTAGATAGTTAAACATTATGCGCCATCTTTCCAAAAAAATCTCTATCTTATCTCCTTTGTTATGTTTTATAACAATATATACTTTCATGATAGGCACGTCTCAAACGATTGCGTTTGATGGGCTTGCAAAACATAAAGTGAATTACAGTTTAGGACATCATGTACCTAAAACAGCCTCTCAACCTATTTTTAAACCATTTCCGCCAGCAATTCAAGCCAGTGCTTATGTGTTAATTGATGCACATAGTGGTCGAGTGCTAGCATCTAAAAATGAAAACAAACAAGTTACGCCTGCTAGCTTAACAAAAATGATGGTGTCATATTTAGCATCAGCGGCTTTGGATTTAGATCGTATTACTTTAGAGGAAAAAGTTAATATTAGCCAAAAAGCAGGTTCAACGGGGGGTTCACGCATGTTTATAGCCCCTAATACCTATGTGACAGTGCGCGATTTATTGCGAGGTATCATTGTGCAATCAGGCAATGATGCCAGTATTGCATTAGCCGAATATTTAGCAGGCGACGAAAAAAATTTTGTTGAAATTATGAATCAGCAAGCAAAACGTTTCAATATGAGCGGCACTCAGTTTATGAATGTGAGTGGCTTACCTCAAGCGGGCCATTATACCACTGCATTAGATTTAGCGACACTAGCGAGGGCTATTGTTTTAGATTTTCCTAAAGATTATGCGTGGTATTCTGAAAAATCTTTTAGCTATAGTGGCATTACGCAAAATAATCGAAATAGATTACTCTTCTGGAACGTAGGGGTCGATGGTATTAAAACAGGTGATACAAAAGAATCAGGCTTTTGTATCGCCGCTTCTTCTATGAAAAATGATATGCGTTTGGTTGCAATCGTCATGGGAGCACCTACCAAAAAAGCGCGTCTAGATGGTGCTTATACTTTGTTAAAGTATGGATTCGATTTTTTTGAAACCCAAAAAATTTATAGTGCTTACGAACCTATTATAAAAAATAGAATTTGGTTTGGTAAGCCATTGAAGGTAACTGCAGGCTTAGAACATGATCTATACGTAACAGTTTTACGGGGTTATAGTAAGCATCTCAAAAAAGTAGTAACCATTAATAAACATTTACGGGCACCTTTAACTAAAAGTAGTGCCGTAGGGCAAGTACAAATCACCCTGAATGGTGAAGTTTTAACAGATATTTCCTTAGTGAGTTTACACCCTGTTGCAAAAGCTTCGTGGTGGCGTCGTTGGTGGGATCATCTACTATTATTTTTTGTCAGACAATGGCGATAAAATACCATTTTTCAACTCAAAAATTTTGTCCATTTTATTGGCAAGGCTGTAATCGTGTGTCACCAGTACTAAACTCATTTGTTTAGATGCCTTCAGTGTATTAAATACTTGCATTGCGGTTTGGGCATCTAAATTACCCGTCGGCTCATCTGCAAGAATACAGGCTGGGTTGGGTAATAGCGCTCGTGCGATTGCTGTACGTTGTTTCTCACCCCCTGAAATTTCACTAGGCTTTTTATGTCTTTTATCAAACAAATCTAATTGATGTACTAAAGGCAAAGCTTGCTGGAAAGCCTTTTTTTGATGTATGCCTCGTATGAATAAAGGCATACATATATTCTCTAGAACAGAAAATTCAGGCAATAAATGATGGAATTGATATACAAAACCTATATTGCGGTTTCTAGTTTGATTGCGCTGCAATTCAGTTAAATCTGCAAAACGACGCCCTAATATATGAACATCCCCCGAATCAGCCCTTTCTAATCCTCCTAAAATATGTAACAGCGTGCTTTTTCCGCTGCCTGAAGCCCCTATAATAGCAATACACTCACCTTCGGAAACATGAAAATTAATATTGTGTAATACTTGTATAGTTTGAATACCTTCCGGAAAGGATTTATTGATATTATAGCATTCTAAAATAGGTTTTTTATTCATAACGCAGTCTCTCAAAGGGTATGATTTTAGAAGCACGCCAAGCAGGATATAAGGTTGCGCACATACTCATACATAAAGCGGTTAAGCTGATTTTGATTAGATCTAAAATCTCAATTTTAGAAGGCAACTGGTCTACTAAATAATTAAAGCTAAATAAATCAATGTTTAATAAGGTTTCTAATAGGCTAATAAGGTCCCCGATATAGTAAGACAATAAAATACCGCCTCCTAGCCCAAGTATGATCCCCATTAATCCGATCAACGTTCCTTGTACAATAAATATTTGCAGTATTGTCCTAGCGCTTGCACCTAAAGTTTTTAAGATTGCAATATCGCCTGTTTTATCGCTCACCATCATCATTAAAGAGGATACTAAATTAAAGGTAGCCAAACCAATTAACAATAATAGTGCACAAAACATCATTGTCTTTTGAAGCTTTAGAGCCTCTATAAAGTTACCATAATCTTCTGTCCAATCAGTTACGATATAGTTTTTCAATAGCGTATTAGATAATTGGGTTGTTATTTTAGATGTATCATATAAATGATAGGTTGTGAGATGAAGACCTGTAATGGATTGATTGAATTGATGCAAATCTTGCATGTCTTTCAAGTGAATATAAGCAGTTGTATTATCAAATCCAAAGCCTTTTCCTGTGCGAAAAATACCACTGACTGTAAAATCTTTTAACTGCGGAATAATCCCAATAGGGCTATTGGGATTTGCAATGGGTATTAATAACCTTATTTTACTACCCACCCTCGCTTGTAGTTGTGAAGCAATTTGTGTGCCTAAGATAATATTATTTTGATTCATCTGAAGCTTAAATTGTCCTTGGGTGATTTTGCTTGGGATATTCGAAACTGTTTTCTCTAAGGACGGCAGGACACCATAAAGCATAGCAGGGCGATTTTGGCCGTCTTTCATTAATAACCCTTGACCAAACAGAAAAGGAGATACCCCGCTGAGATTGGGGTTGTTTAATAGCTGGGTTCTGATACTTTTCCAATTAGAAAGACCAGGTGTTTTCGTATCATACACAGTAATATGATAACTCATATTAAAGATATTGTTTTGCATCACTTCGGCAAAGCCATTTGTGACTGATAATATTGTGATTAAAGCAGTGATGCTTAAGGCAATACCCAAAACAGAAACAAGTGAAATAAATGAAATAAATTTATCGCGTTGCTTAGCGCGTAGATGCCGTAGTCCAATATAAAGGGATAAAGGTAAAGACATGATCAAGGGTTGAATTGATAAACTAGTATATGATTGACATTAAAGCACATTTGTCTTTAAAAAAGTATTAGTTAGTAATGCTGCTTTTTGATTAAAAGCTCATGCATGAGTATACAGATAGATTTCTAGTGGCAATGAAGCATTCATATGCTTTATAGATCGATAATCGCTCTAGCATTTTTGCAACAGTACGTTGATTATTTACGGTTTCCCGATACTGTTCCATTAAATAATGTATGATGTGTTCATCGAGTGAATATTCTTCAAAACAGAATGCTAAAAATTGCCAAATGATTTCTTGGTCTTCGTGTGTAGCTTTTGCGAATAATTGAAAGATCTATCATATCGCGGGGAATGCTTTGTTCAGTTTTTATTCAAAGTAACTGTTTTAAATGTGAAATGAAAGTGCACATTCTTCATTGTCAGCAAGATAATCTAAACAGTTTTCTGCGCATTTTGCATATGACTCCAATAAATGCAACACATTTACTACATAATATTGACATAGGGTTTTGCAGCCTTATGCATTCAGCAAATTGCTTTCAAATACTTTATTGCTCATCTTCAGGAGAAGCTATTTTATAATCTTGAGAAAAACATCCATAATGCATGCCTATAAAAACAGCATGTGCCATCGAGCGACATTTCAGCTTGTTTAATGCGCGTTTTCGCAAAGTAGTAACGGTAGAATTTTTTACTGCAAGCAGATAAGCAGTTTGTTGTATGGTTTTACCTTTAGCCGCTAATAGTAAGCAATTTCTTTCTCCTTCACTTAATTTATTATGAAAAAAAATACTGTGCTGAAAATTTGTTTGTAGTAACAATTCTTCGATTAACCTCAGTTGATGAGGTTTAGGATGATCATTACCTAATTCTGCTAAAACCCTTAAAAGTAAAGGATTTTTTATATTTGCCCTAGAAGACATAGCTAATATTAAAAATATTTTGTACCCTTTTTCAAGGACATCAATTATAATAATTTAATTATATGAAAGAAATTTTTCTAAAAATAAAACATTATTTTTAGTTATTTTTAATCATTATTGATAATAATTTTACATTAAGTGGCTTTAATGTCAAATAAATTGAACAAAAATAACATAAAAACTGAAAGAGCGCAGCGAGTTAAGTATGTGCGTGAATTAAGCAAACTGACTGGCATGCGTTCTGGAGAAGAGTTTGCTAAGCAATGTGGTATTGCTCGTAGCACTTTAACAGGTTGGGAAAGTGGCACCAATTGTTTAACTGAAAAAGGAGCTAAAAAAATTGTCATCGGTTTAGGAGCCATAGGCATTATTTGTAATAATTTGTGGCTATTATATGGTATAGGTGATACGCCTAAACCAAGAGCTTCTAATGGATTATTAGGAATAGAATATCCACCAGTACACGAAACATCATCTGAAAAGGTATGTGAATCTTTAATAAAAGAAAATGAAGCTTATGCTAGTGAGATTGCGATTTTTAAACAACGTTATGCAGAGCATCTAATTTATCAATTACAAGATGACAGTATGTTGCCTTTATATCAATTTAAGGATTGCGTAGGGGGACGTGTAATAGCACGAAGCCAGCTGGAATTAACCCAAGGTAAGATCTGTATTGTATTATTAACCTCCGGTGAGCTTTTAGTGCGCCGAGTAAAGCTAGATAGTACACATTTGGAAAATATCAGTTTTTATGTCATCAATTCTGAATTTTCTCTAGATTATCCACCTATGCATCAAATTCCAATAGAGGCAATCATTGCTTTAGCGCCTGTTATTAGGCTCTGGAGAGATTTTTAAATAATAATTCATGCAAAGTATGTGATTTTGGGATGATGTATGTTACGCTGTGCAAATTAAAAGAAAATGACATGCACAGAGTTTATCTTTACTTTTAATGTGTGAACTGTATGATAAGTAGCAGTTTGGGAAAACCTTGCTTAAGGGCAACGGGTATTTTACCAGTTTTTCTTAAACATTAAATGTAAATTTTGAGGCAAGCGCTTTTTAAGCATGCCTTAATTTTATTAAGGTATAATCCTTTCCACTTATCGAAGTGGCTTACTTTTGCTGTATAGCTCGGGCGTTTTGGGAAGAGAATATGCAATTTAGAACAGTCGATTACGTTTTTCAGTTTTATTGGATAAGAGAGGAGATTTAAAAAATGCTTATTCTGACCCGTCGTCCTGGCGAATCTATTATGATACAGAGTAATGATTCAAAAGATGATTCTGTTCAATCAATACAGATTGGTGATGCTGTTATTAAAGTAACGGTATTAGGAGTCAAAGGAAATCAAGTCCGACTTGGAATTGCTGCACCTTCTCATATCATTGTTGATCGTGAAGAAATTCATTTGCGTAAACAAGGCGAAGGTCATGCAGAAATTTATCCGAATGCCTCAGAAGAGGATGAGGGTTACTATTCTTAAACCTGTGATTAGTGTTATACTATTTTGCTATCAGCTCAATGGAGAGATGGCCGAGTGGTTGAAGGCGCTCCCCTGCTAAGGGAGTATAAGGCACAACCTTATCGAGGGTTCGAATCCCTCTCTCTCCGCCAGGAAACGGCATATTTTGCTGAGAGAATTATAGACTTTCAATTTAGCGCCCGTAGCTCAGTTGGATAGAGTACCAGGCTACGAACTTGGGGGTCGGGAGTTCGAATCTCTCCGGGCGCACCATCATGATCAAGGTAATGTTAGAGCTACCACCGCTTTCGCTGTACATCCATTTTCCATGGTGTTTAAAGAAATGTCCTTATTGTGATTTTAACTCCCATACTTTAAAAACTGATTTACCTGAAGAAGTTTACATCAGAGCCTTACTTCGAGATTTACAACAAGAACTATCGGCTATCCAAAATAGGCCTTTAGTAAGTATTTACCTAGGTGGGGGCACACCGAGTTTGTTTTCTGGCAAATCCCTCGAGTTTCTTCTAAACAAGATTTGCTCTATGGTAGAATGGGTATCTGATATTGAGATTACCCTGGAAGTAAATCCCGGTAGTTTGGAAATTGATCGATTTAATGATTACTACCATGCTGGCATTAATCGTTTATCTATTGGTGTCCAGAGTTTCAATGATCAGTATTTGGCAAAACTAGGACGTATCCATAATGCAAAAGCGGCCCGAAAAGCAATTGAGGCGGCACAAAAAGCTGGGTTTTCAAATTATAATGTTGATCTTATGTATGCTTTGCCTGGTCAAACTATTCAAGAAGGACTTGAAGATTTAAAGCAAGCCTTGGCTTTGAAAATCCCCCATTTGTCGTGGTACCAACTAACGATAGAGCCTCATACGGCTTTCTTTCATAAGCCCCCTATATTACCCTCCGATGATGATGCCGCCGATTTACAAGAACAAGGCTTAATTGAATTAGAAACATTTGGCTTAAACCAATATGAAATTGCCGCATTTAGTCTCCCCGGATTTGCATGCCGACATAATAACCATTACTGGACATTTGGTGATTATCTTGGTATTGGAGCAGGTGCTCATAGTAAAATAACTTATGCTGATCAACAATGCATTCAACGCTTCTGGAAAGTTGCACACCCTAAAGCTTATTTATCGGTTAAAGACATGGATTCTTTTAGGGCAGATTCTAAAGCACTCACTATAGAGGAACTACCGTTTGAATTTATGTTGAATGTATGTCGACGTTATCAACCAATAACGCGTACTTTATTTGAACAAAGAACAGGATTAAGTTTTGATAGCCTAATGCCCGTTTTAAACAAAGCTTATGCAAAAGGTTTTTTAAATTGCGATGAAACTGCTATCACCATTACGCCTTTGGGAAGACAGTTTTATAATGATTTAGTGACATTATTTTTATAATAGGAATACTATCTTTATATACTGTTTAATAAGAAAAAGAACTTTAACTAATATATTAAATACTTATGAATCAAGCTATACAAACGAAAAGTGATCCTTTAATGATTACTGAGCAAGCGAGTTGGAAAGGTGCAGAACTCATCGCTGAAGAAAAAGAGATCATTTTGCTTAAGCTATTGCTGATCATTCATTGTGCTCAACATGGCGCTATACCTATATCCCGAGTGCTTTTAGATTGGTTATATTGTTTATCTCAAGAAAGTTCTCTAAAATTACGCGTTTCTATTTTAGGCGGTGGCTGCCATGGGTTCCAATATCGCTTTGCTTTTACCACGCAGGCGAATGCTGATGACATTGTGATGGAGCAGGAAGCACCTCATCCTAATAATTTAGAAAAGCAACATACTGTGACCTGGTTAGTGGATATGATTAGCTTAAATTTTCTAAGAGGGGCAGTGGTAGATTTTAAAAACGACTTACAGGGAGAGAGATTTATTATTCGAGGATTAAAAGCGAAAACTACTTGCAGTTGTGGCTCTTCATTTGATGTAGATCTTCAATAAAGTAATAATATCTATTTTTTGCAATACAAAAATATAATAACGCATTTAATGCTCCTAGGAGCTTTGACGAGTGTCACTTATGTCAGCCAGTATAGATGTTTATGATTTACCGCATTTAAAATCCTACTGTGATTTTGTCTTGCGTCTTAATCATTTTGGATGTGCATTTGGCATTGACGATTTAGAAAAAGTGACTGCAACTATATATCGATATTTAGCTCAGATTATTTTAAAACAAGCTAATTTGCTTTCAAAAGTATTGATCTCTCAGGCTAATGGCAGATGGCAACAAATAACTTTTATTGTGCTTTCAATATTAGGCACAATGGAAGTGATACGCACCCTAGTGATGTAAATTATCATTTCCCCTAAGAACTCATACAATAGCAATAGAGAGGAGATGCTGAAAATATCAGCGCTTATGCCGACTCCAATAGTATTGCTAACTACTGGAGTTGAGGAGCATTACATATAATAGATGGCGTTTATATTGCTATGAGAGATAAGCAAAGTTTAACTTCAACGCAGATAATGAATAGCAAAGCCTTAGTTATGCTAATATTTTTATTAGTTTTAATAATCAATATCGTTTTTATGAATAAAAAAATTTCAGATTTTGCAATAGCTTATCAATATTGAACAGATGCCTTGTTGCAGTATCTCTAAAGAAAATAAGAACAAACAATATTAAATAATCATTTGAGTTTCTATGGCAGTATCTTTTGTACATCTACGTTTACACACAGAATATTCTTTAGAAGATAGTATTGTCTCTATCAAAACTTTAGCTGCAAAAGCTAAAGAACTAAAATTGCCTGCATTAGCCTTAACGGATCAGATGAATCTATTTGCTGCAGTAAAATTTTATCGAGCGATGCAAAATGCGGGTATCAAGCCGATTATAGGAGCCGATATATCATTAACTAATCCTCAAATGTCTCATCAACCTTTTCGGTGTACTTTACTATGCCAAAACCAAAAAGGCTATCAAAATCTGATGGAACTGATCTCCAAAGCTTATCTGGAACATTCCAAAACAGGGCCAGTAGTTGTAGAGCCAAAATGGTTAAGTGGCAATACAGAAGGTCTCATTGCTCTTTCAGGTGGTACTCAAGGTGAGTTGGGACGATTATTAATAGAGAAAAAAACTGAGACAGCAATACACACATTAAATAGTTGGAAAAAATTATTTCCGGATCGCTTTTATATTGAATTGCAACGCATGGGACAAACTTATGAGGAATCCTATATTAAAGAAGCCTCTCATCTAGCTGAGGTACATCAAGTGCCGCTAGTGGCTACACATGATATTCGATTTTTGACACAAGATGACTTTGACGCGCATGAGGCACGGGTCTGTATTCAACATGGATTGACTTTAAATGATACTAAACGACCTAAAGTTTATACTATTGAGCAATATTTAAAAAGCATTCCAGCCATGGAGCAGAGGTTTGCCGATATTCCTAGTGCTTTGGATAATAGCGTTGAAATTGCTAAGCGCTGTAATTTACAGCTATCTTTCAATCAAGTTCACTTACCCAATTTTAGTTTACCCAATCAAACCACGGCTGAAAATTATTTAATACAAAAAGCACAAGAGGGGCTGAAAGAACGCTTAGCCCAATCTCAAAACACAAGTCAAGCCATCGAAATCCCAAAAGAACCCACTGCATTAATCATATCTCGTGATAAGCAAGCAAATGAAGATGAGAGTAAATATTACAAACGTCTACAGTCCGAACTAACCGTCATCAATGATATGGGGTTTGCTAGTTATTTTTTGATTGTAGCTGATTTTATTCAATGGGCTAAGACGCAACAAATTCCAGTAGGACCAGGGCGAGGTTCTGGGGCGGGTTCATTAGTTGCGTATGCTTTGAAAATTACTGACTTAGACCCTTTAGAATATGATTTATTGTTTGAACGTTTTTTAAATCCTGAACGAATTTCATTACCCGATTTTGATATTGATTTTTGTATGGAAAATCGAGATCAAGTGATCAATTATGTTATGGAGCGTTATGGCCGAAAGGCAGTCGCACAAATTATTACTTTTGGAACCATGGCAGCGCGGGCGGTGATTAGAGATGTGGGCCGTGTATTGGGCTATCCCTATGGTATGGTAGACAAGATCGCGAAATTGGTACCTTTTGAAGTGGGCATCACTTTAGAGAAAGCTTTAAATCGAGATATTAATTTCCATCAAAGCTTAAAAGCCCGTTATGATCAAGAAGATGCTGTGAAAATCCTTATTGATTTGGCACGAAAATTAGAAGGGTTAGTACGCAATGCAGGCACGCATGCAGGTGGAATCGTCATTGCACCTAGTCATTTAACGAACTTCACGGCACTTTATTATGATGTCGAAACCCATCATGGAATCACACAATTTGATAAAGATGACTTAGAAACAATTGGTTTAGTTAAATTTGACTTTCTAGGATTGCGTACGCTCACAATTATTGATTGGGCGGTTAATATGATCAATGAAAAACGGCGCAGTCGTAACGAAGCATTACTCGATATTCATCGATTAGCTTTAAATGATGCTGCTACTTTCAAATTATTGCGAAGTGGGCAAGTTAAAGCAGTTTTTCAATTAGAATCGCGCGGCATTCAAAATCTTTTGAAAAGATTAACTCCAGATCACTTTGCAGATATCGTGGCTTTACTTGCGCTATTTAGACCCGGTCCTTTACAGTCAGGCATGGTAGATGATTTTATTCAACGCAAACACAATCGCAGTTTAATTCGATATCCACATCCTTTACTGGAATCTATATTGCAAGAAACTTATGGCGTTATTGTATACCAAGAACAAGTTATGCAGATCGCTCGCACTTTGGCAAACTATACCTTGGGTGCTGCAGATTTACTAAGACGCGCTATGGGCAAGAAAAAACCTGCAGAAATGGCAAAACAGCGTATATTTTTTATGGAAGGTGCCGAAAAAAAGGGTATTGAGAAAGCGTTCGCAAACAGTATGTTCGATTTAATTGAAAAATTTGCTGGCTATGGATTCAATAAATCTCATTCTGTTGCCTATGCGTTATTATCCTATCAAACTGCTTGGCTCAAAGCCCATTATCCTACTGAATTTATGGCAGCAGTCTTGTCTTCTGAACTTGAACATACCGAAAAATTAGCGAGCTTGATTTACGAATGCCGAACGTTAGACGTGAAAATCAACTCACCTAGCATTCATGATAGTCAATACGTCTTTACCGTCAGTCAAGATAACCACATCGAATATGGTTTAGGCGCTATTAAAGGTTTAGGAAAAGCTGCGATAGAGCATCTGATAGCGGTCCAAGCAAAGAGTGGACTTTTCCAAAACTTATTCGATTTATGCTCTCGAGTGGACCTCAACAAAGTCACTCGCCAAACTTTAAAAGCTTTGATTTATTCAGGTAGTTTAGATTGTTTAGGAACATCCAGAGCAGTCTTACATGAACAATTAAATCCTATTTTACGAGCTGCTTTGCAATACAGTCAGACACAATCAAGTCAACAAAGTGATCTATTTGGTGGTATTCACAAACAAATGATCACGCCGATCTTAAATATAGGTAATGCAGTTGTGTGGAGTCTTGTAGAAGAATGCCAATATGAAAAAATAACTTTAGGCTTATATTTTAATAAACACCCTATACAACAATATCAAGCGGAATTATCTTGCTTGATATTAGTGTCATTATCTGAAATTGATACCTTTAGTGTTTCTGCATTTATAGTTGCGGCATGGTTAGTTTCTTTTCAAGTGAAATTTACTTCACGGGGCGATAGTTTTGTTATCTTATTATTAGAAGATGGCTATTGTCGAAAAGAGCTAAAATTATCTCAACATGTTTACCAAACTGTTCGAGAGTCTTTAGTAAAAGATGCTTTATTTGTATTTGAAATTGAAACTTATAAAGATAAAGTGACCAATGATGTTCGCTCTACAGTGAAGCAAGTTTGGGATATTGCTCAGACGCGTCAACAATGGGGCCGTTATATGATGATTGTCATACCACCTTCCTTGGCACAAAAAAATTTGGATTATTTAAATACCTTAGAAAGCACTTTGCATTTAGCTTTAGGAGGGCAGTGTACTGTCATGCTGCAATACCATACTGCACAAGCGCAAGCGCAACTGAAATTAGGGGATCATTGGAGAGTAAAACCCACTGATCAATTAATAGCAGCTTTGCAAGAAGTATTTGGAAAAGAAAATGTTTGGCTGAAATACCGTTAGTTGCTACAGGTCTTAGGAAGATTGATTGACCATTCTAATAAGAAAAACACTCAAAATAGCCTCTAGATGAGTAATATTATATGTTACCCCCTAGAGGTGATGCTATTTACATAACATTGCAAGACGGTTCAATAGATTTGTTTGAAAGCCCTGCTTTTACTTTCTCTTGTTCGTCATAAAACTTGCTGTTTGAGGTACCTGCTGGAGCCAAAAATGCGTGGTTGTTGTTGTAGAATGAGCCTCCGCCTGCTCCTTTGCTTTTTGTTTCTTGCGCTGGGGGGTTTGATTTTGATGTGAAGAATTTTCTATTATCCATGATGAATACTCCTTTTATTCTAAAAATCCATTTTTACCTGAAAAATAATCTGTGTGATTCTTTGTTATTTTTCAAATTAAAACACTACAATTTGATAGTAGCATGTATCTTTCCATAATACAAAAAGATGGTTCGAAGAGAATGGCACTCGATTATTTACAGTCATCATTGCATTGATCAATCCTTTGACTTTTGTTTGATAGTATATTGCTGGGCAGCTTGAATAAAGCTTATAAATAAAGGATGTCCTTCTCGGGGGTTAGAAGTAAATTCGGGGTGAAATTGACAACCAATGAACCATGGATGGTCAGCTAATTCGATTGTTTCAATTAAATTATCACTAGAACGACCTGTAATGCGCAATCCTGCTTGTTCTAATCGTGAGGTTAACTGAGCATTGACTTCGTATCGATGTCGATGTCGTTCTGTAATGGTTCTTTGTCCGTATATTCGAGCTATTTTGCTATCTGGTATGAGATGGCACATTTGGCTACCAAGGCGCATAGTACCGCCGAGTGCTGAGCTTTTATCACGTTTCTCGATTTTTCCTTGGGCGCCTTCCCATTCAGTCACTAAAGCGATGACAGGGTAGGGTGTACTAGGATCACATTCTGTGCTGTGGGCTTTGAGTAATTTAGCTTCATGACGTGAAAATTCAATGACTGCAGTTTGTAATCCCAAACAAATACCTAAGTAAGGTATTTTATGTTCACGAGCATAACGAGCGGCTATAATTTTACCTTCAATGCCTCGTATACCAAAGCCACCGGGTACTAAAATAGCATCAATAGCCTCAAATTGTTTCATGCCATTTGTCTCAGATAGCGTCGTAAGTTGTTCAGCGTCAATATACTGAATATTAACGCGTGTTTGGGTTTTGATGCCAGCATGTATCAAGGCTTCTGTGACTGATTTGTAAGAATCAGCAAGTTCGGTATATTTGCCCACCATACCCACTGTCACTGTATGCTGGATGATAGCTTGATTAGCTACAATATTTTCCCATTCATCTAACACCGGTGGATTTGTTGCCAGCTGAAAATGTTCAATGATACGTGTATCGATATTTTGCTTTTGCAAAAATAAGGGAAGCGTATAGATATTTTCAACGTCGGGTAGTGAAATCACAGCATTGGGATTCAAATTACTAAATAAAGCAATTTTTTGAGTAGCTTGCTCAGGTAATTCATTCTCCGAACGGCAAATTAAAATATCAGGTTGTATGCCAATCGAACGTAATTCTTTGGTGGAATGCTGCGTGGGTTTGGTTTTGAATTCACCCGCTGCTCGCAGAAATGGAACAAGTGTAAAATGAATAAATAGTGTTTGAGTCGCGCCACATTCAACTCTGATTTGTCGAATCGCTTCTAGAAAAGGCAAAGATTCTATATCACCTACAGTACCGCCGATCTCTACTAACAAAATATCACTATTCATTGCTTGATTTTGAATGATACGTTTTATTTCGTCAGTAACATGAGGGATAACTTGTACGGTACCGCCTAAATAATGGCCTTGTCTTTCTTGATTTAACACATTTGCATAAATTTGGCCGGCAGTGTAATTATTATTGCGTCCCATTTTAATATGGGTAAAACGTTCATAATGACCTAAATCGAGATCGGTTTCAGTTCCATCTTCGGTTACAAAGACTTCTCCATGCTGATAAGGACTTAAAGTGCCTGGATCAACATTTAAATAGGGATCTAATTTGAGAAAATTCAGTGATAAATTTCGAGCCTCTAAAAGCGCTCCGATTGCAGCAGCTCCTAAGCCTTTTCCCAAGGATGAAACGACACCACCAGTGATAAAAATATAACGAGTTTTGCCCACAGTGAATCTACTCTTTATAAAAAAATAAGACCAGAAAATTTTGTATTTTTCTGGTCCTAAATGCACGCATTACAAAATGGATGTAAGCAGTTTAAGAAGTTTTTTACTCTCCGTCAGAACTCATATAGTCTGCAGCGTCTTCCATTTTCTCTTCTAATGCTCCAGCACCATGCGCACCTTTTCTTAAACCTTTTGCTGTAAGCTCCTCAGCTTTCTCTTTAGCACTTTTGGTGTTTTGTTTTGTAGGCTGTACAAAAGTTTTATGGTTGCTTCGAGGGTGGTCTTGTGGGGTGACTTCTGTGGCATCGTCACCACAACCAGCTAAGAAAAGCGTAGAAGCTGTTGCTAAAGCTAAAAGCTTCATTCTTTTTGTTATCATAGAAAATTCCCCTAAATAGAAAAAATATAATTTACCTTAACATATGTTATGGCTAAAACCTAGCACATATCTGTACCATTCCTATGGTTTTAATAGAATTTAAGATCAAATGCAAATTTAATATCACAGTAAAAATAAAAAAATACTTTATCCAATAAGTTTATAACGGGTTTCTTGGGAAATGCCATTCACATTTTTTTGGCTCCCACTCGAAAGATCAGGATATAGCGGGCGTGGACTGAAACAAAATCCTTTAATCCCTTTATCTGCTTGTTTCTCTAAGTAAAAATGTAATCCGGCTTGAGTGGTATAGATTTCTAATGTCCTTCCGCTGATTGGAGCTTTAATTCTAGCTGCTAAACTTAAGAAAGCTTCATTTGTGTTCTTTTCTGCTTTGGCATTGAGTAAAAGACATATGTTGTAATTAGCAATTGCAGCTATTTGTGCTTGTTTTTCACTTAAGCGTTGTGGCTGTTGGAAGTCAAAAGCTTTATTATCAGCGACATCAAGCCATGGCTTATTTGTACAATCGAAAGCATCTACAAGATGATAACGTTTTGCCCAAATCTGTAAGATATGGTCAGTAATACTACCTTCGTCTTTACTAACAAGATTCCAGATAGGGTGATGTGTCATAAAGATAGGAAGCGAAGCATTTGTTTGAGCATCCGACTGAATAATCAATTCATTTGTAATGGTTAAAGTGTATTTAACTTGGAGAGAATATTGAATCGGAATAATAGAATCATGAGTTTGAAGAGTATTTTCCAATGTAAACGTAATACTGGCTTCTTCTGGTTGAGTAGTGCTATTAGCCTTCCATACTGCTTGAGATAAAAGAGCACTATTACTGTGCGAAAATGGCCCATGCACTAATGTCATTCCCGAACGTACGGCAGTACTTGTATAATCTTCTAACTGCGCAGATCCTAAAGTAACTTCATGCATTTTACCTCTAGAATCTGGTATCTGTACTGCATTGAGGGTTGCAGCATAGTTTAAAAGATTAACTGTCAGGCCGCTAGCATTACGCAAACTATAGCAAGTGACTGTTTCTCCAGTACTTAAAGTGCCAAATGGTCGTTGTTGGACAGTAATAGTTGACATATAATTCTCAAAGTTTACAAAATGCTTAATACGTATAACAAGTTATTCAACAATTTAAAAGTGTTTTTTATGCAATAACTTAATGAGCAGAATATTATAGAGCTTATTTAGTTGATTTCACTTGATCTTTGGGTCAATCGTCAATATTGTTTTGGATATATTGGGCAAGCTGTCATTGTTTTACAAATGATATCCATCAATAACATCTGACTAAAGTGGAATATAGATTGATCACAACCTCCTAAAACTGTTTGAAAAATTTGCGCACCTACTAAGGCAATCAATCTTGCTTTGAAAGTTGTCACACACTTCATAAAGTGACTAGCATAGTGTACACGGCTTCGCGTATTTTGGGAATTGTAATCCCAGTGAATCTATTTTCAAGTTAACATTTTATGCATTTATAGCTTGTTTAGATTGATCAAAATGATTATGAAAAATAGGCTAAAGCTTTTTAAAAAGCTAGATTTTTTTATACTTAAGGTTGTTAGACAATACTAGCGCATCTAGAGCTTATTGTCTGATAACAGCGTTCGTATCTGCTGAAGCTGGGGGGTTTTTGCATCGACATAGCACAACTATCATTCAGTAGTATTACAAGCTTTTGAGCTCAAAGTGTACTCTGGCATGACAATTGTTTGTTTAAAAAGAATTTACAAACGCTAGTAGACTATCCGTTGCAATACTTCCTTTATTATTATTGTAAAGCCTTTTATAATTTCAAGCATAGCGTGTAATCAATAAAGATTGCCTATCAATGAAACGATGCCACACTAGTTTTCATTGATAGATAGAAGTATTAATTTTGTTTATTCTAAACTTTTATAGAGTGATCATTTAAAAGCATTTCCAGCTGGGATAAAACTTGGATAAAATAAGAAATAGAAAGCGTGGTTTGATTGAAAAGATGCCATAAATTTTAAAGCATAAGCGTATTATAGCAATTTAGCTTAGTGGTGCATCGTATATTTTGCTTTAAACGCACAAGTTTTTTTATAAGCTGCATCAGGAATGCCTAACATACAACCACTAGTATTGGCTTGTAATAACATTGTATTTTGATATAGTAGCGTGGTTTATGAAACATGGATCGCATGATCTATATCCAAGCATGCAGGTAGTGACTAAAATAATGCCATTAATTATTAAATTGAGTCATGATTGCACTGTGTTGAAAAAAGTATAATGGTGCGTCCGGAGGGACTCGAACCCCCGACAACCAGGTTCGAAGCCTGGGACTCTATCCAACTGAGCTACGGACGCTAATGGGTGTTTACTGAAGTTATGAAAAGATTTTATTCGATATGAGGTACTGAAAGCAAGAATATGAAAACGCGTTTTGCACCTAGCCCTACTGGCGAGCTACATTTGGGTAATTTATTTATTGCTTCATTGAATGCCTTGTGTGCTTATCATCATCAAGGTGAATTCTTATTGCGGATTGAAGATACAGATCTTATACGTTCAGATAAAAAATTTATTGTCAGTATAGAAAAAAATCTGGAATGGTGTGGTTTGCAATGGGATACTAAGCAAACTATCTTTCAGTCTCAAAGAAAAGCTATTTATGAACACTATTATCAATTATTGCTTCAGTGTGGATTTGCTTACCCTTGCTTTTGTTCTGAAGCACGATTAGTTGCGTTGCGTGCTCAACAACGCATGAATAAAAAACCGCCAGGCTATGATAAAAAGTGTGCCCACTTGTCTCAAGAGACGATACTCGAGAACCAGCGTCAGAAAAAACCTTATCATCTACGTTTTCGAGTACCTGAAGGTAAAAGCATTGTTTTTGAAGATTGTATTAAAGGCGAGCAAATTTTCCGTAGTGAAGTGTTTTCTGATTTTGTAATACGACGCTCTGATGGTAGCCCTGCATTTTTATATTGCAATGCTTTAGATGATGCGCTGACACAAATTACCCATGTCATACGCGGTGAAGATCATCTCAGTAATACAGCAAGACAATTATGCTTACTCAATACATTAGACTTGCCAGTACCTCATTATGGGCATGTGCCTTTAATTAGTATGCAAGGTAGTAATAAGCCATTATCAAAAAGAGATAGTCATTTTAGTATGGCTGATTTAAGACAAGCAGGCTATTTGCCTTTAGCATTATTAAACTATTTAGCGCGGTTAACGCATAATTTGGATCCTAAGTTACTCATGCCTATGGATGAACTAATAAACGCCTTTTCACTCAACCATATTCGTTCAAGTGCGCCTCATTTTGACATTGCGCAATTGAACTTTTGGCAAAAGCAAGCCATCAGACATCAAAGCTTTGATGAGTTTTGGAATAGTTTAGAAACCTCAGTGCAAATATTAATACCTTTAGAAAAAAAACGAGCTTTTATCGATATAATGCAAGATATGGTTACGCTGCCTAGTGAAGCGACTCAATGGGCTCAAATATTTTTTACAGAGCCCTTATCATATGTCAGTGAAATGAAAGAGGCTCTTCAAGAGATTGAGCCTCAATTTTGGTTTAATATTATTGAGTTATTAGAAACAGAAAGTATTCAGGGAGATTTAAAGGCCCAAAGATTAAAAGGTTATATGAATAGTTTAGACAAAGAAAAGCGTATATATTATTGGAAATCATTAAGGGTAGCGATCACTGGCTGTTCTGTGGGGCCAGACTTGACCTCTATTATTAATTTAATCAGTATTCGCCGCACGATAGACCGTGTACGTAAAGTCATGCTCTTTTCCCATAATAATTAATATCTATGCTCACTTGTTTAACCATTCGGCATTTTTTGTTGATTGATCATCTAACAATTAATTTTCATTCAGGTATGAGTGTATTAACGGGAGAAACAGGTACAGGCAAATCGATTGTTTGTGATGCATTGGGATTATTATTTGGCACCCATGCTAACAGAAATATTATCCAAGAAGGTCATAAAAGTTGTGAGATAAGCGCTCAGTTTGACTATCAAAATTTACCATTTGTTCAAAAATGGTTATTAGAACATCAGTTTCTGCAACAACCTGATGCTCCAATGCACAATATAGTACGTTGTCATATCACTCGGCTTGTTTCGCAAATAGGGCCTGCTCGTGCTGCGATTAATGGCAAAACAGTCAAAGTGCATCAGTTAAAATTATTGGGTCAACTATTAATCGCCGTCCAAGGGCAACACGACCAGCAACGTTTATTAAAGCAAGCGTTTCAAAGAGAATGTGTTGATTATTATGGCCAACATATTCCATTGGTCAATAGTGTCACACAAGCTTATGATCAGTATACAAATATTGACAAACAGCGAAAACAGTATTTATTGAAACTGAGTACTCAACAAGAAGAATTACAATTATTAAGCTACCAACTACAAGAGTTGGAAAATATTCAATTTGAACCAAAGGAACTAGGTGCTTTAGAAGCAGAACAGTCCCGATTAGGAAATGCAAAACAAATTCTTGATGAAGGATATGCTGCGTTAAGCACCTTGCACGAAGAAGAATCCATTCATATTCTTCATTTATTCAAAAAACTCAAAGCGCATATCCATAAAATTAGTCATCTAGATAATCAATTTCAGCCAATTCTACATAAGGTAGCATCTGCAGAAATCCAAATTGAAGAGATAGAACGAGCATTAAGGGATCAGTTAAGTACTGCCATGATAGATCCAGAACGTTTATCACAAGTGGAAGAACGTTTAATGGCTCTACATCAGTTAGCTCGGAAACATAATATCAGTATAGAAGCATTACCAGCGTTGACTCAAGGTTTAAAAGTCAAATACGATCAACTATCTAATATTCACAAAACCCTCTTAGCGCTCGAGCAAAAGCAAGCGCAATGCTTAGCGAGTTATCAAGTGCTTGCGAGAGAATTAACGCAGAAAAGGCAACTAGCCTCTGAGCAATTACAAGCATTAATTACCAGGAAAATACAAGACTTAGGAATGGCAGGCGGGCAATTTGAAATTCGATTGCGTGCTGAAAAAGCAACAATAGCGACCCCTTATGGATATGAACGCATAGAATTTTATTTTAGCAGTACACCCGGACAACCCTTACATGCTTTAGCAAAAAGCGTTTCTGGCGGTGAATTATCTCGTATTTATTTAACAGTCCAAACGTTGATTGCACAAGTGATTGCAGTACCTACATTAATCTTTGACGAAATGGATACGGGTATTGGAGGAAGTATTGCAGAAAGAATGGGACTTTTATTAAAAACCTTAGGTTCTGATCATCAAGTCATTTGCATCACCCATTTACCTCAAGTGGCTGCATTGGCGCAGCATCATTATCAGGTTAAGAAACAAAACGAAAATGGAAAGACGCGTACTCGGGTATTGTATTTGAATATCCAGGAAGAAAGGATTACGGAAGTCGCTAGAATGCTAGGGGGCATTCAAATGACTGACCAAACTTTTGCATATGCAAAAGCAATGCTGCATATTGAGTAATTTAGGCCATATTACCTCAATGATAATGGTGACTAAAACACAAAAATATTCTTCGATAACAAGCTTGCTTTTATTCATGCTATTATTATTCATCTATCAATATATTGCAAAAAGTCTGCCTGAAATAAAAGATTTGAAATCCTTTCAAGTGTGTTTACCACCCATACGTATTTATACGCAAGAAGGAGAATTAATTGCATCGCGTAATACGAATGATTCTCAAGGGTTTGTCAAGCTTGATAACATACCTCCCTTATTACTCAAATCTTTCTTTGCGGCAGAAGATCATCGATTTTGGGAACATAAAGGCGTTGATTTCTATGCATTACTGCGAGCAACTTTCAAAATAGTGAAAAGTGGTCGTAAATCCCAGGGGGGTAGTACGATTACCATGCAAGTTGCGCGTAACTTTTATTTAAAAAATCGCAAAAAGACTTTTTTGCGCAAATTAAAAGAAATTATTTTAGCGCAACATCTTGAAAATCGATTCAATAAAAAAGACATTTTAGAGCTATATCTCAATAAGATTTACATGGGTAATGGGAGCTTTGGAATAAGCTCAGCAGCTAAATTATATTTACAAAAAACACTCGAGCAATTAACGATAGATGAAATGGCTTTATTAGCAGCCTTACCCCAAGCGCCATCACTTATTAATCCCATAGTGAATCCAGAAGCGACTCAACGACGTCGTAATTTTGTATTAAAGCGTATGTATCACTTAGGTTATCTAGACCAAAAAAATTATGAATATGCCATAGAAAAGCCTGTTGTGATGCCTAGCATTGGATCATCAGTGAACAAAAATAGCATAGGCTCCTATATATCAGATCTTGTTCAAGAAACCGTTTATAAATACTTTAAAAGAGCAAATGATACAGAATATTATAATGTCTATACTACCTTGAACGCACAAATGCAGCGCAGTGCTGATGAAGCAATAAAAAATAGTATATTAGATTATGATAAACGCCATGCTTATCGGGGGCCAGAAAAAAGACTCGAACCTGTCATGATGGACGATCTAGATTATGTGTTAGATGTTTTACAAAAAATGCCTATTATTAATGGCTTAATTCCTAGTATTGTGACTGAATGTGATCAAGAGAGTATTACTGTCATATTGCGTAGTGGTATACCAGTTATTATCTCGCCAGAAGGATCGAATTGGATTATACAAAATAAAGAAAACCTGATCACAAAACACATCCAACCGGGTGATATACTGCGTGTTTATTATAAGGACCAAAAATGGTGCATAGGGCAGATACCCGAAGTACAAGCAGCGTTAGTAGCAATTGATCCTCGCAATGGTGCGATTCAAGCGCTATCAGGAGGTTTTAGTTATACTTTAAGTCCTTTTAATCGGGCTATTTATGCATTTAGGCAGCCGGGCTCTGTCTTTAAACCCTTTATTTATGCTGCTGCACTAGAAAAAGGCCATACATTGGCAGATGTCTTTAATGATGCACCATTAGTCTTTGAAGTTCCAGGGAAAGATATACCTTGGCGTCCTCAAAATGTTAATCAATCGTTTCAAGGCTTAATGCGTCTTCGGCTTGCCTTTGCCTATTCGATCAATTCAGTGACGATTCGTATATTACAAGCCATTGGTTTTTCTTATACTTTGAAATATATCGAACATTTCGGATTTGATACTAAGCAATGGCCTAAAAATCTGAGCTTAGCCTTGGGTACGGGAGAAGTGACCCCACTGACTATGGCAAGAGCCTATGCAGTTTTTGCAAATGGTGGCTAT
>Ga0233335_1000088_pt1 | contig 27066 bp, 23 predicted proteins | sample GEONDECOMP222_FD_180695 | JGI IMG/M metagenome (GOLD analysis project Ga0233335, IMG submission 180695) | Leaf litter microbial communities from Shasta-Trinity National Forest, California, United States - GEON-DECOMP-222 | ecosystem: Environmental > Terrestrial > Plant litter > Unclassified... | reverse complement strand
GGATCTCCGCGACCAACCTGGAAGCGACGATCGGTGACCCGCACCGATTGGTCGAGCAGATCCACGGTATGCTGGGCAACCGCGAGCTGCTGCGCTGCAGCGGTGGCATCGACATAGGCGCGCACCGTATCGGCAACCACCGTCACCCGCACCGCGTCGGCATCGGCCGCCGCGGCGGCGAGATCGCCGCGCGCCGCCTCGTTACTGCGCGACACTCGGCCGAACAGGTCGACTTCATAGGCGACGTCCAGTCCGAGATCGACGTTCCACGATTCGCGGCCGATCCCCGACGCGCGCTGATAAGCCGGCAGCCGGCCATATTGCGGGCTTCCACTTGCCGTGACTGTGGGGAAGCGCTCGGATTTAGCCCCGCCCAGCGTAGCCCGCGCACGTTCGATTCGCGCCACCGCGACACGCACGTCGGTATTGGCGTGGAGCGCGTCAACGATGAGCCCGTCGAGTACCGGATCACGGTAAAGCTGCCACCAAGTGTCGGCGGGTGCGACCTGCGCCACCGCGCTCGAGGTCGCGCCCAGGAACGGCGCGGCGGCCGCCGTCGGGGTCACCGGCGGTTTGTAGTTTGGGCCGGTGGCGCAGGCTGCGAGCAGCGACGCGCCGAGCAACAAGGTGATCTTGCTTCGCATGGTGTTTCTCACTCTGCCGGCTGCAGGACGGGGGCGTGGGGCCGATTCTTGCGGCTAAAGCGATCGCCCAGCGCCCGGCAGACGACGTAGAAGGTGGGGGTAAAGGCGAGGCCGAAGCCGGTCACGCCGATCATGCCGGAGAAGACCGCGGTACCCAACGCCTGCCGCAGCTCCGCGCCCGCACCGCTTGCGAACACCAGCGGCACGGTGCCGAGGATGAAGGCGAAGCTGGTCATCAGGATCGGCCGCAACCGCTCGCGACCGGCCTGCACCGCCGCTTCGACTACCGACAGGCCGTCGCGCTCCTCTGCTTGCTTGGCGAATTCGACGATCAGGATCGCATTCTTTGCCGCCAGGGCGATCAACACGACGAGGCCGATCTGGGTGAGGACGTTGTTATCGAAGCCTCGGATGTTCACGCCGGTCATCGCGGCGAGTAGGCACATCGGCACGATCATGATGATCGCCAGCGGCAAGGTGACGCTCTCATATTGCGCCGCCAGCACCAGAAAGACGAATAGCACGGCGAGACCGAAGACCAGGCCAGCGGTGCTGCCCGCAGCCTTCTGCTGATAGGCGATCCCGGTCCATTCATGGGCATAGCCGGGCGGCAGCACCTTGTCGGCAAGCTGGTCCATCGTCGTCAGCGCTTGCCCCGAGGAGGTGCCAGGGGCGGTATCCCCATCGACCTCGACCGATGGATAGAGGTTGTAGCGGGTCACCCGATACGGTCCGGTCCGGTCCTTGAAGGTGGCGACCGCGCCGATCGGTACCATCGCCCCGGAGTTCGACCGGGTCTTAAGATTGGCGACATCCGAGACGCTGGCCCGGAACGGAGCATCGGCCTGCGCCGTCACGTGCCAGGTACGCCCGAGCAGATTGAAATCGTTGATGTATGACGAGCCCAGATAGACCTGCAGCGCCTCGAATACGCGGCTGGCGGGGACGCCCAGCATCTCGGCCTTGCGGCGGTCGATGTCGGCGAAGATCCGCGGCGTGGCCACTTCGAAGAAAGTATAGACGCGCGCCAAACCCTTGGTCCGATTGGCCGCGCCGATCAGGGCGCTGCTCGCCTTGTTGAGGTCAGCGAAGCTGCCGCCGTTGCGGTCTTCAACCATGATCCGATAGCCGCCGGCCGAGCCGATGCCCTGGATCAGTGGCGGCGGAATGATCAGCACCCGCGCCTCGTCGATGTCACCAACCGCCTTTTGCGCGTTCGCCATGATCTCGCCGTAGGTAACGCCGAGTTCCTTGCGCTCCTCGAACGTCTTGAACGGGAAGAAGGCGGTGGCGGTGTTGGGCGCGTTGGTGAAGGACGCGGCGTCAAAGCCCGTGAACATCACCGAGCCCTTGATGCCCTTGAGCGGCAGCAGGCGCGCGGCAACCTTCTTGAGTACCGCGTCGCTGCGCTCGAGCGACGAGCCCGGCGGCAGCTGGATTAGCGCGGCGAAATAGCCCTGATCCTGCGCCGGGATGAACCCGCCCGGAGTGATGTAGAAGATAAAGCCGGTCAGTGCGATCAGCGCAACATAGATGGTCATCATCCGGCGCGGCATCTGTACCATCCGGCGCGTCGAATTGGCGTACCAGTTGCTAAGCCGGTCGAGGCCCGTGTTGAACTTCTCGCCCGCATTGTGGGCGATCCGCCGCCAGCCGGCCTTGGGACTGTCATGGTCCTTAGGCTGAAGCAGGATCGCGGCAAGCGCCGGGGTCAGCGTCAACGACATGATCAATGAGATGATCGTCGCGGTCGAGATCGTCACCGCGAACTGGCGGTAGAACTCGCCCGAAATGCCCGTGAGGAACAAGGTGGGAACAAACACCGCGCACAGCACGAGCACGATCGCCACCAGCGCGCCGGAGACTTCGTCCATCGACTTGCGCGCGGCTTCCAGCGGAGGGAGGCCGTCGTGCATGTTGCGCTCGACATTCTCCACCACCACGATCGCATCGTCGACGACCGTGCCGATCGCTAGCACCAGCGCGAACAGCGAGAGGTTGTTGAGCGAATAGCCCACCGCCAGCAGCACCGAGAAAGTGCCGATCAGCGAAACGGGAATCGCGATCACCGGGATGATCGCGGCACGCCAGCTTTGCAGGAACACCAGGATCACGATCACCACCAGCACCAGCGCCTCGAACAGCGTGTGCTTCACCGCGTTGATCGATTCGCCGATGAAGTCGGTCGGATTGTAGATCACGCCGTAAGACAGGCCCTTGGGGAAGGACTTGGACATGTCCTCCATCGCCGCCTTGATCGCGTCCGAGGTGCTCAGCGCGTTACTGCCCGGCAGCTGCAGGATTGGCATCACGACCGAAGGCTTGTCGCCGATATAGCCGTTGGTGGTGTAATCGGCAGCACCCAGCTCCACTCGCGCCACGTCGGATACGCGGACCTGATGGCCGTCGGCATCGGTGCGAATGACGATGTCCGAGAATTGCTTGGGATCGGTAAGTCGCCCCTCGGTCTCGACGTTAAGCTGGTAGGCGCTGCCGGTCGAATAAGGCGGCTGACCGAGTGCACCGGCCGAAACCTGCACATTTTGCGCCCGAAGCGCAGCAACGATCTCTCCCGCGGTCAGGTTGAGCGTGGCCGCACGGCCGGGATCGATCCACACCCGCATCGCAAAATCGCGACCGCCGAACAGTTGGACATCGCCAACGCCCTCGACACGAGCCAGCCGGTCCTTGATTTGAGTGGTGGCATAGTTGGAGACATAGCTCTGCGACAGCGACTGGTCCGGCGAATAGACGTTGATCACCATCAGGATACTCGGGGACGCCTTGCGGGTCACCACGCCCTGGCGCTGCACGTCCTCGGGCAGGGCCGGCAGTGCGATCGCAACGCGATTCTGCACCAGCACCTGGGCATTATCGAGGTTGGCGCCCTGCTTGAAGGTCACCGTGATCGTCATCTTGCCATCGCCGGTCGACTGCGAGGTCTGGTACAGCATGTTTTCCACGCCGTTGATTTGCTGCTCGATCGGCGAGGCGACGGTCGCCGCGACCGTTTCGGCAGAGGCGCCCGGATAATTCGCACTGACCGTCACCGTGGGGGGGACGATCTCGGGATATTGCGCGATCGGCAACGCAAAATAGGCAATGCCGCCGATTATCGAAATGACGATCGCGATCACCGCCGCGAAGATCGGACGGTCGATGAAGAATCGGGAAAAGCTCACGGCTTTCCTCCCAGATCAGAGAAAAATCAGTTCGCCAGCGTCGCCTGCGCTGCGGCGGGCGCGGATACGGGAGCAGCCGGCTGGACCACGGGCGCGATTCGACCCTGCTTGGGCGCCACCTTGCCGCCAGGCATGATCGACTGCATGCCCGCGATCACGACGCGATCGCCTGGCAGCAGCCCCGATCGGATCACCCGCAGCCCGTCAACCGCCGCGCCGGTCTCGACCGGCTTGACCGTCACGCTGTTGTCGGCGCCGACTACGAACACGGTTTTCCGAGCCTGGTCTGTCTGCACGGCCGCGTCGGGCACCAACAGCGCGGTCACCGTGCCGCCGCCGCTGGTCAAGCGAATGTTGCCGAACATCCCGGGGGTAAGAAAATAGTTCGGATTGTCGAGCACCGCACGGCCGCGGATCGTACCGGACAGCGGGTTGAGTCCGTTGTCCGAGAAATCGATTTTGCCGTGCCAGCGATAGTCAGTCTCGTCCTGCAACCGCACCTCGATCGGCACCGCACCCTTGTCCTTGGCCCGTTGCATTTTCAGATATTGCGACTCCGACGTGTCGAACGTGAGATAGATCGGGTCGAGCGCATTGATCGTTGTAAGCAACGTCGCCGCACTCGATCCGCCGCCCGAAACGAGATTGCCCGCATCGACCTTACGGTCCGACACGCGGCCTGCGATCGGCGCGCGAACGGTGGAGAATTCGACATCGAGCGCGCGGGCCTGAACCCGCGCCTGCGCGGCGGCAAGCGAAGCCTGCGCGGCCTGTACCTTGGCCTTCAGACTGTCGACCTCGCCTTGCGACAGGCCCTCGTCGCCGGTCAGTCGCGTCGCACGGCCAAGATCGGCCTTAGCGAGCGCAAGGTCGCTGCGCGCGCTGGCGACGCTGGCGGTCGCTTCGGCGAGCGCTGCGGCAAACGGGCGCGGGTCGATCGCGAACAGCGGCTGACCTTTCTGCACGATCTGCCCGTCCTTGAAATAGATTGCGACCACTGCACCCGCGACGCGCGGACGCACTTCAACGGTCTTACTGGCGGCAAAGCGGCCGACGTTGTCGTCCCATTCGGTCACCTGCCGGCTGAGCGGCGTAGCAACCGTCACCGGCGCCGGTGGCATCGCCGGCGGCGCCGCCGGGCCACCTCCCAGGAAATGATAGCCCAGACCGCCGATCACCGCGACCGGCACGATGATCCAAGCCGCGCGCCGCATGCCGGAACGCTGCTCATCGTGCTTATAATCGGCCGGAGCCTCGATAGGGGTTACCTGATTCACTTAGCGCTCCGATTTTTCTGTCGACCCTGGGCGACGCTCGCGAGCAGCGCATCGCGCTGACGAACGGAATAGCCCAAAGCATGAAAGGCGTCGACCTCGTCGGCCGGCGGCGAGTCGAACTGCCAAGCAAGTACCGCAAAACGCCGCAAAGCTTCAAGCCGAGGACTGGCCAACCCCGGTTTGGCGCGCTCGAACAGCTTTGATACCAGCGTGGCGAATCGCCCCGCCCGCCCGATGCTGACCAGACCATCACGCTCGGCCAACGCCACCACCAGCCATTCGAGCGCCGAGAACGCCGGAACCGCATCGTGCGTCGCCTTGCGGGGCATGCTCGCACCGACGGAAGCTTCGGAGAACTCCATATAGGCCATGTTCAGATTCCCTGTAGTAACCGAGGTCCGGCGATGTTACTGACCGGTACGTTATTGAGGCACGTACCGATCGGTTACATGATCGTCAAGCGCCAACCAGGAGCGCGCAGAGGATGAGCCGGAAAGAAAAGCTATCGGGTGGCGAAGGCCGCTGCGGTGGCAAGCGTTCAGCGGGTGACCGCCTGCGGGACGTGGCGTCTAACCTGTTTTATCAACGCGGTATCCGCGCTGTCGGCGTCGACGAGATCGTCAACGAAACCGGGGTGACCAAGCCTACGCTCTACCGTTCCTATGCGTCGAAGGACGATTTAGTCGCAGCCTGCCTGCGAGTCGAGGCGGACGAGAATTCAACTTTCCTGGATGACATCGCCGCCCAGCATCCGCACGATCCGCTCGCCCAGATCCGCGCGGTCGTCCAGAATTTGGCCAGGGAAATGGCAGAACCGGATTATCGCGGATGCGCGCTGACCAATGCCGCTGTCGAATTCCCGGAGCGCAACCATCCCGCACGCGAAGTAGCCGAAAATTGTAAGGAGAAGCTCCGCGGCCGGCTGACCACGCTCGCGCGCGAGCTCAGGGTGGAAAATCCTACCCAGCTCGCCGACGGCCTGACGCTGCTGATGGAGGGCGCGTCGATGAGCCGACATACCTCGGGTGCGCAGGGGCCATCGGCCGCTTTAGTCGCCAGCGCCGACGCACTGATCCGCTCGATGGTACGCGAAGCGGCCTGAGCGCTCAGGAGCGCGCGGTTTCCGCCGGCCGCGCCTGCCGCCGGTGAATCACCCACCGGACGCCCTGCACCACGGCGAAGCCGCCGACCAGCACCACCCCGACGGCGATCAGCATGTGCGACGAGGTCAGCCGCCCAAAGGCGCGCTCGACGGCATTGCCGAACAGATAGCCGATGCTCGAGAATACCACCCCCCATACCGCCGCCGAGAGCGCATTAAGGATCACGAATTTACGCGTGTGTACGCGCGTCGTCCCGATCGCGATCGGGCTGATGGTGCGAAGCCCGTAGATGAAGCGAAACGCGAGAATGAAGCGGGTTGGATGCCGCTCAAGTGCGCCGAGCGCGGCGGCGAACGCCGGTTTGACGGAGATCTTGCGCACCCGCGCCGACCCCCGGAAGTAACGGCCAATCGCGAAGAATAATTGGTCGGCTATAAACGACCCCATTACCGCCGCAATCGCCACGCCCCAGAAAGGCAGCAGCCCGCGATGCGCGACCAGCCCGCCGGCAATGACAACGGTCTCGCCCTCTACCCCGGCCCCGACCAGGATCGCGGCCAGTCCGTAACGGGCGATGAGGACTTCGATCGTCATGGTTATCCTTTATCCGAATGCACGCGAAACGGGTGCGCAGGTCAACCCGTTCCGCGAGCGATCCGATATTCACCGACCTGCCACACGATCAGCGCCGGCACGCCGATCAGCAGATCACGCGCGCGCTTCAGGAGCGACAGCGCCAGCGCCGCGGTAGGCGGCACGCCGAGCAGCGGACCCAAGATCGCATACGTCGCCTCCTGAACTCCCATCGCACCCGGAATCATGAACGCGACCGAGCGCAGCGTGAAGATCAGCGCCTCCAGCGTCACCACCGCCCAGAGCGGGGCGTGCGATCCCATGAAGCGCAAAGCGATCCACGCTCCCGCGGCACTACCGACCCATGCCAGCAGATTGAGCAAAAACGCCGCGATTAGCCGCCGCGGTTCGCGGTAGATCGCGTCGAGCTGCCCACGCACCGCATCCATCGCCGCGACGGATCCCGGCAGCAAACGCGCTCCCAGCGTCCCAGCCAGTCGCAGCAACGGCCGCTGTGCGAAGGCGAACGCCGCCATCATCGCCACCATCACGACCAGTCCACCGATCGCCAGCGGTATCAGCCCCTTCTGAACCGGCACATCGATTAGCAAGAACAGCAGAATCGTGACTCCACCGAGCGTGAACAGCACCTGTGCTGCCATCTCGGTGGTCATATCGGCGATCATCGAGGCATAGACGAGCGGAGGGGCTACGCGGCGCTCGGTCAGCGTGCGCGCGCCGACCACCAACCCACCGAGCTGCGAAAAAGGCAATACGTCGGTTGCCGCCTCACGGGTCGTGCGCGCCCAGACGAACAGGGCCGCGCGCCCGATCGGTTCGCCCGGCGCGACCGCATACCAAGCCCCGCCGAGCACGGTCAGCACACCCACTGACCAAGCCGCGAACACGCCCATCCCCAGCCAGCCGATCGATCCCATGGCGTGCAGAACCGCGCGCGCACCGACCTCACCGACCGTCCAGGCAGCCACGCCCAGTCCGAGAAGCGTCGCCAGCAGCATGCCGGCGCGCGCATAATGTTTCATGCGGTTGCCGGCTTTCTGCCCATCAGCCTAAGCGCCAGGCGGATCGCACCGGGCACGAACTTCGGCCGCATCAGCCGCGGGTCGTAGACCGCCAGCCGACGATCGTTTTCCGACAGGCAGATCGCCGCCAGTTCGGGAAAGCTGATTTCCACGCCCAATTCCTTCGAGCCGTTGAGCGTGAAGTTATTCTCCTGCGCTTTCGTATTGTCCTTGCCCATTCCCTTCGCCATGTCGATCCGTTCCCAGATCAGGAAAAACCACACCGAGAGCACTTTCAGCTCAAACCACGGCCGCCGCCACAGAGGCATCGTCCGACGATGCCACGCTACCCAATTGACGAAGAACAATATGTGCCGGCCTTCCTCGCGCATCACAGGCTCGAACGTGTCGACCAATTCCTCAGGGAAAAATCCGGAATCTTTGGCGATCTTGAACAGGCCGAAGCCAAAGAAGCTGTCGATGCACTCGGAATAGCCGGTACGCATGAACGCGAATTCGGGATCGCGCGGGCGCTTATACTCCTCTTCGGGGGCGAGCTCGATGCCATAAAATTGCACCATATCGGCCAGCACAATCTTGTGCCGGCTCTCCTCGAAGGCATTCATGTCGATCGCATCGTGTAGCAACGGATCGTGAATTCCCTCCCCGTAGGTTTTCACGTTCATCCCCGCGCGGCCTTCAGTGGCGACCGCGATATCCCAGATCGGCAACGATACGATCCGATTGCGGGTCTCATCGTCGAGCACCGGCCAGTCGATCAGCGCCGGACGATAGGGATCGTGCGTGTCGAGCATCGTCCGGCAAAACAGGATTTTATGAGCCTCGGTACCGCGGCGTACCGGTTGACCGGGGGCAGGAGCGGCGGGCTTGAAGGAATTGGAGACGTAATAATGCATGAGGGTGTTACCTCTGTTTGGGTAGATCCGCAAATCGCGCGAGCATCACTCCCTGTTCCCGAACGGCATGTTTCGCGTCGAGAAGGGCCGCGAATTCGTCAGCGTAGCGATAGCCAGGGGCATGGCCGAGCCAGTCGTCGGCGGTGGCGGGATGAGTGTAAATCTCGGTGACCCCTGGCGGGAGCGCTTCGACCAGCGCAATCATCCGCTCGCTGTCCATCGCGCCGGTCCAGGCAAGGCCAAACACCTGATCAGGTACGACGATGCCGGCACGGCGAAAGCGGCGGCGGACGAGTTTGGCCCATAAGGTCGCCGGATCGCGGCGGACGGGGCGAGCGGGCTCAATCGCAGCGAGCACGCCGCGCGGCTCGACCGGTGCGCGCGCTGCCCGCAGGCCGTGGCGCTGCCCGCTTTTCAGCATCAGCGACGCGATCACCGGGTGAAGGTGAAAATGCTTATGCGCGTTGACGTGGTCAAGTGGCAGGCCGGTCGCGGCGAAGGCCGCAAATTGCGCGTCGATCTCGGCAGCGAGCTGGCGGTATGTGGTCGGGTTGAAGGTCATCGCGATCGCGGACCGGACCATGTCGGTACGAAAAAGGCCGGTCGAATCGATCAGACCGGAGACCTGCTCGGGGGGAAGCGTGGGACGCCCCTCGACCAGCACGAGGTGCAGCCCCACGCCAAGCGTCGGAGTACGCTTTGCGCGAGCAACCGCATCGGCGGCGGCATTTCCGGACACCATCAGGCTGGCCGCGGTGAGGATGCCCTCGCGATGCCCGCGCTCGACCGCCTCGTTGACGGCGACGTCTGCGCCGAAATCGTCGGCGGTGACGATCAGTGTTCTGGCGGGAAGGGAAGACGTGGCGATTTTGGTACGTCCTAGGTAGCCGTTTCCGGCGAACAACTACGTCACCCCAACATTACGCCAGGGTCTCATGCGGCGCGTGTCCCCATTACCGCGTGAGATCCCAGCATGCGCCAGGGTGACGGGAATCCGTTGGCTTCGCTTACGCGTCGGCGACTTTCCGGCGGCGCAGGAAGTCGAAGAATTCTACGCCCTCGCGCAGCCGGCGCTTCATCATCTGCCAATCGCGCAGCATCTCGCTGACGATCGACCAGATCTTCGACGGGCGGAAATAGAAACGCTTGTAGAATTCCTCGACCTTGTCGAAGATTAGCGCCGCCGGCAGATGCGGATAGCTCAGCTGCGCGATCTGGGTGCCGCCGTCTGTCAGCAGATGATCGCCGCCGTCGAACCAGTTATTTTCCACGGCCTGCTTGTACAGGAACGTCCCCGGATAGGGTGCCGCCAGCGACACCTGGATGGTGTGCGGATCAATCTCCTTGGCGTAGTTGATCGTCTCTTCAATCGTCTCTTCGGTCTCGCCCGGGAGCCCCAAGATGAAGGTGCCATGGATGACGATGCCCAACTTGTGGCAATCCTTGGTGAACTGCCGCGCGACGTCGACCCGCAGGCCCTTCTTGATGTTATGCAGAATCTGCTGATTACCGCTCTCATAGCCCACCAGCAGCAGCCGCAGGCCGTTCTCCTTGAGGATCTTGAGCGTCTTGTACGGCACGTTCGCTTTCGCGTTGCACGACCAGGTAACGCCCAGCTTGCCGAGCTCGATCGCGAGTTCCTCAACGCGCGGGAGGTTGTCGGTCAACGTGTCGTCGTCGAAGAAAATTTCCTTATTCTGCGGAAACTCCCGCATCACGTACTTCACCTCTTCGATGACGTGCGGAATCGAACGCGTGCGATAATTGTGCCCGCCCACGGTCTGCGGCCACAGGCAGAAGGTGCAGCGGCTCTTGCAGCCGCGGCCGGTGTAGAAGGAGACATAGGGGTGGAGCAGATAGCCGCCGAAATACTTCTCCATCTGCAGGTCGCGCTTGTAGATGGGCGACACGAACGGAAGGCTGTCCATGTCCTCAATGACCTTGCGATCCTTGTTATGAATGATGTCGCCAGCGTCGTCGCGGTAGCTGATGCCCTCGACTTCGGCGAACGGCATCCCGTTGGCCACGTCGAGGATCGTGAAGTCGAATTCATTGCGCGCCACGAAATCGATCGCACGCGACGTTTCCAGCACCTTGGTCGATTCCACCGCGGCCTTCGCGCCAATAAAGCCGATCTTGATCTTCGGATTTCGCTCCTTGATCAGCTCTGCGGTCTGCACGTCCTGGCGGAATGAGGGTGTCGAAGTATGGAGGATGACCAGATCGCGCTCGTCCATCTCGTCCTTAATGTCATCCCAGCTTTGGTCATGCGCGGGGGCGTCAATCAGCTTCGAGCCCTCGACCATCGCCGCCGGCTGGGCCAGCCAGGTGGGATACCAGAAGGACTTCACTTCGCGCTTCATCTGGTAGCGCGCGCCGGCGCCGCCGTCATAGCCGTCGAAAGAAGGCGCCTGGAGGAAAAGGGTACGCATCATGCCGGGAACTCCGTGTCGGCCGAAACACGACCGTGATTCTCTATTCTAAGCGTCGCGCCGCGCCAATCAACCGACCGCACGAAGAAGCTGGCGACGAATACCGCCAGACTAAGGCAATCGCGGGGCGGCAGCAGCCATAACGGCGCGCTGATGTCGCCTACCACCCGGTCCACCGTCCGGGCAAGTCGGGCGCGCACCAGAAAAGCGAGCAGCGCTAGCCCCGCCCCGGTCGCCGGCCAGTAGAACATCGCCAGCAGCGCGATCGGAAATGGAAGGGCGATCACCGACAACACATACCCGACCCGCTCGACGTCACGCACCGTCGCCCCCCAGCGCAACTCGTGTCGCCACAGGGCACTGAACATTGGCTCCGCGGAGGCGTGGGTGACAAGCATCGGCGGCACCGCTACCCGCAGACCCAGCGCCGCAACCGCCGCGCCGATAGCATAATCGTCCGCTAGGACATCGGCGAAGGCCGCAAAGCCGCCGATCCGGTCTAACGTTTCACGTCGGAGCGCGATGGTCGATCCCATGCACGGCCGGGCTAGACCCTTGGCCACCCCGAAGATTGCGCCGGGCAGAAATTGGTAGCTGAGCCCGCTCGCCCCGAGTCGCGACCAGAAACCGGCATCGCCTCGGCCACGATAGAGACATGACACTGCCCCGACGCCGGGCGCGTCGAGTGCGCTCAGCACGCGCGTGAGATAGTCAGGGCCGACGACCATGTCGCTGTCACTCATCACGACGATCGGGTGCGCGGCGCGGACGTCCATGTTGATCAGATTGGAAATCTTCCCGCTCGCCCCGTGCGCTGTCGCGTCGACGACGAGATCGATTCGCGCTTTCGGAAAGCGCACGCGCAGCGCTTCGACCGCGGCGATCGCCGGATCGTCCGCGCGCTGCACGCCACATAGCAGTTGAACAGGGCCGTCATAATCCTGGTCGAGGAAACCGGCGAGGTTCTCTGCGAGACGCGGCTCGGCGCCGTGGAGCGGCTTGAGGATCGTCACCGCCGCGCCGCGACGCGCGATTGCTGTCCGTTGAGCGAAGAAGCTGCGGATCACCCCTGCTGCCAGCATCGCATAGAGGCAGCCCAGCGCGGCCAGCGCGAGCATCGCTCCTCCGAGGATCGACCCGATGGTGGCGAAAGCGGCGGCCATCCGTTCGCCCTAGCGCGGCGCGAGCCGAATGCCAGTGCCTTCCACCGCCCCAGTCTTTTCGACTAGAGCGCGCGAATGGAAGATTCGAGGCAGCAGGCGGATAGGGTGCTCGTCACCGGCGCATCGGGCTTTGTCGGTGCAGGCGTGGCGCGCGCCCTGGCGACGAGGGGCTATGCGGTACGGGCGCTGGCGCGGGCATCCTCGCCACGGGGCAATCTCGCCGGCCTCGACGATGTCGTGACTGGCGACCTGCTCGATCGCGAATCACTCGACCGGGCGATGGCGGGCGTGCGCTTCGTCTGCCACGTCGCTGCCGACTATCGAATCTGGGCGCCCGATCCGGAGGAGATTGTCCGCAACAATCTCACCGGAACGCGTAACGTGATGGACGCCGCGCGCGGCGCGGGAATCGAGAAACTCGTCTATACCAGCAGCGTCGCCACGCTGCGCCCCGGCGCCGATGGCCCGGTCGACGAGACTCGGCCCGCGACGCCCGAGCAGGCGGTCGGCGCCTACAAGCGCAGTAAGGTGATTGCCGAACGACTCGTCGAGGCACGGATCGCCGAAGGGTTGCCGGCGGTTATCGTGATGCCCTCGACCCCGATTGGCCCGCGCGACGTGCGCCCGACGCCGACCGGGCGGATCGTGGTCGAGGCCGCATGCGGGCGGATGCCAGCATTCGTTGAGAGCGGGCTCAACCTCGTGCATGTCGACGATGTCGCGCAAGGGCACGTGCTTGCGCTCGAAAAGGGCGTGATCGGCGAACGCTATATCCTCGGCGGGCAGGATATCTCTCTCCGGGAAATGCTAGCGACGATCGCGCGGCTAACCGGACGCAAGCCGCCCACCGTGGCACTGCCGCGCGGACCGCTGTTCCCGCTCGCTTGGATCAACGAGCAGATCGCGAAGCTAACCGGCAAGGAGCCCTTCCTGACGCTCGACGGGCTCCGGATGGCGGCGCACACCATGTATTTTTCGAGTAGCAAGGCGGAGGCTGAACTCGGCTATCGCGCGCGACCTTATGAGGAGGCGCTCGTCGACGCGATCGCCTGGTTCAAGCAGTCAGGGCAAATCGCGTGACCTGGATCGCCACCCTGACGCTGGCAATATGGCTGGGGATGATCCTTCTTCGCGACGGCTTCTGGCTGGCGCGCGCGCGCGACACTCCCCTGCCCGATCTCGCCGCCTGGCCACGCGTTACCGCCGTCGTGCCCGCGCGCGACGAGGCCGAGGGCATCGCCCAGGCGATCGCCAGCCTCGCCGCGCAGGACTATCCTGGCGACTTCCGCGTCGTGCTGGTCGATGATTCCAGCAGTGACGGCACCGCCGATCTCGCCCGTGTCGCCGGCGGCGAGCGGCTGACCATTCTCCAGGGCGCGCCGCTCGCCGCCGGCTGGACCGGCAAGCTGTGGGCCGTGTCGCAGGGAATCGCCGCCGCGGGCAGACCCGAATATCTGCTGCTGACCGACGCTGATATCGCCCATGCTCCCGATTCCGTCCGCCGCCTGGTAGCGCGCGCGGTGGGCGACCGGCGGGTATTGGTGTCGTTGATGGCCCGGCTGCGCTGTAAGAGTTTTGCTGAGCGCGCGCTGGTGCCCGCCTTCGTATTCTTCTTCCAACTGCTCTATCCCTTCGCTGAGGTGAACCGGCGCGATCGAGGCCGCGGCGCGGCGGCGGGCGGGGTGATGCTGGTCGAACGGGACGCGCTGGAGCGCGCTGGCGGAATTGGCGCGGTACGCGGCGCACTGATCGATGATTGCGCCTTCGGCGCGCTACTCAAGACGCAGGGGCCGATCTGGCTCGGCCTCACCGACCGTGCGACCAGCATCCGTGATTACGACACCACCGAGTCGGTCGCGGCGATGATTTCCCGATCAGCCTATGCGCAACTCGGCTACTCGCCGTGGCTACTGGCGGGAACGATCGTCGGCCTCGCGCTCACCTATCTCGCGCCGCCCTTGCTGGCGCTGTTCGGACGGGGCTATGCGCAGGCGATGGGCCTTACCGCGTGGATATTGATGGCGATTGCGTTCCAGCCGATGCTGCGTTTCTACCGGCGCTCGCCTTTATGGGGCGCCGCGCTGCCGGCAATCGCGGGTTTCTACGCCGGCTGCACGATGCTCTCCGCATGGCAGCATGCACGCGGGCGCGGCGGGATGTGGAAGGGCCGTGCCCAGGCGGGGGTGAAGGCATGACCGCCGCCGCACTCGCCTCCGGCAAGGGTCATAAGGACGAGAATTTCCCCGTCGCCTCGGTGCTGCTCAAGCCCGAGCATCGCGCGCCGGTGATGGCCTTCTATCGCTTCGCGCGCGGCGCCGACGACGTCGCCGACAATGCCGCGACTCCCGCTACGGAGCGGCTGGCGCTGCTGGCCGAGATGCGATCGACGCTGGCCGGGGCCAGCAACGGCGACGCCGCCGCGCTGGCCTTGCGCGAGGTGCTGACCGAACGCGGCCTGAGTGCGCGTCACGGCCTTGATCTGCTGACAGCGTTCGAGCGCGACTGCCGGATCAACCGCTGCGGCACCTGGGACGATCTGATCGAATATTGTCGCTATTCGGCGATGCCGGTCGGGCGCTATGTGCTCGACGTCCACGGCGAATCCGAAAACACTTGGGGCTCCTCCGATGCGCTGTGCGCGGCGTTGCAGGTGATCAACCACCTCCAGGACTGTGCCAAGGATTATCGCGCGCTGGGCCGGGTCTATATCCCACTCGACGCGCTGATGGTCAACGGGGCGAGCGTCGACGACCTCACCGCCCCGACCGCGAGCTCCGCGCTGCGTGCCACGATCGTCGGCTTGGCGACCCGCACCGAAGGTCTGCTTGCGGAGTCCGCCGATTTTTCAGCACAGATCCGCGACCGACGACTAGCGGTGGAAGTGGCGATCATCCACCGCCTCGCGGTCAGTCTGACGCAGCGGCTTAAGACCCGCGATCCACTGTCGCAGCGAGTGCATCACAGCAAGGCAGAAGCGCTCGGCATTGCGGCAATCGCGGCCCTCTCGCGGCTGGCGGGCCGGGCATGAACGCGCCCACGCTTCAGTCACAGATCTCGGGCAGTTCTTTCTATGCCGGCATGCGTGTGCTGCCCAAGACAGAGCGCGAGGCGATGTACGCAGTCTACGCCTTCTGCCGCGCAGTGGACGACATCGCCGATGACGAGATTGGCAGCCGCCCTGAACGGGCGGTGGCGCTCGAAGCTTGGCGCGCCGATATCGAATCCCTCTACGCTGGCGGCCCCCCGGGACAGGCCGCGCTGGTAGCCGAGGCAGTGCGTCGGTTCGGGCTTGAAAAGGCCGATTTCGTCGCGGTAATCGACGGCATGGCGACCGACGTGGCCGGCGACGTGCGCTGGCCTCCGTTCGCGGCGCTCGACCTGTACTGCGACCAGGTTGCCTCGGCGGTGGGACGACTGTCGGTTAGGATTTTCGGGATGGACGAGGCGCCCGGCATCGCGCTCGCCTTCCATCTCGGCCGCGCGCTGCAATTCACCAACATCCTGCGCGATCTGGACGAAGACGCCGCAATCGGCCGTGTTTATCTGGCTGCCGAGCATCTGGCACAGGCGGGAATCGTGCCCACCACACCGCTGGAGGTAGTCCACGATCCGCGGATCGATGCCGCCTGCCGTCCGTTCGCAGCACTGGCGCACGAGCATTACCAGGCCGCCGAAACCATTCTCGCGACTCGGCCGCACGGACATCTGATCGCGCCGCGGCTGATGGCCGCCGCCTATGCCAAGATCTTGCGGCGCACCGAGGTGGTCGGATGGACCGCGCCACGCCACCGCATCAGGGCCAACAAGCTTGCGCTACTGCTGACCGTCGTGCGGCTGAGCCTGTTCCGGTGAGACCACGTGCGCGGGTGGTAGGGGCCGGGCTCTCCGGCCTGTCGGCAGCCGTCGAGTTGACCGACGCGGGCTTTGCGGTCGAGGTGACCGAGGGCGCGGCGCAAGCCGGCGGCCGCTGCCGAAGCTATCACGACCCAGCGCTCGATCGCGTGATCGACAATGGCAACCATCTGGTGCTCTCGGGCAATCGCGCGGTGGCGCGCTATCTGACCACGATCGGGGCCGGCGACCGACTGACCGGGCCCGAGACGGCGGCATTCGCATTCGTCGATCTCGTCACCGACGAACGCTGGACGTTCCGACCCAATGACGGCCCCGTGCCATGGTGGGTATTCGCCAAGAGCCGACGGGTACCGGGCACCACCCCACTTTCCTATGCGCCGCTCGCGCGGCTGCTCGGCGGTGGGCCGACCGAGACGGTGGCGGACCGCATCGCCACCTCCGGCCCAGTATGGGATCGTCTGCTCGATCCGGTGCTGCTCGCTGCGCTCAACACCGCCTCGGCGGAAGGATCAGCCGCGCTGACCGCCGCGGTGCTGCGCGAATCGGTTGCCCGGGGCGGGCGAGCGATGCGGCCGCGGATCGCCGAGCCGACGCTGGCAGCGGCGTTCGTCGATCCGGCGCTCACCTGGCTGGCGGCACAGGGCAGTGCGGTGACGCTTGGGCGTCGGCTGCGCAGGCTCCGGCTCGAGGGCGATGTTGTCACCGGGCTCGACTATGGGGATGCAATTGAGCCGGTTTCGGCCGACGACCCGGTGGTGCTTGCGGTTCCGCCGTGGGTAGCCGCAGCGCTGGTACCCGACCTAGTCGTGCCAGACGACTTTCGCGCGATCGTCAACGCGCATTTCGCGGTCGTGCCACCGAAGGGCACGCCCGCGATGCTCGGCGTGATCGGCGGCGCAGCGCAGTGGATATTCGCGTTCGACGACCGAATTTCGGTCACCGTGAGCGCCGCCGATATTATGGTCGACCGCGACCGCGCCGAGCTCGCCGCGACCTTCTGGGCCGAGATTTCCTATATTCACGGCCTGCCTGTCGACCTGCCGCCGTGGCAAATCGTCAAGGAAAAGCGCGCCACCTTTGCGGCCACCCCCGCGCAGGAAATCCGACGACCCGGCGCCGCGACCCGCTGGCGCAACCTGTTCCTCGCCGGTGACTGGACCGCGACCGGGCTGCCGGCAACGATCGAGGGCGCGCTACGCTCGGGCGTCACCGCTGCCGGCTTGGCGGACACGCTTTCCCGGGTATAGATAGGCGCATGGTAAGCGTAACGGATAACGATATCGTCAGCGGCGCCGATGCCAGCGCAATGCGCGCGGTGGCGGCGCTCGCCGGATTACAGCGCGCAGATGGGCATTGGGTATTCGAACTCGAGGCCGACGCGACGATCCCGGCTGAGTTCGTGCTGCTAAAACATTATCTGGGCGAGCCGCGCGATGTTGGGCTCGAAGCCAAGATCGCCGTCTATCTACGCCGCATCCAGGGCACGCATCACGGCTGGCCGCTGTTCCACGGCGGCGCGTTCGACGTTTCGGCCACGGTCAAAGCCTATTTTGCTCTTAAAATGATTGGTGAGGACGTGGACGCCCCCCACATGGCGCGCGCGCGAAACGCGATCCGTGCCGCGGGGGGCGCGGAAGCGGTGAACGTGTTCACCCGCATCCAATTGGCCCTATTCAGCGCGGGGCCGTGGGGCGCGGTGCCGACGCTGCCGGTCGAGCTGATCCTGCTGCCGCGCTGGTTCCCGGTGCATCTATCAAAGATGTCCTATTGGGCACGCACCGTAATCGTGCCGCTGCTGGTGCTGGCGGCGCTCAAACCGGTGGCGCGCAATTCATCTGGCGTGAAGGTCGACGAGTTATTTGTCGGACGCCATAAGAAGCCGCAGAGCAAAGCGGCAGAAACCAAGCGGCTGTGGACCACCGTATTCAACGGACTCGATATCGTGCTCAAGGCGGGTGATCGGCTATGGCCGAGCAAGCTGCGACAGCGCGCAATCGATGCATGTGTGGCCTTTACTACCGAGCGGCTCAACGGCGAGGACGGCTTGGGCGCGATCTATCCGGCGATGGCCAATAGCGTGATGATGTTCGATTGCCTGGGCTATCCGGCCGACCATCCGTCACGGGCGATCGCGCGGAGGTCAGTTGAAAAGCTCCTCGTAGTGAAGGACGACGAAGCTTATTGTCAGCCATGCGTCTCTCCGGTGTGGGACACCGCGCTGGCTGCCCATGCAATGATGGAAGCCGGCGGCGCGGATGCCGACGCTCGCGCCGACGCGGCGCTCGCCTGGCTGAAGCCATTGCAGGTGCTCGACGTGAAGGGCGATTGGGCGGACGAGCGGCCGGACGTGCGGCCAGGCGGCTGGGCATTCCAGTATAACAACGCGCATTACCCCGATCTCGACGATACCGCGGTGGTGGTGATGGCGATGGGTCGCGCTGCCGATCGTACCGGCGATGACTACCGCGAGGCGATAGACCGCGGCGTCGAATGGACCGTGGGCCTGCAGAGCCGCGACGGCGGCTGGGGGGCGTTCGACGCCGACAACAGCTACCACTATCTCAATAACATCCCATTCGCCGATCACGGTGCGTTGCTCGATCCTCCGACCAGCGACGTCAGCGCGCGGGTGGTGTCGATGCTCGGGCAATTGGGCGAGGCGCGCGATACGCCACGGATGGCCGCTGCGCTCGCCTTCCTCGAGAAAGAGCAGATGGCCGACGGCAGCTGGTTCGGGCGCTGGGGAGTGAATTACGTCTATGGCACTTGGTCGGTGCTGTGCGCACTCAACGCGGCCGGGGTGGACCCCCGATCAGCGATGGTGCGGCGCGCGGTGCGCTGGTTGGTGACGATCCAGAACATGGATGGCGGCTGGGGTGAGGACTGCACCAGCTACGACGTCGATTATAAGGCATTCTCCCCTGCCCCCTCGACCGCGTCACAGACCGCCTGGGCGCTGCTGGCACTGATGGCGGCAGGCGAGGTGGATCATCCGGCGGTGGAGCGCGGGGTGCGTCACCTAATGGGTACGCAAGATCCGGATGGCCTGTGGAGGCAGGAAGCGTATACCGGCGGCGGATTTCCGCGGGTATTTTATCTGCGGTATCATGGTTATCCAGCCTATTTCCCTCTGTGGGCGATGGCGCGCTATCGCAATCTGAAGCGCTCGAACCAGCGCCAAGTGGCGTTCGGGATGTGACGCTGCTTGTCGCCTGCGGGCTGCTGCGCGAGGCGCGGGTGATCGCGCGCGACGGCGTAGTGGTAGTCGCTGGCGGCGGTGATCCGGAGCGACTGGAGCGTGAATTAGACGCCGCGGCAGCAAGCGCTCAGGTGATTTTGTCGAGCGGGATCGCGGGCGCTTTGGATCCGACCCTGAAAGCTGGAGACGTCGTTATCAGCCTCCTCTTCCCCGGCGAAGTCGGGGGAACGTTTTTGGTGGGTAAGTTGTACGAACTGTTTCCCGAGGCGTATCTTGGCGCCGTCGTGGGCAGCGATTCGATCGTCGCCACCCTTGCTCAGAAAACCATGCTCCGCGCCCGTACCGGTGCGCGCGCCGTCGACATGGAATCGCATATTGCCGCCCGCGTCGCCGCGCGCCATGGCATTCCTTGCGCGGCGTTGCGTACGATCTCGGATACGGCTTCGGAACAACTCCCGCCCGCAGCCCTCCTCGGCATGAAGCCCGACGGCACGATGGCGCTCGGCGCCGTCCTCGGCTCGCTCGCCCGTAACCCACGTCAATTGCCCGCCCTGCTCCGCACCGGGATCGGCGCGGAGCGGGCGTTCCGAGCGTTAGGCCGCTGTCACAACGCGCTTGCCCGCGCGCGGGTTGGCGAGCTTGATTTTCTCGAGTTCGCGCTCGACGTGGGATGAGTGGACGGTCTCGGCCGGGCGCTGCCGGCTAAGATCGATGTCTGGCGCCATCGGACCGTCGGTCCGCACGCCCTTGCGCGCAACCTTCATCAGCTTCAGCGGATGCCGCATCGCATCGCTTGCCGCAGTGCCCTCGAAGCCGCAATGGACCATGCAGTCGGCGCACTTCTCATATTTGCCGACGCCGTATTTGTCCCACTCAGTGCCTTCCATCAGCTCCTTGAAGGTCGATACATAACCTTCGCCGACTAGGTAGCACGGCTTCTGCCAGCCGAAGACGGTGCGTGCAGGCATCGACCAAGGCGTGCATTCATAGGTCTGGTTGCCGGCAAGGAAATCGAGGAACAAAGGCGAATTGGTGAAGGTCCAGGCCTTGCCGCCGTCTCCGCGCTTGAACACGTCACGGAAGAACTGCCGGGTTTTCTGGCGATTGAAGAAATGCTCCTGGTCGGGCGCGCGCTCATAGGCATAGCCCGGCGAGATAGTGATCTCGACTCCCATCTCCTCCATCTTGTCGAAAAAGCCAGCGAGCCGCTCGGCGGAAGCGCCGTCGAACACGGTGCAGTTTACCTGCACTCGAAACCCCTTCGACTTGGCCAGTTCAATCGCCTCGAACGCGATGTCATACACGCCGTCCTGGCACACGGAATGGTCGTGCATACCCTTGTCGCCGTCGAGATGAATCGACCACGTGAAGCCGGGATCGGGCTTATAGTCGTCGATCTTCTTCTTCATCAGCAGCGCGTTGGTGCAGAGAATTACGAACTTCTTCTTTGCGAGATAGCCCTGCACGATCTTGGGCATGTCCTTGTGCAGCAATGGCTCGCCGCCGGCGATCGAAACTGCAGGGGCGCCGCATTCGTCGATCGCTTCCATGCACTGTTCGTAGCTAAGGCGCTGGTTGAGGATCGGATCTGGATAGTCGATCTTGCCGCAGCCGGCGCAGGCCAGATTGCAGCGGAACAGAGGTTCCAGCATCAATACGAGCGGATATTTACCGCCTTTAATATGCTGCTTGACCGCATAGCCACCGAGGCGCGCGAGTTGCGAAAGGGGGAGACTCATAACAAATGTCCTACTTGGCCATTGCCGGCGCAGGCGCCGACACGGAAGTAACCGAAGGCCCCCTTAGCTCGCGGGGCAGGGCGAATTCCATCTTTTCCTCGACGCCGTCGAGCTGTGATACCCGCACCGGCCCCATCGCCCGCAGCGCGGCGATCACGCTGTCGACCAATTCGTCAGGGGCAGAGGCGCCCGCGGTGAGGCCGACTGCCTCAACACCCTCGAACCAAGCGGGGTCGAGCGCGCTGCCGTCAGCAACCAGATAGGAAGGCAACCCCTCGTCCACCCCGATCTCGCGCAGCCGGCTCGAATTGGAGCTGTTCGCGGAGCCCACTACAAGCAATACCTCGGCAACACGGCACAGATCGCGCACTGCGGTCTGCCGATTCTGTGTGGCGTAGCAGATGTCGGAGATATCCGGTCCCTTAACGTCGTCGAACCGGGCATCGAGTGCGGCGATCACGTCGCGGGTGTCGTCAACGCTCAGCGTGGTCTGGGTGATATACGCAACCGGCGTGTCCAGCGGGATATCAAGCGCCATCACGTCGGCAACCGATTCGACGAGATGAATCGGCACACCGACCTGACCCACCGTCCCCTCGACCTCGGCATGGCCGGCGTGGCCGATCATCACCAACGTGCGCCCGCTGCTGCCGTAGCGGCGGCCCTGCATATGCACCTTAGTAACCAAGGGGCAGGTCGCATCGAGCACGGGCAGCCCGCGTTGTTTGGCTTCGTCCTCCACGCTGCGCGCGACCCCGTGCGCGCTGAACACGGTCATCGCGCCGGCAGGCACCTCCGCCAGTTCCTCGACGAATACCGCACCCTTGCGGCGCAGGGTGTTCACGACATGCTGGTTGTGGACGATCTCGTGCCGCACGTAGACGGGTGCACCATAGCGGTCGATCGCGCGTTCGACGATGTCGATGGCACGAACGACCCCCGCGCAAAACCCACGTGGCTTGGCGAGAATGACTTGCAAACCTTCGTCCTTTCATTCCGCGGTGACCGCTCCGGTCCGCCGCTCTTATCGGCCGAATAGCGCCTTTTTGCGGCAATCGCGCCTAAATTAGCTTGAGGCTTTTCTAAAAAATTGTTCATGGACAGGCGATGTACAGGATCTAAATGCCACGGCAGTCGCACAGCCCGACCGGGCTAGAAGCGACCCAGCGTGACCGATATAGGCTAAGCTGGTTTTTCCGGAGCGTATTCATGACCGTATCGGCGCGTACCCTTGCCCTTTCAGTCTTTTTTCTCTGTCTGGCCCCCACCGTCGCCCAGGCGCAGGACGCCGCAGCGGCGCCGGTGCAGGCGCTCGACGATGGATTGCTGTCGATCATGAAAGGCGGCAAGGCGCTGGGTTTTGCAGGACGTTCGGCGAAGATCGGCCCGGTAGTCGACCGCGTGTTCGACCTGCCGTTGATGACCCGGCTTGCAGTGGGACCGGCCTGGACCGCCCTTGCTCCGGCCGATAAGGACGCGGTGACCGCCGCCTTCCGCCGCATGACGATCGCGCAATATGCCGAAAACTTTGACGGTTTTACGGGTGAAAGCTTCACTATCGATCCTAAGGCCGAAGTCCGTGCCGGCGATCGGCTGGTCAGGACCATGCTCAAGTCGCCCAAAAACGACCCCGTGGCGCTGGCCTATCGGTTACGCCAGACTGGTGAGCAGTGGAAAGTGATCGATGTCTTCTACCAGAATTCGATCAGCCAGCTCGCCACGCGCCGTTCGGACTTCGCCGCCGCGCTCGCCAAGGGCGGCGCCAAGGGCGGCGCCAAGGCGCTGGTAGCGCATCTCGATCAGCTGTCGGCCAAGGCCGCGCATTGAGCGTGACGTTCGTAGCAAAACTGTGGAGCGGCGTCGCGGCGGCGGCGCTGCTTACCGTACCAAACGTGGCCGCTGCGCAGGCGGTGGCGCGGCCACTTGTCGTGACCCCCTCTCCCGCAGCGCGGGGGCTGTCAAAGGCCAGCCCGCCGCCACGCGCCCGCCATTCCACCGGCGACCCGATCGAGGGCGTGAACCGCGCCTTCTATTCGATCAACACGGTGCTCGACCGGCTGCTATTCCGTCCACTGGCCTTCACCTTCAAGACGGCAGTGCCCAAGCCGATACGAGTCGGTCTGCGCCACGTGTTTCTCAACCTCAACGAGCCAGTGGTGTTCCTAAATGACATGCTGCAGCTAAGACCCAAGCGCGCGGCGCGGACCGCGGCACGGTTCGTGATTAACTCGACACTCGGCGTCGGCGGGGTGCTCGACATCGCCAAGCTCGAGAAGCTCGACATTCCCCATCGCAACAACGGCTTCGGCGACACCTTGGGCCGCTACGGCGTGGGGCCGGGGCCCTATTTCTATTTCCCGCTCTCGGGGCCCACCGATCTACGCGACATCATCGGCGGCCAAGCCGATGGGATCGTTCTGCCGCTGGCGGTGGGAGATCCATTCAACCGCACGGAATATCTGCTCTCGCGCGCGGTGCTGACTGGACTCGACCAGCGGGTCGAGGCGGACGCGGATCTGAACGCTCTGCTCGGTAGCGCCGTCGATCCCTACGCGACGCTGCGCTCGGTCTATTTGCAAAATCGCGCAGCCGAAATCGCCGAGATCCGCCACGGAAGCGCAGGCGCAAGCGCGCTGGATGATCCGCTTGCCGATCCCGAGGCCCCGGTAGCAGGCGCGCGCGCCAAGGATGCGTTCGACAGCACACCGCAAGATCCCGAGCCGGTAGCGCCACCGGCCTTAACCACTCCCTCCCCCTGACCTCGATTCAGTGGGACTATTGGGTGAAAGCTACCGTTTCCGATCGTGCGGCGGCCCGAGCAGCGCCGGCTCGAAAATCAATGCGCAGACAAGCGTCCAGGCCAACGAGATCATCAGGATCTTGCCCATGCTTGCGGTACCCGGATGGTGGGATAGCCAGAGGCTCCCGAACGCGCTTCCGGTAGCGAGTGCGCTGAATAATACCGCGCGCGCCAGGCTCGACTGGAGCAAATCCGTCGCGCCAGCGCGCCACGCCATCACGAAATAGATGTGAAATGCCACTCCCACTCCGAATAGCAGCGGGAAAGCGATGATGTTGGCGAAATTGATCGGCTGCCCAATAGCCACGCACGTCGCCAGCGTGAGGAACCCGGACAGCACCACCGGCGCCAGCGTGAACGCCACCTCGCGAATGTCGCGCAGCACCATGAATAACAGCAGGCTGACCAGCGCCAACGCCAGCAATCCCGCCTCAACGAACGCCCAGGCTACGGTCTTGGCGGCCTCCTGCGTCGCGACCGGCAACCCCGACGCCTCGGGCGCGATCTTTCGAACCGCCTTGGTGAAGCGGGCGAGCACGGCATTATCGTTGCTATCGCCGCGCGGGAAAACCTGCACCAGCGCGCGACCGTCGCGCGACACCCAGTCGCCAGCGATCTCGGGCGGGAGCGTCGCGCGGGTGACCGGTCCGGCCTGCAACATCGCTCGGATTTGGTCGAGCATCGTGCCGAGCGGCGTCACCAACAGGGTCGTGGCGCGGACGCGGGCACTGGCCGGCGACCGCCCGAGCCGGGCGAAACTCGCAGAAAGGGCGCGCGCATCAGCGGCCGGGGCGCCAGGGTGGGTTGCTGCGACCTGCGCCAGTTGCGCGGCGGTGGCGGTGAGTGCGGCGACCGTCTCGGGATCGCTCGGTGACGGCCTGACGTCGAACGGATTAATCGTGGTGTCGAGCAGCAGCGACGCATCCGCGACCAACGCGAGCTTTGCCGCCTGATCGATAGGCACGAAGCTGTCGACCGACACCGATTCGTCGACTTCGGGCAAACTTGCCAGACGGTTCACTACCGCGACCGCCGCATTGGGCCCGGATGCGAGCAGGTTGATCGTGTTCGGGGTCCGCAGCGGGTCGTGCATTAGATCCGCCAGCGCGCGCATCGCCGGTCCATTCGGGTTGCGCAGGTGAAGCGGGTTGAAGTCGAACCGTACCAGCGGGAGCAGCGCGATGCTCACCACCATCGATCCGGCGAACGCCCACAGCACGGTACGCCGATGCCGCGCGAGCCAATGGTCGAGGGGCGCGGCAGCAGCGAAGCCGACCTCGCGGCGCGGCGCACCCGGCTTGAACAGCATCAGCAGCGCGGGCAGCAAGGTGACGCTGAGCGCCAACGCGATCAACATGCCGATCCCAGCGATGATGCCGAGCTCCGAAATACCGACATATTCGGTAGGCAGGAAGGCGCCGAAGCCGAGGAACACCGCGCCCGCCGCCAGGCTGAGCGGCGCGCCAAGCGCCACCGCCGCGCGGGTCAGCGCCTCGCCGACCCCGGCGCCGTCCAAGCGCTCAGCGTTGAAGCGCACGCTGATCTGGATCCCAAAATCGACGCCGAGCCCGACAAATAGCGGGATAAAGGCGACCGAGATCAGATTAAACGTGCCAACCGCGAGCAACCCGGCCGCGGTGGTCACCACCAGCCCGGCGATGATCGTCATCAGGATCGCTGCGACAATCTTCGCTGAGCGCGTCGCCAGCCACAAGGTCACCAACATCGCCGCTGCCATCACCAACCCGACAAAGCCGATATTCTCCTGGAGCGTGGCGAACTCCTCGTCGGCGAGCGGCACTTCGCCAGTGGCCCGAACGGTGACGCCATGCGCCCGATCGAGCCCGAGCGCAGTGGCATGCGCGGCGATCGCGGCGACTGCGACATCGCCGGGCTCGAGCGATCCATAGTCGAGCTTGGGCTGGACCAAGATAAGCCTGCGCAGTGGCGGCGCGGTGGCACCACCGTGAGCGAACAAATTCTGCCAGGAGAAATAGGCGGGCTTGCCGGCGAGCGAATTGTCGAGAGCGATGTGCATCGCCCGCATCGGCGCATCGATCTGCGCGAGCGTGGCCGAGCCATTCTTCACCCCGGTCAGCATCGTGCCCACGGCGGTCGCGATTCCGTGTAGCGATGGATCGCTCGCGAGCGGGCCGAGCAACGGCTGCGCCTCGATCAGAGCGGCGGTAGTCGACTTCACCTCCCCGGTCGTTCCGAACAACAGCCCTTCGCGGTCGAAGAAGGCCCCGCCATCGGGCCGGCGCACGCGGCGAAAATGGGCGGTGTCGGCGGCCAGCTGCTCGGTGAGATGCATCGTGGCGGCTTCGGCGAGTTCGGGAGTCTTGCCGTCGACGATCACCAGTATCGCATCGGTGAGTTGCGGGAAGGCGGTCTCAACCGCTTTCTCGTTACGGCGCCAATCGACATTCGGAGAGATCAGCGCCGCCGTGTCCGTTGTCATCGCGAAGCCGCCCACCGCATAGGCGACTGCGCCCGCCACCAGCGCCAAGCATATGAGCAGCACGAGCACCGGACGGCGCACGCTGGTCCGCACCAGCCGCAGGATCGGCGAGCGGATCATTGGACCGGCGCATCCGGGCCGATAAAATAGCGCAGCTTCAGCTGGATCGTCCGGGAGCCGCCGTCATAGCCGAACATCGCTTCTTCCCATTTCGGCGGCGACATCCGGATCCGGGCGTCGTTCGAAAAGCCCACGCCTTCCTTGGGAATGCCGAACAGCGCCCGGTCGAGCTTTCCGTTACCGTTCTGGTCGTAAAAGGCTTGAGCCGCATAAGTCCCCGGAGGCAGTCCGGTGATGGTGATCGTGGTCATGCCGAGCTTGGCTGGCGCCTCAGCCCAGCGCGGGCAATCCTTGAGAAACTGTGCCTGTGTACAGATGTCGACATGTACCCGGCCGGTATGCGCGCGAACGTTGCCGACCTCGATCTGCAGGGTACCGACCGGGACCGCGCCGATCGTGAGCAACGGCAATAAAGCAACCAGTCGCTTCACGCGCACGCACCCGCCACAGCCTCGGAATTGTGGCGCAGCGCTTTTAGCACCGTTTCGACGATGGCTGCAGCATCGAGACCGGCCTCGGCATATTGTTTTCCTGGCGCGTCCTGGTCCTGGAACGTGTCCGGCAGTCGCAGCGTGCGCA